>Ga0247713_1000918_pt1 | contig 16025 bp, 16 predicted proteins | sample 21E_NmetaG_FD_189936 | JGI IMG/M metagenome (GOLD analysis project Ga0247713, IMG submission 189936) | Soil microbial communities from hillslope of Landscape Evolution Observatory, University of Arizona, Oracle, AZ, United States - 2-1-E_N | ecosystem: Engineered > Artificial ecosystem >... | reverse complement strand
GTGCGGGGTCATGCGCTCGCCTCCGAGCGGGCGGGGGTGGTGTCGGCGGTCCAGAGGTGCATCGCGGCGTACGCCCGCCACGGGCGCCAGGACCGGGCGCGCGCGTCGAGGCCGGCGGCGCTGCCGTCGGCGCCGCGCGCCGCGAGCGCGCGGCGCAGCCCGAGGTCGCCCACCGGCAGGGCGTCGGGGTCGCGCAGCGCGCGCATCGCGACGTAGCCGGCGGTCCACGGGCCGAAGCCCGGCAGCGCCCGCAGGCGGGCGACGGCCTCTGCCCGGTCCCCGCGCCCGTCCAGGCGCAGGCGACCGTCGGCGACGGCGCGTGCGAGCGCCCGCAGCGCGCGGATGCGCACGCCGGTGATCCCGAGCCCGGACAGGTCCGCGTGGGCGAGCGACTCGGGCGTGGGGAAGCGGTGCGTCAGCGCGCCGTCGGCGGCGGCCAGCGGCGTGCCGTGACGGCGCACGAGCCGGCCCGCGAGGGTGGTCGCGGCCGCCACCGACACCTGCTGGCCGAGCACCGCGCGCACGGCGCACGCGAAGCCGTCCACCGCCCCGGGCACCCGCAGCCCCGGTCGCGCGGCCACGAGCGGCGCGAGGACGGGGTCGCCGCCGAGGACGGCGCGGATGACACCCGGGTCCGCGTCGAGGTCGCAGAGCTCGCGCGCGCCCCGGACGATGCCCGCGAGGTCCGCGCCCGGTGCGAGCCGCACGGTGAGTCGTGGCTCTCCCGAGCCGATCGCCACCTCGACGGTCCCCCCCGGGACGGTGCGGCGGTAGCGGCCCGCGCGCACCTCCTCCACCCCCGGCAGCGCCCGCGCGGCGAGGAACGCGAGCAGCGCGCCGGCGTCGAGCGGTCCGCTGACCGCCAGACGCAGGCTGAGGCCCCCCGGGTAGCGCCGCACGCCGGTGGGGGAGCGGCGCAGCTCGGTCGGCGTCGCCCCGAACGCCGCGCGAACCGAGGCGTTGAACTGGCGGACGCTCGCGTAGCCGGCGCAGAACGCCACCTCGGTCACCGGCAGGTCCTCGTCGAGCAGCAGGCGGGCGAGCTGCGCCCGGCGGGTGCGCGCCACCGCGAGCGGCCCCGCACCGAGCTCCGCGACGAACACCCGGTGCAGGTGGCGTTCGCTCACCGCCATCCGGCGGGCGAGGCCGCGCACCCCCTCGTCGTCGACGACGCCCTCGCGGATCGCCCGCAGCGCCCGACCGACGAGGTCGCCCCTGGCGTCCCACGCGTCGGGCGACGTCTCGGGCCGGCACCGCCGGCAGGCCCGGAAGCCGCCCTCCTCGGCGGCGGCGGCGCAGGCGAAGAAGACCACGTTGCGCCGCGCCGGGGTGCGCGCCGGGCAGATCGGCCGGCAGTAGATGCCCGTCGAGGTCACGCCGGTGAAGAACCGCCCGTCGAACCGGGCGTCGCGGCTGGCCACCGCGCGGTAGCAGGCGTCGAAGTCGGTGTGCACGGCTGTAGTGGTACCAGAGCCCGCGCCCCCCGCGCTGGCGGGAATCGGACACGGCAGTTCCTTCACGCCACGGAGGACCGCTGGGACACCGACGTGCGCCCGGCTCGCTCAGACGGCGAGGTCGGCGACGCTGTCGAGGACGTAGGTTGGGCGTGGGTCGAGGCCCGCGACGTCCTCGCGGTCGGTGACGCCGGTGAGCACGAGCGCGGTGTCCCAGCCGAGCGCCCGCGCGCCGGCGATGTCGGTGTCGGGACGGTCGCCGACCATCAGGAGCCGGCCGCGGGGGAGGCGCTCGACGACGGCCTCGAACAGCGCGGGATAGGGCTTGCCGGCGATCTCGGGCGTGCGCCCCGACGCGGCGTTGAGCGCCGCCACGGTCGCCCCGTTGCCCGGCACGAGTCCCTCGGGGGACGGGAAGGCGACGTCGCCGTTCGTGGCGACGTAACGCGCCCCCCGGCGCAGGGCGAGCGTCGCCCGGCGCAGGTCGTCCCAGACGAGGTCGCGGGTGAACCCGACGACGACGACCTCGGCCTCCTGCGGCTCGCGCACCTCGACGCAGCCGCGGCGCGCGAGGACCGTGCGGAGCCCGTCGGCGCCGACGACGAGGCAGCGGGCGCCGGGCTCGATGAGGCGTGCGGCGGCCTGCGAGGAGGTCACGACCTCCTCCGGTGTCGCCGGCACTCCCATGCCCGCGAGCTTGGCGGCGACCTCCTCGGGGGTACGCGCGGCGTTGTTCGTCACGAAGGCGACGGGACGGCCGCTCGCCCGGACGGCGGCCACGGTCTCCGCGGCGCCCGGCACGGGGCGCTCAGCGAGGTAGATGACGCCGTCGAGGTCGAACACCACGCCGACGTAGCCGTCCACGCCGGATGTCGTCGCGCCCTCCGCCGGGGCGTCGTGCGCAGCCGACACCCGGCTACAGCGACTGCAGGCGCTTGGCCATGCGCGACTTGTGGTTCGCCGCGTAGTTGCGGTGCACCACGCCCTTGCCGGCGGCGCGGTCGAGCTGACGCGACGCCGCGACGAAGCGCTCCTCGGCGCGCGTCCGGTCGCCGTCGTCCACCGCGGTCCGGAACTGCTTCAGGTGGGTCTTCAGCGCGCTGCGCATGGCCTTGTTGCGCTGGCGGCGGACCTCGTTCTGGCGGTTGCGCTTGATCTGGCTGGCGATGTTGGCCATGGCAGGGCCCTCGATCGGAAAGGAGCTGGAAGGAACGCGGAAAAATCGGCCCTCACGGGGCCGCAGGCGGCCAGTCTAGCGCTCCCGCGCGCGAGCGGGAAAGCGCCACGGAGGGCGCCGAACCGGTAGGGCGCCAGCCGCGGATAGCCTTGGGCACACATGACCTATCCCTCTGCGCGCATCCGCAACTTCGCGATCATCGCCCACGTCGACCACGGCAAGTCGACGCTGGCCGACCGCATGCTGCAGGAGACCCGGCTCGTCGAGGGCCGGATGATGCGGGCGCAGTACCTCGACCGGATGGACCTCGAGCGCGAGCGGGGCATCACCATCAAGGCCCAGTCGGTCCGCATGCCCTACACCGCGGCGGGCGGCACCGAGTACCTGCTCAACCTCATCGACACGCCCGGCCACGTCGACTTCTCCTACGAGGTGAGCAGGGCGATGAACGCCTGCGAGGGCGCGGTTCTGCTCGTCGACGCCGCCCAGGGCATGGAGGCCCAGACGATCGCGAACCTCTACCTCGCCGTGGAGGCGGGTCTCGAGGTCATCCCGGTCCTGAACAAGATCGACCTGCCCGCCGCCCGCCCCGAGCAGGTGGCGCTCGAGATCGTCTCGTTGCTCGGCGGCGACGCGGAGGACATCCTCGCGGTGTCTGCCAAGACCGGGCAGGGCGTCCCGGCGGTGCTCGAGCGCATCGTCGAGCGGGTGCCGCCGCCCGCCGGCGACCCGGAGGCGCCGACGCGGGGTCTCGTGTTCGACTCCGTCTACGACGCCTACCGCGGGGTGGTCACGTACGTGCGGGTCGTCGACGGCTGGCTGCGGCCGCGCATGGAGGTGCGCCTCATGGCCACCGGGTTCCACAACGAGATCGACGAGCTCGCGGTCATCTCACCGGAGCCCAAGCCGGTCGACGCCCTCGGGCCCGGCGAGGTCGGCTACTTCACCGCCGCGATCAAGGAGGTCGACTCGGCGCGGGTCGGTGACACCGTCACCGAGCACCGCAGGCCGGCGCCCGAGCCGCTGCCCGGCTACCGCGAGCCGACCCCGATGGTCTTCAGCGGCCTGTACCCCCTCGACTCCGCCGACTTCCCCGACCTGCGCGACGCGCTCGAGCGTCTGCGCCTGAACGACGCGAGCTTCACGTTCGAGCCGGAGACGTCGGTGGCCCTGGGCTTCGGCTTCCGCTGCGGCTTCCTCGGCCTGCTCCACATGGAGATCGTCTCCGAGCGCCTCGACCGCGAGTTCGACATCCCCCTCGTGACGACCGCCCCGAACGTGAAGTACGAGGTGCACCTCACCGAGGCGCTGCGCAAGCCGAACGAGCCCGCCGTGGTGCTCGTCTCCAACCCTGCCGAGCTGCCTGCACCCAACCGCATCGAGCGGATCCTCGAACCGGTCGTCGACGCGATGATCCTCTGCCCGTCCGACTACGTCGGACCGGTCATGCAGCTCTGCGAGGTGCGCCGCGGGCAGCTGGAGAAGATGGAGTACCTCACCGAGGAGCGCGTCGAGCTGCGCTACCGGCTGCCCCTCGCCGAGATCATCTTCGACTTCTTCGACCGGCTGAAGTCGTCCACGCGCGGCTACGCGTCGCTCGACTACGAGCCGGCCGGCATGGCGGAGGCCGACCTCGTCAAGGTCGACGTCCTGCTGAACGGCGAGCCCGTCGACGCCTTCAGCGCGATCGTGCACCGCGCGAAGGCCTACGAGTACGGCAAGGGCATGGTGGGACGGCTGCGCGAGCTCATCCCGCGCCAGCTGTTCGACGTGCCGATCCAGGCGGCGATCGGCTCGAAGATCATCGCCCGCGAGACGGTGAAGGCCCGCCGCAAGGACGTCGTCGCGAAGTGCTACGGCGGCGACGTGTCGCGCAAGCGCAAGCTGCTCGAGGCGCAGAAGGAAGGCAAGAAGCGGATGAAGGCCGTCGGGACGGTGGAGATCCCCCAGGAGGCCTTCGTCGCCGCCCTGTCGATCAGGGACTGAAGCGGGCGACGCCCCCGCGCGCTTCGCGCAGCGCGCCCTACCCTTGAAGGGTGCAGGCGTCCTCCGGCGACCCGGGCCCGCCGACCGGCGCGGGGCTCTACGTCCACGTCCCCTTCTGCCGGTCACGCTGCCCCTACTGCGACTTCAACGTCCTGGCGGGCGCGGGTCGGGCGCTGCGGGCCCGCTACGTCGCAGCCGTGAGGGCCGAGCTCGCCCGGGTCGCGGCCGCCGGGCCGGCGTCGGTTGCCCCACCCGGCACGCGAACCGGCGGGTGGCCGGTGTTCGGCAGCGTGTTCGTGGGGGGCGGCACGCCCACCGAGCTCGCAGCCGGCGACCTCGCCGGGATCCTGCGGCACGCCCGTGCGGTGCTGCCGGTGGCCCCCGACGCGGAGGTCACCGTGGAGGCCAACCCCGAGGACGTCGACGCGGAGACCCTCGCCGCCCTCGTCGACGCGGGCCTCACCCGCCTTTCCGTCGGCGCGCAGTCGTTCGCTCCGCACGTCCTTGACTTCCTCGGCCGTGGGCACGCCCCCCACCGGGCGCCGGCGGCGGTCGCGGCGGCACGGGCGGCCGGCGTCGCCCGGGTCTCGGTCGACCTCATCTACGGCGCGCCGTGCGAGACGGACGCGGACTGGACGGCCACCCTCGACGCGGCCGTCGGCGCCGGCGTCGACCACCTGTCGGCGTACGCGCTCACCGTCGAGGCCAACACGCCCTACGCCGCGGCGATCGCCCGCGGCGCCGCCGGAGCCCCCGACGAGGACGTCCAGGCCGCGCGGATGGCCGTCGCCGACGAGCGTCTCGGCGCCGCCGGGCTGCGCCGCTACGAGATCTCGAACTGGGCCCGCCCCGGTGCGCAGAGCCGTCACAACCTCCTCTACTGGCGCGGCGGCGACTGGCTCGGCGTCGGCGCCGGCGCGCACGGCCACTGGGCCGGGCGCCGCTGGTGGAACCTGCGCCCGACCGCCCGCTACGCCGACACCGTGCTTGCGGGGTGGGCGGCCACCGCGGGACAGGAGCTGCTCGACGGCGCGGCGCGGCGCACCGAGCGCCTCATGATGGGGCTGCGGCTCGTCGCGGGGGTGCCGCGCGCGGCTGTGGAACCGCTCGACGAGGCCGCGGCGGACCGGCTGGTCGCCGCGGGTCTCCTCGCCGACGACGGCGGCCGGCTCGCGCTCACCCCGGCCGGCCGGCCGCTGGCCGGCGCCGTGGTCCTGCGGCTCCTGCCGTAGCCGCTTCACGCCCCGCCCGCGTCAGCCGACACCCTTCCGGGTACAACCGGCGATCCGAGGAGGTGGCGCGATGCTGTGGGGGCTGATCGGTCTGGGACTCCTCCTCGGCGCGTGGTGGGCGTGGCAGTGGCAGGCCGGTCGCGACGCGGCCGCGCGGGTCCGGCGGCCCGCCGACCCCTTCGTCGACCGCCGCGCGATGGTGCGCTACCACGCGGCCCTGCGCGCCTCCTCACCGCGGCGACGCTGAACCGACATCCCGCGCACGCGCGCGGGCCGGCGCGCTGCTGGGACCCACCATGGTGCTTGAGCCTCGTAGGTGCAGGCGTCACTATGGGCTTGGCACTCGCACCTCGTGACTGCCAAGCCGCCCGGGACGGGAGAAGGAGGGTTGCAACCACCGTGGAGTCGCTCGACGAGCGCAAGGGGGAGATCCTCAAGGCGATCGTGCGGGCCTACGTCCGCGACGGCGAGCCCGTCGGCTCGAAGCGGCTGCTGCGCGAGACGGGCCTCGGCGTGTCGGCGGCCACCGTGCGGGCCGACATGGCCGCGCTCGAGGACGCCGGGTTCATCGCACAGCCCCACACCTCGGCGGGGCGCATCCCCACCGACAAGGGCTACCGCTACTTCGTCGACACCCTGTCGGGCACCGCGACGCTGAGCCCCGAGCAGCGGGCCGCCCTCGAAGGGTTGCTGCGCGGCTCGTCCGATCTCGAGGAGCTGCTCCGCCGCACGTCGGGGATTCTCTCGCGGCTCACGCGGTTCGCGGCGCTCGTCGTCGCCCCGCGCCTCGACCGCAGCCGCGTGCGCCACGTCGAGCTCGTCTGGCTCGGCGCGACGAGCGTGCTCGCCGTCGTCATCGCCGATACCGGCCGTGTCGAGAAGCGCATGCTCGACCTGGAGGTGCCGGTCATCGAGCACGACGTCGGGCGTGCGCGCTACGCGGTCAACGACGCCCTCGCCGGCCTGCCCCTCACCCAGGCCCCCGAGGTCCTGGCGGGACTTGCCGCCGGCGCGCCGCAGGAGGTGCGCACCGTGATCGAGGCGGTCGCGAAGGCGGTGCGTGGCGGCCTCGACGCGCCGCAGTACGAGCAGCTGTTCGTGGGGGGGACGGCGAACATCGCCGTCTCCGGCTACTTCAACCGCATCGAGCAGGTGCAGCAGGTGTACGAGACGCTCGAGGAGCAGGTGATCGTCCTGCAGATGCTCCGCGACGCCCTCGACACCGGCGACCCGGCGGTGCGCATCGGCGCCGAGCTCCCGCTCGTCGAGCTCGCCGCCTGCTCCATCGTCGCGGCGAGCTACGACGCCGTCGGCGGGGCCGAGGGCAGCCTCGGCGTGCTCGGCCCGAGCCGCATGGACTATCCCCGGACCCTGGCGGCCGTGCAGGCGGTAGCCTCGTCGCTCGAGAAGGCGCTCGCCGACCTCGTCGGCGGCCGCGCCTCCCCCCCGACGCGCCCCGGCCTGAACTAGCGACTAGCGAACGGACGAGATCCCCGCCGTGCAAGACCTCTACGAGATCCTCGGCGTCAGCCGCGACGCGAGCGAGGACGACATCAAGCGCGCCTACCGCCGGCGCGCCCGTGAGTCGCACCCCGACGCGGGCGGCGACGAGAACGAGTTCAAGCAGGTCACCACCGCCTACGAGGTCCTGAAGAACCCGCAGGCGCGCGCGAACTACGACCAGTTCGGCGACCCCCGGGGGCCGGGCGGCGGCGGCGGCGACCCGTCCGGCGGCTTCGGCGACCTCGGCGACCTCATCGACGCGTTCTTCGGCGGCATGGGCGGTGTGGGAGGGTTCTCCGGGCGCAGCCGCGGCCGGAGCGCGCGCAGCGGCCCCCAGTCCGGCCGTGACGCGGTCGTCGACCTCGTGCTCACCCTCGAGGAGGCCGCGGCGGGGGTCCGCCGCGACGTCGACATCACCGTCGCCCGGCCCTGCGACGCCTGCGAGGCCACCGGGGCGAAGGGCGACAGCAAACCGGTGACCTGTTCGACCTGCAACGGGCAGGGGGCGGTGCAGCAGGTCGCGCGCAGCGTTTTCGGCCAGATGCTCACGACCACGCCGTGCCCCGCCTGCCGGGGCGAGGGCGTCCGGATAGCGGACCCCTGCCCCGCCTGCCGCGGCGAGGGCCGCCTGCAGGTCACCGAGACCGTCACCGTCGACGTGCCGCCCGGCGTCGACGAGGGCACCCGACTGCGCGTGACGGGCCGGGGCGAAGCCGGCCGCAGGGGCGGTGCGCTCGGCGACCTCTACGTGCGCCTGCACGTCGCCGCCCACGACGTCTTCCGCCGGGAGGGCAACGACCTGCACTGCGAGCTCACGGTCCCGATGACCCAGGCGGCCCTCGGTGCGGAGCTCAAGCTGCCGACCCTGCACGGCGAGGAGGCGGTGACGCTGCCCGCAGGGGTGCAGACGGGTGACGTCGTCACCCTGCGGCGCCAGGGCATGCCGAAGCTCAACGGGGGCGGGGCACGCGGCAACCTCTACGTGCACTGCCGGGTGCTCACTCCGACCGACCTCGATGAGAGGCAGGAGGCGCTGCTGCGCGAGCTCGCGGCGCTGCGCGGCGAGGACGTCCCCGCAGAGCAGCGGCGCCTGTTCAGCCGACTGAAGGACGCCTTCCGGATGTGAGCGCGCCGGTGCCGCGCACGCGCGGCCCCCACTTCTTCTGCGACCCGGTCGAGGGTGGGTCGGCGACGCTGCGCGGCGGCGACGCGCATCATCTCGCCCGGGTGCTGCGGGCGGCACCGGGCGACCCCGTGAGCCTCGCCGACGGGACGGGAGGGCTCTACCAGGCGCGCGTCACGGCCGCCGGGCCCGACCTCGTGCACTGCGCCGTCACCGAACGGTTCGTCGTTGCGCCGCCCCGGCCGGCGCTGACGGTCGTGCACGCCCTGCCGAAGGGACGCAAGCTCGACGAGGTGGTGACGCGCCTGAGCGAGGTCGGCGTCGACCGGCTCCTGCCGGTCCACTCCGAGCGGAGCCAGGTGGTGCTCCGCGGCGACCGGGCGGCGCGGGCGGTGACGCGATGGCGGGCGGTCGCGCTCGCCGCCGCCAAGCAGGCCCGCCGTGTCCGCCCGCTCGAGGTGGGCCCGGTGGGGGAGTGGACCGGCGCCTTCGCCGGCGCCCGTGGGATCGTGCTGTGGGAGGAGGCGGACGCCGCGCTGCCGGCGGTGCTCGCCGGTGTCGGCGGCGCGGACGAGCTCGTCCTCGCCGTCGGGCCGGAGGGCGGGCTGACCGCCGACGAGGTCGCCGCGACCGGACTGCCCGCGGCCCGCCTGGGCCCCACGATCCTGCGCACGGAGACGGCTGCGCTCGTGGCCGCCGGGGTCGTCCTCGCCGCCGTCGGCCGATTCGGCTGAGGTCGGTGGGGCTATCGTCGGCCCATGGACTACCCGCACACCCCCACCGTCGACCAGGTCGACGACTACCACGGCACGAAGGTCGCCGACCCCTACCGCTGGCTCGAGGACCCCGACACGCCCGAGGCCCGCGCGTGGATCGCCGAGCAGAACCGCCTCACGCAGGCGTGGCTCGAGGAGGTCGCGGCCCGCCCCCGGATTCGCGCCCGCCTCGCCGAGCTGTGGGACCACCCCCGCGCCGGTGCACCCTGGCGGCGCGGCGCCGCGTGGTTCCAGATGCGCAACACCGGACTGCAGAACCAGGACGTCCTGTGGGTCCTGGACGCCGCGGACGGGCACGGCCGGGTGCTGCTCGATCCGAACGAGCTGTCCCCCGACGGGACGGTCGCGCTCGCGGCCCTCGCGGTCAGCGACGACGGCGGGCTGCTCGCCTACGCGACGAGCGCGGCCGGCTCCGACTGGATGACCTGGCGGGTCCGCGACGTCGCGACCGGCGCCGACCATCCCGACGAGCTGCACTGGAGCAAGTTCGCCGGGGCGGCGTGGGCGCCGGACGCCTCAGGGTTCTTCTACGCCCGGTTCGACCCGCCCGCCGAGGGGCGCGACCTCGCCGCGGCCAACCGCGGCCACCAGCTGCGCTTCCACCGCCTCGGCGACCCCCAGGACGACGACGCGCTCGTCTACGCGCGCCCCGATCGGCCGGACTGGATGTTCTCGCCGATGGTCACCGAGGACGGCCGCTGGCTCGTCGTGCACATCTCCGAGGGCACCGACCCCCGGGGACGTGTGTGGGTGCGTGAGCTCGGCGTCGACGCGGCGCTGCGGCCGCTGCTCGACGACTTCGACGCCGCCTACGACGTCATCGGCGTGGACGGTGACGACGTGTACGTCCTGACCGACCGCGACGCGCCGCGCGGACGCATCGTCGCCCTGGACGTGCGTGACCCGGCGCGCTGGCGCGAGGTGGTCGCCGAGAGCGAGGACACGCTCGAGCACGCCCGCCTCGTCGGGAGACGGCTCGTCGTCGTGCGCCTCCACCACGCCCGCAACCGGCTGCGCCTGCACGACCTCGACGGCACGCCGGGCGCGGACGTGGCGCTGCCCGACATCGCCACCGTGTCGAGCCTCACCGGGCGGGCCGGCGACGACGGGTGCCACGTCGGGGTCGTCACCTACACGCAGCCCCAGGCGATCTACCGCATCGACGTCGCGTCGGAGGCGGTGACGCTCGTGCGGCCCCCGGCGCTGGACGTCGACGCCGGCGACTACGTCGCCGAGCAGGTCTTCGTCGACCGTCCCGGGGGCGTCGCGGTGCCGATGTTCCTCGTGCGCCGTGCCGACGTCACCGGCGACGCGCCGGTCCGCCTGTACGGCTACGGCGGGTTCAGCATCTCGCTGACCCCCGGGTTCACCGTGGCGAACCTCGTGTGGCTCGAGCGCGGCGGCGTGCTCGCCGTGGCGAACCTCCGCGGCGGCGGCGAGTACGGCAGGCAGTGGCACGACGCGGGGCGCCTGGCGAACAAGCAGACGGTCTTCGACGACGCGATCGCGTGCGCGGAGTGGCTCGTCGCCACCGGCTGGACCCGCACCGATCGGCTGGCCATCCAGGGCGGCTCGAACGGCGGGCTGCTCGCGGCCGCCTGCCTCGTCAAGCGTCCCGACCTGTTCGGGGCGTGCGTCCCGGAGGTCGGCGTCCTCGACATGCTGCGCTTCCACCGCTTCACCATCGGGTGGGCGTGGACGAGCGACTACGGCAGCCCCGACGACCCCGAGCAGTTCGCCTGGCTCCACGCCTACTCGCCGCTGCACAACCTCGTCCCCGGCACGCGCTACCCGGCGACCCTCGTCGTCACCGGCGACCACGACGACCGCGTCGTGCCGGCCCACTCGTTCAAGTTCACCGCCGCGCTGCAGGCCGCGCAGGCCGACGACGGCCCGCCGGTGCTCATCCGCGTGGAGACCGACGCGGGCCACGGTGCCGGCAAGCCCACCGCGAAGCTCATCGACGAGCGTGCCGACGTGCTCGCCTTCCTCGTCCGCGCCCTCGACATGGAGGGCGCAGCGCCGCGCTAGCCTTGTGCTCATGAGCGATGACCAGGCCAATCGCAGCGACGCGCGCCCGAGCGAGCTGTTGGCGATGCCCGAGGGCGCCCGGCGGCTGACGACGATCGGCATGGCGCAGAAGGAGCCGGGGCTGTGCGCGTGCGGGCAGCACGCCGACCCCGACGCCGACGGCGAGCGACACGCTCACGCCGAGCCGCACACTCACGGCGAGCCGCCCGCCCAAGCCGAGCCGCACGCCCACGCCGGGCCGGCGCGCCACGGCGACGCGTAACCGCGAGTAGCCCGACCGCCGCGCCGGTTACCCGCTGGGTACCCAGCAGTCCTTCGCCGACGCCGCCTCGCGTCTCTAGACTGCGGCCGGTCGACGAGCCGACAGGGGCTGCACCATGGCGAGCGTGTTCACGAGGATCATCAACGGCGAGCTTCCCGGGCGGTTCGTGTGGCGCGACGAGACGTGCGTCGCGTTCCTGTCCATCAACCCCCTGAGCCCCGGGCACGTCCTCGTGGTGCCGCGACAGGAGGTCGACCACTGGATCGACCTCGACCTCGGCACCTGGGAGCACCTCACCCGCGTGGCGAAGGCGATCGGCGCCGCGCTGCAGCGCGGCTACCAGCCCGCCAAGGTCGGCATGATGCTCGCGGGCCTCGAGGTGCCCCACGTGCACATCCACCTCGTGCCGATCAACGACCTGCACGACCTCGACTTCGCGCGGGCCGACCGTGACCCCGACCCCGCGGATCTCGACCTGGCCGCGGACACCGTCCGGGAGGCGCTGCGCGGCCTCGGCGTGAGCGGCGTCGCGGAGTAGCGGGGCGTGCGCCTCGGGCTCGTCCTGTCGGGAGGCGGGGCGAAGGGGTCGTTCGAGGCGGGCGTCCTCGCCGCGGTCGAGGACGCGGGCCTGCGGCCGGAGGTCGTGTCGGGCACCTCCGCGGGTGCGCTGAACGCGGCGGCCCTCGCGGCGGGCTTCGACGCCGCGCGGCTCGCGGCGCTGTGGACGTCGGTGAGCGACCGAGACGTGTTCCGCCTCCGCCGCGACGTGTGGCGTCTGCCGCGGCTGCGGGGTTTTGCCGAGGGCGGCAACCTCGCGGGGAGGCTGCTCGCGGCGATCGGCTGGACGTGGTTCCTCGACACGGCGCCGCTGCGCCGCACCCTCGTCGAGATGCTCGGCGGCGAGCGGGTACCTGTCCGTGACGGCCTGGTCGTGACGATCTCCGCCGTGGACGAGGCCACGGGCGAGCTCGTGCGCTTCACGAACGCCCCGCCGCCGCCGCACCGCACGAGCCCGCGCTACCGCGTCGTCGGGCTGCACGTCGACCACCTGCTCGCCAGCGCCGCGATCCCCCTCGTGTTCCGGCCGGGCGTCGTCGACGGTGTGCGGTACTGGGACGGGGGGCTCGTCGCGAACACGCCGCTCGCGCCGGCCCTCGCCTACGAGCCGGACACCGTCATCGTCGTGACGACCGCCACCAGGGAGCGTCCGGCCCCCCCGCCGGGCAACCTCGGGGCGGCGCTGTCGCTGCTCATCGACAACGCGCTGCGCCACTCGCTGCTCAACGACCTCGCCCGCGCGGGGGCGCTGAACACGCTCGCGTCGGCGGCGCCTGCCGCCACGGGCGCCCGGCAGGTCGACTTCCTCCTCGTCGAGCCGGCCGGCCTCGACCTGGGCGACGGCCTGCGGTTCGACCCCCGCCGCGCCGCGCGCAACATCGCCCTCGGCCGGGAGGCCGGGGCGCGGGCGATCGCCGGCTGGCGGAAGGAGGGCCGGCTGCGCTGATCCCGGTGCCGCGCGGCGACCAGCGGCTACGCTGTCCACCCCGGCGCGCGACAGTAGAATCGGGCGGGTCATACCCGAAACGGCAGAGCGACTCCTCTTGACAAGTTCGACGCAGGTGAAGACGTCGGTCCCCGGCCACCACTCGATGGTGTCGCTGCTCGGCAGCCGGGACGAGTTGCTCAAGCTCGTGGAGAGCGCGTTCGCCGTCGACATCCTCGTCCGGGGCAACGAGATCACCGTCACGGGCCCGGACGAGGAGGCGCAGAAGGCCGGCCGGCTGTTCGAGGAGCTCGTGAAGCTGCTGGACCTCGGTCACGGCCTCGACGAGGCGAACGTGTCCGCCACGATCGCGATGGTGCAGGACGCCGAGCACCCGGAGCCGTCGGCGGTGCTGTCCGACGAGGCGCTCACCCATCGGGGGCGGTCGATCCGACCGAAGACCGTCGGGCAGAAGCGCTACCTCGACGCGATCCGCGCGCACACCGTCGTGTTCGGGATCGGGCCGGCCGGGACGGGCAAGACCTACCTCGCCATGGCCATGGCGGTCCTCGCCCTGAAGCGCCGGGAGGTGCGCCGGATCATCCTCACCCGCCCGGCGGTCGAGGCGGGCGAGCGGCTCGGGTTCCTGCCCGGCACGCTCTACGAGAAGATCGACCCCTACCTGCGGCCGCTCTTCGACGCGCTCTACGACATGATGGACGCCGAGCAGATCGCCGGCCTCATGGAGCGCGGGACCATCGAGGTGGCGCCGCTCGCGTTCATGCGCGGGCGCACCCTGAACGACAGCTTCATCGTGCTCGACGAGGCGCAGAACACCACCCCCGAGCAGATGAAGATGTTCCTCACCCGCCTCGGCTTCGGGTCGAAGGCCGTCGTCACCGGCGACGTTACCCAGGTGGACCTGCCGACGGGCAGGCACTCGGGGCTCCAGGTCGTGCGCAGCATCCTCACTGACATCGAGGGCGTCGCGTTCTGCGAGCTGTCCGGGCGGGACGTGGTGCGCCACCGCATCGTGCAGGAGATCGTTGAGGCCTACCGCACCTTCGACGAGTCCCGACAGGAGGCCCTGGAGGATGGACGGCGACGGTAGACGCCGGCCCGGCGGGGCGGCCGCGTCGCGAACGGTGCTCGTGAGCGACGAGCAGTCGCGCCCCGTCGACCTCGAGCGCCTCCGCCGGCTCGCCGGCCACGTCCTCGCCGACCGGGGTGTGCCCGCGGGGACGGAGCTGTCGGTGACCTGCATCGACGCCGCGGCGATGGCCGCCCTGAATGGCCGCCACCTCGGCGAGCACGCCCCGACCGACGTGCTCGCCTTCCCGATGGACGCCCCGGGCGAGACGACCCCCGACGAGCCGGCGCTCCTCGGTGACGTCGTGCTGTGCCCGGAGGTCGCCGCGGCTCAGGCCGCGGACCGCGGTGCGCCGGCAGCCGACGAGCTCGACCTCCTGCTCGTTCACGGCATCCTCCACCTGCTCGGCCACGACCACGTCGACGAGGCCGAGCGCGCCGACATGTTCGGCCTGACCGACGCGCTGCTCGCCTCCTTCGCGGGGTCGGCCGCGGGGTCGGCGCCATGACCCCACGGCGCCCCGGCCGAAGGCGCCGCCGATGAGCTCCGCCCACGGGTGGATGCTCGCCGCGGCGTTGCTGCTCGTGCTCGTCGCCGCGTACTTCGCGGCCGCGCAGACCGCGCTGTCGCGCATGACGCTGCACCGGGCCCTCAAGGTCGAGGGCGAGGGCGCCCGCCGTGGCGCCGCCGCCCTCGTAAAGCTGATGGCCAACCCCGCCCGCACGCTGAATCTCCTCGCCCTCCTCGCGCTCGGGGTGCAGGTGACGGCGGCCACGCTCGTCGTCGTCGTCGCGCTCGAGGTGCTGCCGTTGCTGCCGGGGATGGCGGCCGCGGTGATGGTCACGACCACCGCGCTGTTCGTCGGTGCGGAGGTGGCGCCGAAGACGCTCGCGCTGCAGCACACCGACCGGGTGGCGTGCGTGACGGCTCCGGTCGTCGCGCTGCTGACGCGGCCGCTCGCGCCGCTGGCCGGCGCGCTCATCCGCGTCGGCAACGTCCTCGCGCCGGGAAAGGGTCTCGCGCAGGGGCCGTTCGTCACCGAGGACGAGCTGCGCGAGATGATCGACGTCGCCGAGTCCGACGAGGTCATCGAGTCGAGCGAGCGCAAGATGATCCACTCGATCTTCGAGCTCGGTGACACGGTCGTGCGCGAGATCATGGTTCCCCGGCCCGACATGGTCATGGTGTCAGCGGACGAGCCGCTGCGTGCGGTGCTCGACACGATCCTGCGTGCCGGCCACTCGCGCATCCCCGTGTACCGCGACGACCGCGACAAGATCGTCGGCCTCATCTACGCGAAGGACGTCCTGCGCCGGCTGCACGCCCGCGGCGACGAGCACGGCCCCTGGGAGGACCTGCTCCGCCCGCCCTACTTCGTGCCGGAGCTGAAGCCCGTCGATGCGCTGCTGCGCGAGCTGCAGGCCGCGAAGGTCCACCTCGCGATCGTCGTCGACGAGTACGGGGCGACCGCCGGGCTGGTCACCATCGAGGACATCCTCGAGGAGATAGTCGGTGAGATCGTCGACGAGTACGACCGCGAGGAGATCCTCGTCGAGGACCTCGACGCCGACGTGTGGCGCGTCGACGCACGCCTGCCGGTCGACGAGCTGAACGACCTGCTCGCCACCGACCTGCCCGACGAGGAGTGGGACACCGTGGGGGGCCTGCTCGTCGGCCTGCTCGGGCACGTCGCGAGGCCGGGCGAGCGGGTGGAGGTCGACCAGGTGCGGCTCACCGCGGAGCGGGTCACAGGCCGGCGGATCGCGAAGGTGCTCGTCGAGCGCATGCCTCCCAACGGGCCGATCGAGCTCGGAGCCGGGACCCCCGCGTGACGGTCGACGGGGCCGCGGCGGGCGCCCGGGGCGGCCCCGTCGACCGTCACGCGGGGGTCCCGGCTCCGAGCTCGAT
>Ga0247713_1000917_pt1 | contig 16027 bp, 16 predicted proteins | sample 21E_NmetaG_FD_189936 | JGI IMG/M metagenome (GOLD analysis project Ga0247713, IMG submission 189936) | Soil microbial communities from hillslope of Landscape Evolution Observatory, University of Arizona, Oracle, AZ, United States - 2-1-E_N | ecosystem: Engineered > Artificial ecosystem >... | reverse complement strand
GAGTTGTCGACCACGGTGGCGCCGGCGGCGGCCACCTTGGGGGCCAGCTCCTTCGACAGGGTGGCGCCGGCGGCGAAGAGGGCGAGGTCGAGGCCGGCGTAGTCGGCGGTGGCCGCATCCTCGACGGGGATCTCGCCGCCTTTCCAGGGCAGCGTCTTGCCCGCCGAGCGGGCCGAGGCGAACAGCCGCAGCTGGTCGACGGGGAAGCCCCGTTCCGCCAGCAGCGTGCGCATGATGCCGCCGACGAGCCCGGTGGCTCCCACAATCCCTACGTTCATGGCTGTAAACCTACCGGGATCAGGCAGGGCCGGTATCCAGTTCGAAGGCCGAGTGGAGGGCGCGGACGCCCTTCTCCACGTCTGCCGCCCGGACCACGCAGCTGATGCGGATGGGGCTGGTGGAGATCATCTCGATGTTGAGGCCCTCGGCGGCCAGCGTCTCGAACATGGTGGCGGCCACGCCGGGATGGCTTTTCATGCCCGCGCCGATGAGGCTGATGCGGGCGATGTCGGCGTCGGAGACGACCCGGGCCGCACCCAGCTCGTTGGCGATCCGCTCGGTGACCCGGCTGGCGACGGCGAGGTCGGCCTTCGGGAAGGTGAAGGAGATGTCGGCCAGACCGGTCACGGACACGTTCTGCTCGATCATGTCCACGTTGACCGCCTCGTCGGCCAGGGCCCGGAACAGAGTGGCGGCGATGCCCGGCTTGTCCGGGACGCCGACCACCGTCACTTTGGCCTCGGACGTGTCATGGGTGACACCCGAGAGAATGGCCTTCTCCACCTCTTCCTCCTTCTTCACCCAGGTGCCGGGCTCCCAGGTGAAGCTCGACCGGACGTGCAGCGTCACGTCGAAGTTGCGGGCGTACTCCACCGACCGGGCGGCGAGCACCCGGCCGCCGGTGGCGGCCATCTCCAACATCTCTTCGTAGGCCAGCGCCTTCAGCCGGCGGGCCTCGGGCACGATCCGGGGATCGGCCGTGTAGACGCCGGCCACGTCGGTGTAGATCTCGCACATGTCGGCGTCGAGCGCGGCGGCCAGGGCCACGGCGGTGAGGTCGGAGGCGCCCCGACCCATGGTCGTGACCTCCTTCTCGGTCGACACGCCCTGGAAGCCGGCGACGACGACGATCTTGCCCAGCGCCAGGGCTTCGGTCACCCGGTCGGCGCGGATCTCGAGGATCTTGGCCTTGCCGTGGGTGGTGTCGGTGACGATGCCGGCCTGGCTGCCGGTGAACGACGACGCCGGCTCGCCGAGGTCCCAGATGGCCATGCACAGCAGGGCCATGGAGATCCGCTCGCCCGCGCTGACCAGCATGTCGAGCTCGCGGGCCGGCGGCTCGGAGGAGATCTGGCCCGCCAGCTGGAGCAGGTCGTCGGTGCTGCGGCCCATGGCGCTGACGACGACCACCACATCGTGGCCGCGACGGCGCGTACGCACGACATGATCGGCGACGGCGCGGATCCGGTCGGCGTCGGCAACTGATGTGCCGCCATACTTCTGAACGACGAGTGTCACTGGCGGGACTCACGGTACCAGCGACGATTACGGTGGCTATCCGACAGCGCCGGGTGGGGCAGGGGCCCCGCCTTCGGCGAGGAGGCGGCACGGCCGCCGGGGAGAAAGCATTGCCTACACAGAAACGCGACCGGAAGCGCCAGGGCCACCAGGCCCGCCAGGCCGCCATCGCCGCAGCTCGCAAGCGCAAGCAGGCCCGGACTCGGGCCGTCGCCGTCGGCTTCCTCGCCTTGGTCCTCGTCGCCGGCGTCGCCGTCCTCGTCAACCCCGGTGGCGACGACGAGGACGTGGCCAGCACCGGGCCCACGACCACGGTGGCCGGCGCTCCGGCCACCACCGTGGCCAAGAAGCCCGTCGATCTCCCGGCCGTGGCGCCGGGCGCGTCGGTCAGGGGCGACACCGCCTGCCCGCCGGCCGACGGGTCGGCCCCACGGACCACCTCGTTCGAGAAGCCGCCGCCGCTGTGCGTCGAGGTGGCCAAGAGCTACACGGCCGAGATGCAGACGTCGAAGGGCACCATGACGATCGCTCTCGACGTCAAGAACGCCACCAAGACGGTCAACAACTTCGTCGTCCTGGCTCGCTACAAGTACTTCGACGGCATCGCCTTCCACCGGATCATCCCCGGTTTCGTGATCCAGGGCGGAGACCCGCAGCAGACCGGCACCGGGGGCCCGGGCTACAAGTTCGAGGACGAACTGCCCAAGGCCAGCTCCTACAAGATCGGCTCCCTCGCCATGGCCAACTCCGGCCCCAACACCAACGGGAGCCAGTTCTTCATCATCACCGGCGACGCCGGCGTCAGCCTGCAGCCCCAGTACTCGCTGTTCGGGCAGGTCACCCAGGGACTCGAAGTGGTCAAGGCCATCGAGGACGTGGGCATCCCCGGCATCGAGGGCGGAAAGCCGAGCGAGGTCGTGAAGATCCTGACCGTCAACATCAAGGAGACGTGAGCCCATGCCCACCGAGTGCCCCGCCGCCGACGGCTCCAGTCCCAAGACCCAGAAGTTCAGTGGCCCCCCGCCGATGTGCATCGACCCGTCGAAGAGCTATACGGCCACCATGGTCACGAACAAGGGGACGATGACGATCGCCCTCGACCCCGTCGCCGCCCCCAAGACGGTGAACAACTTCGTCTTTCTCGCCCGCTACCACTACTTCGACGACGTCACCTTCCACCGGATCATCCCCGGCTTCGTCATCCAGGGCGGCGACCCCCAGGGCACCGGCATGGGGGGTCCCGGCTACCGGTTCGAGGACGAGCTGCCCCGCCCCGGGCGCTACGAGATCGGCTCCCTGGCCATGGCCAACGCCGGCCCCAACACCAACGGCAGCCAGTTCTTCATCATCTGCGGCATGAGCGGCATGCAGCTGCCGCCCCAGTACTCGCTTTTCGGCAAGGTGGTCGACGGCCTCGACGTCGTGCTGGCGCTGGAGGCGGTCGGTACCCCGGGCGCCGGCGTGCCCAAGCAGAAGGTGTTCATGGAGTCTGTGACGATCACCGAGGCCTGACCCCCCTCGTTCTGGTTGCACTTACCCGCGTATTTGGGGGGTCAAGTGCAACCAGTTCGCTAGCGGGGCAGCGCCTCCAGGCCCGCTGTCTGGCCGTTCTGGAACACCACCACGCCGCCTACGCCGGCGAGGGTCCAGGTGCCGGCCCCGTCGCGCATCAGCGCGGTGCGCTCGTCGATGCCGACGATGGGCAGGCCCTTGGGGGCCAGGGTGATCGTGCGCTTGGCCTTCTCCTCCGACCACGTGTTGTGGTGGGGGATGATCGCCACCTGGGCCAGCAGGCCCAGGCCGAGGGTGAAGGCGCCGCCCCGGGGGTCGACCATGGGGTCGCACAGGGCCATGGCGCCGGCGGAGGAGCCGGCCAGCACCGCCCCGCTCTGCCACGCTTGGCACAGGGCGTCCCACGCCGGCGAGTCCTTGAGCACCGAGCGCAGGTGCAACGGAGAGCCGCCGGAGAGGTAGATGAACCTGGCGTCGCGGATGGCGGCGGCGTTGGCTTCCGACTCGGCGTCGGGGCGGGCCAGGACCATGAGCCCTCGCACCTTGGCGCCCAGGCCGGCGAACCACTGCTCGGCCGTCGCCACCGCCCGCTCGGGATGCTCGTAGGCGGCGGCGGTCGGCAGGACCAGGACCTCCTCGGCGCCGCTGGCGGCCAGGAGGTCGCGGTCGAAGGTGCACCCCTCTCGCCATTCTCCACCGCCGACGAGGGCCAAAGGTCCGGGCATCGGGTCAAACTAGCTTTGATGCTCCGAGGCGACCAGGTGACCTTGCGCCCGGCGACGGTCGACGACGTGGCCGCGCTGACTGACTTCTTCGCCATCCCCGAGGTGGCGGAGTGGTGGCCGGGGGAGAACCAGGAGCGGCTGCGGGCCAACCTGGACGGGGGCGACGGCGTCGGCCTGGTGATCCTGCTCAACGGGGAGATGATCGGCTACATCCAGTATTTCGAGGAGACCGACCCCGACTACCGCCACGCCGCCATCGACGTCACCCTCCGTCCCGACTTCTGCGGCCGGGGGCTGGGCACCGACGCCCTGCGCACGCTCTGCCGCCACCTGTTCGACGACCTCGGCCATCACCGGATCACCATCGATCCTTCCTTGAGGAACGCCCGGGCCATCGCCTCCTACCGGAAGGTGGGCTTCCGAGACGTTGGGATCATGCGCCGCTACGAGCGGGCCAACGACGGCACCTGGCGGGACAGCCTGCTCATGGAGCTGCTGGACGAGGAGCTCGTCTCCTAGGGTCGGCAATGGGCCGCCCTCTACGGCCTTCGCAGGGCTATCGTCCCGGCTCGTGGCGGCCAGGACGCAGGAGCTGCGGGTCCACGGGGTGGGGGGATCGCACGGCCCCCGGATGCTCGGCTTCGACTCGAAGCAGGACATCGTCATCGTCGGGGAGGGGATCGGTGGCACCGCGGTGTTCGCCCGTCGCAACGACCCGTCGGTGGAGAGCTACGACTGGGGTGACCTCACCTCGGGCACCGGGTCCAAGCCGTTCTGGGTCTTCCTGCTCCCGTTCACCTTGATCAACCTGGCCGGCTGGATGCACCCGCCCGAGGACCGCTCGGCCCCGTGGCTGATCCCGTCGATCCGGGGACTGGTGCACCTGCTGTCGGGCCTGCTGACGGCGATGTACGTCTTCACCTTCGGGATCATCCTCGTGGACATCGCCGGCTTCCAGTGGACCCGCCGGCTGGCGGCGCCGGCCACCGAGATCGTGTGGCAGCAGAAGGCGGGAGTCGGCGCCGGCCTCGTGCTCCTGCTGGGTGTCGTCGCGGCGCTCGTCTACACCGCCGGCTCGTCGCAGACCCAGTTCGAGCAGCAGCCGCTGTCGGCGTTGCAGGACATGGACCGCCCGGCAGACGAGCCGTGGAGGCCCGGTGAGCGCCTGAGCTGGCAAGGCTTCTTCTTCCACCCCATGGCCGCTCGCCGGCGGTTCCGGGCCCACCTGTTGATCGCGTTGGTGTGCTGGCTGATGGTCTGCGGCGTGGCCGTCTACCGCACGTTCATCGACCCCTACGGCGACTACAACACGCCGCTGGAGCTCCACGACCTCCTCAGCGTGGTCAGCGGGATCGCCTACGTCGCCGTCGCCGTGTTGTGGCTGACGGCGTTGGGAGCGAAGCGCCGGCCCCGCGAGCGGTGGACCCGGACCGGGCCGGCGATCGCGGCCACGTTGGCCTTCGGCCTGGTCAACGCCATCGTGTCGGGCACGATCCTCCTCCTCACCAAGCAGCTGAACAGGGTGCCGGACCGGCCGGCGAACGCCACGTCGCTCCAACCGGGGCCCGAGGTCAACCTGGTCGACGTGTGGGGCGGGCTGGCGTTGGGCTTCTTGGCCGCCGCCATCGTGTTCGGGGTGATCGTCGTCTTCAAGCCCCCGGCAAAGACCGACGACGTGCAGCCCGACCGTTCCTCGGGGCCAGGCTGTGAGGTCGACGGCCTACCGGGCTCCATGCGCAAGCCCCTGGCCCGCGCTCGGTTCTTCGCCATCCTGGCCAAGCGGGGTTGGGTGGTCGCCCTCCTCATCGCCCTGTCGATCTACCTCGTCGGCCTGGTGTCGGTGGCCTTCCGGGTCGACTGGAAGTGGTTCCCCGAGCTCGGCCCACCGTCGGACCAGAACGCACCCCTGTACCAGGTCGGTGCCTACGCCCTGCCGGCGCTGGCGCTCCTGCTGGTCCAGGTCGTGCGCAAGGGGCGCAAGGGCGCCCGCACCTTCGCGTCGACCCTGTGGGACGTCTTCACGTTCTGGCCCCGCCGGTTCTCGCCGCTGGCCGTGCGGCCGTACTCCGAGCGGGCGGTCCCCGAGTTGCAGGGGCGCATCCTGCACCACACCAAGAACAAGAAGGAGCCGTGCCCACTGGTGCTGGCCGTCCACAGCCAGGGCACGGTTCTGGCCTTCGCCGCCCTGTCGCCCCTGACCGCCGACCAGCTCCAACGGGTGGCGCTGGTCACCTACGGCAGCCCCATCGCCAGCATCTACGCCATGTTCTTCCCGGCCTATTTCGGCGACGAGCAGGTCGCCGTCCTCCGGGACAAGCTGCCGAAGCTGCCGGGCGGCCTGGCCGGCTGGCAGAACTTCTACCGCCGCACCGATCCCATCGGGGGGCCGATCTTCGGCGACGACTGCGACACCGAGGTGCTCGATCCGTTCCGGGGGCCGGCGGTCGACATCGCCGACAGCACCCCGCCTCGGGAGCGCGACGCCGCCCCCTGGCTCCGGGTCTCCGGTCACTCCTACTACGAGCAGGAGCCGGCGCTGAAGGACTGGGTCCGCAGGGTCAGGCTGGCGCTGGACCAGCAGGACCAGTGACGTAGAAGCAGCGGTCCTCCAGGCTGCCGAAGGAGTAGCTCGGGTACAGCCCGCCGAACATGGCCCGGGTGCGGTCGGTCCACGCCAGCGCCTCCGGCGAGGAGATGCGGTGGACGACCTGCATCACCGCCCCCTCGTAGATGCGGTACTCGGCCCACACGCCGGGATAGTCCTTGGTGGCGCCCACTTCGGCCCACGGGACGTCGCCCGTGGCCGCCGTGCGGCGGACGAGGTTCCGGTGGCTGTGGCCGGCGAAGTACCCGACCAGCGCCGGCCGGCGGGCGAACACCTCGACGAACCGCTCGGAGTCCTCGGCGTTGATGCCGGCGGTGAAGGCGGCGTGGTCGAACAGGGGGTGGTGCCCCATGACCAGCACCGGCGTGTCGTCGCCGGCGCCCAGTTCGTCGAGCCACTCCAGCTGGTCCTCCGACACCCGGCCGCCGGTCTGGGCCGGGATCGAGGTGTCGAGGAGGGCGATCCTGGCGCCGGCCACGCCGACCAGCTCCATCACCGGTCTCGGGCCGAGCTCGGAGCGGGAGCCGACGTCGTGGTTCCCATAGGTCCAGTGGAGGGGCAGGCCGGCGAAGACGCCCTCGAAGGCGGCCAGCTCCGACTTGGCGCCGCGGTCGGTGAGGTCCCCCTTGGCGACCACGGCGTCGGCGTTGACGGCGGCGATCTCCGCCGCCGCGGCCTGGGCCATCGTCTCGGGGTACGGCGGCTCGCCGGGCTCCACGGTGAGCGGCGGTCCAAGGTCGACGCCCTCGTACCGGCCACATTCCGTCTCGCCGATGTGCAGGTCGCTGACGGTGACGACGGTGGCCAGGCGCTCGCCGGGCGGCTTGTCCAGCGTGCGGAACGTGACCCCTTCGACCGTCTGCTCCTTGCCCGGCCGGAGGCCGTCCACCCGCACGACCCGCAGCCCGTCGTGGAGGACGGCCTCGGTGTCGGTGACGGTGGTCAGCTCCACCGGTGGCTCGCACCCGCCCACCGCCACCGGCTCGGTGACTCGGCCGGCGGTGGGCCGGCGCTCTCCGCCGCCTGCAATTCGACGGCCAGGGCCACGGCGATAGCCAGTACCTCGGGAGGGATTTCAGAGGGGGACATTGCCGTGCTTGCGCGTCCCGGTCTCCTGGCGCTTGGACCGCAGCATGGCCAGGCCCTTGATGAGCACCGGTCGGGTGGCCGCCGGCTCGATGACGTCGTCCACGTAGCCGTGCTCGGCGGCGATCCATGGGTTGGCGAAGTGCTCGACGTAGCCGGCGATCAGCTCGGCCCGAGTGGCGGCGGGGTCGTCGGCCTCGGCTAGCTCCCGCCGGTGCAGGATCTCCACCGCCCCTTGCGGGCCCATGACCGCCAGCTCGGCCGACGGCCAGGCGTAGGCCAGGTCGGCGCCGATGGCCTTGGAGTTCATGACCACGTAGGCGCCGCCGTAGGCCTTCCGGGTCACCACCTGGATGCGCGCGACGGTGGCCTCGCACAGGGCGTAGAGGAGCTTGGCCCCGTGGCGGATGATGCCGTTGTACTCCTCGTCCTTGCCCGGCAGGTAGCCCGGCACGTCGACGAAGGAGACCAGCGGGATATTGAAGGCGTCGCAGGTCCGGACGAAGCGGGCCGCCTTCTCCGAGGAGTCGATGTCGAGGACGCCGGCCAGCACCTTGGGCTGGTTGGCGATGATGCCGACGACGTGGCCGTCGAGGCGGATGAAGCCGCACACCATGTTCTGGGCCCACAGGGGGGCGTACTGGAACAGGTAGCCGTCGTCGGCCACGGCGGCGATGACCTCGGTCATGTCGTAGTGGAGGTCGCTGCGGTCGGGCAGGAGGTCGTTCAGCGCCGGCGCCTCGCGGGCCGGGTCGTCGGTGGGCTTCACCCACGGCGCCGGCTCGCTGTTGTTCGACGGCAGGAACGACAGCAGCTGGCGCACGTCGTGGAGGCAGACGTGGTCGTCCTCGGCCACGAAGTGGGCCACGCCGGAACGGGTGGCGTGGGCCATGGCGCCGCCCAGGTCCTGGAGGCTGACGTCCTCGCCGGTCTCGGCCCTCACCACGTCGGGCCCGGTGATGAACATGTACGACGTGTCCTGGACCATGAACACGAAGTCGGTGAGTGCCGGGCTGTAGACGGCCCCGCCGGCGCAGGGGCCCATGATCACGCTGATCTGGGGGATGACGCCGGACGAGTGCGCGTTGCGGCGGAAGATGCCCCCGTAGGAGTCGAGGGCGACGACCCCCTCCTGGATGCGGGCGCCGGCGCCGTCGTTGATGCCGACGAAGGGGGCGCCGGCCCGGTCGGCCATGTCCATGACCTTGTGGATCTTCTCGGCGAAGACCTCGCCCAGGCTGCCTCCGAACACGGTGAAGTCCTGGCTGAAGAGGAAGACCTGGCGGCCCTCGACCGTGCCCCACCCGGTGATCACGCCGTCGGTGTAGGGGCGGTTGCCGGCGACGCTGGGCTCGGTGGAGCGGTGGCGGGCAAGGAGGTCGACCTCGACGAAGCTCTTGGGGTCGAGCAGGGCCTCGATCCGCTCCCGGGCCGTCATCTTGCCGCGGGCGTGCTGGCGCTCGATGGCGTCGGCGGAGCCGGCGTGGATCGCCTCGTCCTTGCGGGCGCGGAGGTCCTTCAGGCTGGCGCCGTTTGGGTGGAACGTCATGCTGAGGACGAGGTTACCGGGGCTTCAGGGCTGCGATTCTGTCCATGAACCGCCAGGCCCGCAGGCGGGTCACCATCTCCTCCAGGCCGGCGCCCGGGCCGGTCCATTCCAGGTCGTCGACGCTGCCCAGGACCTTGGCCTCGCTGCGCAGCGTGGCCAGATCTCGGAAGAGCAGGGCCAGGTCGCGCTGCTCGTTCAGGGAGGCGGCCAGGCGGGCGGCGCCCCGCACGGTGACGTCCCACCGGAAGTGGTGCTCGGGGATCTCCTCGATGTGGAAGTACTTGGCCAGCACGGCGCTGGCCGAGGTCTTGCCCCAGCCGGCGAGGCCGGGGAAGCCGTCGGCGCTGTCGCCCACCAGCGCCAGCCAGTCCGGGATCGACTCCGGCAGCACCCCGTACTTGGCCTTGACCCCGTCCTCGTCGGTGAACGCCTTGGCCCGCCGGTCGAACTGGACCACCTTGGTGCCGAGCACCATCTGGGCCAGGTCCTTGTCCGGCGTCATGATGATCACCTGCTCGACCCGTTCGTCGGCGGCGGCGGTGGCGGCTGCGGCAGCCAGGGCGTCGTCGGCCTCCAGCTCCACCATGGGGAACACAGTGACGCCGAGTGCTTCCAGGGCCTCCTCGAGGAGCGGGAACTGGGCCAGGAGCTCCTCCGGCACGCCGGCGCTGGACTTGTAGCCCGGCCACATGTCGTTCCGGAAGCTCTCGATGAGGTGGTCGGTGGCCACGCCGAGGTGGGTCACGCCCTCCTCCAGCAGCTGGAGCACACTCCACATCACGCCCCGCGTCGCCGCCACCGTGTCCTCGGGGTCGCGGTCGCCCTTGGGCACGCCGAAGTGGTGCCGGAACAGCTCGTACGTCCCGTCGAGCAGGTGGACCTTCACGCCGAAGACCGTACGTCGGACGTGCGGCACCATGTTCGCCGTGCTCGAGATCCCTCCGCTGCCTCCATCGACGATCCTGCTGGTCGAAGTCGGCTCGACAGCTCACGGCACCGGCCTGCCGGGCGGTGAGGACCACGACGAGATGGGCGTGGTCGTCGAGAGCGCCGAGGACGTGCTGGGCCTCGACGAGCGGGGACGGACGACGGTCATGCAGCGGACCCAGCCGGAGGGCACCCGCTCGGGGCCGGGCGACACCGACCGCACGTTGCACTCGCTCCGGCGGTTTGTGCGGCTGGCCGCGTCCGGGAACCCGTCGATCCTGATGGCGCTATGGGCGCCGGTGCTGGAGGCCACGCGGGCTGGACACGAGCTGCAGGCGCTCGGGCCGGCGTTCATCGGGCGGCACGTGATCCCGCGCTACCGGGGGTACATGCAGGCTCAGGGCATGCGGTTGCTGGGCCTGCGTGGCGGCGGCCACGGTCGGCGCGGCGGCGGCGGCCGCGAAGAACTGATCGCCGCCCACGGCTACGACACGAAGTACGCCATGCACGCCGCCCGACTCGGCGTCCAAGGTGTCGAGCTCCTGAGCGAGGGCGGCCTGAAGCTGCCGATCGAAGGTGAGCCGGCGGACTGGCTCCGGGCTGTCCGCCGCGGGGAGGTCAGCTTCCAGGAGTGGTGGGACCGGTGCTTGGCGCTCGACGCCACGCTCGAGGCGATGGCCGGCGACGAGTCGCTCCCGGAAGGCCCGGACCGGGCGGCTATCGAGGCGTGGGTGGTTCGGACGCACCTGGCGTGGTGGCGTAGTCCCGCATGAGCCAGCCCAGCAGACCGCCAAGGCTGAAACCGAAAGCGTTGAGGGTGCCGTGGATGCGAGCCATGGCCGGCACGTCGAGGGCGGGCGCGTCGTAGTGCTGGCCTGCGGCCCAGAAGACGGCGAGCACCATGGGGGCGGCGACGGCGACCGCCGAGACCCCCAGCAGCGCCCGAGCGCCGGCGCCGGCCGTCTGCGGGACGACGACGGCGAGGGTGAGCAGGGCCACGATCCAGACCCCGACGCTCATGAGCAGGGCGCCGCCCATCTGCGCCGGCGCCGCTCCGGACGTGAAGCCGACGGCGACGATGGGCGGCGAGGCAATGGTGAGCAGGGTGCCGGCGGCGGCCCAACGGGGCGTAGCGCGGCCGGCGACCTCTCGCGCCCCGGTCGGCCAGCAGCGCGGGGACGGTCAGAGCGGCGGCGGCGGTACGCAGCAGCGGGACCATCCGGTCGTCGTCCCTGCCGGCGACCACCAGCCCGACCGGCACGATGACGAGCGGTGCCAGGACGAGGAGGACGTCGATCAAGGTGAGCTCGAAGGCCCCGGTGGCTGCGGCCACGGCGGTGAGCGCCCACGCCGTTGACCCGATGACGGCGCCCCTCAGGTCGGCGACCACCTCTGGACCGTAGGCTCTGCCCATGATGTCCCGCTGGCGGTTGGTGGTGACGGTCCTGATGCTCTCGTTGCTGGCCGCGTGCGGCGGAGGTGGCGGCGGTGACGACGAGGATGCAGTCGGGCCGACGCCGGCGACCGGCCAGGCTGGCGACACGGCCCGGGCCCGCACGATCGTCCTGCAACAGTCCGACATGCCGGCGGGCTGGCGGGGGGCCGCCCACACCGAGACGCCACTGGAGACCGAGCGTGCCCGTGCCATCTCGATCTGCCTCGGCCGGCCCGACCCGGACACATTCCGCAGTGCCCGCGTCTACGGCCCCGACCTGACGATGGGCCAGAGCCAGGTGTCGTCGATCGCCACCGTTCTCAACACCGTGGAGGACGCCCAAGCCGACCTGGCGGCCGTCCGGGGGCCGAAGTACGGCCAGTGCCTGGTCCCCGCCTTCCGTGACGACCTCCGCCGGCAGGCCACCGACGCCCGGGTGGAGAACGTCGCCAGCGAGCCCCTCACCGTCGAAAGCTTCGGCGACGGATCGGTCGGCATCCGCCTCACCGCCGACTTGGTCTACCCCGACCGCACCGACAAGCTCTTCGCCGATCTGGTGTACATGTCGAAAGAACGGACCACGGTGAGCGCCACGTTCTTCTCCTTCGGCCAGCCCTTCCCCACCCAGCTCAAGGAGGCGTTGGTCTCCCGCATGGGCCACCGCATCGCCGCCTCCTGATCAGCTGGCCCGCTCGTTGAAGTGGATCCAGTGGGGATCGAGCCGCTCGCCGGTTGGATGCGACCAGGCGCCGGCGGGGATGTCGAGGTCACGCGCCGCCTCGGCGAACCTGCTTCCGGGCAAGATGGGACGTCCTGATGAGTCAAGTGGTCGCCCCCGCTCATCGGTGAAATGGAGTCCGTCTGGCTCGTCGGCATTGCCTTCTATCCCAAGCTTGCCCAGATGGTGCAACCGATGATGACGATGGCACAGAGCGATCAGGTTCTCGGTGTCCGTTTCGCCGCCGTCCTCCCAGTGGCGGACGTGATGGATCTGGAGCCAGCGGCTGCGGTCACACCCTGGCACCCGACACCCCCGGTCGCGCTCCTCGATCACGATCCGTGTGCGGCCGGGCACGGTCCGGAAGGCCCGACCGACGCTGACCGCCTTGCCGCCGGCTTCCAGTACCGGCCGGATGCGAGCGTCGCATCCGACGAACCGGCGCAGGCCCTCGCTCACGCCGGCGCCAAGGTGCAGGTGTCCGTTCGTGCGGCCCTCGGCGTCCGTGCCGACGTGCAGGAGCACGACGTTGCGGTCCTGGTGGGGCCTCGAAGCCCCGCTCAGCGCCCGGTCGGCCATGGCGACGAAGGCATCGGCCCACCCCACGTGCGCGGGCACGGGTTTCGCCGCCCTGTCGTGCTCACCGGCCCGGAACAGCTCGTCGCGCGCCGCCACCAGCGCCCGCTCCACAAGGGCGCCTTCGTCCGCCGGCAGCTCGGCCGAGAGCTGCCAGGTGCCCCGCTCCGTGGTGCCGAAGCTGACCTTGCGGGGCTCCGCCGGCGTGTCCGGCTCCTTGGGCTCGGCGGGATCACCCGTGGCCTTGTCGGCGAACGGGTAGCTCCCGAGCACGCGACGAAGCTGGACCACGGTGGCCGACCGCGCCAGCGTCGCCGCCTCGGCGTCGGCCCACGCCGGCGCACGGCGGCAGACAACCGCGACCTGGTCCTCGCACAGCCCGCCCTCGTCGAAGGCGCCTCGGGTTTCAGGCAGTTCGGCCAGCCGCCGGGCCATGAGAACGAGGGTGCGGGCACGTGCCGGCGAGACGCCGCACTTCCACGCCACCCATTGCGACGGGGAGTGGATGCCAGCCCCCTGCCATGACTCCGACTCGAGCACCCGTGCAATCAAGGTGACCAGCCGAGCAGTGGTCGCATTCAGCACGCCACACACCCGGGCGATTTCGGTCTCTACCTCGCCTGCATCCACCTACTCATTGTATCAAACATACGTTCGATGGTGCAAGTGATACAGCCAAATTGCACGTCGTGATGCCCTTTAGCGCGAGCCTCTGTCCGCCCGCAGGTCGACGAGCCGACGACGAGACGTCGCGCGACCTTGGCGCCGGCTGTTATTACGCACCGCGATGACGTGGAACCGGACCTGGACCACGCCAGCGCCCGGCCAGCTCGACGCCCTGGAGCGGCTGTTGGCCCAGGCACCCGACGAAGGACAGGTGCCGGGGTTCCGCCCCTTGTCGCCCAGTGGCAGCGATCGTCCTGGCCGCTCGCCTCACACCGCCGGCGCCGCCGGCGGCGCCGGCGCCGCCGGGCGCCGGCGCACCACCCGGCTCCCGCCCCACACCAGCAACCCGAGCACGCCGATCGGGATCAGGTAGCCGACGACGACGATCATGCCGCCCACCACCGACACCATCCCGTCGACCGCCTCCTCGAAGCTGCGGGCCAGCGACGGGCCGTCGTCCACCGGCCGCAGCAGGCCGGGGGCGCCGGGCTCGAACAGGGAGACCCGCAGGGTGGCCAGGCTCACCGACTGCTCCAGGTTGGCCTTCTGGGCCTTCAGCTGCTCGATCTGCTGGCGCACGTTGAACAGGGTCGACTGCACCTGCAGCACTTCACCGACGGCGGTGGCCCGGCCGACGAGGACGAGCAGCGACTCTTCCTGAGCCTGCAGGCTCTTGAGCCGGGCGTCGTAATCGACGAGTTGCCCGCTCACGTCCTCACCCCGAATCGACTGCGACTCCACCTCGCCCAGCTCGCCCAAGCTCAGGCGCAGGGTGTCGAAGCGGTCGGCGGGCACACGCACGGTGAGCTCACCGAAGCGGGCGTCGTCCACCGAGCCAGTTGTCGAGGCAGAGACGAACCCACCGTTGGCCGCCGCCACCGACGCCACCCGGTCGAAAGCGGCACTGAACCCGCCCTTGGCCACCTTCACCCGAACGTCGGCGGTGCGTACGACGCGGGGAGATCCGGGAACCACAGCCGTCGAGCCACCACCGTCGGGCGGCCGCGGCGCGATCTCCGCCCTGGCACTGCCGGACAGGCCAGGGGCGGACCCGACGGCGTCGCCGGCCGAATCGGTCGCCATCGCCGGCGCCGTGGTCGCCATGTCGCGGCCGACCGTCGACATCTCGTCGTCACTGCTCGTGCCCACGCTGGCCTGGATGGCGCCGGCGATCACCAGCGCGACCACGGCCACCGCCGCCAACGACCAACTCTTGCGTGCCATCTTCGAGTCCTCCTCGTTCTCTACAGATGGGACGTTGGCCGACGCCGTTCCGGTTCCCGCTAACCCTCCAGCTCCCGCCGGCCCTCCAGCGCCCGGCCCAGCGTCAGCTCGTCGGCGTACTCCAGGTCACCGCCGACCGGGAGCCCGCTGGCGATGCGGGTAACCCGGATGCCCAAGGGCTTGAGCAGGCGGGCCAGGTACATGGCCGTGGCCTCGCCCTCGATGTTGGGGTTGGTGCAGAGGATGACCTCGGCGATCTCCTCGGCGCCCAAGCGGGTCAGCAGCTCCCGCACCCGTATCTGGTCGGGGCCGACGCCCTCCAGCGGGCTGATGGCGCCCTGCAGCACGTGGTAGCGGCCCCGGAACTCGCCGGTCTTCTCGACGGCCACGACGTCTCGGGGCTCCTCGACGACGCACACCAGGGTGGCGTCGCGACGGGGATCGGCGCACACGCCGCACTCCTCCCCCTCGCACACGTTGAAGCACCGCCGGCAGAACGACACCTTCTCCTTGGCTTCGGTGATGGACCGGGCCAGGCGGAAGGCGTCCTCGGCGGGGAGCTTGAGCAGGTGGAAGGCGATGCGCTGGGCCGACTTGGGGCCCACGCCGGGCAGGCGGCCGAGCTCGTCGATCAGGCTCTGGACGGGCGGGGCGTACACCCGGGCGTCAGCCGAAAAGGCCGCTGCCCAGACCACCGAGGTCGAGGCCGCCCATGGCCTGCTCGGAGATCTGGCCGGCCTTGGTGACCGCGTCGCGGATGGCGGCCAGCACCAGGTCCTCCAGCATGGAGACGTCGTCGGGGTCGACGGCCGCAGGGTCGATGGTGACGCCCTGGAATTCCATGCCGCCGGTGACCCGCACCTTCACCATGCCGCCGCCGGCCTGGCCCTCGACCACCTGGGTCTCGGCCTCGGCCCGGGCGGCCAGCAGCTGTTCCTGCATCTTCTGCGCCTGCTTCAGCAGCGCGTTCATGTCGGGCTGACCACCAGGGGCGTTCTTGGGCATGAGCTACTCCTCCACAACGGTGGCGCCTTCGAAGGTTGAAAGGACGTGATCCAGAGGCGAGCGTACCTCCGCCGGCGGTGCATCCTGGAGGTCCTCGAGGTCGATGGACTCGTCGTCGGGAGGGGGTGGCGTCCCGCCGGGGAAGGCCGGCGTTCCTGCCGTACCCGGAGGGTCCTCGGTGACGAGCCGGAGGGGGACGGGCCGGCCGAAGTGGGCGGCCAGAGCGTGCTCGACGTCGACCCGCACCTCTTCGCAGCGGTCGCGGTGGATGGCATTCGGGAGGGCGAAGGTCGCCCGGTCTCCGTCCGACGCCACGAACCTTCCCACCCTGAACCGGGACTTGGCCCGAGGCGACAGCGACAGCAGCACCTTGTCGCCCCATGCCAGCGTCAGCTCGTCGCGGCTGGGAAGTGGACCGGCGCCGGCAGAGGCGGCGGGCGCCGGCGCCGGCGGTGTGGCCACCGGGGGCGGCGGTGGGGCC
>Ga0247713_1000916_pt1 | contig 16045 bp, 13 predicted proteins | sample 21E_NmetaG_FD_189936 | JGI IMG/M metagenome (GOLD analysis project Ga0247713, IMG submission 189936) | Soil microbial communities from hillslope of Landscape Evolution Observatory, University of Arizona, Oracle, AZ, United States - 2-1-E_N | ecosystem: Engineered > Artificial ecosystem >... | reverse complement strand
GCTACGGGGAACCGCGGTCGAGGGTCGGCTTCCCGCGCCCGGACATGATGTCCTGGCGGTGGTCGATGCCAACCTCTCCGCGAGCAAGGCGAACCTGGGCCTGTCGAAGCACATCCGGTACCGGGTGAGCCGGGACCCGGCGGGCGGCCTGCTTGCCCGAGTCACGATCGTGGTCGAGAACGCCGCCCCTCCCAGCCCGGTCAACCCCTACTACCACGGCCACCTTCGCGTCTACGCCCCGCAGCATTCACGCCTGCTGTCGGTACGCCCAGGGCAGCGGGCGGGGCCGGCGACAGAGGGGCCATACGAGGTCTTCAGCCAGCGCGTCCTCGTTCGCCCGAGCTCTCGTGAAGAGGTGACCTTCGACTATGCGCTGCCGCCCGAGTTGGCCCGCACCGACGACTACGAGCTCACGTGGGTGCGACAGCCGGGGACGCCCCGAGACGTCCTGGAGGCGGCGATCGACGGCGATCCCGTGGCGGCCGACACGTCGCATCGAACCTTTCGCGTGCGGACCCATAGCCGCCGGTGATCGTGTCCCATGGCATGGGCGAAGCCATTGGGGGGATTTCCCCCCTTCGACCCCTCGACCTTGCGTTGTAGGTTCACGCCATGAGCACGATCAGGCGATCGCGCTTCCCCGGCGTGCGGATGCTTGTCGTCGTGGTGACCGCCGCCCTGGCATTGGGCTCGATCGGCATGCCGCCGGCGCTGGCCTCGCCGACGGCGGCCTCACCGGCCGTCACCCTGCAGGTCGGGTCGCCGCCCGGTGCGGGGGGTCCACCCGGCCCACCCTCTGTCGGCGGCGCCGCGACCCCGACGTTCGTGCTGCAGATCCTGCGCGCTGTGCTGCCGCCGCCGGTCCTGCGGCTTCTCGAGTCCCTCGGGGTGCTCCAGCCCGCCTCGCCGTGAGCGGCCCGTGGAGGGAATCCCCCCTACCTGAGAGGTGGGGGGCACGCCTCATGGTTCCGAGCACGCTCGTTTCCTAGGTTCAGGTCGTCCCTCCGTTCACACACCGACGGCCCGAACCAGAACTCGAACGCGTGGAGCTCCGCCAGTACCTCGACATCGTCCGGCGCCGTGCCTGGTCCATCGTCTACGCAGTCGTGGTCGTGGGCCTGGCCGCCGGCATCGTCTCCAACCTCCAGACGCCACAGTACGAGTCCGCCGCACGGGTCCTGCTGCGCCCTGATGACCCGGCCGAGCGACTGAACCCCGATGGGGGCCAGCGCGCCCTTCGCGACCCGAGCCGGTATGTGCAGAGCCAGCGAAGCATCATCGAGAGCGAAGAGGTCATCGCCGAGGCAGTGAGGAGCATGGGGGGAGGACGCGCTGCCGACATCGCGAGCCAGGTGTCGGTGAGGGACGGTCACAAGAGCGACGTCCTCAAGATCGTCGGGCGCGACGAGGACCCGGCCCGCTCACGCGACGTCGCCAACGCCGTCGCCCTGGCGTACATAGAGAACCGTCGCAGGAGTGCGGTCGTCGGCCTCGAGCGGGCGGTCGCTGAAATCGAGGGCGAGCTCGGCCCCCTCCAGGCATCCATCGCCGAGCTCGACGCCAAGATCGCGTCCGCAGCAGGGCCCGGCGCCGCGGGCGGCGCACCCGACCCCCCGTCGCCGCCCGACGGCGCCGCCACTCCGCCCCTGCCCGCCTTCCCGCAGAGCCTGACGCCTGGCGGTCAGACCACTTCGAGCGAGGCCCTCAAAGCGGTCCGCTACGCAGCCGCCGTCCAGTACGAGTCGCGCTTCCGGCGGCTGCAGGAGCTGCGGATCGACATCAGCCTCAAGCGAGGCGAGGCCGAGCTCATCTCACGAGCCCGGCTCCCGTCGTCGCCCGTGACGCCGCAACCCGTCCGTGACACGGCCGCGGGGGCCGTCGTCGGCCTCCTCCTCGGGGTCGCGGTGGTGGTGCTGCGGGAGCAGCTCGACGACCGCCTCCGCTCCCTCCCCGCCGTCGAGCAGGCGACCGGCCTCCCCGTTCTCGCCCAACTGCCCTACGACGACGAGACGGCGGCACGGCCAGGTGAGTTCGTGGCGGTGACCCGCCCGAAGGCCCCGCTGATCGAGGCGGTCCGGGCCCTGCGGACGAGCGTGGAGTACCTGTCGATCGACGCACCCGTGCGGGTCGTCGTCGTGACGAGTGCGGCCCCGGGCGAAGGGAAGTCGTTCGTCTCCGCCAACCTCGCTGCCGTCTTCGCTGACGCCGGCTACCGGACCCTGCTGCTCTCCGCCGATCTGCGCCGCCCCGGCATCTCCCGCCTCTTCGACGTTCCGGCCCGCTCCCCCGGCCTCACCAACGTCGTCGTCCCGGTCGCCGCCCACACCGGCGCGGCGGCCAATGGAGCGAGGGAACGAATCAACAGCGAGCGTGAGCCGAGCTGGCTCGGGCACACCTCCTTCGGGCCGGTCGCCGAGGTTGTGAGGACTCCCATGCGGAACCTCCTGTTCCTGCCGTCGGGCCCGGTACCGCCGAACCCCGCCGAGCTTCTGGCGTCCCGCCGCATGACCGAGGTGCTGAACGAGCTCCGCCAGAAGGCTGACGTCGTGGTCGTCGACACGCCGCCTCTGCTGCCCGTAACCGACGCGGCTGTCCTCGCCGCCAAGGCGGACGGGGTCGTGCTCGTGACCGCCATCGGCGAGACTCGACGCTCGGCGGCTCAGCGGGCAAAGGCCATCCTCGACGGAACGCAGGCGCGGCTGCTGGGAGTGGTCGTCAACAAGGTCCCGAGGTCAAGCGCCCTCTATGGGTACGACGGCTACTACCACGACGCCGAGCCGAAGGACCGCCGCCGGCGGCGCCGACGCGGGAAGGCGGTAGGTGGAGAAGGCGCGGGCCCGAGCGACGAGCGGGTCGGCGTGCCGGCTCACCGTCGCCGGCGCCGCTGAACGGAGGGTTCGGTGCGGATCGCGCTGATCGGGACCCGCGGTGTTCCGGCCCAGTACGGGGGGTTCGAGACTGCGGTGGAGGAGATCGGCCGGCGTCTCGTCCGGCGCGGCCACGAGGTGGTGGTGTACTGCCGGGGGCGGCGTACCGACCGCCGCACGTACCTGGGGATGACGCTCGTCCATCGGCCGGCGCTGCACCGCAAGACCCTCGAGACGCTCAGTCACACCGCTCTCTCGGTTGAGCACCTGCGCCGTCATCCCGTCGACGTCGCCGTGCTGTTCAACGTGGGCAACGCCCCGTTCGTCAGGCCGATCCAGGCCTTGGGCATCCCCGTCGCCGTTCATGTCGACGGCCTCGAGTGGCGGCGCGGCAAGTGGGGACGGCTCGGTCGCTGGTACTACCGCTGGGCGGAGGCGCGGGCGGTACGCGGGGCCGACCGCCTCATCGCCGACTCCGTTGCCATCGGGCGCTACTACTTCGCCACCTACGGCGCGAGGCCCCGGTACCTCCCCTATGGAGCTGACATAGGCGACCCTGGGAGCGATCGCCTCCACGAGGTCGGCGTGACGCCGGGTGCGTACCACCTCGTGGTGGCCCGCTTCGAGCCCGAGAACAACGTGCACCTCCTGGTGGAGGCGTTCTCGCGCTCGATCTCTCGCCACCCGTTGGTCGTGGTCGGAAGCGCTCGCTACGGTGCCGCGTACCGGGGTCGAGTGGAGGCCGTGGCCGCCCACGATGCCCGCATCCGGCTCGTCGGGTCCGTCTACGACCAGGGGCTGCTCGCTCAGCTCTACGCCCACGCCCGTTCGTACCTGCACGGTCACTCGGTGGGGGGAACCAACCCCTCCCTGCTGCGGGCGATGGCCGCGGGGAGGCCCGTGATCGCCCTCGACGTGGAGTTCAACCGTGAGGTGGCGGGGCCGGCGGGTCGCTACTTCTCGTCGCCGGCCCAGCTCGTCCCCCTGATCGAGGAAGCCGATGGCGACTGGGCGCACACCGCCGCCCGTGGGCAGGCGGCGCAGGAGCGCGTCGCCCGCCGGTATCGCTGGGACGAAGTTGCCGATGGCTATGAGCAGCTGTGCGCGGACCTGGCTCACGCCCACCGAGGTGTGGGGCCCCCGTTGGCCCTGTCGGATCCGGCCGCGGTCCCGCTCGCCGCCGGCGTGACGCGGAGACCGGTGCGATCGCCGGTGGCGGCGAGCCCGCCCGAGTCGTGAGCTCGGCGCTCGAGCGACGGCCGGTCGTGGCCGCCGTGCTGACGGCTGCCGGCGCCGCGGTGGCGACCAGCCGCACCCAGATTCTCGTTATGACGCTGGCCTGTCTCCTCGTGCTGGTCACGCTAGGGATCCGGCCCCTTGCCGTCGCCCTCGTCGCGGCGACGTTCGTAACCCGGTTCCGGGTCGGCGTCGGAGGGGCGAGCCTGCTGCTCGAGCACGTCGCCCTGGTCGCCTGTGCGGTGGCGCTCGTCGTCCACGACCGAGGACCGGCCCTGGTCGCCGCCGCTCGCGACCGGACGGCCATCCTGTTCGGCACGTTCGTCGTGTGGAATGGCGCCGTCTCGGCGGTGCAAGCGGCGGAACCATCCAAGAGCTTGCTGATCGTCGCCTGGCTGGCGCTCGACTGGATGATGCTCGTGGTGCTCACCGCCTCGGTCGACGGGCCCGGTGCGCTCGTCCGCCCCGCCCTTGTCTGCTGCGGGGTCACGGCCTCGGTGGCGATCGCAACGGGCGTTTCCGCTCATCTACTCGGTACCGAATTCGGGGTCTCGGTGGAGTCGGTTACGGGCGCGGCAGCGGTGCACGGCTTGTCCCATGAGCCGAACGTCCTTGGCGCCACCCTCGCCCTCTGGGCGTTCGTCGCCTTCACCAGCGCTGGCTATCGCCAGTCCCGCGGCAACAAGGTCGTGGTCGGGCTGTGCGTGGTCGGCGTGCTCATGTCCCTCACCCGTGCGGCGGCCCTTGGCCTTACCGCTGGTGTCCTCGTCTGGAGCATGGTCCGGGGGCGACCGGCGCGCCGGGCGGTGGCCCACGCCACCGGCGCCTTCGCGTTGCTGCTCGCCGCGCTGTGGCTCGCCGCTCCCGGCGTTGCCGGTCCCGTCTTCGCCAAGGGTGGCCAGCTCGTCGACTTCGGCAGCCAGACCGGGCAGGTGCGCGTCGACCAGTGGATGCAGGCGGTCGATGACCTCCGGGGCGGCGCGTGGCTGACGGGTCTGGGCGCCAACGCCTTCGGGCAGCACCACCTCGAGCCGACGATTCCGCAGACGCCTACGCCGGCCTACCTGGGGAACCTCCCCTTGCAGGTGCTGTACGACTCCGGCGTGGTCGGCCTCGCCCTCCTCGGCGGCGTCCTGGCGAGCCTGCTCAGCCGGCACCGGATGCGGGACGGACGAGCCGCCGGCCTGCTCACCGTCTACGCCCTCTGTGCGTTGGGAACGAGCCCGTTCTGGTTCGGGACCACATGGGTGCTCGCCGCCGTGGCGGTCGTGGACCGGCGGCGAGCCGCTTCCCGACCGGCGCCCCCGACGACGGCGGACGTGGCCCTGGCGGGGGCCCGATGACGAGCTGCGGACGGTGCTCGGTGTGCGGCTGCGCAAGGGGGAACATCCTGCACCGAGCCAGCGAGATGATGCTCGGCAGGGGTGACACGTTCGTGTACGTCGAGTGCGGAGACTGCGGCGCACTGAGCCTGCAGGACCGCCCACCCTCGCTGTCGGCCTACTACCCGCCTGACTACTACAGCTTCGACAGGCATGAGCAGCTTCCTCCCCTTCTCCCCGCTGCCGCCCGCGTCGTCGCCGCCGCGGTGCTGCGCGAGGGCCTCGTGGGGAAGGGGTTCGCACGCTTCGGCCTGGCCCTGGCCCGGGCCCCGGCCGTCCCCGTCTGGGTCGCCCTGCTCGCAGGCCAAGGCGTGACGACCGACGCCGCGGTCCTGGACGTCGGATGCGGATCGGGGCATCGCCTCCGCGCGCTCCGCCGGTTTGGCTTTCGCAACCTCACTGGGGCCGATCCGTACCTTCCCGCCGGCACCCAGCCGGGCGAGGGGATCGCCTTCATCGCGCGGCCCGTCGAAGAGATCCCGGGCCGCTACGACCTCGTGATGTTCCACCACTCCCTCGAACACGTCGGCGACGCCGTCTCCGCTCTCCGCGCCGCGCGGGACCGGCTGAGCCACAACGGGCTGGTGGTCGTGCGGGTTCCCCTCGCCGACTCGTTCGCGTGGCGTCGGTACCGCGTCCACTGGGTCCAGCTCGACGCCCCCCGGCACGTCGTCGTTCCCACGGTGCGCGCCATGCACGCTCTGGCCGCCAGAACGGGGTTCACCGTCATCGCCAGGGCCCACGACTCCGACGCCTTCCAGTTCTGGGGCAGCGAGCAGTACCGGCGAGGGATCGCTCTGACCGATCCTCGCTCCCACCTGGTCGACCCCAGCCGGTCGTCGTTCCCGGCGGCCGTGCTGAGTGAGTACAGCCGGCGGGCGCGGAGGCTGAATGCGATCGGTGACGGCGACCAGGCCGCGTTCCTCCTGCAGCCGGCGGCATGACACTCCCGGCCGGCACTTCGCCGATGGCCGTCCCGCCCTCCTCCCCGGCTGCCGGTGCAAGTGCCGCCGACGACGTCGGGTGCGGGCGGAGCCGCCTGTCCGCTCCTCGATACGTCAGTTACGCGGGAGCGGCTCTGTGGCTGGCCGCCGTGCAGCTCGCCCTGCTTCCACGTTGGCTCAGCGCGCAACAGTTCGGCACCGTGGTCCTCGGCATCTCGGCCACACAGGGGGTGCTCCAACTCGGCGATCTCGGGTTCTCCCGCCTGTGCATCGACGCCAGGCGGTCGCCGCACCATCAGGCCGGCCTACGGGCCGAAGGCCGGTCCTTGATCCTGCTCACCACCGCCGCCGTGACCGCCGCCGCCGCCCTCGCCTGGATGCTGCTCCCTGAGCAGCGCCCGGTGTGTCTGGCGATCGCCCTGGGGGCGCTGGCGGCGGCCGCCGTCTCCACCAGCAGGTTCCGCGCCGCCGCTCTCGAGGTGGCAGGCGACGAGCAACGGGCCGCCATGCAGAACTTCCTCTGGTCCAACGCTCCCAAGATCGGGCTGGTGGTCGCCCTACCCGCCTTCCGCAGTGCCACCGCCATCCTGGCCACCAGCGTCGTCGCAGGCATCGCCCTGTGCCGCCCGGCGGCCGTTCGGCTCCGCCTCGCTCTGGCGGCGGCACGCCGGTACCGCCAGTGGGCCTACCCCTTCATCTCGATCGCGGCCGGGTTCGTGCTCACCTGGTCAGACACCTACTTCCTCAGCGCTCATCTCGGGCTGGGAGCGGCGGGGGCCTACGAGGCTGTCTTCCGCGTGCTCGGTGTCTGCTCCTACGGGTTTCTTCCATGGGCGAGCGTCATCACCAGCCGCGTGAGCGTCGACGAGGCGAGCCCGGTTCGCCGTCCGCTCGCAGCGGCGCTGGCCACGACGGTGGTGGCCATGGCCGGCGGCGCGGTGCTGCTCTCTTCCGCCGGAACCCGCCTCTTCCCTCGCCTCGACCTACCGCTGGACGCCATACCCCCGCTGGTTCTGTTCTACTTGGCCACGACGGTCGCCGCGTGCGTGGGGTCGGCGCTCTATGTCCGGGGCCGGCTCGATGCCGTCACCCGCGCCAGCGTCGTCGGGGCCGTCACGTGCGTGGCCGGGCACGCCTTCTTCACCCTGCGCGGAGATGCGCGCACCGCGGCGTGGGTGGCAGCCGGGGCCATGGGAGTGAACGCAGGGCTGCTGGCGGTGGCGTACCGGCGGAAGGCCGGCAAGGGCCTGCTCCGGTCAAGGGCCCGCCGGTGACCGGGGTCCGGGTGATCGTCGTGAACTACCACCTCGCCGACGAGGTCGAGGAGGTGCTCCGGTCGGGGGCCCTCTCCGCTCATGACGTCGTCCTGGTGGACAACGGCAGCCAGCCCGACCGCCTTCGCCACCTGGCAACGCAGCACGGCACCCGGCTCTTGCTGCTCGACCGCAACTACGGCTTCGCCGGGGCCGTGAACCGGGCGGTGGCGACGCTGCCGCCCGGTTCGCACCTGCTGCTGCTCAATCCCGATGTGCGGCTCACGACCTCGGCCGTCACCGCCCTCGTGCGGGCGCTGACCGACCGGGACCTGACCGGCGTCGCCCCGACACTCGTGAGCCTGGACGGCTCGGTGCAGATCGCCTCCGGCGGGCCGGTCACCCTCTCCAGCTTCTGCGCCTACTTCCTGTGCCTGGCGCATGTGCTTCCCCGGGCGCGCGGGATCTTTTACACGCGCCGGCAGGTCCGTGCCGGCCTGCCGCCCGCCTGGCTGGGGATGGCCTGCCTGCTGCTCCGCGACGGCGCGCTCACGCAATACGGACCTATCCCTGAAGACGAGCTGGTGTACGCCGAAGACGTGGCCTGGGGGACGGCGGCAACGACGGCCGGCGCGCGCTTCGCGGTCGTCCCCGACATCAGAGTGACCCACTCCCAGGGGGCGTCAGGCGCATCGGCCTGCTGGCGCGGGGCTCTTGTCCGGCTGGCCCGGCGGCGGCTGGGTCCCATGCAAGGGTGGATGGCGGCGCTCGCCATGTCGGCCGGCTTGGCGGCCCGCCGTCTCGCGCGACGTCCTTGTGCGCCACGAGGGTGCGTGTGAGGTTCCTCGTCGACGCCCACCACCTCGGCCGCCGCCAGACCGGCAACGAGACGTGGATGAGGAACGTGATCTCGTCGTTGGAGCGCGTCGCGGTCGACGACGACCTCCTCTATGCCGTCACCGACTTTGCACTGCCCGACCGGCGTGAGCTGCTCCGCGGCCGGGTGCACTCCGTCTCTCCCCACAGCGCCACCCGACTCCTGGTCGACCTGCCGAAGCTCGTGCGCAAGCTCCGCCCCGACGCCGTCCTCAGTACCTACACGGTCCCGCTCACCGCATGCCCGTGCGTGCTGTTCGTGCACGATGTGTCGCTCGAGGAGCCCCGAGCTCGCCACTGGCTCCCCCACTCCACCCGGCTGAGCCATCGGTGGGCGACTCGGCTGTCCTGCCGGCGGGCAAGCCATGTTCTCGTCCCGTCGGAGCACTGCCGCGCCGACGTGATGAGAAACCTCGCGGTTGCCCCCCACGAGGTGTCGGTGGCACCCGGCGCACCGGACCGGGCTCTGCTGGCGGGGCTTCTCCCCACGCCGCCGGAGCGAGCGTCGGACGTGTTCACCGTGCTCACTGTCGGCGCGGTCCTGCCCCGGAAGAACCTGCTCCTCCTGGCCCGGTCCCTGCGGGCGTGCGTCGACGCCGGCGTGCCTCTCAGCTGGCGGGTCGTCGGGCCCGTCCCGCGCCACGGGGAGCCGATTGCGGCTGGCATCCGGACGCTGCTCGGGCGGCGCGTGGTCATCACCGGCTACCTCGACACGCCCCGCCTCGCCGCCGAGTACCGAAGGGCCGACATCCTGTGCTTCCCGTCTCTGTTCGAGGGTTTCGGCCTGCCGGCGGTGGAGGCGATGGCTGCCGGGCTGCCGGTGGTCGCCAGCGCTGCGACATCCCTCCCCGAAGTCGTGGGCGGGGCCGGCATCCTCGTGCGGCCCGACGATGTCACGGCGTGGACCGTCGCCGTCGCGCGCCTGTTCCACGATCCTCGCCTGCGCGCATCACTGCGGGCCGCCGGCCTCGCCCGCGCCGGCGATTTCTCGTGGGATCGAACGGCGAGGGCCACCCTCGACGCCCTGAGAAGGGCCGGGAGCGAAGCCCCTAGGGGACATTCCTCCGTGTGCCTCCGCCCCTTATCACGACAATGAAAGGGCATGTCGACGGCCGCGACTGACGTCCACGCCTTGCCCGCGACCAGCCGGGACCAGGCGCTCGTTCGGGTTGGAGCACCCCGCCGGCGGGCGGTGGCCAAGCGTCTCCTGGACATCGCGCTCGTGCTGGTCCTCTCCGTGGCCGCCGTTCCGGTCGTGTTAGTCCTCGCCGTTGCCATCAAGCTCGACTCGCCCGGGAAGGTGCTCTTCCGCCAGGAGCGCGTCGGGCAGGGAGGAAGGCGGTTCGGGATCCTGAAGTTGAGGACGATGGTCCCGGAGGCCGAGCTCCTCCTGCCGCTCGTGGCCGACCAGAACGAGGCTGAGTGGCCGCTGTTCCGGATCCACCGCGATCCGCGATGCACCCCGGTCGGCCGCGTCCTCCGGGCTCTCGGATTGGACGAGCTCCCCCAGCTCTGGAATGTCCTCAGGGGCGACATGAGCATGGTCGGGCCGCGTCCGGCCCTGGCCCACGAAATGGAACGGTGGACCCCCGCCATGCACCGGCGGCTGGACGTGAAACCGGGGATCACCGGGACGTGGCAGATCAGCGGGGCTGGTCGGTGGGCGCGATTCGAGGAGTACGCCCGTCTCGACCTCCAGTATGTCGACCACTGGTCGGTGTGGACCGACTTGGTGATCTTGGCCAAGACGCTTCCCAGTCTCATACCGCGGCGCGGCCGCTGATGCACAGTCCCCCACGCGCCGGGCGCGTTCGCTGGGCCCTGGCGCTGGCCGTGCTGGCCACCCTGGCGCTGGCGACAACCGGCTGCCGGCAGGACAGCGGCCGTTCCTCCCCCCCTACCGCCATTGAACCGCAGACCACGATCCCCGAGAGCGAGGAGTATTGCGGCAATGCCCGCGCCTTCGTCGTCCAGATCCTGGACCTGGTCACGGTCGACTGGAGCCAGGGGGATGCGGTTGCGCTGTACGCCACGCTCGAGAGCTTCCTCCAGAGCGCCTCGGGGCTGGTACCCCAGCACCTTCGACCCAAGGCAGCACTGGCAGCGACCGCGTTGGCGTCGTTCCGGGCGTCGCTCGACACCGCCGGCTACGACCTCGAACGGGTGGACCCCGCCGCGTGGATGAGGGTCAACTCGTCCGAGTTCTCGGCGGCGATCGGCGAGCTTGCGGACTACAGCCGCCGGGCGTGCGGCCTGCCGACCTGAACGGGGCGGACCGAGACAGGGCGACGACCGAGTGGTACGCATCGAGAGCTTGGCGGGCGGCCACGTCCGATGAGAAGTCGCGCGCGCGACGGCGGGCGGCCTGGCCGAGCCGGCCTCGCAGCTCGGGATCGGCCGCCAGCGAGCCCAGCGCGGCGGCCAGGGCCTCGACGTCCCCTGGTGGAGTTAGGAGACCACTCCGTCGGTCGTCGATGATGCGGGCGGGGCCGCCGGCGCGGGCTGCCACCACCGGTAGCCCCGCCGCCATTGCCTCCGTCACCACCTGCCCGAACGGTTCCGGGATGACGGAAGCGTGCACGGCAACGTCGAGCCGCTGGAGCTCGGCGGGCACGTCGCGGCGGAAGCCCCGGAACTCCACGCGATCCCGGATGCCCAGCGTCCCGGCCAACGCGTGGAGCTCCCGCTCGTAGTCGTGTTCGCCGAACAGCGGTGCGCCCACCAGAACGGCGCACGCGTCACCGGCGGGAAAGGCCTGGGCGAAGGCCCGGAGGAACACGTGCTGGCCCTTCCACGGGGCGATGCGCCCGACCATCCCCACGCGTAGAGGGTGGGTAGGACGTGGGCCGGGGGCCACGTCGAAACAGCAGGGGTCCACGGGGTCCACGATCACGAACTGCGGCACCCTGGTCACGCCGAGCGTGGGGAGCGTGGTCTCATTACCCGCCAGCGCATCCGGCAGCGTGCCCATCGCCAACCGCACCAGTCGGCGTGCCGGAGTGGGGAGGAAGTCGGGGGTGATCCGATCCCGCACCTGCACCAGCACGGGCACTCCGGCAAGGCGAGCGGCTAGGGGGCCGTACACGGCCGCCTTCAGCGAATTTGTGTGGACGAGGTCGGGCTGCAGTTGATGGAGGCGGGTGCCGAGCCGGCGCGCGTAAGCAGCCGTCCGGGCCGCCGGTACGACACTCGACGCCAGGCGGATGTCCACGCCCCGAAGCCGGCGCGCAGCGGTCGTCCAGGGGATGACATCGACGGCCCTGCCGCCCTCCCGGAGAGATGCCGCCAGCGGCCCGTCTTCGGCGAGGAGCACTGTGGGGTCCACCTCACCGTCGAAGGCGTCGAGCAGCCTCTTCAGGGCAAGCTGGGCGCCCGAGAGCTGGGCGCAGTGGTCGATGTACGCGACGCGCAGCCGCGTCCGGAGACGGGGGACGGTCACGCGGTCGACCGGGGTGCTTCCTCGAGGGAAACGGGGGCAAGCTCGGTCGCCTCCTGCTGGAGGCGGCTGGCGTGCTCCGACGCCACTGCGCCCAGGAGGAGCCAGAAGTAGACGTCGCTCGGGAAGGTATCGAAGTACGTGGTCACCAAGGAGGCGAAGGCGGCGGCGACGACCATGGCCGCCGTCGCCAGCGCGAACACCGACGCTTCCGGCGGCGCCGTCTTCGAGGCGATTCTGGCGGCGCGGAACGCAGCCGTCAGCAGGAGCAGGATGAACCAAAGCCCGAGCACGCCCAGCTCGTAGACCGCCCGGTAGTACTCGTTGTCGGGGTGGAAGACCTCCTCGATGCGATCGGGACCGAGCACCTTCTCGGCCGCCGCGTTGCTGGACCCCACGCCTACGCCGAGAGGGTGGGCGATGACATCGGACAGGTTCGCCTGCCAGCTGTCGACCCGCTGCACGCCGCTCGTGGAGGCGAAGGCGGCTGACGAGATCGGCCCGGGCAGGAGTATGAGGGCCACGATCACGACCGGAAGCCCGAGCAGGATGGCCCGAAACCGGGCGAAGCCGACGTACGTCAACCCGGCCGCCAGCCCGATCCAGGCACCCCGGACAAAGGAGGTTCCGAGGCCGACTAGCAGGAGGGGCAGGACGAGGAAGAAGAGACGGCTGCGGAGGCGGCGAGGCTGCGCCAGGGCGACGGTCACTCCCACGAGGAGGACGAGCATCAGGAAGTAGCCGAACCCGAACGGGTTGTCGAAGGTGGAGAAGGACCGGAGCAGGCCTCGAGTGAACCGGATGGCGGAGTTGTACTCGTAGCCGAGCTCGTGGAGCCGAGCGTGGCCCATCGCCTGCTGGACGATCCCGTAGAGGGCGGTGATCACCCCCGCCACCATGAGCACGCTCACGAGGCGATCGCGCTCCCGCCTGTCCAGCGGGCATCGCCACACGATGGCCGCGACGAGGACGAAGAAGAACGCGATCTTCAGGCCCCAAAGGGCTTGGCGACCACCGACGAGGACCGCGGACGCCAACGCCAGGATCAGCATCCCGGCCACCGCTGGCGCCCACGCCGGCGGCCGGCGGCCGCGGGAGGCCCGGGCGTCGGGCGAGGCCGCGAAGCTGGCGGCCAGGGTGGCCAGGACGAGGAGCTCCTTCCAACCGGCGGCGAGGCCGGGGAGGTCTGGAGTCAGCAACAGCAGCCCGTCGAACGGCACGAGCGCGGCAAGAACGAGGACCCCGCGTTGAGGGCGCCGGGTCAGTCCCACCAGCAACGGAACTGCCAACGCAGCCAGCAGCGACAGCGGCCCCCAGCCCCTTGTGGCAGCGGCGACAACCAGCGCGTTGACGATGACGACGCCGGCCGTGGCGTGGACGTTCCTGATCGCCGGCAGCCCTGTGGGAGGAGCCATCGGGGCCATCACACCGGCAACTTAGTCGGTCTTGTCCGGTTTATCTAGTAGGGCTAGAGTGTCCGAGACGTGGACCTGTTCGAACATCTCCGGGTCATCTACCGGCGCCGGTGGACGGTCCTCCTGGTGTCGCTCGCCGTGGCAGGGGGGGTCTTCGCGTGGAGCTCGACGCGTGAACCCGTCTACGGCGCTCAGGCAGTCATCAGCGTCACGTCGGGGCGGGCTCTCGCCGGGCAGAGCATCAACGGCGAGGACACCCTCTTCCTCACCCGGAACTACGCCGAGCTGGCAACGACGCCGCCCGTGCTGGCCGACGCCGCCCTGCGCTCGGGCCTCGCCATCTCGGCGGGGGAGGCACGTAGACGGGTCTCCTCGCGGGCGGCGAGCGACGTCGGGTTCCTCACGATCGCGGCCCAGGGGCCGTCCCCGGCCGATGCCACGGCCCTGGCCAAGGCGGCGGCGGAGAGCCTGATCGCGGCCGTCGACGAGCAGCAACGGCAGACCGTGCGAGTCGCGGTGGAGCCGGTACAGGAGGAGATCCAGCAGCTCGATGCTCAGCTGTTGGCGCTGCCCGAAGGGGCGCGCAACCGGAGTCCGCTCGAGGCTCGCTACGAAGCACTCGTGCGGGCAGCGACGGAACGCCGGCTGGCGCCCAGCGACCGCCTGGTGCTGGTCTCACCCGCCCGGGGGGACCTCACGCCGCTGTCGCCCAAGCCCATGCGCGATGCGCTCCTGGCTCTGCTGGTGGCGCTGGTCATCAACGCCGAGCTGCTCGTCCTGATCGAGGTCCTCCGCGACCGATTCTCCGTCCACGAGCCCGACGAGGGACCGGACGAGCTGTTGGGCCTGGCGGTCCTGGCCCGCGTCCCCCCCGGTGAGACGGAGGAGAGCCTCGAGGCCTTCCGGGCGCTGCGAACCAATCTCATGTTCCTGGAGTCGGAGATGCCGCTGCGAACGGTGGCGATCGTCAGCACGAACCCAGGGGCGGGGAAGACCTTCACGTCCGTTCACCTCGCTCGCTCGGTAGCGAGCCTGGAGATCCCCACCGTCCTCGTCGACGGCGACCTGCGCCGGCCGAGCGTCCACCGCCAGCTGGCGATCAGCGAATCGCCGGGGTTGGGCGACCTGCTGGCAGGGGGAGACGTCCGACGCGTCCTCCGCAACGCGCCCGGCGAGCCTCACCTCAAGGTTCTCACCGGTGGCTCCCCGCTCGAGGACCCCGTCGGGTTCATGGCGGCGAGGCGGTTCCGCGAGGTCCTGGCCCGCCTCGACGACGCCAGCGTGGTCGTCATCGACACCCCTGCGTGCGATGTCTTCGCCGACGGGCTGGCCATCGCGTCGCAATGCGACGCGACGCTGCTGGTGGTCGACTCCCGCGGGACCCGCCGCCGTTCCGTCCGGCGGGTCATCCACCAGCTGCGTCGCATGGGGGCGAACCCGATCGGGATAGTCATCAACCGGGCCGAGACCACGGCGCGAGGCAGCTACTACTACCGTTACGAGCGACTGCGGCAGCCGGCCCGGCGGTGAACGGTCCGCGGGTCGCCATCGTCCACGAGCGCTTCACCTGCCTCGCCGGATCCGAGCGGGTCGTCGAACAGCTGCACGCCCTCTGGCCCGATGCCGTCATCCACTCGCCGCTGGTAGACACCGCCGCGCTCCCACCGGGGCTGGCGCGCGCCGACGTCCGTTGCAGCTCCCTCCAGCGCCTGTACCGGGGAGGCTCCGGCTATGCCCACCTCCTCCCGTTCCTGCCGGCCGCGGTCGCTCGTCTCGACCTCTCGGGAGCGGACGTCGTCATCACCAGCCACCACGCCTTCGCCAACCGGGTTCGACGTCACGCGGCGACGCCGGTCGTGTCCTATACCCACTCACCGGCGCGATGGATGTGGGAACCGGCCTTTCTCGCCGGGGAGCCGGGGGGGACGATGGGACGGGCGATGCTGTCCGCCTTCGCCCGCACCCAGCGCGGCCCCGACCGTGCCGCCGCGCGCGCCGCCGAGGTCATCGTCGCCAACTCGCGCCACGTGGCCAAGCGGATCCGTTCGTGGTGGGGCCGCGATGCCGTCGTCGTACCTCCACCCGTCGACGTCGACCTGTTCACGCCCTCCCTCGACGTAGCGCGCGAGCCGTTCTTCCTCTTCGCCGGTCGCCTCGTTCCCTACAAACGTCCCCTGGTCGCGGTGGAGGCGGCCAAGCGGGCCGGAGTGAGGCTGGTGGTGGCGGGTGACGGGCGCATGCGGGCGGCGGTCGAGGCCGCCGCCCGTCCCGGCATCGACGTGGTCGGCTACGTCAACGACGTCTCGCTGCGCGATCTCTACCGTCGCTGTCAGGCGCTGGTCTTCCCAGGCGAGGAGGACTTCGGCATCGTGCCCGTCGAAGCACAGGCGTGCGGGGCGCCGGTGCTGGCTCGGGCGGTGGGCGGGGTCCTCGACAGCGTGATCGACGGCAGGACCGGCCGGCTGTACGACCCGAGGGGGCCCACCGACGAGGTCGACGCCCTCGCCGCGGCCATGCGCTCCTTCGACGCCGGTTCCTTCGATGCCGACGTGCTCCGCCGCCATGCCGAGGGATTCTCACGCGAGGCGTTTCGGGCCCGGTTCGCAGCCGCGGCAGCGCCGGCCTTTGCCCGCTTC
>Ga0247713_1000915_pt1 | contig 16059 bp, 17 predicted proteins | sample 21E_NmetaG_FD_189936 | JGI IMG/M metagenome (GOLD analysis project Ga0247713, IMG submission 189936) | Soil microbial communities from hillslope of Landscape Evolution Observatory, University of Arizona, Oracle, AZ, United States - 2-1-E_N | ecosystem: Engineered > Artificial ecosystem >... | reverse complement strand
GGCATCGGCGAGGCGGGTGCCGCCGTGGAGGAAGCTCTCGGCGCGCCGGGCCTCCTGACGTTCGATCCGGAGGATCCCGTCCGCGGCATAGCGGCGGCTGTGGACCGCGTTCTCTCGATCCCGGCGGAGGAACGCGTCGCCATGGGCCGGACGGCCATGCGCCTGGCACACGAGCGGTGGTCCTGGGACGGAGTGGCGGCAAGGATCCTCGACGTCGCCAGAGGCGGAACCCACGATAGCGTCGCGCCGGTGCTGTCGGATGGTTGACGCCGCGCCGGGCGGCCGGCTGCAAGAGTTCCCTAGAGCGGAGTCTAGCCAGTCATGGGCCGCGCAGAGCGGTTCAGGACACAGAGGGGGATGCATGAAGGTGCGGATGCTCGTCGCCACGCTATTCGTCGCCGCCTCGGCCGATCCGGTCGGAGCCGCTCCGCGGGAGGTCGTGTGGGAGGCGGTGGGGTGTGAAGAGATCGTCGCCGTCGTTCCTGCGCAGCCGGGGTCGGCGCTGGTCGCGCTCGCCTACCGTTGCGACAGCGCGACCGTCGGCGATGTCACGATCGAGGACATCTCGGTCAGTGAGATCAGCCTGATGACCTCCAGCGGAAGCACCCTTCTCCGTCAGGTGACGAACAGCAAGCTCCTCCAGCGATCGCTGTTCAAGCTCGGCCTCTCCGATTCTCTCTTCGGGATGATCGAGTTCACGCCGGGAGGCCCGGGCGCTGCGCCAGAGGTTCGAGTGACGGCCAAGGGAGCGCGCTACTCGTTCGGCGGCATAGCCGCGCCGAACGCCGTACCGCCGCAGCCGAGCTCCGGCGGCGCCTCCTATACGTACGAGGGGCGCAAGGGGACCATCACGCTGTCATACGAGAACCACGAGCAAAGCGCGCTGCCCGCCCTGGTGACGGTCGACGCCTCTGGTGACCGCGCTCTGCGTGAGTGGATGGGGAGCGCACGCGCGACCGCTCCCGGTGTGGTCGCGGCCGGTGCTTGGACAGGGCGGGCTGCCCTCGAGGGATAGCCAGACCCGAAACGCAGGGCTTTCGTGGATCACACGTCGGGAGCCCGGCGCGCCCTCTTCTTCTCGGACCGCCGCCGTTTGTCTTCGAGCCGGCGTTCGACCGCGCCCGCCGTCGGTTTCGTGGGGACGCGCCGCTTCTCCCGCCGGAGCGCGTCGCGCACCATGTCCGCGAGTCGCTCGGTCGCGTCTTCGCGGTTGCGGTGCTGCGAGCGGTAGCGATCGGAGGTGACCTGCAGGGTGCCGTTCGAGTCGATCCGCGACGCGAGCTTCGATTCGAGGCGTGCTCTCTGCCGCGGGCCGAGGACCGCCGAGTCCCGCACGTTCCACCGCATCACGACCCGGGTAGCGGCCTTGTTCGCGTGCTGCCCTCCCGGTCCTCCCGAGGGCTCGAACGAGACGGAGACCTCGTTGTCGGGGATGACGAGCGAGCGCCCCACGCGGATGCTCACGACGCCAGTTGTTCTCCCAGCGCTTCGGGTGAGGTGACCGGCAGGTTGCACGTGCCTCGGCGGCACACGTAGGCGGTGGCTTTTCCGTCGACCCTCGATCTCCCTTCGAAGAGGTGTAGTCGCGCCGCCGCGCTCTCGGGATCGGCCGAGCAGAGAACGACGCGATCGTGCGGGAACGGTGCCCGCGCGACCTCGAGCAGAGGCCCGGCGTCACCTGTGGGATCACCGACGACCACGACCTCGCGCGCGTCGCCCGTCATGAAGTCGAGCGCGCCGAGCAGATGACCGAAGCCGAGGGGAGAGCGGGACGCGGGTTCCGCCAGCAGAGAGAGGATCTCGTCGACCGGGTCTTCGTATTTCGTCTCGCCGGTGATCCGCGAGAGGCGTGCGAGTCCGAGCGCGAGCGCCGAGTTGGCCGCCGGCAGAGCATTGTCGATCATGTCTTTCGGACGCGCCACCAGCCGTTCGGCGTCTTCGCCCGTCGTGAAGAAGCCGCCGCCGTCGGGGTCGTGGAAGAGGCGCACCGCCTCGTCTGCGGCCCACACGGCCTCTTCGATCCAGCGCGCGTCGAACTCGGCCTCGTACAGGGCGAGGAGACCCTCGAGGATGAAGGCGTAATCCTCCGCGTAGCCGAGATGCCCCACCTTCCCGTCGCGGTAGGAGCGCATGAGCCGGCCGTCGACGCGCAGGGTCGAGAGGACGAACCGCATCGCCTCGGCGGCGGCCTCCACCCAGTCGCGGCGACCGAGGAGGGTCCCGGCTTCCGCAAGGCCGGCGACCGCGAGACCGTTCCAGCCCGCGAGCACCTTGTCGTCCTTTCCCGGCCGCACGCGTCTCTCCCGGTAGTCGTAGAGAGCGCGCCGGATCGACTCGGCGCGCCGCTCATCTTCCGGGCGACGCGCGTAGATCGGGACGGAGCGGCCCTCGAAGTTCCCTTCTTCGTTGAAGCCGAACAGCCTCACGGCTTCGTCGAAGTCGTCACCGGTGGCCTCCCGGACCTCGTCGAGGGTGAAGACGTAGAACAGCCCCTCTTCGCCTTCGGTGTCGGCGTCGAGCGAGGAGGCGAATCCGCCGGCCGGATCGCGCATCTCCCGCATCATCCAGCGGGCGGTCGCCTCCGCCACGTACCGGTGGCGCTCGCTCCCGAAGAGCCGGTATGCGCGCGCGTACGTCCGGAGGAGCTGGGCGTTGTCGTAGAGCATCTTCTCGAAGTGGGGGATCAACCAGTAGCGATCGACCGAATAGCGCGCGAACCCACCTCCGATCTGGTCGAACATCCCTCCTGCGGCCATCGCGTTCAACGTGTGTCGCGCCATGTCTCCCGCGCGCTCGTCGCCCGCGGCGGCGCGCCGTAGGAGGAAGTCGATCGTCATCGGTTGGGGGAACTTGGGCGCCGATCCGAACCCGCCGTATTGCTCGTCGTAGGACCGGCCGATCGTGTCGGCGGCGGTTTCCACCAGAGCGCGCGCCGGCGGCTCGCTCGACGGCGATAGGCGGTCGGCCACGCCGATGTGTTCGACCAGGTGGTCACCTTGCCGCTCCACCTCGTCCCGTCGCTCGCGCCATGCCTCGTGCACCGCCCGAAGGACCTTCTGGAAGGAGGGCATCCCGTGACGGTCCTCGTTGGGGAAGTAGGTGCCGCCGTAGAAGGGCTTTCCGTCGGGCGTCAGGAACACGGTCATCGGCCAGCCGCCGTGACCCGTCATGGACTGCACGGCTTCCATGTAGATCGCGTCGACGTCCGGCCTCTCTTCGCGATCGACCTTCACGTTCACGAACAGCTCGTTCATGAGGCGCGCCGTCTCCGGGTCCTCGAACGACTCGTGCTCCATCACGTGACACCAATGACAGGCCGCGTAACCGACGGAGAGCAGCACCGGCTTGTCGTCGCTCCGGGCGCGCTCGAACGCCTCATCCGACCATGGGAACCAGTCGACCGGGTTGTCGGCGTGCTGCAACAGGTAGGGACTCGTCTCGTGCGCAAGGCGGTTGGGCATGCGCTCCATCATCCCCGCCGCACCGGCGGCGGATAACCTCGCGCCGGATGAGCGCCGCCGCCTATCTCCTGCCGCCGATCTCCGGGCTGATCGTCTACCTGCGAGGACGCGACGCGGCGGCGCGCTTCCACGGCTTGCAGAGCGTCGCGCTGGGTGTCCTCTGGCCCGCAGGGATGTGGCTGGGCTCGTTCGTAGCGCCGCTCGCGACGCTGGTGCTGTTCGTGACGGGGCTCGTCGCGTGGCTGGCAATGTTGATCGGGGCGCTCTTCCGGCGCGACGTCGCGCTTCCGCTCCTGGGGCACGTCCTGCGGCGCGCCGCGGAGACGTCGCCTAGGGCCGCGCCGTGAAGCACATCCGGCAAGTCGCCGCCGTCGATCCGTTGACGGCGCCACACGAGGGGCACTTCCAGAAGCCGCCCTCTGCGGCCGAGCTCGCACCGGCCGCGGTCGCGGCTCCGCCGGTCGCCTCCTCCGGGGCGGGCGTCCATTCTCCCGAACGCTCGTCGTAAACGAGGAGCTCGTCGCCGCGCCGGAACCACCACCGGCCGTCCCGCTCGAACGGCTGCTCCTCGGGCTCCGCCTGGGCGGCCGCCGGCTGCGCCTCCTGGACGGCCTGCGCCGCCGGCTGCGCCTCCTGGACGGCCTGCGCCGCCGGCTGCGCCTGCCCCGCGGACGCGGTCTCCGCGGGAGCGAAGCCGCCGTAGGTGGCGGTTTCTTCGGTCGGAGTCGGGGCCGCGCTCGAGGCGGCCGGCTCGGGTTCGGCTTCCCACGCGGCCTGCGCCGCCGCCGGCTGCGTCGCGACCGGTTCCGGGTCCCGCGCGGGAGCGGCTTCCTGCGAGGAGGTGCTCTCGGGGCGGGACCCGGTGGTCCCGCCCCGGTCGAGCGACTTCTTGATCCCGGAGAGCTCGGAGGCGATCCCGAGCAGCGCCAGCGCGGTGATGAGCCACAGCGCGAGCGTCAGGATCTGATACAGGTTCGGGTCGATCTCCGGCATCGCTCCCCCTTCCGGTCGGTCTAAGGCCGCCTATCTTCGCCGAAAACCGCCGGACGGTCTCGCTACGCGGGCGGCGCGGGCGGCGCGGCCGCCGGGCCCCGCGGGGTCGTGGTGGTCTCACCCTCCTGATGCGTCAGGAAGCCGCCGTAGGCGATCAGCGCGGCCAGGATCGGTGAGATCAGGAGCAGCGGTCCGCGACTCACCTCGATGCCGAGACCCGAGATGCCCGACCCCTCCGGGCCCGCGATCGCCGCGATCAGCAGCAGCAGCGTCGCCAGCGCCCCGCATACGAGATAGATCTGGCCGTAGCTCGCAGGCAGCTCCAGATCCTTCCCCGCGGCGCGCAGGAGGACGAGGACGAGCGCCACGAGGGCGAGGAAGAGCGCCAGCTTGGCGTAACCGGGCAGGGAGTTCCATGCGGTCCCGCGGACGTTGCCGCCGAGGACTTCGTACTTCGACCAGAACGACAGGAAAGAGAGGATGAGGAGTGCCGCGCTGCCGATCAGCACGAATTGCTCCCCCCGCCTCAGCCTCGACAGGTCCACCGCCACCTCCGCATTAGCCGGAATAGAACAAGCAAACTGTAGGGGAATGCAGTAGCGGACGCTAGGACCGAAATCGGGAGATTCCGAGGTGCGTCGGTAGAATCGGCGCGCCGAGGCGGGACGACGCCAAAGGAGCGTGAGCGAGTGGCCGTCATCAAGACGATCGACCTGGTCGGGGTGTCCACCGAGTCGTGGCGCGACGCGGCCAACCAGGCTCTCAAAGAGGCGTCGAAGACGATCCGGGGCATCACCGGCATGGACATCCTCGATACGTCGTGCAACGTGGCGGACGGCGAGATCTCGGAGTACCTCACCCACGTCCGGATCAAGTTCCGGATCGAGCGCTAGGCGCCGCGGTGCCCGGCGTAGCGCTCGTCGGCATCCAATGGGGTGACGAGGGCAAGGGAAAGGTCACCGACCTCCTCGCCGAGCACACCGATTATGTCGTTCGCTACCAGGGCGGGAACAACGCCGGGCACACGATCGTGGTCGACGGCGAGCGATACGCCTTGCACCTCGTGCCGACCGGCGTCCTGTACTCGAACTGCACGCCTGTCATCGGACCGGGTGTCGTCGTCAATCCCCGTGTCCTGATCGAAGAGATGGATGCCCTCGAGGCGCGCGGCGTCGATACGAGCCGCTTGCAGGTGTCCGGGAACGCGCACCTCATCATGCCGTACCACCTCGAGCTCGATCTCGTAACCGAGCGTTGGCTCGGCAAGAACAGGCTCGGGACGACCAAGCGCGGGATCGGGCCGACGTACGCCGACAAAGCAGCACGCATCGGCCTGCGCGTTCAGGACCTCTTCGACCCGAAGATCTTCTCGGAGAAGCTGGCCATCGCGCTGAAGGAGAAGAACCTGTTCCTCACACGCATCTACGGCCGCCTCCCGAAGGACGCCGCAGCGATCGAGGAGGAGTACCGCGCGTACCGCGAGCGCCTCGCTCCCCACATCGCGGACACCACGTCGCTCCTCCACCGCGCTCTCGACGAGAACAAGACGGTCCTCTTCGAAGGTGCTCAGGCGACGATGCTCGACGTCGACCACGGCACCTATCCCTATGTGACGTCCTCCAACCCCATCGCCGGCGGCGCGTGCACGGGAGCGGGCGTCGGCCCGCGAGACATCACGCGCATCATCGGGATCTCGAAGGCGTACTGCACGCGCGTCGGCTCGGGTCCGTTCCCCAGCGAAGCCGACCCCGCCGACGCCGAGGTCCTGGTGGAGGAGGGCCGCGAGTACGGGACGACGACGGGTCGCAAACGCCGCTGCGGCTGGTTCGATGCCGTGGCGGCGCGCTACGCGGCGCGGCTCAACACGCTCACGGAGCTGGTGATCACGAAGCTCGACGTGCTCAGCCACTTCGAGCGCATCCGAGTCTGCACCGCGTATGAGTTCGAGGGGGAGAGGTACGACGACTTCCCCCCGAACCAAACCATCTTCAACAAGTGCACGCCGATCTACGAAGACTTCACCGGGTGGCGCGAGGACATCTCCCCGGCGCGCCGAGTCGAAGATCTTCCGAAAGAGGCGCGCGCTCTTTTGGAGGCGCTCGAGCAGATGGTCGCCACGCCCATCTCGTGGGTGTCGGTCGGCCCGGCGCGCGACGAGATCCTGTCCTTCCGCGAGGTGGCGTGAAGGTCCTCCTGCTCGGCTCCGGCGGGCGCGAGAGCGCACTCGGCTGGGCACTCGCTCGCTCCCCCGCCGTCGAGGAGCTGATCTCCGCACCGGGCAATCCCGGCCTCGCCGAGATCGGCATGCTGGCGGACGAGCCGGGTTCGCCCGAGGCAGCGGTCTCCCTCGCCCGCCACATCGCGGCCGACCTCGTCGTGATCGGTCCGGAGGCTCCGCTGGTAGCGGGGTTCGGCGACGCCCTGCGTGAAGACGGGTTCGCCGTCTTCGGCCCCGATGCCGCGGCCGCGAGGATCGAAGGGTCGAAGGCATTCGCGAAGGAGCTGATGCAGCGCGCCGGCGTCCCGACCGCCGCCGCGCGCGCCTTCAAGGAACCGGAGGGGGCGTTCGCGTACCTCGATGAGATGGGGCCGCCGTACGTCGTGAAGGCGGACGGCCTCGCCGCCGGTAAGGGAGTGGTGGTGACGGAGGACCGCATCGAGGCGCGCGCTGCGGTGGAGGACCGGCTCGTCCGCGGGAGCTTCGGGGACGCCGGACGCGTCGTGGTCGTCGAGGAGTTCCTCGACGGCGAAGAGGTGTCATTGATCGCCTTCACCGACGGCAGCGAGGTCGTCCCGTGCGAGCCGGCGCAGGACTACAAGCGGGTGGCGGACGGTGACCGCGGCCCCAACACCGGCGGCATGGGGTCGTACTCGCCGGTGCCGTCGTGTCCCCCTCCGCTCGCAGAACGGATCGCGCACGAGGTGATCGAGCCGATGGTGCGCGCGACGCGAGCCGCGGGGGGACCCTTCGTCGGCGCGATCTACGCCGGGCTCGCGCTCACGTCGAGGGGACCTCGCGTGATCGAGTTCAACTGCCGCTTCGGCGACCCGGAGACGCAGGCGCTGCTGCCTCGCCTCGACGCGGACCTTGCCGAGGTGTGTGCGGCCGCGGCCACGCGTGAGCTCGAGGGCGTGAAGCTCTCGTGGACGTCCGACGTCTGCGTTTCGGTCGTGCTGGCATCGGCGGGTTATCCGGGCACGTACAGCACCGGCATCCCGATAGACGGGGTGGAGGCCGCCGCCGGCGTCGAAGGAGTGACGATCTTCCACGCCGGTACGGCGCGCCGCGACGACGGCGCGCTCGTGACGGCCGGTGGTCGTGTGCTGGCGGTCAGCGCACGCGGCGCGACATTCGCAGAGGCTAGGTCCCGCGCCTACGAGGCCGCCGGCAGCATCGAGTTCGAGGGCAAGCACGTGCGCAGCGATATCGCGCGGCGCGCCGAAGATGCCGAGAGGGGAGCGACGCCATGACGGCGCTGGTCGGGATCATCATGGGGTCGCGATCGGACTGGAAGACGATGCAGCATGCGGCCTCTACCCTCGACGACCTAGGCGTCGCGTACGAAGTGCGCGTGGTCAGCGCGCACAGGACCCCGGATCTCCTCTTCGATTACGCGGCTTCGGCGGCCGACCGCGGACTGGAGGTGCTGATCGCCGGTGCCGGCGGAGCCGCGCATCTCCCGGGCATGACCGCGTCCAAGACGACGCTGCCGGTGCTCGGCGTCCCGGTGGAATCGGCTGCGCTCAAAGGGATCGACTCGTTGCTCTCGATCGCGCAGATGCCGGGGGGCGTCCCGGTCGGCACGCTCGCGATCGGCGCCGCGGGCGCGGTCAACGCGGCGCACCTAGCGGCGCGCATCCTCGCCCTCCGGCACGACGACATACGTGCCGCGGTGGAGACGCACATCGAGACACAGCGGGAGCGCGTGCTCGACGACCCCGACCCGCGCGAGGAACCGACCTGATCGGCGTCCTCGGCGGCGGGCAGCTCGGGCGGATGCTCGCCCTCGCCGGGATCCCGCTCGGCCGCCGCTTCGTCTTCCTCGACCCCAACGCGGACGCGCCCGCGGCCGCCGTGGGGGAGGTCATAGCGGCGCCCTACGACGATCCGCAGGGGCTGGACGAGCTCGCGGAGCGGGCGGAGGTGGTGACCTACGAGTTCGAGCAAGTCCCGGCCGCGAGCGCGGCGCGCCTCGCGCAGCGTGGGGTCGCCGTACATCCCGGCGAGGGGGCGCTCCACGCGGCGCAGGACCGGGTCCGGGAGAAGGAGCTCTTCGCCTCCCTCGACATCCCCGTCCCGCGCTTCGCTCCCGTGGACGAGCCGGACGATCTTCAAGCCGCGCTGCGGAAGATCGGATTGCCGGCGGTACTGAAGACCCGCTCCGGCGGCTATGACGGGAAGGGGCAAGCGGTGGTGCGCACCGAAGCAGACGCGATCGGTGCGTGCGATGCTCTCGGAGGCGGCGGCCTGATCGCCGAGGAGCTCGTGCCTTTCCGGCGCGAGCTGTCGATCATCGGCGCGCGCGGGGCGGCGGGAGATGTGGCCGTTTACCCGCTCGTCGAGAACGTCCACCGCGACGGGATCTTGAGGGTGAGCCGCGCCCCGGCGATTGTGGATGCGACGGTGCGACGGCGCGCCGAAGAGCACATGCGCCGCTTGATGGAGGAGCTCGACTACGTGGGCGTCCTGGCGGTCGAGGTTTTCGATCGGGACGGTGAGCTCGTCGCGAACGAGATGGCGCCGCGCGTCCACAACTCTGGCCACTGGACGATCGAGGGCGCCGAAACGAGCCAGTTCGAGAACCACGTCCGCGCCGTCGGCGGCTTGCCGCTGGGAAGCACCGAGCCGCGCGGCACCAGCTTCATGCTGAACCTGATCGGCACGACCCCCCCGGTCGACGAGCTTCTACGCCTAGGTGGGCACGTCCATCTCTACGGCAAGGAGGCGCGACCCGGCCGCAAGCTGGGCCACGTCACGGTCACGCATGAGGACGAGGACGAGGCGGCACGGCGCGCCGCGATGATCCAGGAGCTGATCGACACGACTTAGGGGTGGGTACGCACCTCGCCGCCCCCCTCGAGCTGCAGGACCGTCCCGTGACACCCCTCGTCTCCGACGGTCGCGACGCGGAAGCGGTCGTGGTCGGCGCAGACGGTGATCGAATCCTGATCCTGGTCGCCGGCGTGCGTTCCCATCCCGAAGACGCGCACCGCCATCCCGGCGCGCGCCTCGTGGCCGCCGATCTCGACCGAAGGCGGCGACTCCTCGGGCTCCTGCTGATCCGCGGACACCGCGCTGTTGGCCGCAGCGGGCTTCTGCGGATCGCTCGCGCCCGTGTTCCGCAGGTCGGGCGGCGCGCCGATCATGCCGCCGGTCCGCATCCCCATCGGCATGGGGTCGAGCACGGTTACGGCACCGGGCGCGACCGCGGATGGAGCGGCCCCGTTTTCTTGCTGTGACCACCGCGGCGGCGCCGACCACGTCGTCGCCAGGACCGCCGCCGCCACCAGAGCTCCGGCGGCTGCGCCCGTCCCCTCGCGCGGAGCGAGCGTGACCTCGGCGGCGCGGAAGAGGCGCTTCCAGTTGACGAGTACCGCTCCGTGTAGCCGCGTTGCGCCGGCCAGCAGCGCGAGGAGCGTACGGCGCGCTCGCATGCGCGCCATCTTGATCGCATCCGGTCCCATCTCGGGAGGGGGACCGACGCCTAGGTCGGCCAAGAGGACGGCTCGCTGCTTCTCGGTCAACGAGCCCATCGCCTTCTCGACCTGGCGCAGCTCGAGGCGCGCCAGACCCGCGCGTTCGGTGACGAACTCGTCGGACGCCTCTTCGACCTCGTCACCCATGTCGAGATTGCGGTTGCGACGGATCTCGTCCGCTACGAGATTGCGCGCGATCGTGTACGCGAGAGGAAGGAGGGGGCGGTCGTGATCGAGATCGTCCCAGACCTTGAGCAGACGCAGGCCGGTCTCTTGCACGACGTCATCCTTCAGCCATCGAGGAACGCCGCGGCGGACGAGGGTCGCGTCGAGGCGCACGGATAGGTCCGCCCACGCCTCTGCGAACGTTGGATGCCCCGCCATCCCGATCCCCCATATCTGTAGGGATGCCGCCCGTGGTGCTTTCGGTAGATGCTACCGCTCCCTCCGCTTCGCTGCGGCCATCCTCGCCTCCCGGGCCTCGGGACGCCCATCGTTAGGATGACGTCGTGATCCCCCGATACAGCCGCGACGAGATGGCCGCGATCTTCTCGGACCGGGCCAGGTTCTCGCGCTGGCTGGAGATCGAGATCCTCGCGGTGGAGGCTCGCGTGCGGCTCGGCGAGGTCCCGGTCGAGGACCTGACGACGATCAAGGAGCGGGCGGCCTTCGACGTCGATCGCATCGCCGAGATCGAGGCGATCCGTCATCACGATGTGGTCGCGTTCGTCGAGAACGTCCGCGAGAACGTCGGCGACGCCGGCCGGCACCTCCACTACGGCCTCACGTCGTCGGATGTCGTGGACACCGCGACGGCGGTGGCGCTGAGGGACGCCGGTGATCTGCTGGTCGAGGGGGTCTCCCGCTTGACCGAAGCCGTTCGGCGGAAGGCGCTCGAGCACAAGCACACGCTCATGGCCGGCCGCACCCACGGGGTGCACGCGGAGCCGACCACGTTCGGAGCGAAGCTCGCAGGGTGGGCATTCGAGCTCGCGCGCGACCGCGATCGCCTACGGCGCGCCCGCGACTGCGTTGCCGTGGGCAAGCTCTCCGGCGCGGTCGGCACCTACAGCCAGCTTTCGCCGGAGGTCGAGTCCTACGTCTGTGACCGCCTCGGGATCGCCGTCGAAGACGTCGCCACCCAAGTCGTCCCGCGAGACCGGCATGCCGAGTTCCTCGGCGCCGTCGCGTTGACCGGCGCCGCGCTCGAGCGGTTCGCTCAGGAGATCCGGCACCTGCAGAGGACCGAGGTCCGCGAGGTACAGGAGCCATTCGCCGCGGGGCAGAAGGGCTCCTCGGCGATGCCCCACAAGCGCAACCCCATCGTGTGCGAGCGGATCTCGGGTCTGGCGCGTCTCTTGCGGGCTTACGCGATGACGGGCTACGAGAACGTAGCCCTCTGGCACGAGCGCGATATCTCCCACTCGAGCGTGGAACGCGTAACTCTCGCGGATGCCTGCGTCCTGCTCGACTACATCGTCGACAAGATGCGCTGGGTCGTGGAGGGGCTGGTCGTATCCGAGGAGCGCATGCGGGCAAACCTCGACGCCTCTTTCGGGCTCGTCCACTCGCAGAGTGTGCTCACCGCTCTACTTCATACCGGGTCGGTTCAGCGCGAGGAGGCGTACGCGCTCGTCCAGCGGAATGCGATGCGCGCGTGGGACGAGGGGGTTCATCTCAAGGATCTCCTCAAGGGGGACGAGGAGGTCACCGCCCATCTCGACCCCGACGCAATCGAACGCTGCTTCGAGCCGGACCGGTATCTCGCCGGGCTCGACCCGATCTTTCAGCGCCTGGAGGAACTCTGAACGCGGAGCTGGTCGGTTCGGGGAAGGTCCGTGACATCTACCGCGTGGACGATGACCGACTCCTGCTCGTAGCGTCCGATCGCATCAGCGCGTACGACGTGATCCTCGACCGGCCGATCCCGGACAAGGGCAAGGTCCTCACCGGTCTGTCGGCGTTCTGGTTCCGTGAGCTCGCCGACATCTGTCCGAACCACATGATCTCTACCGCGGCGTCCGACCTTCCCGCGATCGAGGTGGACGACCTCGTGGGACGAGCGATGCTTTGTGACAAGGCCGAGCCACTGCCGGTGGAGTTCGTCGTGCGCGGCTACCTCTCCGGCTCCGGCTGGCGCGACTACCGCGCGACGGGGGCGCTGTGCGGCCACCGCCTCCCACCCGGCCTCGTGGAGTCGCAGGAGCTGCCGGAGCCGATCCTCACGCCGGCAACCAAGGCGACGAGCGGTCACGACGAGAACATCACGGAGACGGAGGCGGCGGAGATCACCGGAGCGGAGCACTACGAGAGGGCGAGGGCATTCGCCCTCGAGCTGTACCGGCGCGCCGCCGACGCGGCCGCCGCCCGGGGGGTGATCATCGCCGACACCAAGTTCGAGTTCGGGCTCCGGGAGGGTCAGGTGATCCTGATCGACGAGGCCCTCACCCCCGATTCCAGTCGGTTCTGGCCGGCCGACCGCTACTCCGCCGGCGCACCCCAGCCGAGCTTCGACAAGCAATATGTGCGGGACTGGCTCGATTCGACCGGTTGGGACCACTCGCCGCCGCCTCCGGCGCTGCCCGACGAGGTTGTCGCGGCGACGAAGAATCGTTACGTGGAGGCGTTCGAGCGGGTTACCGGAACGGCGTTCGACTCCTGGCTAGCGTCTCTGGGTGCGTGAGCGCGCGATACCTGTATCGGAAAAACCCAGAGGTAAGTCGGTAGGCCGGTCGGTGAGGTCGTTTACCTCTGCGACCGGCCTACCTCTGCAACCGGCCTACCTCTGCGACCGGCCTACCTCTGCTCGAATGCACGGCTCGACGACGGCCCCCGTGTAGGTTGAGGAGGTGATCCGGGACCTCCATCTCCCCCTCCGTTGAGCACCACGGCGGGCTCGCGCGCACCCGCGCGGCTTGGGCTCACGCTCCGTCAGGTCGCCCTGTCCCCTACCGCCGGATTCGAGGCCGCCCAGAAAGCCGCCGAGCGACGCCAGAAGGCAGGACGGCGGCCGTTCGAGGGGGTGGCTCCCTGGCTGCTGAGCGCCGTCCAGGGGGCGGCGCTGATGCTGGTGTGGTTGAAGATCGGCGGGCTCCTGGGATTCAGGGAGGTCGCGGCGGCGGACTTCCGCTGGGCGAACCTCGCGGCGGCGCTCCTCCTCGGAGCGATCCTCGTGCCCATCGGGCTGGTCCTGTGGGGCCGGGTGGGGCCCTGGGTGGCCGACATGCTGCGCGGTGGGGCGTCGGGACGCGACTGCCGCGTAGTGTGGGGCTTCGCCGCGTTGCCGCAGGCCGTCACGGTGCTGCTCCTCCTCCCGTTGGACCTCGTCGTCGCCGGCCCCCGCATCTTCGCGACCGACAACCTCGTCGATCCGGTGGCGACGGCGTGGGCGGCTTTCTCGACCGCCGTGACGCTCGCGCTCTTCGTCTGGTCCGTGTGGTTGTTCGTGCGGGGGACGGCGGTGACGTCCGGTCTCTCCTCCGGCCGCGCATGGGTGGCCGCCGGCGCGGCCGCGCTGTGCCTCTCGGCGCCGGTCGTCTTGGTGTCGTTCGGTCTGGCCGAGGCCTCGGCGAGGTTGTCGTGAGCTTCCGCGCCGAAGTGAAGGTCACGCTCAAGCCCGGGATCGCGGACCCGCAGGGACAGACCATCGAGCGAGCCCTGCCGGCGCTCGGATACGACGTCGCCCGCGACGTGCGGGTGGGGAAGCTCATCGAGCTGACGGTCGAGGCGAGTTCCGCCGAAGAGGCGCGCGAGCGGGTCGAGGAGATGTGCGAGCGGCTACTGGCGAACCCTGTGATCGAGTCGTACGACGTCGTGGTGAGAGACGGCGCGTGACGGCGCGCGTCGGCATCGTCGTCTTCCCCGGCTCGAACTGCGAGCAGGACTGCGTCCGCTCGTTCGGCCTTCTCGGCGCGGAGACGCAGCTTGTCTGGCACGACGACGACGTGCTTCCGGACGTCGATGTCGTGGTTCTGCCGGGTGGCTTCGCGCACGGCGACTACCTGCGCACCGGAGCGATCGCGAGGTTCTCGCCGATCATGCGCGCGGTCGAGGAGCATGCAGCGGCCGGCGGCACCGTCATCGGGATCTGTAACGGCTTTCAGGTGTTGTGCGAGGCAGGGCTACTACCGGGCGCGCTCCGGAAGAACGCGGGTCTCAAGTTCATGTGCAAGTGGGTCGACCTGCGCGTGGTCAACGCCTCCACCCGTTTCACGTCTCGCGCCGAGCCGGGGCAGACGCTGCGGATCCCGATCAACCACTTCGAGGGGAACTTCTACTGCGACGACTCGACGTTGGCGCAACTCCGTGCCAACGGTCAGATCGTGCTCCGGTACGTCGACAATCCCAACGGCTCGCGCGAGGACATCGCCGGCATCTGCAACGCCGCCGGCAACGTTTTCGGTTTGATGCCACATCCGGAGCGAGCGTGCGAGGAGATCCTGGGGAGCACCGACGGCAGGATCGTCCTCGGGTCGATCCTCGACCACGTCGGCGCGCGCGTATGAGCGACGCTCTGTATCGCGAGCTCGGCCTCACCGACGATGAGTACGCGTCGATCTGCGAGCGCCTCGGCCGCGACCCCATGTACACGGAACTTGCGATGTTCTCCGTGATGTGGAGCGAGCACTGCTCGTACAAGTCGTCGAAGGTCCACCTGCGGAACATGCCCACCGAGGGCGAGCACATCTTGGTAGGACCCGGCGAAGGGGCGGGCATCGTGGAGGTCGCGCCGGGCGTGGCGGTGGCGTGGAAGATCGAGAGCCACAACCATCCCTCGTTCGTCGAGCCGTTCTCCGGCGCCGCGACCGGCGTCGGCGGCATCGTGCGCGACATCCTGTCGATGGGGGCGCGGCCGATCGCGCTTCTCGATTCGCTCCGCTTCGGGCCGCTCGACGGCGACGGGCGAACCCCTTATCTCGTGGACGGCGTCGTCCACGGCATTTCTTCCTACGGGAACTCGATCGGCGTACCGACCGTCGGTGGCGAGGTCGTGTTCGAGGACTGCTACGCGGAGAACCCGCTGGTGAACGTCGCATGCCTCGGCGTGGTGGAAAGCCGTTTGATGCACGGGCGCGCCGAGGGACCGGGCAATCGGGTCCTGTTGTTCGGTTCGTCCACGGGGCGAGACGGCATCGGTGGCGCGAGCGTGCTCGCATCGGCGGAGTTCGACGACGCCAGTCTCGAGAAGAGGCCCAGCGTCCAGGTGGGCGATCCCTTCACCGAGAAGCTCTTGATCGAGGCATCGCTCGAATTGATCCGGCGCGGCCTCGTCGTCGGTTTCCAGGATCTCGGCGCCGGCGGTATCTCCTGCCCCACCAGCGAGATGTCGGCCAAGGCCGGCACCGGCATGCGGATCGACCTCGACCGCGTCCATCTGCGAGAGCCCGGGATGGAGCCGTTCGAGGTGATGATCTCGGAGTCGCAGGAGCGCATGATGGCGGTGGTCCTCCCGGACGACGTCGAGGCAGCCCTCGAGGTGTGCCGGCGGTGGGGCCTCGAGGCGCGGGTCCTCGGTGAGGTCACGAGCTCCGGTCGCGTCGAGGTGAAGCGAGGCGACGAGACGGTCGCAGACGTTCCCGCGCCGGCGCTGGCCGAGGAAGGGCCGACATACGAGCGTCCCTACAGGAGACCGGCCTGGCTCGCCGAGGTGCAGGCGGCGCCGGACGGCTCCGGCGCGCCGGACGATCTCGAAGAGGCGTTGCTGGCGGTTCTCTCGTCGCCGACGATCGCGTCGAAACGGTGGGTGTGGGAGCAGTACGACCACATGATCTTCCTCGGGACGGCGGTCGGACCGGGAGGCGACGCCGCCGTGATCCGGCTGCCCGGCACCGAGGCCGCAGTCACCTTGTCGGTCGACGGGCACGGTCGCTACTGCTATCTGGACCCGTACGAAGGCGCGCGTCTGGCC
>Ga0247713_1000914_pt1 | contig 16071 bp, 17 predicted proteins | sample 21E_NmetaG_FD_189936 | JGI IMG/M metagenome (GOLD analysis project Ga0247713, IMG submission 189936) | Soil microbial communities from hillslope of Landscape Evolution Observatory, University of Arizona, Oracle, AZ, United States - 2-1-E_N | ecosystem: Engineered > Artificial ecosystem >... | reverse complement strand
CTGTCCCGCCTGCGGTGACCGGCACTCCGTCCCGCCCGGTGCGGCAACCCCGCGCTGCCCGTGCGGATCGCCGGTCGACGTGGCGCCCTACCTCTGAGCCGCCGGCCGATCGATCTCGACCGTCGCCACGGCGGCGCCCGGCCCGTAACCTGATCGGCGTTCTCGACGGCGGGACGGGACGGGTGGATGGGCGACGACGAGGTGCTCGCGGCGGCGCGCGGCGCCTTCGCGCGCCGGGACTGGCCCGCCGCCCGGGACGGGCTGCGAACCGCCCGCGCCGCGGCCGTGCTCGGCGGGGACGATCTGGACGGCGCCGACCTCGCCCTGCTGGCGGACGCGGCCTGGTGGCTCGGCCTGGTCGACGAGTCAATCGAGGCAGGCGCGGCCGCCCACACTGCGCTGCTCGCGGGCGGGGAGGCCAGGGCCGCGTCCTGGACTGCGATCGGGGTCGCCGTCAACCACCTCATGCGCGGCGAGGAGGAACCGGGCGTCGGCTGGCTCGGTCGGGCGGCCGAGCTGCTCGCCGACCAGCCCGAATGCGTGGAACAGGGCTACCTGCGCTACCTCGTCGAGGTGGAGGGCGGCCTCGACGGTCCGGACCTGGCAGCCACCGCGGCCGCCGCGCGTGAGGTGCACGGCCTGGGTCGCCGCCTCACCGACCCGACGCTGGCCGCCTGCGGGTTGCTCGGCGAGGGTCGGGTGCTGGTCCGCCTGGGGCGGGTCACCGACGGCATGCGCCTGCTCGACGAGGCGATGGTCGCGGTGCTCACCGAGGAGCTGCTGCCGGAGTGGGCCGGCGACCTGTACTGCAACATGATCTCCGCCTGCCAGGAGGCCGGGGACCTGCGCCGGGCCCGGCGGTGGACGGCCGCGACCGAACGGTGGCTCGCCACGTTGCCGGCCGCGGCCCTGTTCACCGGGATGTGTCGGGTGCACCGGGCCCACCTGTACCAGGTCGGCGGCGACTGGGACCGGGCGGAGCAGGAGGCCGCGCGGGTCTGCTCCGACCTCGTCGGCGTGCACGGCGCCACGGTCGCCGAGGCCCACTACCGGGTCGGTGAGGTACGCCGGCTGCGCGGCGACGCCGCGGGTGCGCAGGAGGCGTTCCGCCAGGCGCACCGTCACGGGCGCGATCCCCAGCCCGGGCTCGCGCTGTTGCGGCTCGCCGAGGGCCGCACCGCCGCGGCCGCCACCGCGATCGACGTCGCCCTGACGGCCGAGGCGGCCAACCCGTTGCGGCGCGTCCCACTGTGCGCGGCCCAGGTGGAGATCGCGCTGGCCGTGGGCGATCCCGCGACGGCCCGCAAGGCGGCCGAGGAGCTCGCCGAGACCGCCGCGTTCGCCGGGCCGGAGATCGGGGCCACGGCCCGGCGGGCGACCGGTTCGGTCCGGCTCGCCGAGGGCCGGGCGCGCGAGGCGCTGCCGCTGCTGCGGGAGTCCTGCCGTGCCTGGCAGGACCTCGAGGCTCCCTACGAGACGGCGCGGGCTCGGGTGCTGCTCGCGCAGGCGCACCGGGACCTCGGTGACGTCGAGACCGCGCGCTGGGAGTTCGACGCCGCCGTCGCGGTGTTCACGCGGCTCGGCGCGGATCCCGACCTGCGCGGCCTCGCCCCTCCCCCGCCGGTCCCTCCCGCGGGGCTGACCCCGCGGGAGGTGGAGGTGCTGTGCTGCCTGGCCGCGGGCCGGTCGAACCGCGAGATCGCCGCCGCCCTGGTCATCAGCGACAAGACGGTCGCCCGGCACCTGGCGAACATCTTCACCAAGCTCGACGTGTCGACCCGGACGGCGGCGGCCGCCTACGCGTTCGCGCACGGGCTGGTCTCCCCGGGTCCCCACTGACGGGAGCCGGTCAGCCTGTGAGGTTCATGAGACCTGGAGCAGGCCCAGGCCCCGCACGGCCTCGCGCTCCTCGACGAGCTCGGCGACGCTCGCGTCGATGCGCTCCCGGGAGAACGGGTCGATCTCCAGGCCCTGCACGATCTCCCAGCGCCCCCCGGACGAGGTGACCGGGAACGACGAGATGAGGCCCTCGGGGACGCCGTAGGAGCCGTCGGAGGGGAGGGCGGCGGAGGTCCAGTCGCCGTCGGGGGTGCCGTTCACCCAGTCGTAGACGTGGTCGATCGCGGCATTGGCCGCCGAGGCCGCCGAGGACGCGCCGCGCACCTCGATGATCTCGGCACCCCGCTTGGCCACCCGCGGGATGAACTCCTCGCGCAGCCAGGGCTGCTCCACCTGCTCGGCGGCGATCTTCCCCCCGACCTCGGCGTGGTACAGGTCGGGGTACTGGGTGGCCGAGTGGTTGCCCCAGATCGTCATCCGGCGGATCTCGGTGACCGGCACGTCGAGCTTCGCCGCGAGCTGGGACAGCGCGCGGTTGTGGTCCAGACGGGTCATCGCCGTGAACCGCTCGGCCGGCACGTCCGGTGCCGCGGCCTGCGCGATCAGCGCGTTGGTGTTCGCCGGGTTGCCGACGACCAGCACCCGGACGTCCTCGGCCGCACCCGCGTTGATCGCCCGGCCCTGCGGGGCGAAGATGCCGCCGTTCGCCTCGAGCAGGTCGCCGCGCTCCATCCCCTTCGTCCGGGGGCGGGCCCCGACGAGCAGCGCCACGTTCACGCCGTCGAAGGCGGCGGTGGCGTCGTCGGTGACGTCGACGCCGGCCAGCAGCGGGAACGCGCAGTCGTCGAGCTCCATCGCGGTGCCCTCGGCGGCCTTGAGCGCCGGCGGGATCTCCAGCAGCCGCAGCCGCACCGGGGTGTCGGGGCCCAGCAGCTGGCCGGACGCGATCCGGAAGAGCAGCGCGTAGCCGATCTGCCCGGCGGCGCCGGTGACGGTGACGGTGACAGGGGTGGCGGACACCGCGCGAGACTAGCCCGCGCGGCACCGTCGCGCCGCGACGGGCCGCTCGCCGGAAACTGTGGCGCTCGGCACCCCGCGGTCGTCCTACCGTGACACCCATGACCGAGACCGCCCGGCCGCCGGCCGATCCCGGCGCCACCCCGACCGCGGCCCGCGCGCTCGCCCCGGATCTCGCCCGCGGTGGCATGTTGCTGCTCATCGCCCTGGCCAACGTGCACCTGTTCCTGTGGGGTCATCCGGTCGGTGCTCGCGGCTACCCGGCCGACGTCGCCGGGGCGGATCGGGGCGTCGCGCTCGTCCAGACCATGGTCGTGGACGGGCGGGCCTACCCGCTGTTCGCCCTGCTGTTCGGCTACGGCATCGGGCAGCTCACCCGCCGATACCGCGCGAGTGGTGCCGAGGAGGTCGCGGTGCGCAGGCTGGTCCGGCGCCGCGGCGGCTGGATGGTGCTCATCGGGTCGGTGCACGCGGCGCTGCTGTGGTCCGGCGACATCGTGGGGGTGTACGGGCTGCTCGCGGTCCTGCTCGCCGGCGTGCTCGTCGGCGCCCGGGACGCGGCGCTGGTGCGCCTCGCGGTCGCGGGGATCGTGCTCGGTGGGCTGCTCGGGCTCCTCACCGGGCTCCCCCCGGCACCGGGGGTCGACGCGTTCCTGCCGTCGATGCAGATCGCCGAGCCCGGTGTCGCAGCGCTGTTCCGGCTCGGCGAGTGGCTCGTGGCCGGGCTGATCTTCACGAGCATGTCGACCTTCGGCTTGGTCGCCCTCGGCGTCCGGGCCGCCCGCCGACGGATCCTCGACGACCCCGAGCGGCACCGCGTGCTGCTGCGCCGGGTCGCGGTCGGCGGGATCGGCGCCGGCGTGCTCGCCGGGCTGCCCATGGGCCTGCTCAGCGGACAGATCGTCCCCGAGCCCGGCACCGGTCTCGTCCTGCTCGCCGGGGTGCTGCACACCGTGGGCGGGTACGCCGCCGGCGTCGGGTACGCGGCGGCGTTCGGCCTGCTCGCCATCCGGCTCGCACACCGCCCGGCCGGCCCCGTCGGCGGCGCGGTGCTGGCCTGCGGCCGCCGGTCCCTGTCGAGCTACCTGGCCCAGTCGCTGGTGTTCGTGCCACTGCTGCCGGCGTGGGCGCTCGGCCTCGGCGAGGTGCTCGCGCTCTGGCAGGCGTCCCTGCTCGCCGTCGCCACCTGGGCCTGCGTGCTGGTGCTGGCCGCGCTCACCGAGCGGGCCGGGTACCGCGGCCCGGCGGAGGTGCTGCTGCGCAGGCTGACCTACGGCCGGCGCCGGTCGGAGGCGCGAACATGAGCTCGGGCCCGGGGAACGATGGTGACGACGGGGAGCGGCCGTCCTGGATGGGCGCGCCCGGCTACACCCCGCTGCCCGACTCGTTCCCGCCGCACGCGCCGATGCCGGGGGCGCCGCCGTACCCGGCCCCGCCGCCCACCGGAGCGGGTGCCGGACCCGCCCGGTCGTCCAGGCGCCGGGTCACGGTCGCCGTCGCGGTCCTCGTCCTCGTCCTCGTGGTGCTCGCGGTCGTCGCGCTCGCGTCCTGATCGCCCGGCCCGCTCAGCGCGCGCGGCGCCGTGAGCTGATCACGCCGGTGTCGAAGCCGGCCAGGTGCAGCCCGCCGTGGAACCGGGCGTGCTCGACCTTCAGGCAGCGGTCCATCACGACCTCCAGCCCGCCGTCCTCGGCGCGGCGTGCCACGTCCTCGTCGAACAGGCCGAACTGCAGCCAGAAGGTGCGCACGCCGTCGGGAAGGTCGAGCACCTCGTCGAGCACGCCCGGCAGGTCCTCGCGGCGGCGGAACACGTCCACCAGGTCGGGCACGACCGGCAGCTCGGCCAGGCTCGGGTACACCGGCCTGCCGAGGATCTCGCTGGCGCGCGGGTTGACGAAGTACACGTCGTAGTCCGTGCTCGACAGCAGGTAGGTGGCCACGAAGTTGCTGGCCCGCGACGGGCTCGGGGACGCCCCGACCATCGCGACGGTGCGGGTCGCCCGCAGGATCTGCTGCCGGCGGGTGGCCGCCGGGTTCTGCCAGCCCGTCACCGTCATGCCCCGGCCTCCTTGCAGGCCGCGGCCAGCGCCTGGTCGAGGTCCCAGAGGATGTCCTCGGGATCCTCCAGCCCGACGCTGATCCGCACGAGGTCCGGCGGAACCCCGCAGTCGCGCAGCTGGTCGTCGCTGAGCTGCTGGTGCGTGGTCGAGCCGGGGTGGATGACGAGCGTGCGGGCGTCGCCGACGTTGGCGAGGTGGCTGGCGAGCTGGACGGACTCGATGAACCGCTGCCCGGCCGCGCGCCCGCCGGCGACACCGAACGAGAACACCGCCCCCGGGCCGAGCGGCAGGTACCGGCGCGCGAGCTCGTGGTCGGGATGGTCGGGCAGGCCCGCCCAGTTGACGTAGGACACCCGCGGGTCGGCCTGCAGCCACTCGGCGACGGCCCGGGCGCCCGCGACGTGTGCCTCCATCCGCTGCGGCAACGTCTCCACCCCCTGGATCAGCAGGAACGCCGAGTGCGCCGACAGCGCGGGGCCGATGTCGCGCAGCTGCTCGGCGCGCAGCTTGGTGAGGAAGCCGAACTCCTGGAAGTTCCCCCACCAGTTCAGCCCGCCGTAGGCCGGGATCGGCTCGGTCATCTGCGGGAAGTTGCCGTTGCCCCAGTCGAACCGGCCGGACTCGACGACGATGCCGCCCAGGGTCGTGCCGTGCCCGCCCAGGAACTTCGTCGCCGAGTGGATGACGATGTCGGCGCCGTGCTCGATCGGCCGGCACAGGTAGGGCGTGGCCAGGGTCGCGTCGATGACCAGGGGGATGCCGGCGGCGTGTGCGACGTCGGCCAGCCCGGCGATGTCCGCCACCGCCCCCGACGGGTTGGCGACGACCTCGGCGAACACCAGCCGGGTGCGCGGGGTGATCGCCGCGGCCACGTCGGCCGGGTCCCGCCCGGCGACGAAGGTCGTCTCCACCCCGAACCGGCGCAGCGTCACGTCGAGCTGGGTGATCGTGCCGCCGTAGAGCCCGGCGGCGGCGACGATGTGGTCACCGGCGCCGGCGAGGCAGGCGAAGGTGCAGAACTCCGCCGCCTGCCCGCTGGCGGTCGCGACCGCGCCGATCCCGCCCTCCAGGCTGGCGAGGCGCTCCTCGAGGACCGACACCGTCGGGTTGCCGATCCGGCTGTAGATCAGCCCGTACTTCTGCAACGCGAACAGGCTGGCCGCGTCGGTGGTGTCGGAGAAGACGAAGCTGGTGGACTGGTAGATCGGCACCGCGCGGGCGCCGGTGGCGGAGTCCGGCACCGACCCGGCGTGCACCGCGCGGGTGCGGAAGCCCCAGTTCCGGTCACTCATGCGCACCATCCTGCACGAGGTCGCCGACGACGAGCTCGGTGCGCACCGGGGTGCGGCCGGTGAACAGGTCGAGCACCGGACAGTGCGCGTCGACGGCGGCGGCCAGCTCCCGGTAGCGCTGCTCGCCCGCCGGCCCGTCCAGACGCACCCGCACGCGGACGTCGCCGAACCCGGGGCGCACGGCGTCGTCGAGGCCGTAGAAGCCGCGCACGTCGAGATCGCCCTCGACGTCGACCGCGATCGTGTCCAGCGGGACCCCGAGCCGGGCCGCCCACAACCGGTAGGTCACCACCTGGCAGGACAGCAGCGCGGCCAGCGCCGTCTCCACCGGGCTGGGGGCGGCGTCGGTCCCGGCCAGGCCGGCCGGCTCGTCGATCACCACCTCGTGGCGGCGGATCCGGATGTCGCTGCGCACGCCCTCGGTGCCCGTTCCGGCCGCCCGGAAGGTGAACAGATGGCGGCCGCCGTCCGCCACGGCGTCGACGGCTCGGTCCAGGGCGGCATCGCGCTCGATCGGGTCCACGTCCCAGACTCTGCCCGTGCGACACCGGCGCGGTCCAGCCGGCCCCCGGTCAGGCGTCGAGGTGCTCCCGGAAGAACGCGACGATCCGGCGGTGCGCGTCGCGGGCGCTCGGCTCGTGGTACTCCGCGCGCAGCGGCAGGTGCGGCCCGATCCGGCCGAGGAACCCCTCGGTGCGGGTGAAGAACGAGTGGCCGGCCTCGGGGTAGGTCTCGATGTCGTGCGGGACCCCGAGCCGGTCCAGGTTCGCCGCGAGCCGCTCGGGATAGCCGCGGGTCTCGGCGTCACGGCCGCCGAAGCTCGCGACCATCGGGCAGGCCCGGGTGAGGTCGCGGGTGCGACCGTAGAACGGCGCGCTGACCCTGTACAGGCCGGTCTCGGCCAGCAGCAGCGCGAAGCCGCCGCCCAGGCAGAACCCGATCGTCCCGATCCGGTCGCCGTCGACCTCCGGGCGGGCCGCCAGCCAGCGCCGGGCCGATTCCAGGTCGTCCAGCTCCGGCCCGGATCCGCGCCGGGTCGTGCGCAGCGCGCGGGCCACGCACAGCGGCTTCACCGGGCCGCGGGCGAACAGGTCCGGGATCAGCACGACGTAACCCTCGGCGGCGAGCTCGCGGGCGACCCGGCGCATCTCGTCGTTGAGCCCGAAGATCTCGTAGATCATCAGAAGCGCGGGGCGGGGTCCGCCGGCGCCGTCCGGGACGGTGAGGACGCCGGGTAGGGCCACGCCGTCGGCGGCGGTGAACGTGATGCCGGTCTGCACCGTGCGGAGCCTAGCCGCGCGGCAGCCGGACCAGTCCCTCCTGGACAGTGGTGGCGACCAGTCGGCCGTCGCGGGTGGTGAAACGCCCGGTGGCGAGCCCGCGCGAGCCCGACGCCGTCGGTGAGAAGCACTCGTAGAGCAGCCACTCGTCGGCCCGGAACGGGCGGTGGAACCACATGGCGTGGTCGAGGCTCGCCATCTGCGGGTGCGCCGCCACCGGCTCGTGGCGGGCCAGCACCGACCCGAGCAGCGTGAGGTCGCTGGCGTAGGTGAGCAGGCAGACGTGCAGCAGCCGGTCGTCGGGCAGGGTGCCGTCGGCGCGCATCCACACGCGCACCGGCTCCTGCGAGGCGCCGGTGCGGGCCGAGGACCACACGGGCTCGCCCACGTAACGGATGTCGAGCGGGCGGGGGAAGTCCTTGAGGAAGCTCTCGTCGCCGGAGGCCGCGAGGCGCTCCCCGAGGTCCGGCAGCGACTCCGGGTCCGGGACCCCCTCGGGCGCCGGCTCGCTGTGCTCCAGCCCCTCCTGCGGGACCTGGAACGACGCCGACAGGGAGAAGATGGCCTCGCCGTGCTGGATCGCCAGCACCCGGCGGGTGGTGAACGACCGGCCGTCGCGCACCCGCTCGGCGTTGTAGATGATCGGCACCCGCGGGTCGCCGGGGCGGATGAAGTAGGCGTGCAGGGAGTGCACGGCGCGGTCGTCCGGCACCGTGCGCCCGGCCGCGACCAGCGCCTGCCCGGCCACCTGCCCGCCGAACACCCGCGTCGGGCTCTGCGGCGGGCTGACCCCGCGGAACAGGTTCACCTCCAGCTGCTCCAGGTCGAGCAGCCGGACCAGCCCGTCGAGGACGGCCTGGCCGCGGGGCGCGCCGTCGGCGGCGATCTCGGGCTCGGGAGCGGGCGTGCGCGTCACCGCCGCATCCTCGCAGGCGCCCGGCGGCGTCACCGGGGCGGCAGGGTGCGCGCCCACAGCTCCTCGCCGACGGCCGGATCGCTCGGCAGCGGCTGGCGGCGGCCGGTCGGGACGAACCCGGCGCGGGCGTAGCAGCGCGTGGCGGCATCGTTGCCGTCGGCGACCCAGAGCGTCACCTGGGTGGCCGCCCGCGCCGCCGCCCAGTCGCACACGGCCGCGACGAGGGCGGCACCGATCCCCCGGCCGCGGTGGCGCGGGTGCACCCACATCGACAGCACGTGTGCGGCCGCCCCGTCGCGCGCCGCGCCGGCGACCAGGCCGACCGCCTCCCCACCCGCCTCGGCGACGAACCACGCGTGCGCCCCGGCCCGCTCGCGCCAGGCGTCCTCGGTGTCCCCCGCCTCCCGGGCGTGCGTCGAGGCGAACGCGTGCGGCGCGTCGCGCAGGGCGGCCAGGCGCAGGTCGCGCAGCAGGGCCCATTCGTCGGACCCCAGCCGGCGGACCGGCGTCACCCGTGGTCCTCCTCCCCCAGCCGGTGCACCCGGATGAGGTTGGTGGACCCGGCCGTCCCGGGCGGCGTACCCGCGACGATCACGACGAGGTCGCCGGGCTGGAACCGCTCGAGCGACAGCATCGCGTGGTCGACCTGGCGGACCATCGCGTCGGTGGACTCGACGAAGTCGACGAGGAAGGTCTCCACGCCCCACGTCATGGCGAGCTGGCTGCGCACCTCCGGGGTCGGGGTGAACGCCAGCAGCGGCAGCCGGGTGTGCAGCCGGGCGAGCCGGCGGACGGTGTCGCCGGACTGGGTGAACGCGACGATCGCCCGCGCGGAGAGTCGCTCCCCGATGTCGCGTGCGGCGTAGGACAGGACGCCGCGCTTCGTGCGGGGCACGTGGTTGAGCGGTGGCACGCCCGCGGGGCCCGCCTCGACGGCCTCGACGATCTGCGCCATCGTCTGCACGGCCTTGATCGGGTAGCGCCCGACGCTGGTCTCGCCCGAGAGCATCAGCGCGTCGGTGCCGTCCAGGACCGCGTTGGCGACATCCGAGGCCTCGGCCCGTGTCGGCCGCGAGTTGGAGATCATCGACTCCAGCATCTGGGTCGCGACGATCACCGGCTTCGCGTTCTCGCGGGCGATCTGGATGGCCCGCTTCTGCACCAGCGGCACGTGCTCCAGCGGCAGCTCGACGCCGAGGTCGCCGCGGGCGACCATGATCCCGTCGAAGGCGAGGACGATCGCCTCCAGGTTGTCCACCGCCTCGGGCTTCTCCAGCTTCGCCACGACCGGCAGCCGCGCCCCCGTCGCGTCCATGATCCGGTGCACGTGCTCGATGTCCGCGGGGCTGCGCACGAACGACAGGGCGACGACGTCGACGCGCAGGTCCAGGGCGAAGGCGAGATCCGCCGCGTCCTTCTCGGACAGGGCGGGCACCGAGACGTTCATCCCCGGCAGCGAGAGGCCCTTGTTGTCGCTGACCGGGCCGCCCTCGGTGACCGTGCAGACGACGTCGAGGCCCTCGACGTCGACGACCTGCAGCCCCACCTTGCCGTCGTCGACCAGCAGCCGGTCGCCCTCGCGGGCATCGGAGGCGAGCCCCGGGTAGGTGGTGGAGACGCGGTCGTGGGTGCCCGTGACGTCCTCGACGGTGATCCGCACCTCCTCGCCGGTGCGCCACTCCGCGCGCCCGGAGGCGAAGCGGCCGAGGCGGATCTTGGGGCCCTGCAGGTCGGCGAGGATGCCGACGGCGCGGCCCTCGGCGTCGGCGGCCTGGCGGACCATCTCGTACACCCGCTTGTGGTCGTCGCGGGCACCGTGGCTGAAGTTGAGCCGCGCCACGTCCATCCCGGCCCGGACGAGATCCCGGATGCGCTCCGGCGAAGCGGTGGCGGGCCCGACGGTGCACACGATCTTGGTGCGGCGGCTCACTGGTCCCAGCGTAGCGGGTTCCACAACGGTCACGAGCGCACGTGCGCCGGCTACCCCGTCGGCCCGACGTGGTCGTCGAGCCACTCGGCCAGCGGGCGCAGGGACCGCCAGGTGGCGGCCACGCGGGCACGCGCGCCGGGTCCGTGCAGGACGTCGTCCGGGGGCCAGCGCCGCCACGCCCAGAGGCTGCGGTGGCGCAGCAGCTCCAGCCGCGGATGGTCCGGGGCGACCCCGCGCGGGCGGCTGCGCAGCCGGTCGCCGTCCACGGTCAGGCCCGCGCGGGTGAGCGCGTCGAGGCGGCGCGCCAGGTCCTCGCCCCGGCGGGAGTCGTCCACCGCCGTCCGGAAGCGGGCCAGCTGGTCGGGCTCCATCCGGTAGTAACCGGCGGCGGCGAGCAGGCCCTCGGCCGAGACCTCGACGTAGAACGGCGGCGCGTACCCGCCGCAGTGCGTCTTGTAGGGCGTCTTGTCCTTCGCGAACCGGACGTCGCGGTGGGGCCGGAACACCTTGCCCGCGCCGAACTCCGGCTCCAGGTCGGCGAGCAGGGCGAGCATCGGCGCGCGCACGTCGCGCTCGTAGACCTCGCGCTGGTCGGTCCAGTAGGCCTTCGAGTTGTCGGCGAGCAGGCCGTCGTAGAACTCGACGGCGCCGTCGCCGAAGCCGGTGAACCGGGTGGACACCGGTCAGGACGCCGGATCGTGCCGGTCGGCGGGCCGGGCGGCGGCCGGCTCCGCCGCGTTCCCGTCGGGGCCGCCGTCGTCGGTGTCGTCCGCGCGGTCGTCGGGATCCGCGGGAGCGGGCGGACGCTCCCGGCCGCGCGGCGCGAACGCGATGTAGAGCACCGCCAGGACGAACACCACCGCCGCGACGACGACGTTGATGCGGATGCCGCCGAAGACCTCCGTCGCCGGGTCCACCCGCATCAGCTCGATCCAGAACCGGCCCGCCGTGTAACCCGCGACGTAGACGGCGAACGCCCGCCCGTGACCGAGCCGGAACCGGCGGTCCGCCCACACCACGAGCGCCGCGACGCCGAGGTTCCACAGCAGCTCGTAGAGGAAGGTGGGGTGCACCGTCATGATCGGCGTGGGGTCCAGGGCGACCCCGCCGAGCGGGTCCGGCGTCCCGGTCGCGGGATCGACCCGGCGGTAGATCTCCAGCCCCCAGGGCAGGTCGGTCGCCGCGCCGTAGAGCTCCTGGTTGAACCAGTTGCCCAGCCGCCCGATCGCCTGGGCGAGGACGATGCAGGGCGCCACCGCGTCGGCGAAGAACGGGAGCGGCACCCCCCGGCGCCGGCAGGCGATCCACGCCCCGACGCCGCCGAGCGCGACCGCGCCCCAGATGCCCAGCCCGCCCTGCCAGATCTTGAGCGCGTCGAGCGGGTCGCCGCCCGGCCCGAAGTACTGCTGCCAGTCCGTGGCCACGTGGTAGAGCCGGCCCCCGACCAGGCCGAACGGCACCGCGACCACCGCGACGTCGGTGACCGTGCCGCGCTCCCCGCCGCGCGCGACGAACCGGCGCTCGCCCCACAGCACCGCCACCACGATCCCCGCGATGATGCACAGCGCGTAGGCCCGGACGGGCACCGGACCGAGGTACCACACCCCACGGTCGGGGCTGGGGATGGCGGCCAGCAGGGAGATGGTCACCGGGCCACGGTATCGCCGTTCCGGTCACACCGGCCGGTCGGCCACCCGGCGCACGTACTCGGCGAACTGCTCGCGCGCGAGGGCGCGGGGCGAGAGCGGGCGAGACGTTGCGCCGCACACAGCTCAGGGCGGCGGCACACGAGCCGCAGCATGTGTGCGCTCGCCTCGACCTGTGTGCGGCCGCGCAAGGTGTCAGGCGGGTTGCGGCGCCCCGGCCCGGCGGACGCCCGCGGCCAGTTCGGCGGCAAGGGTGCGGACCCCGGCGGCGCCGGCGCGCTCCGCGGCGGTGACGAACGCCGAGCCGACGATGACGGCGTCGGCGAAGCCCGCGACCTCGGCGGCCTGCTCCCCCGACCGCACGCCGAGCCCGACACCGACCGGCAGGTCCGTGTGCTCGCGGCACCGGGCGACCAGCGCCGGCGCGGCTGACGCGACCGCGTCACGGGCGCCGGTGACGCCCATCGTCGAGGTCGCGTAGAGGAAGCCACTCGTCGCGGCGGCCGTGGACGCTATGCGCGCGTCGCTCGACGACGGTGCCACCAGGAAGATCCGGTCGAGCCCGTGCGCGGTGGACGCGGCCAGCCACTCCTCGGCCTCGTCGGGGATCAGGTCGGGGGTGATCACGCCCAGCCCGCCCGCGGCGGCGAGGTCGCGGGCGAACGCGTCGACTCCGTAGCGCAGCACCGGGTTGTAGTAGGTCATGACGACCGCGCACCCGCCCGCCGCCGTGACCCGCTCGACGACGGAGAGCACGTCGCGCAGCCGGAACCCGGACCGCAGCGCGGTGTCCGCGGCGGCCTGGATGGTCGGGCCGTCCATCACGGGGTCGGAGTACGGGATGCCGACCTCGAGCAGGTCGCAGCCGCCCTCGACCAGCGCGGAGAGCAGCTCCACCGACCCGTCGACGGTCGGGTACCCGGCGGGCAGGTAGCCGACCAGGGCGCCGCGGCCCTCGCCCCGGCACGTCTCGAACACCCGACCGACCCCGCTCACCGGGCCGGCCCGCCCGCGCCCTCGCCGCCGCTCGGGGCCACGAGCGAGCCTTCGGCGATCGCGGTGCCGCTCGCGTCCTGCGCGCTCTCGCCCTCGCCGATCATGCCGAACCACTTCGCCGCGGTGTCGACGTCCTTGTCACCGCGCCCCGAGAGGTTCACCAGCACGATTCCGTCCGGCCCCAGCTCGCGCCCCAGCCGCAGCGCGCCGGCCACCGCGTGCGCGGACTCGATGGCCGGGATGATGCCCTCGGTGCGCGAGAGCAGCGCGAACGCCTGCATCGCCTCGGCGTCGGTGATCGGGCGGTACTCCGCGCGGCCCAGGTCCTTGAGCAGCGCGTGCTCCGGACCCACACCCGGGTAGTCGAGCCCGGCCGAGATCGAGTAGGACTCCGACGTCTGCCCGTCGGCGTCCTGCAGCAGGTACGACATCGCCCCGTGCAGCGCGCCCGGCGAGCCCTCCGACAGCGTGGCGCCGTGCCGGCCCGTCGCGATGCCGTCACCGCCGGGCTCGAACCCGACCAGGCGGACGTCCGGGTCGTCGAGGAAGGCGTGGAAGATGCCGATCGCGTTCGACCCGCCACCGACGCAGGCGGCCACGGCGTGCGGCAGCCGGCCCGTGCGCGCCAGCACCTGCTCGCGCGCCTCGAGCCCGATGACCCGGTGGAAGTCGCGGACCATCGTGGGGAAGGGATGCGGGCCGGCGACCGTGCCGAGCAGGTAGTGGGTGTCCTCGACGTTGGTCACCCAGTCCCGCAGGGCCTCGTTGATCGCGTCCTTGAGGGTGCGCGAGCCCAGCTTCACCGGGATCACCCGCGCCCCGAGCAGCCGCATCCGGGCGACGTTGAGCGCCTGGCGCTCGGTGTCGACCTCACCCATGTAGACGACGCACTCCAGCCCGAGCAGCGCGCACGCGGTGGCGGTGGCGACGCCGTGCTGACCCGCGCCGGTCTCGGCGATCACCCGGGACTTGCCCATCCGCTTCGTCAGCAGCGCCTGACCCAGCACATTGTTGATCTTGTGGGAGCCGGTGTGGTTGAGGTCCTCGCGCTTGAGCAGGATCCGCGCGCCCCCGGCGTGCTCGCCGAGCTTCGTCGCGTCCGTGAGCGGCGACGGGCGCCCGGAGTAGTCGCGGTGCAGCCGGTCGAGCTCGGCGAGGAACTCCGGGTCGACGCGGGCCTTGTCGTAGGACTCGGTGAGCTCGTCCAGCGCCGCCACGAGCGCCTCGGGCACGAACCGCCCGCCGTAGCGGCCGAAGTGCCCGCGCGCGTCCGGTTCGTGGCCCGACGGGGTGGCGATGCCGTCGCTGGCCCGGACCGTGGTCACCGCACCATCCTCGAGCAGGACGGGTGGAAGCCGGCGGCCACCAGGCCCCGCACGGCGGCGCGCGGATCCCCGCTGATCACCAGGCCCTCCCCGACGAGCACGGCGTCGGCACCCCAGCCGGCGTAGGTCAGCAGGTCACCCGGGCCGCGCACGCCGGACTCGGCGACGCGCAGGACGTCGGTGGGCAGGCCGGGAGCGATCCGGCCGAACACCGTGCGGTCGACCTCCAGGGTGTGCAGGTTGCGCGCGTTGACGCCGATCACCCGGGCGCCGGCCTCCAGCGCGCGGTCGGCCTCGTCCTCGGTGTGCACCTCGACCAGCGCCGTCATCCCCAGCGACTCGACGCGGTCGAGCAGCGCGTGCAGCACGTTCTGCTCCAGAGCCGCGACGATGAGCAGGACGAGGTCCGCACCGAACGCCCGTGCCTCGTGCACCTGGTACGGGCTGACGACGAAGTCCTTGCGCAGCACCGGTACGTCCACCGCGGCGCGCACCGCGGCCAGGTCGGCGAGCGAGCCGCCGAAGCGGCGCTGCTCGGTGAGCACGCTGATCACCCGCGCGCCGCCCTCGGCGTAGGCCCGGGCGAGCTCCGCGGGATCCGCGATCGAGGCGAGATCACCCTTGGACGGGCTGCGCCGCTTGACCTCGGCGATCACCCCGATGCCGGGGGCGCGCAGCGCGGCCAGCACGTCCCGCGGCGGCGGCGCGGCGGCGGCACGGCGCTTGATCTCGGCGAAGTCGACCGCCGCCTCGCGCTCGGCGAGGTCGGCGCGGACACCGGCGACGATGCCGTCGAGAACGCTGCCGCCGCTGCCCTCGCCGTGCTCGCCCACGCGGTGGTCACCCCTTCCGTCCGGGCCGGTCGCCTCGATGCTCGGCCGCGAGCGACCCGTCGCTCGCGGCTCCCGGTCGGGCCCGCAGGCGACCCCTCGGCCGCCCCGGCCATGCTAGACACCGCCGTTCGGCGCCCCGCCGCCAGGACCGGTCGGCGCTCCCGGCGAGCCCTCATCGCGGGTCCGGCGGCCCGGTGGTGGGGTCACGACCGGCATCGAGCGCCTCCCAGGCGGCCCGGTCCGGATCCGCCGGGGCCGGCCGCGCGGACGGCGCGGCGTAGCGGCCGCCCAGGCGCGGCAGCCGCGCCTCGCGGAGCATCACCAGCACGCCCGCCCCCAGCAGCAGCAGGCCGCCCAGCACCGCGAGCAGCGGTCCGGTGGTGGTCTCGGTCGGCGCGCCCGCCAGCGCCTCCGCCGGGACACCGGCCGGTGGCTCGGGGATCCCGCCGCCGGCGGCGGCGAAGGGCGACCCGGCGAACGCCCGCAGCGCGGAACCGGCCAGCAGCAACCCGGCGACGGCGAGCACGAGGCCGAGGGTGCGCCGGACCGGGCCGCCGGTGGCGACGAGCGCGGCCACCGCGGCCAGCGCCGCCAGCCCGACGCCGGTGAGCCCCGGCTGCACCTGCGCGCCGGTGACCGCGACGTCCACCGGCCCCCGCAGGGGCACGTCCGCGGTGACGCGGTACCAGTCCAGCGCGGAGGCGGCCCACAGGGCGGCCGCGGCGAGCGCGAGCCCCGCGCAGGCCAGGGTGAGCGACCGCCGGTCCGGGGTCACGACGGCGCCCCGTCCCCGGCCCGGCCACCGGGCCCGGGGGCGGCGAGGGTGGCCGCGGTCGCGACCGCGGAGAGCACCGCCCCGGCCTTGTTCAGGCACTCGGTGTCCTCGGCCACGGGGTCGGAATCGGCGACGATGCCGCCCCCGGCCTGCACGTAAGCG
>Ga0247713_1000913_pt1 | contig 16074 bp, 12 predicted proteins | sample 21E_NmetaG_FD_189936 | JGI IMG/M metagenome (GOLD analysis project Ga0247713, IMG submission 189936) | Soil microbial communities from hillslope of Landscape Evolution Observatory, University of Arizona, Oracle, AZ, United States - 2-1-E_N | ecosystem: Engineered > Artificial ecosystem >... | reverse complement strand
CGCCACGTCGTGCACGCCACCTCGTCGGGCGGCACGCAGGCCGGCCTGGAAGCGGGTCGCGCGCTGCTCGGGTGGGAGGAGATGCAGATCAGCGGCGTGACCGTCGCGAAAACGAGCGGCGAGCTGTCGGCGACCGTGGCGGAGTTGATGCGGCAGGTGACGGGGCTCCTCGGGGGTGCGGTCACGTCGGGGGAGCCGCACCTCGTCGGCGGTTACATGGGTGAGCGCTACGCCGCCCCGACCGCCGGCGCCCACGCGGCGATCGTGCGGCTCGCGCGGCACGAAGGGCTGCTCGCGGACCCCGTCTACAGCGGCAAGGCGCTGCACGCGACGTTCGACCTGCTTGGCGCCGGACGGCTTGCTGGGCCGGTGGTCTTCTGGCACACCGGGGGCGTGCCCGCGCTGTTCTCCGACGAGCAGGGGTTGATGGGCTGGGACCGCCATCCCGCCCTCGCAGCCGGCGAGGCCTGAGCCGGACCTCGCCGCTCGTGGCGACGGTGATGCCCACGACTTCCCCGGCGTGTGCGTGTCACGGCCGCCTCGGGCAAGAGCCTCGCGAGCGGACCCGGGCCGGCTCGGCTGCGTGCGCTGACGCCGCCACCAACGCCCCTCGGGTCGAATCCGCCATGGTCAGCCTTCTGCCTCGAGGCCCTTGACGAGGAAGGCCGCGATGCGTGACTCGTCTTCGACCAGCAACACCCGGCGCGCCATCACTGCACCACCTCCAGGCGATAGCCCAGGCCGCGGACGGTGGTGATGGCATGCCCGCCCAGCTTCTTGCGGAGGTAGCCGACGTAGACGTCGACGACGTTGGAGCCGGGGTCGTAGTCGTAGCCCCAGACGTGACTGAGCAGCTACTCGCGGCTGAGGACCTGTCCCGGGTGGCGCAGAAGGGTCTCGAGGAGGGCGAACTCGCGGGCAGTCAGGTCGATCTCGCGGTCGACCACGCGCGCCCGCCGGGTGCGCAGGTCAAGGGAGACGGCGCCGTGACGCAGGACGGTCTCTTCCACTGCGGCGTCGCCTCGAAGTCGCACTCGCACCCGTGCCAGCAGCTCCCCGAAGGCGAACGGTTTGGTGACGTAGTCGTCGGCGCCTGCCTCGACGCCGTCGCGGGCGGTGAGGCTCGACCGGGTTTCATCGGCAGCGACGGCTGCGTGCGGTCAACCGCCTGGGTCTGGGACTTCTCGTCCACGCACAGCACCACAGCCCGTTCCGGCGGGTTCAGGTACAGCCCGACGATGTCGACCAGCTTCTCCTCAAACCGCGGGTCGTTGGACAGCTTGAACGTGTCGACCTGCCACGGCTTGAGGTTCCGCGCCTTCCAGATACGCGCGACCATGTCATTGCTCACACCGTACCGGTCGGCCATCGACCGGGTCGTCCAGTGCGTCGAGCCGTCCTCGGGGCGGGCATGCAGCGTGTCGTGCACGATCGCCTCCACCACCGCGGCGGGCACCGATGGCTTGCGACCCCGGCCCGGCGCGATGACCCCCACGCCTTCCACACCCGCCTCGGCGAAGCGCGCACGCCAACGGCGCACCGTGTCCGGTGTCGTTTCGCAGCGTCGGGCGATCTCGCCGTTGGCCACCCCCTCGGCGGCCAGCAGCAACCCTTTGGCCTGCACCACCTTGCGGTGGGGCAACGACGTCGAGCGGGCCAGACCTCCACCCGCGACGCTGCTCGTCAGTCATCGGCAACCGCGGCGCAGTGATGATAGGCATGCCGCATGCTAACCCACCTTGCTATTTATGCGACGGACCACTAGAGGGTAAGTGAGAGGCCTCCAGCTGCCTGAGAGGCCTCTCATCTGCGTCTCATGGTCCCCTTAGCAACCCGAGGCACCTTTGGAGATACGGAAACCACATCTCCGAGGAGACCCCATGGGCCATATCTCGATGCCGACAGCCTTGCTCGTTGCCGTGGGCGTTTCATTTTGAAACTCGCGGCGCTGGCAGCAGCCAAAGCTCCCTGCACCGGAGGTGGCTCTGGCCGGCGGCCTCGACACGGTCTCAGCCGCGCTAAAGCCTCCTTTAGGCGCCTGTTTGGACAGCCGGTTGGAGTGACTCCGCCGTTGGGCGGCTCCGTGGTTGAGGGGCTACGTCGGTGACCGGCGTAGAGCCGGACCGCGATCACACAAGCGATCGCACAAGGGCCGTGGCGACACATCGGACCGTGGCGCTCACCTTTCGTCGGATGCGGCCGATAGCGGCATGGTGACTTTTACTTCTTCTCTGTCGGCGCGCCGGCTGCCCCAGCGCCCTCGGCCCGGCAAGGCTCCCAACCTCGACACCCGCGACGCCGGATCGGCGCGCGCGGTCCCGCGACGGGTGGTGTTGTACTCCCACGACACGCTCGGACTCGGGCACGTGCGCCGCAACCTCGCGATCGCCGGCGCGTTCGTCCGGGGCGAGCCGCGCCCGGACATCCTGCTGATCTCGGGCGTCCCGGCCGCGCGCGCATTCGCGCTCCCGCCGGGGGTTGACTGCATCACCCTGCCCGGCATCGCCAAGTCCGCCGACGGGTCTTACCGGCCACGGTCGCTGTCGGTCCCCCTCGAGGAGCTTGTCGACTTGCGCGCACAGACGATCCGTGCGGCAGTGGCGGCGTTCCGGCCCGACCTGCTCGTCGTCGACAAGGTTCCCCTCGGCGCCTTCGGAGAGCTGCTGCCGACGCTGCGGACCCTGGCCGTGCACGGGCGGACCAGGACGGTGCTCGGTCTGCGCGACGTGCTCGACCGCCCCAAGCAGGCCCGCCGGGAGTGGGCCGCCGACGGCGGCAACGACGCGGTCGAGCGCTACTACGACGCCGTGTGGGTGTACGGCGACCCTCGCGTCGTCGACCCGGTCAGCGACTACGGCCTGCCCGCGTCGGTCGCCGACAAGGTCACCTTCACCGGCTACCTCGCCCCGAACGCGCCTGTACCAGGACCGTCGGCGCTGGGCCTCGACAAGCCCTATGCGCTCTGCCTCGTGGGAGGCGGACAGGACGGGGCCCACCTGGCGGAGACGTTCGTGTGCGCCGACCTGCCCGCCCACACAGCCGGTGTCGTCGTGGCGGGCCCCTACCTGCCTGCCGACGCCCGCCACCGGCTGCACCAGCTCGCGGCCGCACGCGCCGCCGACCGCCACGCAATCGACTTCGTCGACGAGCCGTTGCCGCTGATCGCGGGTGCGTCCTCGGTCGTGGCCATGGGCGGCTACAACACCACCGTCGAGCTGCTGGGTCTGCACAAGCGCACGCTGCTCGTGCCCCGGGTGCGTCCTCGCGGCGAGCAGCTGGTGCGCGCTGCGCGACTCGCCCGGCTCGGCGTCGTCGACCTGCTCCATCCCGACCGGCTGAGCCCCCCGGCGTTGAGCGCGTGGCTGAGGGATGGTGACCGCCCGCGGGTGGAGTCCGGCGGTGTCCTGGACCTGGACGGACTGGCTCGGCTGCCCGCGCTCGCCAGCGCCCTCGTCGGTAACGTCGAAACCCAAGGAGTCACCCGTGCCGTCTCGTGAGCCCCTCGTGGGTTACGTGCTGAAGATGTACCCGCGGTTCTCCGAGACCTTCATCGTCAACGAGATCCTAGCCCACGAGGCCGCCGGCGCGGCAATCGAGATCTTCTCGCTGCGGCCTCCCGCCGACGGGCGGTTCCACGCCAACCTCGCCCTGGTCCGTGCGCCGGTGACCTACCTGCCCACGGGGCTGAAGGCCGCCACGGTGTGGGAGGCGCTCGACCGGGCGCAGCACACGCTGCCGGGGCTTTGGGAACACATGGACGCGCTCACGTCCGTGGCCGTCGACGACGCCCTGCAGAGCATCGAGCTCGCCGTGCTCGTGGTGCAGCGCGGCATCGAGCACCTGCACGCGCACTTCGGCTCGGTCGCGACCACCGTCGCGCGCCTCGCCGCCCGACTCGCCGGCGTGCCGTACTCCTTCACCGCCCACGCCAAAGACATCTTCCACGACGACGTGGACCCCGCCGACCTGCGCGCCAAGATCGCCGACGCGGCGCTCACCGTCACCGTCAGCGACTACAACCTCGCCTACCTGCGGCACACCATCGAGGCGGCGCCCGACCGCCTCGAGCGCGTCTACAACGGCGTGGACCTCGTCCGCTTCCCCTACGTCGCACCGGCGGACCGGCCGCGCGACATCGTCGCCGTCGGCCGGCTCGTGGAGAAGAAGGGCTTCACCGACCTGATCGACGCGTGTGGGCTCCTGCGCGACGCCGACGTCGCGTTTCGCTGCCGCATCGTCGGCGCGGGCCCGGAGGAGGCGCACCTGCGGGGGCGCATCGTCGCGCACCGTCTGGCCGACCGGGTGGAGCTGCTGGGCGCCCGCCCGCAGGACGACGTCGTCGCCCTCGTGGGCGCCGCCGCGGTGCTCGCGGCCCCCTGCCTGGTCGGCGCCGACGGCAACCGCGACGGCCTGCCGACCGTGCTGCTGGAGGCCATGGCGTTGGGCACGTGCTGCGTCGCCACGCCCGTCACCGGCATCCCCGAGGCCGTCCAGGACGGCATCACAGGGTTGCTGGTCGCCCAACGGCGTCCCGACGAGCTCGCCGGCGCGCTCCGGCGACTGCTCGACGACGCCCCGCTGCGCGTCCGCCTGGCGGGGGCAGCGCGCACGCGAGCGGAGACCCACTTCGACGTCCACTGCCAGACGGCGATCCTGCGCGCAGGGTTCGCCGCGGCGACCGCGGCGACTGCGGGGACGCGCGGCCAGCCGGTCGGGGTCGCGCCATGACCCGTCTCGCCTATGTGTGCGCCGACCCCGGGATACCCGTGTTCGGCACGAAGGGCGCGGCCGTGCACGTGCGCGAGGTCGTCCGGGCGCTGCGCCGCGGTGAGGTCCACGTCGAGCTCTTCGCCACCCGCACCGGCGGCCCACCTCCTCGCGACCTCGACGACGTGGCCGTGCACCCGCTGCCGGTGCCGACCGGGGGGCTTGCGGACCGGGAGGCCAGCGCCCGCGCGGCCAACGCCCCACTGCTCGACGCGCTGTCCGCTGCCGGGCCCTTCGACATGGTCTACGAGCGTTACTCGCTATGGAGCTGGGCGGGGATGGCCTGGGCGCGCGCAGGGGGGGCCGCCGGCCTCCTCGAGGTCAACGCGCCCCTGGTCGACGAGCAGGCGCACCGTCGGGGCCTGTCCGACCGCGCCGCGGCGGAGACGGTCGCCGCCCGGGTGCTGGGTGAGGCCACCGCGGTGGTAGCCGTCAGCGGCGGTGTCGCCGAGTGGGCGCGCCGGCGCGTCGGTGACCCCGGCGCCGTGCACGTGGTCGCCAACGCGGTCGACCCCACCCGCTTCGCCGCACCGGCGCGGCGGGGCGACGCTGCCACGTTCACCGTCGGGTTCGTGGGCAGCCTCAAGCCGTGGCACGGCGTCACCACGCTCGTGGCGGCGCTGGCGCACCTCGTCGCCGCCGACGGCACCTACCGGTTGCGCTTGGTCGGCGACGGGCCTGAGCGCGCCCGCCTAGAGCAGGCCGTGCAGGCCGCCGGCATCAGCCACGCCACGACGTTCACGGGGGCGGTCGATCCCGACGACGTGCCCGGACAGCTGGCGCTCATGGACGTCGCCACGGCGCCGTACCCCGACACCGGCGAGGCCTACTTCAGCCCCCTCAAGATCACCGAGTACCTCGCGGCCGGCGTCCCCGTCGTCGCCAGCGCCGTGCCGGCCGTCCGCGAGGCCGTCACCGACGGCGTCGACGCGCTGCTGTGCGCGCCCGGCGACCCGGTCGCGCTCGCCGCAGCCATCGCGCGGCTGCGCGCGCAGCCGGCGCTGCGCCGGACGCTGGCCGATGCGGGCCGACGCAGGATCGTCGCCGAGGACCGCACGTGGGACGCCGTCGCCAAACGCATCCTCGCACTGGGCGGCGGGGGCATGCGTCCTTGCGCCACATCCCTGATCACGTCCTCGCAGGGCGCCTGAGATGGCCGGTCCCTCGACCCTGCGTGCCGCGCTGCCCGGCCTGCGCCGGACGGTGCGACGCTTCGCCCCGCACCTGCGCCGGGAGCGTCTGCTCGTCGGCGGCGGGCTGGCCGCGCTGTTCGCGGAGGTCGGCCTGCGCCTGCTGGAGCCCTGGCCGCTGAAGTTCATCATCGACGCGGTCATCGTTGACGACCCGACCGCCAACGTGCCCGGCCTCGGATGGGCCGAGAACCTGGACGCGGGCGTCCTGCTCGCCGTGCTGGCGGGCGCGATCGTGGTGCTGACCGGGCTGCGGGCGCTCGCCGCCTACGGGTCCACGGTCGCGTTCGCCCTGGCCGGCAACCGGGTGCTGACCACGGTGCGCGGCGAGCTGTTCCGCCACCTGCAGCGGCTGTCGCTGCGTTTCCACGCCGGCGCGCGCACGGGCGACCTGCTCACCCGGCTCACCAGCGACATCGGCCGCCTGCAGGAGGTGACGGTCACCGCAGCCCTCCCGCTGCTCGGCCATGTCGTGACGTTCGTCGGGATGGTGGCGGTGATGGCCTGGGTGGACTGGAGGCTGACGGCCATCGCGCTCGCGGCGTTCCCCGTCTTCGCCCTCTCCATGATCCAGCTGACCGGGCGGATCCGCACCGTCGCGCGCACGCAGCGCCGCGTCGAGGGAGCGCTGGCCTCGCAGGCCTCAGAGTCGCTCGGCGCGATCACCGTCGTGCAGTCCTACGCCCTGGAGGGCACGCTCAGCGACCAGTTCGAAGCCAACAACGCGAGGAGCCTCAAGGACGGCGTCAAGGGCAAGCGGCTGTCGGCGGCGCTGGAGCGGCGCACCGACGTCGTCGTCGCCCTCGGCACCGGCCTGGTGCTGTACTTCGGCGGGCGTGCCGTGCTGCGCGGAGCGTTGACCCCCGGCGACCTGGTGCTGTTCATCACCTACCTGAAGAACGCTTTCAAGCCGCTGCGCGACGTCGCGAAGTACACCGGCCGGCTGGCGAAGGCAGCCGCGTCCGGGGAACGCATCGTCGACGTCCTCGACACCGATCCCGACGTCTGCGACACCCCCGACGCGGTCGACGCTCCACCGCTCTCCGGAGCCGTGCGCTTCGAGCACGTCACCTACGGCTACGACCCGCAGCGCCCGGTGCTTGACGACGTCGACCTCGACGTCCGCGCCGGCGAGCGCATCGCGCTCGTCGGTCCGTCGGGCGCCGGCAAGTCCAGCCTCGTCGGTCTCCTGCCCCGCCTGTACGACCCCGACGCCGGGCGCGTGCTCGTCGACGGGGTCGGCGTGCGCGGCTACACGATCGCGTCCCTGCGCGCCCAGGTCGGCATCGTGCTGCAGGAAAGCGTCCTGTTCGCCACAACAATCCGGGAGAACATCGGCTACGGCGCCGCGGGAGCGAGCGACGAGGAGATCGAGGCCGCAGCCCGCCTCGCCAACGCCCACCAGTTCATCACCGCACTGCCCGACGGCTACGACACGATCGTGGGCGAGCGTGGCGCCACCCTGTCGGGCGGTCAGCGCCAGCGGATCGCGATCGCCCGCGCGGCGGTGCGACGCGCGTCGATCGTCGTCCTTGACGAGCCGACCGCCGGCCTGGACGGCGAGAGCGAACGGGTGGTCACCGAGGCGCTGAACAACCTGACGCGCGGGTGCACCACGTTCCTCATCGCCCACGACCTGCGCACCGTGGCCGACGCCGACCGCATCCTGTACCTCGACGCCGGCAAGCTCGTGGAGGCCGGCACCCACGCCGAGCTGGTCGCGGCCGGCGGCCGCTACGCGGCGGCACGGTCCGGCGCGGGCGCGGACACCCCGGTGGTGCCGGCGCCGCGAAAGAAGAGCGCGCGTGCTCGCGCCGGCTGACGCGGCGCTCGCCGCGCGCGACGCGGCCGTCCCCGGCTTGCGCACGGTGCTCGACCCGCCGGCCCTGCTCGGGCGGCTGGCGGAGGCGCTGCCGGACGCGACCCTCGGCGAGGGCCGCGCGGAGTATGTGCGCTACAAGCCCGCGACCAGCTGCACCGTCGGCTACCGGTTCGTCGTCGACGGGCGGGACGTCGACGCCTACGCGAAGGCGGTGGCCGGCGAGGGCGCACCCAAGCTCGACAAGGCGCTGGAGCAGGCCCCCCCGGCGGGGCCGGCCGCACTGCGCGCCGTCGAGGTCGGCGACGGCGTGGTCGTCGCGTTCTTCCCCAACGACCCGCGGCTGCCCGGGGTCGGCCGGCTCGGTGACCCCAAGCGCCGGCGTCGGCTCCTGGCTGCGGTGCTGCCCGAGCACGAGGCTCTCTGGGAGGCGCCGCTGCAACGCCTGCGCTACAAACCCGAACGCCGCTACGTCGCGCGGGTGGGCCCCGTCGACGGCACGGCTGCGGTCATCAAGTGCTACGCGGACACGGCGTTCGCCTCTGCCCGCCGCGGCATGCGCGGCGCCGCCGAGGCCTCCCCGCACGTCGCACCGCTGCTCGGCGCGTCCCGGCAGCGGGCGGTGCTGGCGTTCCCGTGGTTGCCTGGCCGTCCGCTGGACGAGCTCCTGGCGAGCGCGGACGCGGATGCCGGCGGACCCGATCTCCTCGCCGTCCTCGACGATGTCGGCCGTGCGCTGCTCGCGGTGCACCGCGGCAGCACTCGCAATCTCGCGGTGCGCGGCCCTGTGGCCGAGGCACAACGCCTGGATGCGACGGTCCGCTCCCTCGCGGCGATCCTGCCCGCGGCGGAGCAGCGGGCGGCCCTGCTCGCGGCGGACCTCACCGCGGCCGTGCTCGCCACCGAGGATCCCACCGCCGCCGTACACGGGGACTTCTCCGCCGACCAGGTGCTGGTGGGCCCCGACACGCTGCACCTGATCGACTTCGACCAGACGGCCGCCGCGGACCCGGCCGCCGATTTCGGCCGCTTCGCCGCCGCGCTGGACGCCGACGTCCTGGACGGCCGCCTGTCCGCGGCTCACGCCGCGGCGGCCATCGGCGCCCTCTGCGACGGCTACCGCGCCGCCGGCGGCACCCTGGACGACGACCGGCTGCGCCTGCACCGGGTGATGGCCCTCGTGCACGTCGCCCCCGAGCCGTTCCGCCACCGGCGAGCGTCCTGGCCGGCGCACTGCGAGGAGCGGTTGCGCCACGCCGCGGCGGTGTGGACGTCGTGAGCGCCCCGGTCCTCGAGCGCTTGGGCACGGCGTCCGCAGGTCTCGATGGGGACACGGTCGACGGCCTGCGGCTGCGGCGGGCCTGGCCGCGCGGCACCGGCCATCTGCTCCTCGAGTACGTCACCGCGGACGGGCGCAGCGTGGCAGCCCAGTGGTTCGGGTTCCCGGACGGCACCCCCGACCGCGACCGGCTGGAGCACGTCGCCGCCGCCACGACCCGCTCGGCAACCGGCCACGGGACCGTCGTCGTGGACGACGCCCGCGGCGTGCTGCTGCACCACGGCGGTGTGGATCGGCGGCTGCGCGGTCTCGCCGGCCTCGCCGGACGCGACGGGGCGGAGCTCGTCGTCCACCGTCCCGAACGGCGCGCGGTTGTGCGGCTGACCGCCCTCGGCGAGACCCGCTACGTCAAGGTCGTGCGGCCCGCCGCGATCGCGTCGCTGGTGGTGGCCGCCGCGGGTGCCGGGTGCGCGGCCGGCGTGACCGTCCCCGCGCTGCTGCAGGTCGATGCCGACCGGGGCTGGACGACGTGGTCGGCCCTGCCCGGCGCCTCGCTGCACGACCTGGCCCGCGCCCACGCGTCCCCCGGCGCCGGTGAACCCGGCGCGCGCGGGTACGTCGAGGCGGCCGGCCTGGCGGGTCAGGCACTGCGCGCGCTGCACGCCGTGCCGGCACGCGACCTGCCCATCCACGGCGCCCGCGATGAGGCCGACGTGGTCACCCAGTGGGTGAGCCGGGCGGCCCCCTACCTGGCCTCCCGGTTGGCGGTGCCCGAGGCGGTCAGCGACCAGGTCCGCGCCGCCGTCACCGAGCGTGGCGGCCCGCACGTCGTCATCCACCGCGACTTCCACGACAAGAACATCCTGGTGGCCGGTGGCGGACGGGTCGGCATGCTCGACGTCGACACCCTCTGTCTGGGCGAGGCGGCGCTGGACCTCGCCAACATCCTCGTCCATCTGCACCTGCGCGGCCTCCAGGGTCTCGTGCCGCCCGCCACCGCGGCGCAGGCAGCCACCGCCCTCCTCGACGGCTACCGGCCCGCCGCGCCCGTCGTGGCTCGCCTGGACGCGTACGCCGACGCCACCCGGCTGCGCCTGGCCTGCGTCTACGGCTTCCGTCCGGCCGCCGCCGGCTGCTCCCAGGCGCTGCTCGCCACCATCGGCGCGCCCACCCCCGGCCGCTGCTGACGCTCCACGAGTGCGCCTGACCTGGAATCTCGGAGAAGTGGCGCGCCGCACCCCGAGTTTTCACCGATGGGCGGGATAGTCCTTAAGACAGGCAGTCACCGCGCCGCGTCGGATTGCGCGCAGCAAAACCCAAGAAACCCGTGATCGAACACCGACTGGTTGGGGTTAGCCGGACTTCCTTGCCTGGAGAAGGACCGTCTACCCGCCCACCACCACGCTGCGGCGAAGACCGCCGTCACCACCTCGGCGCGCCAAGTATCGAGATGGGAACGTGCATACGGGACTGCAGGGACTGCACCGTCCTCGCACACCAGGTGGGTCTCCTCCTCGACGCTGATACCGCGGGTTCCGACACCGCCCGATCGGGCCCCCACGTCCAGCACGTCGGCTCCGTCCGCCACAAGGGTGTCGGCGCGTGAGAGCAGGGCGTCCAGGTCGAAGTAGGCACCCCCGTCGTAGAACGAGTCGGTGGTGCGGTTAAGGACGCCCATCACGATCGGGCGACGCCCGACGTTGTAGCAGTGCGGCCCAGGCGCAGCTCCATAGCTCTCCCATCACTCGCTTCAGTTCCGACCATGGCGGCGGCGCCAAGGCGGCTGAGGCACGCCGCCATCCGCGAGTGACGCTCCTCCATAGGGCAACCCGGCGTAGTGCCGAATGGGCGGCGCCTGGGCGCCCCGCTCACCGAGGGCGTTCCAGGCCGGTGACAGCCATGTCGTGGCATCTGCGAACGCCGACGGGCTCCGTAACGATGCGCACCGTGACCGTGGTAGTCGCCCACGGACCAGCCCAGGACCCGGCAGACAGCGGCCTGATCCGACCATACGTGATCGAGCAGACCGACGTCTCGCACGGCGTCCAGGAACGCGGCGCTGCGCGACGCCCCAACGGAGGAACCACACACCAGTGTTGGGATCTACCCGTGTGGGAAACCGCTCCAGCACCAGGGCCTGGAACGACTCGCCGGCGACGTCCTCGGCGATGTCCCGATCGAAGCGGCATATGACGGTATCGGCATCCACCCACAGACCGCGTCGCTCTCCTCCACCGCCCGACGCAGCAGCACGATGTTCGACCACCGCGCCCGTCGCCGCCCGTCCCGAGACCCGTCCCCGTCGCCGAAATTCGCAACCCGCAGACGGTACCCGTGCACCTCCGCGAAACGCGCGAACGTGGGGACCGCCAACCCAAGCAGCGGACGCACCCGCGTGTCGGCGCCGGACAGCAGCAGCTTCACCCGACGAGTCTGCCAGATGGGGTGCGGGGGGAGGCCTGTACCCCAGGCACGCAACCCCAGCAGATGAACTTCCATGGCCGATGCGGCAGCCACCATGGCTCCCGGAGCGATCATCACGATCACCGTGTCCCTGCTGAGGATGCGCACGGTCGTGGTCGGGCTCGCGTCCAGCCAGCCATCCGCCCCTGAAACCGTTCGACCGGGAAGAAGAGAACTGCCGTGCCACCCTCTCAGTAATGCGGCCCAATACCCCTCCGGGGATACTCACGACTTCGGACCTTGCCGTGCGGGCTCAGGGGGTCACCGTCCGTGAACGCGGTCCTCCGGGCTGCGACCGCGTTGCGTTTCCCGTCTGCAGCAATGAATGTGCTACTGGTTGGGGTCAATCGAGTTCGGAACTTTGTTCCTGTCGGGCGTCCCGGCGCGTCTGGTGGACGGCACCTAGGGCGACCATGGTCGTGAGTACGGCCGTCAGGCTGCCGAGTGCCGCGAGCAACCATTGTGGCCATGGTGACCACGCCATCACGCCGAGGACGGATGGGACCAGGCCGGCGACGTCGAGGTCCCAGTAATGGGCGAGCATGTGCCAGACGGCCAGCCCCTGCAAGGCGGCGGCTGCGGCGTACAGGCTGATCGGCAGCAAACGTTCGTGTCGCCCCATGAGCGTGGCGTAGCCGAAAGCCACGCTGGCCACGAGCCCGGAGAAGCCCGAGTAGAGGTAGCGGCCTTGGATGCCCACGGGTTGGCCTGTGCGTGCGTAGGTGGTGTAGGAGGCCCAAGCGGTCAGGGCGAGGAGCAGCAGGCTGGGCAGCAGAAGCAGTGCGCAGTCAGCGCGGGAGACGCGAGCAGGGCCGCGGGCCGACAGTGCGGCAACGATCCCGACCACCAGCACGGCAGCGGGGACCAGCACGAGGGGGTAGGGCAGGACCGGGCCGGTCCACACGAACGACGCCCACCAGGACTCGAGCATCGCGGGCACGAACGCGTCGCTGACCCAGCCTGCCGGGTCCGGCGTGAACGTCGGGTCGCTGGTATACACGGTCCCCCGCACGTGCACCGCACCCACGGTCAGCAGTCTTCGCAGCCACCACCAGCCTCCGGTCAGCATCGCCACAGCAGAAGTGACCAGCGCGCAACGCCACGGCAGTCGGCCGCCGTGACGGCGCCAGCCAAGGAGGTAGGCCAGTCCTACCCATGGCACGATCGCGAGGGCCAGACCCTTGGCAGCCAGCGCCGCGCCCAGGGCAGCGCCCGCCCACGCGGCGGTGCGCGCAGACAGGTCCCCCCGCGCCGCGTGCAACAGCGGAACGGTCAGGACCGCACCGGCCGCCACGAGCAGGCTGTCGTTGTTCACCACGGCGCCCATGTAGGTGAACTGCGGGACGCCGAGCGCGGCGATCGCGGCAGCCAGCGCGACCGGCCGACGGTGCGATAGGAGCATCCCGGTCGCGTACAGCAGCAGGGGCAGCGGCATGAGCAGAACCACGGACAGCAAGCGCAAGTGGGCCACCTGCCGGTCAAACGACCAGTCGTGGGACCGGGGTGGCAGCGCCAACCACACGGCCGCGATCGCGTAGTAGGTCGGGGGATGCTGCACCAGCTGGTTGCGGGTGAGCTCGGTGCGTTCCTCGGCGCTGCCCAACTCGTCGAAGCTCGGGCGGTCCCCCCGGAGTCGGGCCTGCCCGACCGTCTGCCGGCGGGGTCCTTCGGGTATGCGCAGGTAGCGCAGCGACGCGTCGACCCGGTCGGCGATGTGGCGCTGGGTCTCCGGCGGCCACCCGAAAGACTCGTGGCCAGCGAGTTGGTCGCGCACCATGAGCACGAGGTCGACGTGCAACGCCTCGTCGGGTGCCCGGTAGGTGGGCACGACCACCGAGTAACCGACGAGCACGAGCACATGCAGCGCCGTCAGCGCCCACACAAGCGCCGGCGTCTGGCGCACCAGCGAGCCGACCGTAAAGGGTGGCGGCGGCGTGTCGAGCCCGGCGGGGTCAGCTCGCGTGGCCATCGCCGCTAGCCCACCTCGGCGACCACGGCCTGCGCGACGGTCCTCCATGGGGTCCGTGGAGGCACGCTGATGACCCGCAGCGGCACGCCGGTGACGTTGGCGGTGAACGCTGCAGCCGTTTGCGCATGCAGGTCCGCCAGCGAGGGCACCGTCGCTGCGCTGCCCGCCGACAGCAGGCTGAAGGACCGCAACGCGTCCCAGAACTGGTTGCACACCATGCTGGCTGCCCGCTGGCTGAGTTGCTCCGCCGCGATCGGCCGCACCTGCGGGCCGGACCCCTCGGCAACGGCGCGCAGCAGGAAGACGGCTCCGAGCGGCGCAATGTCTGCGACCCCCGAGGGACCGAACAGCTCGTCGGGTGGGATACGCCGCCCGACCTTCGCCGGCCCCAAGACAGCCTTGCGGGCGGCCCACGTCGCCCGATCCGCCAGGGGCCGTGGTGCCAGCAACGTCCGCTCCCCCGCCACGACAGCTGCCAGGTGCGAGGCGGACGCTCGCAGCCGTTTCGGGTGGCGGTGCAGGCAGCCGTCGAACAGCGCCGTGCGGTCATCGCCCAGAAACCGCCAACCGCTTTCGGCGACCAGGTGCAGGCCGGTGCGCGTCTTGCCCGTGCCGCCGGCGCCGAGCAGCAGGATCCCTCGACCTCCGGGAGCCACGACCGCTCCGCCATGCGCGAGGACCCCATCGCGCAGCAGCAGGCGCAACCATACCAGCGGGTCGATGATCTCGTCGATGATGTTCTTGGCCAGCACCGCCATGAGCGGCGAGTAGTCCCGCGACAGCAGCCGCGCCGGCGCGTCCAGGAGCCGTCGGACGCGCGGCCCGGGGACCGCAACCTCGACGCTGACGTCCCAGCGGTCGGGCGGGTTGAACGGCAAGGGCAGGCCGACACGGTACAGCGGCGTGCCGGCCTTGGGGCGCAGTGCGTAGGCGAGCATGCCGGTTGACGCTTCGGCGACGTGGGTGAACGGGAACCGTGAGCGGTGTGCGACCTCAACCGTCGGGCGCTCGTCGGGGGCGGCGGCATCGAGGCCGAAGCGCAGCCGAAGATCGGGGGCCGCAGAGCCCTGACCGATCTGGGGCGCGTTCAACTCCTCGGCCAGCGCGCGCACAAGGTCGCTGCGGCCGGCCAGCTCCACGGCGAGCGGTCCGAGCTGGAACACGGCATGGGCGACGGTCATCTCGCCCATGCACCGCTTCGCCCCCCATGGGCGGACCGCTCACGCTGCTGCTCGAGCCGGGTCATCGCCTACCCGTTCGCTGCGTCTACTGGCCGCTCGTGCACGCCATGGTCGGACCCGTAGTTGGCGTACAGCAGCAACGCCAGCGGCACCCGGGCGATCGTGCCCACGAGCCGGTCCACCGCCGACGCCAGGAATCCCAGTCCGACCGCCAACCCGACGAGGGGCGCGAAAGCGCCGGCCAGCAGCTCCCGCAAGCCAAGGCCACCGCGCATGATCCCTGTCGCAGACGCGATGATCCCCGCCAGGGCCAACACCACCGCTGCGGTGATCCCCGAGCGGTGCCCCAGCGCCAGCAAGACGACGTACAGCCTCGCGACGGCCACGACGATGGAACAGGTCTCGACCATGGCGACCCGTGCTCCCCACCCGGCGGCGGCAGCGCCGCGATGATGCTGGCGCAGCATGACCGCTGCCAGCAGCAGCCCCAGCAGGCCCAAGCCCGCAAAGGCCCACGCGGCCACGGCCGGTCCATGCGCGAGCAGCAAGCCGCCCGCCGTCAACCCCGCCAGCCCCAGCCACACCAGCGCGAGCAGCAAGGTCACCGACGTGGCGCCGCTGTAGCCCGACCCCATCCGGCGAATGCTCTGGACGCGCCACAACGCTCCGCCGTGTCCCGGCAGGTAGTTCAGGGCGTTGGCGACGATCGTGACCCGAAGCGCCTGCCACAGACCAATCCGGTGCCCGACCATGGCCGCCGACAGGCGAAACTCCCAGGCCGCGACGGTGGCTGACACCGGGCCTCCCAGCAGACCGGCGAGGGCAAGGTGGCCCCAGCGGACCTCAGCCAGATCCAAGTCGAGGGTGCGGTAGGACACGACAGCGCCCACCACCAGGGCTGGGACCGCCACCAGCATCATGATCCGCTGGACCCGCGGGGAGGGAAAATCCGTGAGGCGGTCAGCGAGCGCGCGCAACCGTTCGGCGACCGTGCTCACGCTCACGGGGGGTGCGGGCCGCTGGACGTCCGGGCCATGACGGCACGGTAGAACTCGTCGTAGCGAGCTGTCGTGTGGGCGATGTCGAGCTCGGCGGCAAGCCGCTGCTGACCCTCACGCCCGAACGCCGCAAGCCACGACGGGTTTGCGGTTGCCTTGTCGATCACCGCAGCCAGCGCATCGACATCCTCGGGTGGGACGAGGATGCCATCCACCCCCGAGCGGATCCGCTCGGCCAGGCCCCCCACAGCCGAGGCGATCACCGGGACTCCAGCGGCGGCGGCCTCGGCGAGCACGACCGGAGTCCCCTCACGGTCACCGCTACGGGCCACCCGGGAAGGGATCACGACCGCCGCCGCATCGCGGAACTGCTCCCACAGCTGCGCCTTGGACACCTGCCCCAAGAAG
>Ga0247713_1000912_pt1 | contig 16075 bp, 13 predicted proteins | sample 21E_NmetaG_FD_189936 | JGI IMG/M metagenome (GOLD analysis project Ga0247713, IMG submission 189936) | Soil microbial communities from hillslope of Landscape Evolution Observatory, University of Arizona, Oracle, AZ, United States - 2-1-E_N | ecosystem: Engineered > Artificial ecosystem >... | reverse complement strand
CCTGGACACCTTTAAGAAGCTCTGCGGATTTGCTGCCAAGGCCGGCGTATCGTGTCGTCGCGCCGTTGTATGCGCATCCGTCGGCGTCGAAGAGCCCTCGGAGGAACGCAGCAACAATGTCGTCCGGTGCTTCGAAGATGCTCCACGGCACTACCTTGTCGCGCGCTTTGCCGCGCTTGACCCCCAGCGCTTCGAAGAAAGCGGCAATCGGTCCTCGACCCAGCCGCACCTGCACGGTGCCGTTCTCTTGGATGCTCGGCTTTGGCTCCACTCCGCCGTTCAGTCGCGCAATCACCTTCATGTGGCGCAACATCTCTTCACGGTCCTCTTCGGAACCGTAGATCGTCGTCACGACGTTTCCGGAGGTGCAGCCGTCGCCGATCAACCAACCCACGTAGTGTGCGAGTTCTTCGTCCCACTTCTCGGGCAGCTCAAGTTCCCGGCTGTGGGTTCCCTTGACCGCGTACGACTTCCAGTCGGACGAGACCGGCAGCCGGTAATCGGCCATGGTGGCGGGGGTTGGGAGATCGAGCGGAGGGATCTGGTCTTCATCGGTCAACTCGTCTGCTCGCACCCATCCCCGATTGGTCGTCCAGAAACGGTGGTTCGGCGTGCACCTGACTTCCCGGCCGTCGGTAAAGCGGAGGCGGAGGACCTCGTTGACGCCGGTGACCATGAACTGGGTCGGCTTCGACAGCGTAATCGTGTCACGAGGGGTATCCGGGTTCGTGATGTCGTGCGTGTACACGTCGAACGTCTCGCCGTCCATAACCCTGCGAACCATGTCGTCGAAACGCACGAGGCCCTTATCCGTGTGCACCCGCGTGTCGCCCGTAAAGCAAGGATTAGATGCATTGATGCGGCCCGAGTTCGGGCACGTGTGCCAGTCGTTGATCGTCGTGTCGTACTGCACGCCGGGGTCGGCACACTGCCACGCCGCCTCCGCAATCTCGCGCATCAGCGCGCGCGCCTTGACGGTCTCGATCGTCTCTCCCGTGGTGATCGCCTTCAGCGCATAGTCGCGATCTTCGACGACCGCCTGCATGAAGTCGTCGTCGACACGCACCGAGTTGTTGGCGTTCTGGTACTGGATCGAGTGGGAGTCCTTGCCGTCGAGGTCCATGTCGAAGCCGGCATCCCGCAGCGCACGCGCCTTGTTCTCCTCGAGCGCCTTGCACCAGATGAAGTCGCGGATGTCGGGGTGGCCGACGTTGAGGACCACCATCTTCGCGGCGCGCCGAGTGGCCCCGCCCGACTTGATGGTGCCCGCCGATGCGTCGGCGCCGCGCATGAACGACACGGGTCCGGAGGCGGTGCCGCCGGACCGCAGGCGCTCCTTCGACGAGCGGATGGTGGACAGGTTGATCCCGGCGCCGGAGCCGTGCTTGAAGATGCGGCCTTCCTCGGCGTACCAGTTGAGGATCGAGTCCATCTCGTCCTCGACCGAAAGTATGAAACAGTTGTGCACCCGAAGGTTGTCCGAGAGGTACTCGCCGCTCTCGGTCTGGATGTCGAAGACCTCCATCTTTCCGAGCGATTCGATGCGCGCGATCTCGAGCTGCTTGGTTGCTCGCGCCGGCCGCCCGGGAATGGAAAGGCCCGCCTCAAGCTTGGCCGCCTTGGCGCGGTCGATGAACCCGATCTCGGCGGCGAAAGTGGCGCGGTCGCCGGCCGTCTGGATGCGCACGGACCAGCATCCCTTTCGGTCGGCGCGTGCGTCCTCCTTCTTGGAGACCCTCGCAAAGATCCCGAAACGCAGCAGGAGCCGCTGGATCCCGCGGATCAACTCCTCCGAGATCATGTCGACGGCGACGATCGCCGTCGTCGCGCGCAGCCCGACGTATCCCTCGGCCTGGAAGATGCTCTTCAGGTAAGCCGCCACTACCGGCAGCGGCGCCGTGAAGAGGCGGTCGGGCACGCGCATATCGACGCCGCGCGGACGTAGTCCCCAGTGCTCGACGAACTGCTCGAGCGCCTTTCCGTACAGGCGGGTGCGGCGGCAGTCGAGGTCGGAACTCTGCGTTGCAACTGCGCGCTCGTGGCGGTGTACGCCCGGGAACACCGAATCGAGCGCCTGGGTGACCCAGTCGAGCTCGTCACTGGTGACCGTCATGGCCTCGATAGTCAGCGACTTGTTCGTCCCGGTGTAACGGCCCACGAAGCCGTCGGATTGCAGCCACCCGGCGAGCGCCGCCTCGGCGACGTCGCCCGGCTTCAGCTCGGCTTCGCCGTACGCGTAGCTGCGGTGCCACTCGAGGGCGTCGCCGACGCGCAGGTCACCGGCGGGAACGAACTCGCCGCGGCCTTCGGCGGCGCGCCGCCACACGAGGTGATCGGGGGTGACGTCGAGGGTGTAACCGGCCTTGGTGTGGATCCGCAAGACTTCCTTCACACCGTTTGTCTTCGTCGCCACGATGGTCGTGGGGCCGTCCGACGATAAGACCTTGGTCCCGACGGCATCGTCTTCGACGAGCTTGCCTATCGGGATGAGCCCGCCCGGGGTGGCGACGAGGGCGTGATAAGGCTGGCACGCGGATACCTGCTCTTCGCCCTTGGGGCGCCATCCGACGTTGAACCACACAGGCGAGTTGAACGCCGCCTTCTGGGTCACCAGTAGGTGGGTGAGCTCGTCTTTGAAGATGGCGGCCTCGTCGGCGTCGGCGAAGTAGCCGCGCTCGATCCCTTCTTCGTGATAGCGGGCGACGACCCGATCGATCATCTGCTTGGCCGAGCGCTCCCGCTGCGGGGTGCCGAGCGTGCCGCGGAAGTACTTTTGCGCCGCGATGTTGGTCGCGTTCTGGCTCCACGCCTTGGGGACCTCGACGCCCTTCTGCTCGAACGCGACCTCGCCGGTCCGGTAGTTCTGGATGACGGCGTCGCGAACGTCCCACTCGATCTCGTCGTAGGGGTGGACGCCGTCGGTGGTGAACATCCGGCGGATTCGAAGCTCGGTGTCTTGCCCGGCTAGTGGAGCACCCACGTGCAGATCCCTCCTCACGGTCGTCCCATCCTCCCACACCGCGCTGCCCGGGTCCGACCGCCGTACCACATCATCTGGTGGGTTTGGGGGCGTCGACCACAACATGTGGTGTGAATAACAAAGACGAAATTACGCCTCTGTGAGGGGGGAGTCAACCGAATTCGGGAAAGTTTCGCGCCGAAAATCGCCCGCGCTGAAGCACATGACCTCAGTGAGGCAAGCGGATGCGCCGGCCGGCGGGCGGCATCCCCTCGAGCCGGTTCAACTCGATCAGGGCATCGACGTAGGCGCGCCGGTCGATGCCGTCGGGAGCGTACCGGCCGGCGACCTCCCACAGCGTGTCGCCCGCCTCCAGGGTGACCGCACGGGGCGCGCCCGGGCGGGAGGCAACAGAGGTTCCGCCGCCCAGCAGTGACATCATCACGACGGCCGAAAGCGTCGCCGTCACACCCGCACGGCGCCGACGGGCCAGCATCCTCTGCCGGCGAGCGTTCCGCCGCACGGCGGCGACCGGAAACCGGTAGATCCTCCCGGGCTTCCCGTATTCGAGTTCCTCGCTTCGAACCGCCATCACGCCTCCCGCCCATCGTCGATCGATCCATGCTCCCGACCCTAGTTCCGAGGTGTGACAAAACCCTCAGAAATAGATCTCTCTCGGGATGCGAACGTACGTTCGCCATGCTAACCGAACACACGTTCGGGCGCAAGCAATCTCCCCGAACATGCGTTCGTAGCTAGGCGTGGGTCCGATATCGAACGCATGTTCTTGCAATGGCGGGAGCGGTTCGCTACGCTTAACGAACGTACGTTCGAACAGCGCCTACCTCGGAGGCAGACATGGTTGAAGGGCTGACGGATCGCCAGCGCCAGACGCTGGACTTCATCGCGGAAACCGTCAAAGGCCGCGGCTACCCCCCGTCGGTGCGGGAGATCTGCGAAGCGCTCGGCCTCAACTCCTCGTCGACTGCCCACTCGCACATCCAGGCGCTCGTTCGGAAGGGCTACCTCAAGGTCGACCCCACGAAGCCGAGGGCGATCGAGCTCCTCTACGACCACGACACCGATCTTCCCCGCGAGCGGGCGAATGCTCGCTCGGTGCCCCTTCTCGGGCGAATCGCGGCCGGGACGCCGATCCTCGCGGAGGAGCACGTCGAGGAGATCTACCCGCTCCCCGCCGATCTCGTCGGCGACGGCAACGTCTTCATGCTGGAGGTTCACGGAGATTCGATGATCGAAGCCGGGATTTTCGACGGCGATTACGTGATCGTGCGCCAGCAGCCGACTGCCCACTCCGGCGAGATAGTCGCGGCCCTCATACCGAGCGAATACGACGAGTCGCCGGAAGCAACCGTGAAGACGATCCGGCATCGGGGATCGGCCGTCGTCTTCGAACCGGCCAACGAACACATGGAGGCGTTCGAGGCGCCGCCGGGCACGGAGGTGCTCGGCAAAGTCGTCGCTGTGTTTCGTTCCCTCTAGCTTTAGCCCTTACGGATCCGGAAGAAAACGGGGTCGCTCTTGCCGAGCGCATGGCGATCGTCCCCGGGGAAGCGGGCGACCGCCTTGTACCTTCCCGGCGAGGGTACGGGCGCCGCATAACGCCAATCCCCCCGCTGGAGCGGAGTCTCGTAGATGCCCACGCGCCTCATGGTCCCGTCCTTGGCGGCGCGAAAAAGGCGAATCTTGATCCGGGCCGCGTGTGAGGGGCGACCCCAGCCGTAAAGCGCGACCGAGCGCGTGTCGGGCGGAAAGCGGGTATCGCCGCCCTCGAGCAGCACCCCTCCCTCGACGAACGCCGCCACTACGTGGCGCACGACGACCGTTCGAGACAAACTCGTCGCGGAGCGGAATGCATCGTCACCGCCGAACTCGGCCCGAAAGGACACGGTTGCGTCCGGCTTGACCGTTACCTCGAACGAGCCATCGGCGCCGGTCGTCACCCGGCGCTTGACCCGCCACGAGTCCACTCCCCTGCGCGACAGGACGATCTCTTTCCCGGCGAGCGGAACACCGTTGGCATCGCGCAGTTTGCCGGTGAGGCGACTGCTGCTCCCGTAACCGATTTTCGGAGGACGTGCAGTGAGGTTCAAAAGCGTCGACGCGCGCGGCGTCATGCGTTCACGAGTCTCGCGCCGAATGTCGGGGAGGATCTGGTAGACGTTCCTACCGGGACAGGCGGTCGACCCCGCGTCGCGGTGGCCCGCGATGTAGAAGAGATCGCGCTTCGTATCCCCGTTGACATAGGTGTGCCGACCCTCGGGATCGAGACCGTGCCGCTGCGCCTTCCACGCGAGGAAGTCGACGAGGGTCGTACGCATCCGGGTCGGCAGTTCCTCAAGCTCGAAGTTCCCCATGAGGCTCACGCCCACGCTGCCGGTGTTGTAGCCGGCGACGTGGGCCCCGACCACGGCGCGGCCCGCCTCGTCTTCACCCGTGTGCGTCTCGCCGGGGGCATACGACCGCGCCCATCGCCCCTCGTAGACGAGACCGTCGCGGCCGACGACGAAGTTGTAACCAATGTCGCACCACCCGTTGGTCTTGACGTGGTACCAGTAAATAGCTCGCATGGTCGCGGCGGAGTCTTGCTCGTCACTGTTACTACCGGCGGTGTGGTGGACGAACAGTTGCTGCACCGGCGCGAACGCGCGTTTGCACGACCCGCTCCTCGGCGAGATCGATTCATCCGCCCCCCACTCGGCGCGCGTGACGACGTCCGGCGCGCCGGGCGCAGCCATTCGAGGAGCCGGAACAAAACGGGTCGTCGTGGGCCCGTCGACCGTATTGAGATAGGTGATCCGCATGTTGCGAACCAAGCCCGATGCCGGTCGCCACTCGAGTGCGGTGGCGTCGCCGAGCGACAGCACTCCCGTTTCGGCGCGGCCGGTCTCCCTCGTCCATTCATCAACGCCGGGCCCAATCCACTTGGAAGTCGCCCCCGTCGCATTCGTCTCCCGGTACTCGATCGCCGAATCGATCGAGCCGTTCCAGGAAAATACGACGTGGGTTGCGGCAAACTCGAGGCGCACCGCGCGCGGTGCATGTTCGACGCTGCGGGCGCGGGTCCTTGGAATTTGGACCTCTATGGTGCGGGGCCCAGGCGCCGCCGGAGCGGGTACGGGAGCGAGCACCGCAGCGAGCAACGCCGCAGCGAGTGCGGTTAGCAGCCCGCGGGAAATGTTGTTGTTGATCATGTCGTTGCGAACTCCTCTGCGCCCTTTTACCTCGTTGCGGTTCGCTGCCGGCCCTTCAGTTCCTCTAACGGGAGAACGGCGCGCCGGGTTCTCTCCTTGAGCGGCAGCGTCGATTCGAGGCAAGCACCTTCACCGTCAACGAGTGACGAGAAACGGCTCGAGCTCGGCGAATATGCCGCGGCGCACCCGAGCCACGAGGTGCGTTCCGCGCTCGGTGTACGTCTCCTTTAGCACTTCGCCCTCGGCATGAACGCGCGCCACGACGTCACCTCGGTTGAACGGAATCTCGAGATCCACCTCTACCCGCAGCCGACTGAGCTCCCCATCCAGCTTGGCGAGCAAATCCTGCACCCCGGCGCCCGTTCCGGCAGAGCAAAGGACCGCGTCCGGGTAACGGCGCGCCAGCACGGCGCTTCGTTCGTCATCGATGAGGTCGCTCTTGTTGAGAGCCAGGACGACCGGCTTCTCGGCGGCGCCAATGTCGCGCAATACGGCGTCGACCGCTGCGATCTGTCGGTCGACGTCGAGGTGTGAGTCGACGACATGAAGCAGCAACGTCGCCTCGTTTACCTCCTCCAGCGTGGAGCGGAATGCCTCCACGAGCTGGTGGGGAAGCTTCCTGACGAATCCCACGGTGTCGGTAAGCAGCACGCCCCCCTCGACCGGAAGCTCGAGTCGTCGCGTGGTCGGATCGAGCGTCGAGAAAAGGCGGTTCTCGATAAGAACCCCTGCATCCGTCAGCCGGCGCAGCATTGAGGATTTGCCGGCATTGGTGTAGCCGACGAGCGCCACCACCGGAACGCCGGTCCGAACCCGCTGCTTGCGCTTGAGGCGTCGCGTGCGCTCCAGGTCGGCGAGGTCCTTCTTGACGCGCTCGATACGGCGGAGGATTGCGCGCCTCTCCGATTCGAGTGCGGTTTCGCCCGGGCCCCGGGTGCCGATGCCACCGCCGAGGCGCGACAAGACATCGCCCCAGCCGCGCAGTCGCGGCAGCCGGTAATTCAGCTGCGCAAGTTCGACTTGAAGCTTTCCCTCTGCCGAGCGCGCGTGCTGGGCAAAGATGTCGAGGATCAATCCGGTTCGATCGACGATCTTGAGCTGCTTGTCGGCGAGCGGGTTGACGCCGGCCAGCTCCTCGAGGTTCCGGCCTTGCGCGGGCGTGAGCTCGTCGTCGAAGATGATGACGTCCGCACCCGTTACCGCCGCGGTGTCGACGACCTCCTTCGCCTTTCCCTTTCCGAGATAGGTCGCAGGATGCGGAGTGTCCAGCCGCTGAACCACCCGATCGACGGCATCCGCGCCTGCGGTATCCGCCAGCGCCTCCAGCTCGTCGAGGGACACTTCGGCGTCCTCGGGTGATTCGGAACCGAGAACGGCGCCGACCAGGACCGCCGTTTCTCGGTCGCCGTCGGTGCGCGTTACGCCGGTCAGGGGACCGCCTTCCGGAGACGCTCGACGCCTTCCTCGAGCTGTTCGTCGGAAACGGTGAGGGAAAAACGAACGAATCCCTCCCCCGACGGCCCATAACCAGTTCCGGGAGCAACCACGACGCCTGCTTCATCGAGCAGGTGTGTGGCGAACGACTCCGAGGTGTGACCGTCGGGGACCGGCGTCCATACATAGATGGATCCGCGCGGAGGATCGACCTTCAGGCCGATCGAACCGAGTGCATCGCACAGAAGGTCCCGGCGGACCCGATACCGCTCGATCGTTGCCTCGAGATGGTCCTGAGGGCCGTCGATGGCGGCGATACCCGCCCGTTGCACCGCGTCGAAGATGCCCGAGTCGATGTTGGTCTTCAGCCGCTTCATTGCTTCGATCGCAAACGGGGCGCCGGCCACCCAGCCGATACGCCACCCGGTCATGTTGTAGGTCTTCGAGAGCGAGTGGAATTCGACGGCACAATCCATCGCGCCGTCGACCTCGAGGACGCTCGGCGCGCGGTATCCGTCGTAAGTGACCTCGGTGTACGCCGCGTCGTGACACAACAGGATTCCGTGCGTGCTGCAGAAGTCGACGGCGCGCCGAAAGAAGTCGGGCTCGACGCATGCACTCGTCGGATTGTTCGGATAGTTGAGCCACAGAACGCGCGCCCGCTCCAGCGACTCGGCGGGAACGGAGTCGAGATCGGGAACGAAGCCGTTATCGGCGCCGAGTGGAAGAAGAAGGGGTGCTCCTCCGGCGAGGATCGTGCCGGTGGCGTAAACCGGATAGCCGGGGTCGGGGACGAGTGCAACATCGCCCTGATCGACGAATGCAACCGGGAGGTGGAATATCCCCTCCTTGGAGCCGATCAGCGGCAGGATTTCATCGTCGGGATCGATCGGGACTCCGAAACGACGTTCGTACCAGCCGGCGATGCTGCTCCGGAATTCCGGCATCCCGGTATACGACGGGTAACGGTGCGTTCCCGGATCGCGCGCCGCGTCGCAGAGGGCCTCGATCACGTGTGGCGGGCTGGGTAGGTCGGGATCGCCCACGCCGAACGAGATCACCTCAACACCCGCGGCGCGTTTCTCCGCGATCTTCCTGTCGAGCTCGGCGAAGAGGTAGGGCGGCAGCTTCTCTATCCGCTGCGCGGTCTTAAGCGCTCTCACAGGGTGATGTCACCGTCGAAGACGCGGCGCGCCGGACCGGTCATGAACACCGACGCCTCTTGATCGTCTCGCCCGCTCCACTCGATCTCGAGCCGTCCGCCGGGTAGCGTCACGGTCACCGGCGACGAGACACCGTGCAACAGCCGCGACGCAACCGCAACGGCCGCCGCACCCGTTCCGCACGCGAGTGTCTCCCCCACACCCCGCTCCCACACCCGCATCCGAACGCGCTCGCTCGATTCGACGGTGGCGAATTCGACATTGGTACCGTTCGGAAAAATGTCATGACGCTCGATGAGAGGTCCGAGAGACGTAACCGGCGCGGCCTGTGCGTCCTCCACGAACAGCACCGCGTGCGGATTTCCCATCGATAAGACTGCAGCTTCCACGACCTCGGTTTCGAGCTCGATCTTTGCGTGGAGCGCGTCGTCGCCGTCCCACCCCACCGGGATCTTCGCGGGAGCAAAGATGGGAGCGCCCATGTCGACGCGAACCCGGTCCCGATCGATGATCGAGACCGCCTTCGTGCCCGCCCGGGTGCCCACGCGGATGTCGTCTCCCTCACTCATGCCCTCGGCGCGCGCGAACAACGCGAGACAACGAATCCCGTTGCCGCACATCTCGCCGACCGACCCATCGGAGTTCACGTAATCCATGAATAATTGGGTTCCGTCGTGCCCCGGAGCGACCCGAATGACACCGTCGGCGCCGATGCCGAACCTGCGGTCGCAAAGACTCCGAACCTGCTCCGCAGAAAGACGAAGCTCGTCGGCGGGGTCGGCAATCATGACGAAGTCGTTTCCGATTCCCTCGTATTTCGCAAATCGCATAGTCCTCAGGGTAACCTCCCCTCGGCCTCCCTCCGGGATAGAAAAGCGCGGAGGGACAGTTCGATCTCGGGGTCGGTTGCGTCGAACCACACGACGCGCGGGTCGGCCGCGAACCAAGATTCTTGACGGCGTGCGAATCGCTTCGTGGCGCGCACGATCTCGGCTTGGACCTCCTGCACCGACGCGTTCACCGGCGCCTCCAGCACCTGCCGGTAACCCAGCGCCTGCGCCGCCGTGCGTCCGCACGATCTTTGCCGTAGGGCCTCCACCTCGGCGAGCAAACCGTTCGCGATCATGCCGTCTACCCGCCGGGCGATGCGGTCGTAAAGCTCGGTCCGGTCGCGTCGCAACCCCGCGATCCGCAGGTCGTAGATCGACTCGTACCGCTCCCACGCCGCCGCGAACTCGCTAAACGGCCTCCCGGTCAACTGCACGACCTCCAGCGCGCGCACTATACGACGCGTGTTGGTCGGCTCCATCTTCGCGGCCGCGTCGGGATCGATCCGCTCGAGGCGCGCGTACAACGCCTCCGTCCCCTCGACGACGGCCTCCTCCTCGAGAGCCCCCCGCACCTCCGGGTCTTGCGGAGGAAAACGCAAGTCATCGACGACCGCCCTGAAGTAGAGCCCCGATCCTCCGACCAGGAGGGGAAGGCGCCCGCGCTCCGCTATCTCTGCGATCGCACTCCGGGCAAGCTGTTGAAATTCGGCGACGGTCAGGTTCTCCTGGGGGTCCCGAAGGTTGATCAAGTGATGCGGCACCCGCGCCAGGTCGGTCGCTCCCGGTGTTGCGGTGCCGACGTCCATGCCGCGGTAAATCTGCATCGAATCGAGCGACACGATCTCGGCGTCCAGGATCTCTGCGAGTCGAACGGCGACTGCAGTCTTGCCGACCGCCGTCGCTCCGACGAGCGCGGCGACTTCGGTCACGGCCGGATCTCGGCAGTTACGTAGCCGACCCCGAAGGGCGACTCGTAATGGACCTCCCGGGCGCGACCCACCTCGCACAGCCGCGCGAGGACGAGCAGCGGCCCGAAACCACAGGCTCCCGCCCCTCGCCAGCTCTCGACCGGGAGGTCGAGCAGACGACGCGGTTCATCGCGCAAGGCTGCCACCACCGCCCGGTCGAAGTCGCGCGCCCCGGGGAGCTCCGCCAAGGGCGCAGCGCGACCGAGGCCCGCCGACAGATGAGCGCTTGCGACGAACGCGACCGCGCCCCGCGGGTCCGTCTCCCGTAGCGCGTGGGCGAGATCGTCGGCGGCGCGCCGGACCCCGAGGAAGTCCCCGGCCGGATCGGGACCGGTCACCTCGGCGAAAGTGCACGCCACCACGGAAAACCCGGGGCTCAGCCACCACAAAGGAACCACGACCCCATGGTCGGCCGGTCCATCGAGCAGCGGGCGCCCCCACGACGCCGCGAGCTTTTCGGCTAGGTCCTCGTTCGCATTTGCGCCCCGGTCGAACCCGCTCACGCCGAAGTCGTCGAGCGAGCCCCACGCCCGCCGGTAGACGCCGGTGGAGGCACCGTGAGGAGAGCAGAGAACGATGGTGTCGACCTCGGCGGGAGAAACGTTCGGAACCGCCGCCGCGTCGATGCGGCGGACGGAGATACCCGGCACCAAAACGGGCGCGTGGGGGACGACCCAGGCGGAAGCGATCTCCACGCGATCTCCTAGGCGCAGGAGGCGCAGCCGCCGCCGTTCGACGCAGATACGAGCGGCAACCTGATGCGGCTGTGCTCCCCCGCCCGCGGCCGGGGGCCGGTATCGATGATCTCTCCATCGAGGAAGTGTGGATGAGCGCCCGTCACCCGCGCGGTGCGAAAGGCCCCTTCCTCCGCGCCGTCGCCGAGGCAGTGGACGATCTTGTTCGTGCGGGTCCGCCCGGACAACTTCGCGCGGTCCTTTTTGGAGGGTCCTTCGATCAGAATTTCGACGGTCTCGCCGACGACTTTTTCGTTCCGTTCCTGAGAAATGTGCGTCTGCAGCGAAACGAGGCGCTCGAATCGCTCCTGCACGACCTCCTTCGGCACCTGTTCCGCGAAATTCGCCGCCTCGGTCAGCGGGCGCGGAGAGTACTGAAACGTATATGCCGCGTCGTAACGAACCTTTTCGACAACCTCGAGGGTGTCGAGAAAGTCCTCCTCCGTTTCACCCGGAAACCCGACGATGATGTCGGTGGAGATGGCGATGCCGGGAATGGCATCACGCACCATTTGAACTTTTTCCAGATATCCGTGCTTCGTATAGGCGCGCTTCATTCGTTTGAGGACGCGCGCGCTACCCGCCTGTAGCGGCAGATGTACGTGCTCGCACACGACGCTGCAGTCCCTCATCGCGGCGACGGTATCCGCACGAAAGTCCTTTGGGTGGGGAGACGTGAAGCGCACGCGTTCTAAACCCTGTACCTCGTCGAGCGCGTAGAGCAACTGTGAGAACATCGGGGTTCCATCGAGATCGCGTCCGTAAGAGTTCACGTTCTGCCCCAACAGCGTGACCTCGACGACGCCGTCTGCGACCAATTCCTCGACTTCGCGCACGATATCGCCGAGCCGGCGCGACTCTTCCTTGCCGCGAACTGCGGGAACGATGCAGAAGGTGCACGAGTTGTTGCACCCGATCGAGATCGATACCCATGCGTGCCACGGAGAGCTTCGGCGCGCCGGTAACGCGGAAGGAAAAACTTCGGTCTGCTCGAGGATCTCGAATGCAGGTCCGGTGTTCGACTCGCGCAGGAGCCGCGGCAAGCTGGAGAGGTTGTGAGTTCCCAGCACGACGTCGACGTACGGCGCCTTCTGCTGAATGAGGCTGCGGTCCTTCTGCGCGAGACAACCGGCGACGACGATCTTCTTGCCGGGACGGGCATCTTTCAGCGGCTTCATATGGCCGAGATTTCCGTACAGGCGCGTGTCGGCATTCTCGCGGATACAGCAGGTGTTGAAGAGCACGACGTCGGCCTCGGAGGCGTCGTCGGTCTTGCGGTAACCCTCTGCCTCGAGCATTCCGGCCATACGCTCGGAATCGTGCTCGTTCATCTGGCAGCCGAAGGTGCGGATGAAATAGGTGCGGCTATCGATCTTCACGGGACCCGAGCGTAGCACCGGGAATCATTCATCCCGCTCGCGAGACATGTACCACTCCCTGAACTCGGCGGCGCGACCCTCTTTCGAGAAAGTGATCACGAACACGCTCGAAAACTCAACTCCGGTCGAGGGGTAGATCGCCCACCAGCGCGCGACGCCGATGTCCCCGGAGACCGCGACCGGATCGCACCGGCACTCGAATCCCTGCAGCACGTCGATCGTCTCGGACCAATTCGACACGATCTCGTCTCGGCCCTCCCACGGCTTCTCGAACGGCGTCGTGTAATAGACCGCATCCTCGGTGAAGAGCGCCGCGGCGGCCGACGGGTTGTTCGTCTCGCACGCGCGCGCGTACGCCGCCGCCCAGTTCGCCAACCCATTCATGTCGATCGACACGAGGGGAATTGTCCCCCCGCGCCGAGGGGTTGCGCGCCGTCGCCCTCTACTCATACGGTCCGATCGTCGATCGACGACGTGAAGGAGGGGCCGGTGCCGGCCGAGCAGGAGTTCGACCAACAGGTGAGGCTGACCGTGATGAGGCATTTTGTCGACACCGGCGCGCCCCCCGCCCCGGTCGACCTCGCCGCCGACTTGGCGGTGGCTCCGGTTCAAGTCGAGCAGTCGTATCGCCGGTTGGCCGACGGACGCATCTTCGTGCTCGCATCGGGCTCGACCTATATCTGGATGGCGAATCCGCTGAGCGCGCTTCCGACTCCGTTTCGCGTCTTCGTGGGCGGGCGACGGTGGTGGGCGCCGTGCATATGGGATGCGCTGGGAGCGGTCGCGATGCTCGGAGGAACCGGCCGCGTCGAAACCCGCTGTCCCGATTGTGCGGAGAACCTGACCGTCGAGGTCGACGACGGCCGCGTCCAAGGATCGGGCATCGTGCATTTCTCGGTCCCCGCCCGGCACTGGTGGGACGACATCGGGTTCAACTGAGCGACGATGCTCCTCTTCCGGTCGGAAGAGCATGTCGAGCGGTGGTCGGAGTCTCACGGGATGCCGCGCGGCGAGACCATGTCGCTCGAGCAGCAGTGGGCGCTCGCCGAGAAATGGTACGGGGATCGTATGGAGCCCGGTTGGCGCCGGCGCACCCCGGAGGAGGCGCACGCGGCGTTCGAGGCGTGCGACCTCACCGGCGCCTTCTGGCGTCTCACGTAACGCCGCCGCCCGCAATCGGAGGCGCTATTTGGCCGTGGCGCTCGTCCGCAGCTCCCGGATGACCATCACCTTGATCTGGCCCGGATACTGCAGCTCCTCCTCGATCTTCTTTGCGATGTCGCGCGCCACGACCTCGGCCTGAAGGTCGTCGACCTGGTCGGGGCGCACCATCACCCGCACCTCGCGGCCGGCTTGCATCGCATACACCTTGTCGACGCCCGAGAACTCGTTGGCGATCTGCTCGAGACGCTCGAGCCGCTTTACGTACGTCTCCAGCGTTTCCCGGCGCGCCCCGGGGCGGGCGCCCGAGATGGCGTCGGCGACCTGGGTGATGACCGCCTCCATCGTCCGTTGCTCGACCTCGCCGTGATGCGCCTCGATCGCATGGCACACCTCCGACGATTCCTTCAGGCGGCGGGCGATCTCGGCGCCGATGATGGCGTGACTTCCCTCGATCTCGTGGGTCACGGCCTTGCCGATGTCGTGCAGCAGCGTGCAGCGCTTCGCAAGATGGATGTCGGTCCCGAGCTCGGCCGCAATGGTCCCGGCTATGTGAGATGCCTCGACCACGTGCTTCAGCACCTGCTGCCCGTACGAGGTCCGGTACTTGAGCCGGCCGAGGACCCTCACGAGCTCGGGGTGCATATCGGTTATCCCGGTTTCGAGCACCGCCCACTCGCCGGCCTCTCGGATCTCCCGCTCGATCTCCTGCTTCGACTTTTGGTGAATATCTTCGATGCGCGCCGGTTGAATGCGGCCGTCGCCGATCAGCCGCTCGAGCGTCAGCCGGGCGGTCTCGCGGCGAATGGGGTCGAAGCACGACAACACCACGGCTTCGGGCGTGTCGTCGATGATCAGATTCGTTCCCGTGGCCGCCTCGAACGCCCGGATGTTGCGGCCCTCCCGCCCGATGATCCGACCCTTCATGTCCTCGTTCGGGAGGGTGACGGTCGTCACCGTCGCCTCCGTCGTCAGCTCCGACGCGATTCGCTGCATCGAGATGGCGATGATCTTGCGCGCCCTTTTCTCCGCCTCTTCGCGCGCCTGCGCCTCGATGTCCCTCACAAGGACCATCGCGTCCCTCTTGGCCTCGTCGGTCATCTGGTCGACCAGCACCTGCTTCGCATCGGTCGCCGTCATACCCGCAACCCGCTCGAGCTCCGTACGGACCTGCGCCTCGGTCCGGTCGAGCTCCTCCTTGCGCCGCTGGATCAGCTCCTCGCGCTGCTCGATCGCCTGCTCCTTGCGGTCTAGACCGCTCGTGCGCTGATCGAGCGTCGACTCGCGCTGCGCCAGTCGATCCTCTTTCTTGTTGATATCGGCACGGCGCTCCTTGAGCTCCGCCTCCGCCTCGCGCAAGTCGGCCTCGGCCTGCGTCCGCAATCGGAAGATCTCGTCTTTGGCTTCGACGAGAGCCTCGCGTCGTTTCGCCTCCGCCTCCCGCTCGGCCTCATCGAGCACGGCCTTCGCCCGTTGCTCGGCGGATCCCACCTGCTTCTCCGCCTGCGACTTGCGAGCGACGTACCCAACGGCTGCGCCGAGGAGAAGCCCGAGGAGACCGATGAGGATCTCCATCGCCTGCTCCTTTCTCGCCTTCCCTGTGGCGGCGGGGCCGGCCGGGGCCGGGCACACCACCCTGGTACGGGCGAACCGGCGAGGTGCGGGCCGTCGTCCGAAGCTGCAGCCGACGCCGCGAGCGGCGCCGCGGCGGGATTAGCCGCCCGGCTGTACTCCTTCGCGGATGCGAACGGCACCTTTGGGCGCGCCCGGATAGGGGCTACCGAAGGTGGTCGGACAATTGGGCCTCAAGTAAATCTCGCTTGTTCGTCAGTACCGGGAAGTCACAAATTCGTTGATGTGTCTCGATCATGGTACGCCGCGCCGGGCCCCTTCGCATTCTCTTTTCGCGGCTTTTCCTCAAGGAGCAAACTGCAAACTGCAGTAACCGGAGGTAAACAGCAGCAATTGCGGCAAAGTGAGAGGAGCGATCAGTCCCATCCCTCCGGTGGGAGAACCGCGCGCACGCCGGCGGCCGCCGCTTCCTCGGAGATCCCTCGTCTGGCCAGCATCGCCCTCAGACGAAAACGCTGCTCCCGAAGCGGACGGCGCGCAACCTTGACCACCAACCGGGCCGCGAGCTCACGTGCCTGGGCCTCCTCATCGAACCCCGCCGCGGCCACGGCCTCCTCGGCGACCTCGCGCTCGACGCCCTTATTCTGTAGCTCGGAGACGAGG
>Ga0247713_1000911_pt1 | contig 16094 bp, 11 predicted proteins | sample 21E_NmetaG_FD_189936 | JGI IMG/M metagenome (GOLD analysis project Ga0247713, IMG submission 189936) | Soil microbial communities from hillslope of Landscape Evolution Observatory, University of Arizona, Oracle, AZ, United States - 2-1-E_N | ecosystem: Engineered > Artificial ecosystem >... | reverse complement strand
GTCGCCGCAGGGGACCGACAGGCGGGCGGGGTCGGGCTCGAGCACGACCGGCCCGAGCCGGGACAGCACCTGCTGGGCCGCCGGTCGCTGCGCGGGGTCGACGAGCCGCACGTGCAGCGCCCCGCCTCCCACGGACGCCTTGAGCTGGGCCGGCGTCCCCTCGGCGATGACCCGGCCGGAGTCGATGACGGCGATGCCGTCGGCGAGCTGGTCGGCCTCCTCGAGGTACTGCGTGCACAGCAGCACGGTGGTGCCCTCCTCGACCAGCGCCCGCACGATCGCCCACACCTGGTTGCGCGAGCGGGGGTCGAGGCCGGTGGTCGGCTCGTCGAGGAACATCAGCTGCGGCGTGACCACCAGGCTCGCCGCGATGTCGACGCGGCGCCGCATGCCGCCGGAGTACTTCTTGACCAGGCGCCCGCCGGCCTCGGTGAGGCCGAAGGCCTCGAGCAGCTCGTCGGCGCGCGCCCTGGCGCCGGCCCTTCCCAGCCCGAGCAGCCGCCCGAGCATGACGAGGTTCTCGCGCCCGGTGAGCTCCTCGTCGACCGAGGCCAGCTGCCCGGTGAGGCTGACCAGCCCGCGGACGGCGTCGGCCTCGCGCACGACGTCGTGGCCGAGCACCGTGGCGGTGCCTGCGGTGGGAGCGATCAGCGTGGCCAGCATCCGGATGGTCGTGGTCTTGCCGGCGCCGTTCGGGCCGAGGACGCCGTAGACGCAGCCGCGCGGCACCGCGAGGTCGACGCCGTCGACGGCCCGGACGTCGCCGTAGGCCTTGGCGAGGCCGACCGCCTCGATCGCGAGCGGCCCGCTCGGGGCCGCCCTTCCTGGGCTCGTTCCGGCGCGGGCTGTCGTCATCAGGCTCTCCTCGAGACGGGGACCCCTGAGGGTCTCTCGCGGGTCTGACGAAACTGACCCGCCGCAGTCATCGGTGTCCAGCGGTTTCCGCGCCGCCGCGACTGCCGAGGAGCCCGCAGGTGCCGGCGAGCCGGCCGCGGTCAGACCGGGCTGTCCCCCGGCCGCGGGTGCTCGACCAGCGCCGGCGTCGGGTACTCCTCGACCGCCTCACGGCCGTACGGGTCGCGTGCGCCGGAACGGCGGCGGGCGAGCAGGCCCGCTGCGGCGGCGGCGGCGACTGCCAGGACGACGACGAGCTTCACGTTTCCTCCCGATCCCGCCGCCTCGTCGCGCCGGGCAGTGGCCGGGATACCCCCCTGGCAGCTGCGCACCCCGACGAGCGGCCTCGCACGAGGAACGGCCCCGCTCCCGGCGCGGGAGCGGGGCCGTCCACCGGCGGCGCCGGTGCTACCGCGCCGTCGTCAGGTTGAGCATCGAGACGCCGTGCCGGGCGTCACCGCCGACCGGGCTGAACCCGCCGGCGGTGCCGTCCGCGCTCTGGCGCACGACCCAGACCCGGCCGTCCGCGCCGATGGCCGCGAACCGGGCGACGCCGTCAGGGTCGACCGAGATGCCGGGTCGTCCGGTGGTGCGGCCGCCGAGGACGGAGGTCGGCCCGGTCGCCCGGAACGACGTCAGCGCCTCGGTGGCCCGGTCACGGCACGCCCACACGCCGGAGACCTCGGACGCGGCCAGCGGACCGCCGCACTGCTGGCTGCCGAGCGGGGACCAGCCGGCAGTGCTCGTCCGCGACCACGGGCGTGAGTCGGTGCCGACGCCGCTGTAGACGAAGCTGGCCTCGCCGGAGCCGGCGGCCGAGACCGCCGCGCCGTGCAGGAGCCGGCCGCCGCGGTTCACCCAGGCCGTCAGCTGCGGGACGGCCCCGACCCTCGTCGGGAGCGTCACCTGGCCGGTGTACAGCGCGCCGTCGGCGCCGCGGCAGGCCACCGCGAGCTGGCCACCGGACCCGACCGCCGACGGGCCGGTGCAGTGCGTGCCCACCGGGCCGAGCCGCTGCCAGCTGGTCTGCAGGCCGCGGACCCAGACGTTCCGGTCGGCGCCCAGACCGACGAGGTAGGTGTCGGCCGAGCCGCGCACCACCGCGGGCGCGTCGAGGACGACCCCGCCCCTCGGCGTCCAGGTCGGACTCGTTCCCGACCTGGTCCAGACCTGGCGGTCGGTGCCGACCGTGGCGAGCAGGTCGTCGCGGTCGGCCTCCGGGGTGGGCGCCTTCTCGACCGTCAGCGGCACCTGCACGGTGGTGCCCGACGGCGCCGCCGTGACGACCAGGGTCGTCGCACCCGGCACGACGTCGGGCACCCGCACCTGCAGGGTCGCCGCGCCGTCCGTGACGGCAGCCCGCCCTGCGTCCTCCCCGCCGACGGTCGCGGCGACGGAGGTGTTGCGGGGCGAGCCCTGGCTGGTCAGGTCCAGCTTGGCCAGCTGCAGGGTGAAGACGTCGCCCGGGCGCACCGGGCCGGTGGGCAGGCCGGCCACCTGCACCGAGCGGCGCGCGAAGCTCGGCATGATCGCCGATGTCCGCGACTGCTCCGCGAGGTAGGTCGTCCAGGCGTCGCGGTCGACGTAGCCGGAGCCGCGGGTCTCCCGGCCCTCCTTGAAGACCCGGAAGTTGTCACCGCCGGCCATGAGGAACGAGACGGTGCCGACCCGGTAGCCCCGGGCCATGTCGATCGGCGCGCCGTCGACCGTGATCGACGTGATCCGGTCGCCCTCGGCCCTCGTCGGGTCGAAGGTGTAGCTGACGTTGTCCGACAGACCGAGGTGCTGGAACGGCCGCGACGGGACGTTGCCGTTCGCGTCGCGCTGCCACTGCTGCTCGAGCAGCGTCTTGAACTGCGCACCGGTGAGGGTCGTGGTGAACAGGTCGTTGGCGAACGGGGTGACCGCCACGGCCTCCTGCACCGTCACCTCGCCGGGGGTGCCGGCCCCGTAGAGCAGCTCGGCCCGCACCCCCCCGGGGTTCTGGACGCCGATCTCGGCACCGCCGCGCTGCTCCGGTGAGAGCATCTCGCGGAAGGCGTTGGCGATGAGATTGCTGAGCGTCGACTCGCTCGCCCGGTCGTCGCGCGTACCGCCGGTGTAGCGGCCGTTCACGTACGAGCCGTTGGTGTAGGCGGTCGTGATGTCGCGGGCGATCGTGGCGACCCGGACGTTGCCGATCTCGTTCGCCTTGGCGATGGCCGCCCTGGTGATCCGGTCGACCTCCTTGACCCGCGGGAACTCGGCGATGAGCGCGTCGTTGGCGGCCGTCGTCCGCGGCTGGTTGTTCTGGGTGAACCGGACGACCTCGCCGGTCACCGGGTCGACGGTCAGCGTGATCCGGCCGATGAACTCGCCGTACGAGCCGGTCTGCAGGATCGGCCGCTTGGTGCCGGGCCGGCCGGGCACGTCGTACTCCCACGCGTACTGCTTGTGGGTGTGGCCGGTGAAGATCGCGGCCACCTCCGCCGACGTCTTCTCCACGATGTCGGCGAAGACGCCGCCGTCGGCGACCTCCTCCTCGATCGTCGAGCCCTCGACGACGCCGAAGCCGGCGCCCTCGTGGTACTCGGCGATCAGGACGTCGGCCTCGCCGTTGGCCGCGTCGCCGTCGGTGAGCTGGGCGGCGACGCGGTTGACCGCCTCGACCGGGTCGCCGAAGGACAGGCTGGCGATGCCGGACGGCGACACCAGCGCCGGCGTCTCCTCGGTGACGGCGCCGATGACGCCGACCTTGACGCCCTGGACGTCGAGGATCGCGTACTCGTCGAAGGCCGGGGTGGTGGTGCCGGCCTCGTAGACGTTCGCGGCCAGGTACGGCCACTCGGCGTTCTCGCTGCCCGGCCCGCCGATGACCCGGTCCTCCAGGTCGTCGCGGCCGCCGTCGAACTCGTGGTTGCCGATGGCGGAGGCCGCGAGGTCCATCGCGTTCAGGACGTCGATGGTCGGCTGGTCCTGCTGGGAGAACGACGCGTAGAGCGAGGCGCCGATGTTGTCACCGGCGGACAGGAACAGCGTGTTGGCCTCGCCGTACTGCTTGCGCAGCTGCTCGACGGTCCCCGCGAAGCGCACGGTGTTGCCGTCGATGCGCCCGTGGAAGTCGTTGATGTTCAGCAGCGTGATGTCGACCGGGCCGACGGGCTCCGCCGCTCCTGCGGTGATGGCGACCAGGACCGGGTCGTGGTCGGAGGACCGGTACTGGTCCGGTGCGTAGAAGAGCGTCTCGTGGCTGTTGTAGCGGCTGTACTCGAGCGCCACCGACTCCGGGCTGTTGATCGTCCAGATGTCGCTGCCGGTGATGCGCGCCATCGCGCTGTCGTTGGCGACGACGTGGTCCAGCGAGCCGTTCTGGCCGCCGAAGCTGTACGACTGCTCCCGGTTGCCGCCGACCGCGAGGTTCACGTTCGTGTAGCCGGCCCCGTAGAAGACCTGCATCGGGTCCTCGTAGGAGTAGGAGTTGAAGTCGCCGACGAGGAAGACGTCCTCGACGCCCTGCGGCAGGACCGTCGGCACCCAGTCCCGCAGCGCCGTGGCCTGGGCCACCCGGTCGGGGTTGCTGGCGCCCTGGCCGTCGCCCTGGTCGGCGTTGTCGCCGGTACCGGAGCCCTTGGACTTGAAGTGGTTCGCGACGAGGAAGAAGGGCTCCCCGCCGCCGACGGGGGCGAAGGCCTGCCCGATCGGCTCACGGGCGTTGCGGAAGGCCGGGCTCGCCTGCCGCGTGAGGGCACGCGCGGCGCCGACCTTCTCGACCCTGGCCGGGTCGAAGATGATCGCGTTGGTGATGACGTCGCTGCCGGAGGAGTCGGTGATGTCGGCGGAGGTGCGCACGTAGTCCCACCGCGTCGTCCCGGCGGCGTCGTTGAGCGCCTTCACCAGGCTGCCGAGAGCCTCGTCGGCAGGCTCACCGAGGCGGGCGCTGTTCTCGATCTCGAGCAGGCCGAGCACGTCGGCACCGGTCGTGTTGATCGCCGTGACGATCTTGGCCTGCTGGCGCTGGAAGTCCTGCGCGCGGAAGGCGCCGCGCTGGTCGCAGCCGCCCCGGACCGTGACCGGGTTGCCCTGCCGATCGTTGTACGAGGTGCAGGTCGCGGTGTCCTCGCCGAGGGTCGTGAAGTAGTTCAGGACGTTGAAGGCACCGACGACCAGGCCGTCTGCCGTGACCTCGAGGTCGGGAGCGGCCTCACGGGTGTTGCCGAAGCTCGCCCCCTCCTCACCCGGACGGACCCAGCCGGTCGGGGAGAACTTCCAGGCGCCGTTGCGGAAGTCGACGACGACCGGCTCGGTGAAGGTCACCGGCGCACCGACCCGCAGCGGCTCGGCAAGTGAGATGTACGGCGGGGTCGTGCCGGTGCTCGTGAAGCTGACCGACGCGCCGTCGTCGAGCGTGACCGCGCGCGCGGCGTTGTCGGCGACCTGCTGGGCGTAGCCCTCCGAGCCCGGGCGGGCGACGTCGGTGGGCTGCAGCAGCGGCGAGGTGCCGAACGCCAGGCCGACCTCGCCGAAGACGTTGGTGTTGTAGGTGTTGGTGACCGTGTAGGCGCCGGTCGGCGTGTACAGCACCGACTCGAGCTTCTCGCGCTGCTGGGCGGTGGCCGGCCAGCTCGCGGTGGTGGTGGGCGTGACCGGCTCGGCGAGCTCGTCGAGCCGGACGACGTCCGCAAGGTCCGCGGTGATCTGCGTCAGCCCGCTGAACTCGCCCGCGGTGCCGGTGACCTCGACGTGGTCGTCGACCTTGAGGTCGAAGTCCGAGGCGCCGAGGAAGACGAAGACCGCCGGGGAGGCGGCCCCGGGCGAGAGGTCGGCAGGACCGCCCGTTCCCGGCTCCTGGATGACGATCCCGCGGTAGCCGCCGGTCGGGTAGGTCGCCGTGACGACGCCCCGCGTCGTGACGACCTGGCCGGCGAACGGCGTCGCGTCGCCGGTGCCCTGGACCTCGCGGATCGTCACGTCGCCCGCCGGGGGCGGGGGCTCCGCGGCCGGTCCGGACGTCGGAGTCGGAGCTCCGGCGGTGAAGTCGGCCGCGTTGTCCGCGGTGTTCCCGGACGACGAGTTCCGGGAGGCGCTCGTGCTGTTCGACAGGGTCGGAGCCGGGCCGGTCCCGGCGTAGCGCCCGGTGCCCGCCGCGGTGCCGTACCCGACGAAGTCGACGACGTGGGGGTGGCTCGCGCAGCGCGTCGCCGTGTCGTTGGTCGTGCTGCTGCAGGCGATGCTGGTGGCGACGTCGACCAGCGCGACCTGTCCGGCCGTCCCGGACATCGCGATCTCACCGCTGTCGTCGGTCTCTCCGATCGACGGCAGCGTCGTCCCGGCACCCATCGCCTGGCCGACGAGGTAGTGCTCCCCCGGCTGGATCGTCCCGGTGAGGTTGGTCCGGTTGGTGTTGGCCGTCGTGAAGGAGCCCGCCGCCGACGTGTACTGGATCGACCAGCCGCTCAGGTCCACCGGCACGTCGCTCTTGTTGAACAGCTCGACGAAGTCCCGGTTGTACGGGGCGTTGGTGTTGCCGCCGCCTCCGTACACCTCGTTGATCACGACGGGGGCGTCCGGCGACACCGCTGCCGCGGCGACTCCCGGCGTGAGGGCGACGAGCCCTCCGACCATCGATGTGAGGGCGACCGCTGCGGCCGCCTTCCGCTTCACTGCGCCCACGCGGGAGCTCCTCGAGTCAGACAGCGCGAAATCGACCCGTCCTGGAGGTTTCGGGTCGCGCAGCACCGTACGTCGGATCGGCGGCCGTGGGAACGGACGTCGGGCGAGTTCCGGCAGACGTCACCTGCCGTCCACCCGGCGCAGCCGGGGCACATCGGCTGTCGGTCGCCGTCAGCGCCGCTCGGCGTCGACCGACTCGAGCGCGTCGACGACGATGCCGAGACCCTCCTCCGCCTCGGCGGCGGTGAGGGTCAGCGGCGGCGCGATGCGCAGCACGTTGCCGTAGAGGCCTCCCTTGCCGAGCAGCAGCCCGGCGGCGCGAGTGACCTCCATGACGCGCGCGGCGGCCTCCGGTGCCGGCGCCTCGCCGTCGGGTCCGACCAGCTCGACGCCGATCATCAGGCCCTTGCCGCGGACCTCGGCCACCAGCGGCAGCCGCTCGGCGGCGTCCTGCAGCCCGTGCCGGATCAACGCGCCCAGCGTGGCGGCGTTGGCCTGCAGGTCGTGCGACAGGACGTAGTCGAGGACAGCGCTCGCGGCGGCCGTCGCGACGGGGTTGCCGCCGAACGTCGAGATCGAGTTGGCGCCGAGCCCGTCCATGAGGTCGCCGCGGGCGACGACGCCGCCGATCGCCCAGCCGCCGGCCAGCCCCTTGGCGAAGGTCATCAGATCAGGCACGACGCCGGAGGCCTCGATGCCCCAGAAGTGCTCGCCGGTGCGGCCCCAGCCGGTCTGCACCTCGTCGCTGACGAACAGGATCCCGTGCTCGTCGCAGACCGCCTTGTACTCGGCGAGCAGCCGGTCCGGCGGCACCGCGAAGCCGCCGACGCCCTGCACCGGCTCGGCGATCATGCAGGCGACGTCGCCCGCCGTGGCGACGTCGACGAGCTCCCGGAGGTCACGAACGCAGGCGTCGACGTAGGCGTCGTCGTCGAGGTCGCGGAGGGCGCTGCGCAGCCGGTAGCCGCCCTGCGCCCACACGACCTGCAACGGCGAGAAGCTGCTCGCCGACCAGCTGCGGTTGCCGGTCACGCCCACCGTCGCGAAGCTCCGCCCGTGGTAGCTGTTCCGCAGGGCGATCACCTGGTTGCTGCGGCGGGCCGTCATCGCCAGCAGCAGTGCGGCCTCGTTGGCCTCGGTGCCGGAGCTGGTGAAGAACACCTTGGCGTCGGGGATGCGCGAGAGCCCGGCGATGCGCTCGGCGAGCTCGACCTGCCCGCGGAGCAGGTACAGGGTCGAGGTGTGCACCACGCCCCTGCCCAGCTGGGTCAGGACGGCGTCGCGCAGCTCGGGCAGGTCGTAGCCGACCATGTTGGTGAGGATGCCGGCGAAGAAGTCGAGGTAGGTGTTGCCGTCGGCGTCGGTGAGCCGGTTGCCGCTGCCGCTGACGATCTCGATCGGCTGGTCGTAGTACAGCGCCATCCACGACGGCAGGACGGCGCGGTGCCGCGCCAGCAGGTCGTCGCCCATCAGCGCACCTGCGGGAAGCCGAGGTCGACCGAGCTGGTCGCCGGGTCGGGCCAGCGCGAGGTGACCACCTTGCTGCGGGTCCAGAAGCGGATCCCGTCCGGCCCGTACATGTGCAGGTCGCCGAACAGCGACGCCTTCCAGCCGCCGAAGCTGTAGTAGCTGACCGGCACCGGGATCGGGACGTTGATCCCGACCATGCCGCACTGCACCTCCGAGGCGAAGCGACGGGCCGCGCCGCCGTCCCTGGTGAACAGGGCGACGCCGTTGCCGTAGGGGTGCTCGTCGACGAGCCGGACCGCCTCGTCGTAGGTGTCGACCCGGACGACGGACAGCACGGGCCCGAACACCTCGTCGGTGTGCAGCGGGCTGCCGGGGGCGACGTGGTCGACCAGCGAGGCGCCGAGGAAGAAGCCGTCCCCGGCGGTGGCGTCGTCGTCGCGCCCGTCGAGGACGACCCGCCCGGCGCCGTCGGCGACGTCGAGGTAGGAGGCGACGCGGTCGCGGTGCTCGCCGGTGATGAGCGGCCCCATCTGGCTGGCGTCGTGCGACGCCGGCCCGACCGTCAGCGCCCGCGCCCGGTCGGCGATCGCCGTCACGAGCGCGTCCCCGACCCCGCCGACCGCGACGACGACCGAGACCGCCATGCAGCGCTCGCCGGCCGAGCCGTAGGCGGCCGAGACGGCGGCGTCAGCCGCCATGTCGAGGTCGGCGTCGGGCAGCACGACCATGTGGTTCTTGGCGCCGCCGAGCGCCTGCACCCGCTTGCCGTGGCGGGTGCCGGTCTCGTACACGTGCCGGGCGACGGCGGTCGAGCCGACGAAGCTGACCGCGGCGACGTCCGGGTGCTCGAGCAGGCGGTCCACCGCCTCCCGGTCGCCGTGCACGACGTTGAAGACGCCGTCGGGCACGCCCGCGCGGGCCAGCAGGTCGGCCAGGAACAGCGACGCCGACGGGTCCTTCTCCGACGGCTTGAGCACGAAGGCGTTCCCGCAGGCCAGCGCGCCGGCGAACATCCACATCGGGACCATCGCCGGGAAGTTGAACGGCGTGATGCCGGCGACGACGCCGAGCGGCTGCCGCAGCGACCACACGTCGACGCCGGTGGCTGCCTGCTCGGAGAACTCGCCCTTGAGCAGGTGCGGGATCCCGCAGGCGAACTCGACGTTCTCGAGCCCGCGGGCGATCTCCCCGAGCGCGTCGGACAGGACCTTGCCGTGCTCGGCGGACAGGACCTGCGCGAGCTCCTTGCGGTTCGCGTCGACCTGCTCGCGGACGCCGAACAGGACCTCCGCGCGGCGGGACAGCGGGGTGTCCCGCCAGGAGGGGAAGGCCGCTCGCGCCGCGGCCACCGCCGCGTCGACCTCCCCCGCAGAGGCGAGGTCGACCAGCGCGGTCTGCGCCCCGGTCGCCGGGTCGGTCACCGGTGCGGCGCGCCCCGAGATGCCGGCGACGCTGCGCCCGCCGATCCAGTGCTGCAGTCGGTCCATCTGCGCAGTAGAGCACCGCGGGCAGCCGGCGGTCAGCCGGCTCAGGCCGGGCGCTCGCCCAGCGCCCGCTCGGCCAGCCTCGCGAGCCGGTCCGCGACCACGTCGGGGGGGTCCAGCAGCAGGACGGCGTGGCTCACGACCAGGCGCACGACGCTGTCGACGACGTCGGCCACGACGTCGGGATCGAGCTCGGGGCGCTTCTGCCGGACCCAGGCGCCGAGCACGTCGCTCGCCCGGTGCAGCAGCGGCTCGCCCCGGCTGGTCAGCAGCGGCAGCAGCGTCTCGTCGCCGGCGCCGCGGGTGCTGGTCAGCACGGTCTGCAGCAGCGGGTCGGACGACGTGCCGCGGAGCGTGTACGTGACGGCGGCCCGCACCGCCTCACCGAGCCGGTCGCCGTGCTGCTCGAGCGCCTCGGCGACGCCGAGCAGGAAGCGGTCGGTGACCCGCAGCACCAGCGCCTCGCCGAGCGCCTCCTTGGTGCCGAACTCGGCGTGCAGCGTCTGCCGGCTCACGCCGACCCGGGCCGCGATCGCCCCCATCCGGACGCCGCCCCAGCCGCGCTCGACGGCGAGCTCGTGCGCGGCGTCGAGCATCGCCCCGCGGACCCGGAGACGGGCCTCGGCGCGGATGTCGGCGGCGGTCAGCACCGGACCATGGTGTCCGACGACATCGCCGGACGCAACGTCAGGTCTCTTGACAGATCCAGCCTTTTTGTCGGACAGTGAGCGTTCCCCGACACCCGGAGGTCCGATGACCGCCACCGCCGTCCCGCGCGCCGAGCGCCCCTACGACCCCGCTGACCTGTCCTCGCTGGCCTTCTGGTCCGGGACGGCCGCGGACCGCGAGCGGGTCTTCGCCGAGCTGCGCCGCGAGCGCCCGGTGAGCTGGCACCGCCCGGTCGAGAACGGGCTGTTCGAGGACCCGAACGACCAGGGCTTCTGGGCGGTCGTGCGGCACGCCGACCTCGTGGAGGTCACCCGGCGGCACGAGGACTTCGTGTCCGGTCAGGGCATCGTGTTCGAGTCGATGCCGCAGGAGCTGCTCGACGCCGGGCAGGGGTTCATCGCGATGGACCCGCCCCGGCACACGAAGGTCCGCCGCCTGCTCTCGTCGGCGTTCACGCCGAGGCAGATGGCCCGGATCGGCGACCGCATCGAGGCCAACGCCCGCCGCATCGTCGACGACATCGCCGGCAAGGGCGAGGTCGACGTCGTCGCCGAGATCTCGGCGCTGCTGCCGATGCACAACATCTGCGACATGGTCGGCATCCCCGACCGCCACCGCCGCACCGTCGCCCACGAGGCGCAGTTCGCCGGCGGCTGGCGCGACGACGACCTGATGCAGGGCGCCGAGCCGCTCGGCCGGCTGATGCAGGCGACGCACACCATGCGGGAGGTCGCGACGGAGCTCATCGCCGAACGGCGGGCCGAGCCGCAGGACGACCTGCTCACCGCCCTCGTGCAGGCCGAGGTGGACGGTGAGCGGCTCACCGACGACGAGATCGTGTCGTTCTTCGGGCTGCTGATGATCGCCGGGAACGACACGACCCGGCAGAGCACCAGCCACGGCCTTCAGGCGCTCAGCGACCACCCCGAGCAGCGCGAGTGGCTGCGCGCCGACCTCGACGGGCGGATGGCCGGCGCGGTCGAGGAGATCGTCCGGTGGGCGACCCCGATCATGACGTTCCGCCGCACCGCCGCGCGCGACTGCGAGCTCGGCGGCCGGTCGATCACCGAGGGCGACAAGGTGATCATGTTCTACGCCTCGGCCAACTGGGACACCGACGTCTTCACCGCCCCCGAGCGCTTCGACCTCTCGCGCTCGCCGAACCCGCACGTGTCCTTCGGCGGCGGCGGCATCCACCACTGCCTGGGCAACCAGCTCGCCCGGCGGCAGCTCGCGGCCCTGTTCCGCGAGGTGCTCACCCGGCTGCCCGACTTCGAGGTCGTCGGCGAGCCGGTCTACAGCACCGGCAACTTCTTCCACGGCGTCAACGCGATGACCGCCCGCTTCACCCCGGAGGCCTGACGTGCGGATCGTCCTGGACCAGGGCAAGTGCTCCTCGCTCGGCATGTGCGAGGCGGTGGCACCCGACGTCTTCGAGGTCGGGGACGACGGCGCCCTGCAGCTGCTGCAGCCCGAGCCGCCGGAGGACCGGCGCGGCCAGATGGAGGAGGCGGTCGCGGCCTGCCCGACCGGTGCGCTGACCCTCGAGGGCTGACGTGGAGGCCCCCGTCGTCGTGGTCGGCGCGAGCCTGGCGGGCCTCCGGGCCGCCGAGGCCGCGCGCCGGGCGGGCGACCGACGCGTGGTCCTGGTCGGGGCGGAGGAGCACCTGCCCTACGACCGGCCGCCGCTGTCCAAGGCGTTCCTCGGCGCGGCCGGCGACCCGCCGTCGTTCCGGACAGCGGCCGAGCTCGCCGACCTCGGCATCGAGCTGCGGCTCGGCACACCGGCGACCGGTGTCGACCTCGCCGCCCGCGAGCTGCTCGCCGGCGGCGAGCGGCTGCCCTACGCCGCGCTCGTCGTCGCCACCGGGGCGCACGCCCGGCACCTGCCCGGCGAGCGGCTGGCGGGGGTGCACGCGCTGCGCACCCTCGACGACGCGACGCAGGTCCGCACGGCGCTCGAGGCCGGCGCGCGCACGGTGGTGGTCGGCGCCGGGTTCATCGGCAGCGAGGTGGCCTCGGCCGCACGCGAGCGCGGCCTGCCGGTCACCGTGGTCGAGGCCGCTTCAGCACCGTTCGAGCGGGCGGTCGGCGCCGTCGCCGCCGAGCGGTGCACCCGGCTGCACGCCGCCGCCGGCACCGACCTGCGGTGCGGGCACGGCGTCGCCCGGCTCGAGGGCGAGGGCCGGGTGAGCGCCGTCGTCCTGACCGACGGCACCCGGCTGCCGGCCGAGCTCGTCGTGGTCGGCATCGGCGCCGCGCCGACCACCGGCTGGCTCGAGGGCTCCGGGCTCGACCTCGGCGACGGCGTCGTGTGCGGCAGCGACCTGCGCACCAGCGACCCGCACGTGTGGGCGGCCGGCGACGTCGCGAGCGTCGACCACCCGATCCACGGACGGGTGCGGCTGGAGCACTGGACCTCGGCGGCCGAGCAGGGGGCGCTCGCCGGCGCCAACGCGGTCGCCGCGCTGCGCGGGGAGCCGGTGCGGCAGTACACCGGCGTGCCGTACTTCTGGTCGGACCTCTACGGCCGCAGGCTGCAGATGGTCGGGCTGCCGGCGGGCGACGCCGAGGTGCTCGGCGAGGCCGACGGTCCGTGGCTGGTGCTCTACCGGCGCGGCGATCGGCTGGCCGGGGCGCTCGGCCTCGACCTGCCCGGACGGATCATGAAGTTCCGGGCGCTGCTGTCCCGCCGGGCGGAGTTCGCCGAGGCGCTCGACCTGGCCCGCAGCGTGCCGCTGCCGGTGCGCGCCGCCGCTTCCTGACCTGGCGCCGGTGCACCAGGTCAACCGGTGGACTGCCGCGCCCGGAAGGCGGCGGTGTTGACCCGGTTCGAGCACGAGGTGCTGCAGTAGCGGCGGGAGCGGTTCTTCGACAGGTCGACGAGCACGTCGCCGCAGTGGTCGGCGCCGCAGACCCGGAGCCGGTCGAGCTCGCCCTGACGGACGACGTCGACGAGGGCCATCGCCGCCTCGACCGCCATCCGGTCGGCCAGGGGGGCGTCCAGCGGGGTGGCGTGCAGGTGGTAGCCCCAGTCGTCGTGGGTGACCAGCTGCGGCAGGGCCCCGCCCTCGCGCAGCAGCGCGTTCACCAGCTCGGCGACGACGTCCTCGTCGCCCTGCCACAGCAGCCGGAGGCGCGGCCGCAGGGCGCGGACGGCGTCGAGCTCGTGCGCGTCCCCGTGGTGGACGCCGGTCCACCCCCACTCCTGCAGGAACGCCTCGAGCGCCAGCCGGTCGGGCAGGCCGTCCTCGCCCGGCTGGTCGGTGTTGACCAGCGCCGCGGCCGCGGTGAGCGCCGCCTCGGTGTCATGAGCGAAAAGCACCTTGACTCCTTACAGGGCGACATCTAGCGTCGTCAGGAGCATAAGCCCGTACACCCCTTGCACTCGAGAGGCAGGCCCGTGGACCAGCGCACCGCCGGAGGAGCCGGCCTCGGCCTCGCCCTGCTCTCCGCGGCCACCTTCGGCACGTCCGGCGCCTTCGCGGCCAGCCTGCTCGAGGCCGGCTGGACGCCGGGCTCCGCGGTCACCGTGCGGGTGCTGCTCGCCGCGGCGGTGCTGACCCCGCTCGCGCTGCTGCAGCTGCGCGGGCACGGGGCCCTGCTGCGGCGCAGCACCGGTCGGCTGACCGTCTACGGCATCGCCGCCGTGGCCGGGGCCCAGCTCTGCTACTTCAACGCCGTCCAGCACCTGTCGGTGGCCGTCGCACTGCTCCTCGAGTACTCGGGGGCGCTGCTCGTCGTCGGCTGGCTGTGGCTGCGGCGCGGCCAGCGGCCGCGGGCGCTCACCGTCGGCGGCGCCGCCGTCGCGGTCGGCGGGCTGGTCCTCGTGCTCGACGTGCTGGGCGACCAGGAGCTCTCGCTGGTCGGGGTCCTCTGGGGCCTCGGCGCCGCGGTCGGCCTGGCCACCTACTTCGTGCTGTCCGCCGGCACCGACGACGCGCTGCCGCCGCTGGTCGTCGCCTGGGGCGGCCTCACCGTCGGCGGCGGCGTGCTGGTGCTCGCCGGCGCGGTCGGCGTCATGCCGCTGGCCGCACCGCGCACCGACGTCGTCCTGCTCGACACCCCGGTCAGCTGGCTGGTGCCGGTGCTCGGGCTGGCGCTGGTCGCGGCCGTGCTCGCCTACGTCTCCGGCATCGTCGCCGCCCGCCTGCTGGGGGCCAAGGTCGCCTCGTTCGTCGGGCTCACCGAGGTGCTGTTCGCCGTCGTGTTCGCCTGGCTGCTGCTCGGCCAGGTCCTGTCCCCGGTGCAGCTGGTCGGCGCCGCCCTGGTCGTGGCCGGCATCGCGCTGGTGCGGGTCGACGAGCTGCGGCACGAGCCGTCGGCCCCGCCGCTGACCCCGCGCGAGGACGTCGTGCTGGCCCAGCCCGCGCCCCGGTAGCCGCACGGGTCGTGTCCCTGCCCCCGAACGTGGGCACCAGCACGGCATGACGTCGCCGCCACCGGAGTCGCCGGGCCCGGATCCCCCCGGTCCGCTGGCCGGCGAGGCGGTGCTGTCCCTGCCGGCGCTGCGGGTGTCGGTGGCCGCCGCCCGGCGCACCGTGGCCGCCCTGTGCGGGCCGGCCGGGCTCGAGGGGCTCTGCGACACCGCCGAGCTGCTCACCAGCGAGGTGGTCACCAACGCCCTCGTGCACGGCGACGGGCAGATCCAGATCCGGGCGCAGGCCGCCCACGGCCGGCTGCGGGTCGAGGTGCAGGACCAGGGCACCGGCATCCCGCAGCCCCGCGAGGCCGGCCCGGCCGACGAGGGCGGCCGGGGCATGCGCCTGCTCGCGGCCCTCGCCACCGGCTGGGGCGTGACGCCGGTGACCGGCGGCAAGGTGGTCTGGTTCGAGCTCGACGGCTGACGCCGTCGGGGAGGGCTGCTGCCCTCGCTGCGTCCAGCGTCGGAGGGGCAGGTGCGGACATTCTGGGGCCCGCCTCGGCAGGTCGCTGTGAGCGCGCGCCACGCGCGGCCGGCCGGCCGGCCGGCACCATGGGGCATGGCCTCGGACCTCCGGCGACCCGCCGCGTCGGTCGCCGCCCTCGCGGCGGGGGTCCTGCTGGCTGCCGTGGCCGCGGCGACGTTGCTGTCCGGCGCCGACGAGCCGACCGCGGCGGTGCCGGTTCTCCCCTCTGCCACCCCGACGGCGGAGCCGGTCGCGCTGGCGGTCGAGCCGGCCGTGCCGGTCGCCCCGGCGTACGACCCCGGCGACCCCGCCTCCTGGCCGAACCGGCAGCTGGCCGCGCAGCTGGTCTTCTCCTGCGTCCAGACCACCGATCTCGGCACGGCGGTGGCGCACGCGCGGGCCGGGCTCGGCGGGATCGTGGTGATGGGCCGCCCGACCGACGGTGCGGCGCTCACCACCGCCCTTGCCGGTGTGGGCGCGGCCGCTCCGGATGGCATCGCACCGATGGTCGCCAGCGACGAGGAGGGCGGCCGGGTGCAGCGGCTCCGGGAGCTGCTCGGCCCGCTGCCCCCGGCCGAGGTGATGGGCGGCTGGCCCGACGACCGGATCGAGCAGACCGCGCACGACTACGCCGTGCGGATGCGCGAGCTCGGGGTGCAGATGGCGCTGTCGCCGGTGGCCGACCTGGCCGCCCCCGGCTTCTACCCCGCCGAGACCCAGCGCGCCTTCTCCGCCGACCCGCAGCGGGTCGCCGCCGCCTCGGTCGCCTGGTCGACCGGGCTCGCGCGCGGCGGCGTGCTCAGCGCGGTCAAGCACTGGCCGGGCCACGGGCACGCCGTCGACTCGCACACCGCCGCGCCGGCCGCGCCGCCGCTGCCGGCGCTCGAGGGCAACGACCTGCTGCCGTTCGACGCCGTCCTCGACGCGGGTGCGAGCGTCGTCATGGTCGGGCACCTGCAGAGCGAGGGGCTGACCGAGCCCGGCGTTCCGGCGACCCTGTCCCCGAACGCCCTGCGCGTGCTGCGCGAGCGCGCAGGGC
>Ga0247713_1000910_pt1 | contig 16111 bp, 11 predicted proteins | sample 21E_NmetaG_FD_189936 | JGI IMG/M metagenome (GOLD analysis project Ga0247713, IMG submission 189936) | Soil microbial communities from hillslope of Landscape Evolution Observatory, University of Arizona, Oracle, AZ, United States - 2-1-E_N | ecosystem: Engineered > Artificial ecosystem >... | reverse complement strand
GCCACCACCTCCGCGGTCTCGGCGGCGGTGCGGCCGAGCGGCTTCTGGCAGAAGACGGCGCTGCCGGCCCGCAGCGCCGCGAGCGTCTGCTCGGCGTGCAGCGCGCTCGGGGTGGCGATGACGACGCCGTCGAGGCCGGCTGCGAGCAGCTCCTCCGGACGGACGGCCTCGGCACCCGCCTCGGCGGCGGCCTCCGCGGCGGCCTGGGGGGAGGCGTCCGCAACCAGCGTCGCCTCGGCCAGCCCGCTGGCGACGATCGCCCGCATCCGGTCCCGGCCGATCCACCCGACGCCGAGGAAGCCCAGCCGGGTCATGAGGTGACCAGGGCCTTGACGAAGCCCTCCGGCCGCTCGGCGGCGGCATCCATCGCCGCCTTCAGGTCCTCCAGCGGGAAGGCGTGCGTGTAGAGCGGCCGCGGGTCGAGCCGGCCGGACGCGACGGCGTCGACAGCTGCGCGGATCCCCCGCAGCTGCACCTCGGGGTCGCGCTCGTGGGCGTTGACGACGTCGATCCCGCGCCAGTTCCACAGCTGGACGTTCACCGACCGCAGGCCGTCCTGGTGGAATCCGGCGATGACCAGCCGGCCGCCGAAGCCGGTGAGCTCTCCGGACAGGTCGAGCGGCCAGGGCGCGCCGGTTCCCTCGACCACCCGCTCGCAGAACGTCCCTCCGGTCAGGCCGGCGACCTCGTCGATCACGCGCGCGTGGTCGTCCATGAGGACCGTCTCGGCGGCCCCCATCTGCCGGGCCACCTGCAGGGCCGACTCCTTCCGAGCGACCGCGACGACGCGGCAGCCGGCCGCCGCGGCCAGGGCCACGAGCAGCGCGCCGAGGAAGCCCACGCCGACCACCGCGACGGTCTGCCCCGGCTCGAAGCCGCTGCGCCGGGCGGCGTTGAACGCGCAGCCGATCGCCTCGCCGGGGAACGGCTGGCCGTCCAGCTCGGGCGGCAGCGGGACGAGCCGGTCCGCCGGCACCACCAGCTCGTCGGTGAAGGCGTCCTCGGCCAGCAGCGCGACGCGCGTGCCCTCGCCGCGCCCCTCCACGACCCGACCCCAGGCCTCGTGGCCGGGGTTGCCCGGCCGCAGCGGGTAGTCGAACCACGGTCGCCCCTCCCAGGCGGGCAGGTTCGAGCCGCAGACGCCGCAGCCCTCGACCGCGACCCGGACGCTGCCGGGGACCAGCGGCGGCGAGGCGCCCTGCACCAGCTCGACGGACCCGGGGCTCGTCACCACCGCGCTGCGCACGACCGCGCTCAGCCCGCTCTCGACGCCGCGACCCGCGCGCCCGAGGACGCCAGCCAGTCGTGCAGCAGCTTCACGCCCTCCTCGGGCGAGGTCTTCGGCGCCCAGCCAGTGGCCTCGGCGAAGCGGCGGGTGTCGGAGACGTAGTAGCGCTGGTCACCGACGCGCCAGTCGCCGAAGCGGACCTCCGGAGCCGGGCCTAGCGTCCCGATGAGCTCCAGCAGCTCGAGCAGGCTGACCGTGCTCTGCGGGCCGCCACCCATGTTGAAGGCCTGTCCCCGGAGGTCGTCGGCGGCGCCGATCGCGAGCTCCATCGCGTCGAGCAGGTCGTCGACGTAGAGCACGTCGCGGACCTGCCGGCCGTCGCCGTACAGCGTGATCGGGGCGCGGTCGCGGGCCTGCAGGAGGAAGTGCGCGACCCAGCCCTGGTCCTCGTTGCCCTGCTGGTGCGGCCCGTAGATGCAGCTCATCCGGAAGACGACGTGCGGCATCCCGTAGGTCTGCGCGTAGTCCAGGACGTACTGGTCCGCCCCGCCCTTGGAGCAGCCGTACGGGCTGGCGAACTGCAGCGGCCAGTGCTCGCCGATGCCGTGCTCGCGCACCTGCTCGTCGACCGGCTCGTACCGCCCGCCCCGCTGCTCGACCCGCAGCCCGGCGAGCTTGCCGTAGACCTTGTTGGTGGAGGTGAACAGCAGCGGCGGCGGGTCGCTGCGACGGCGCAGCTCCTCGAGCAGCGCGATCGTGCCGCCGAGGTTGACCGAGTAGTCGTGCACCGGCTCGGTCACCGACGTCGTCACCGCGACCTGCGCGGCGAAGTGGAAGACCCGGTCGGCCTTCCGGGCGGCGGTGCGGACGTCGTCGGCGCTGCGGACGTCGCCGCGCACGACCTCGAGGCGGTCGGGATGGGTGTGCTCCAGCCACTGCAGGTTGGTCCGGACACCGGGGCGCGACAGGTCGTCGAGCACGACCACCCGCTCCCCCGCCTGCAGCAGGCGGGCCGCGAGGTTGGTCCCGACGAAGCCGGCTCCTCCGGTGACGAGGGAGGTCATACGGCGAGCCCGCGCCGGGCCAGCTCGGCGGTCGCGGCATCGACGCCGTCCACCGCCACCTGCCCCTCGAGCCACTCGGCCAGCTCGGTCAGGCCCTTCTCCAGCGTCACCTGGGGCACGTACCCGAGCACCTGCCCGGCGCGCGAGACGTCGGCGAAGCAGTGCCGGATGTCGCCGACGCGGAACGTCCCGGTGGCCTCCGGGGTGATGTCGGTCCGGTCGAGGATCTGCGCCAGCGAGGTGGCGATCTCGTTGACCGTGATGCTCTGGCCGCTGCCGACGTTGAGCACCTCCCCGGCCGCCGCCTCGCCCGCGGACAGGGCGAGGGCGCAGGCCCGGGCCACGTCGTGCACGCTGACGAAGTCGCGCTGCTGCGCGCCGTCCTCGAAGATCAGCGGCGGGCGGCCGTTGAGCAGCCGCGAGGCGAAGATCGCCAGCACGCCGGTGTAGGGGTTCGACAGGGCCTGGTAGGGCCCGTAGGCGTTGAAGAAGCGCAGCGCGACGGTCGGGACCTTGTACGCCTCGCCGAACATCAGGCAGAGCCGCTCCTGGTCGTACTTGCCCAGGGCGTAGACGCTGGACAGCGTCGGCGGCTTGTCCTCCGCGGTAGGCACCGGGGTCAGGGCCTGCCCCTGCGGCCCCACCGGCTCCCAGCGCCCGGCCTCGAGGTCGCTGCGCCGGCGCATCACGGCGGGCACCGGGTCGCCGACGGCGTCGACGTAGCGGCCCTCGCCGTACACGCTCATGCTGGACGCCACGAGCAGCTGCTCCACCGGCGTCTCGGCCAGCGCCTCGAGCAGCACGCCGGTGCCGACGCCGTTGACCGAGGTGTACTCGGCGATCTCGTACATGCTCTGGCCGACGCCGACCCGGGCCGCCAGGTGCGCCACCCGGTCCGCGCCCGCGAGGGCGCGGCGGACGGCCTCGGGGTCGCGGACGTCGCCGACCACCAGCTCGACGTCGTCCGGGAGGTAGCCCGGCCGCTCGCCGGAGGGGTGGACCTGAGGGTGGAGCACGTCGAGCACCCGGACCCGGTCCCCGGCCTCCAGCAGCTCGCGGGCGAGGTGAGCGCCGATGAAGCCGGCGCCGCCGGTGATGAGGACGGTGCGGGACATGCGTTCTCTCTTCGCTCGGCGAACGGCTGATCCTCAGATCTGGTCCATCTCCGGACAACCTAAACGAGATGCTGCTGATGCTGCTGACGTCGATCCGCGGCGCGTCGGCCATAGTGTGCCGATGACGAAGAGGACCGTGGTGACGGGCGGCGCCGGCTTCCTGGGGTCGCACCTGTGCGAGCAGCTGCTGCAGCGGGACCACGAGGTGGTGGCCCTCGACAACTTCCTGACCGGCTCGGCGGCCAACGTCGAGCACCTGATGGAGGACGACCGCTTCCGGCTGATCAAGGCCGACGTCACCGACTACGTGCACGTTCCGGGGCCGGTGGACGACGTCCTGCACTTCGCCAGCCCTGCCTCGCCGGTCGACTACCTCGAGCTGCCGATCGAGACGATGAAGGTCGGCTCGATCGGCACGCTGCACGCCCTCGGCCTGGCCAAGGAGAAGGGCGCCCGCTTCCTGCTCGCCTCCACCTCCGAGACCTACGGGGACCCGCAGGTCCACCCCCAGCCCGAGGACTACTGGGGGCACGTGAACCCGGTGGGCCCCCGAGGGGTGTACGACGAGGCGAAGCGGTTCGCCGAGGCCCTGACGATGGCCTACCGGCGCACCCACGACGTCGACACGGCGATCGTGCGGATCTTCAACACCTACGGCCCCCGGATGCGGCCCAACGACGGACGGGCCATCCCGACCTTTATCCGCCAGGCGCTGGCCGACGAGCCGATCACGGTCGCCGGCGACGGCACCCAGACCCGCAGCGTCTGCTACGTGGACGACCTGGTCACCGGCCTGCTGGCGCTGCTGGAGTCCGACCTGGCTGGGCCGGTCAACATCGGCAACCCGCAGGAGCTGTCGATGCTCGAGCTGGCGACGCGCATCGTCGACCTCACCGGCTCCTCGAGCCCGATCACCTTCGTCGAGCGGCCGGTCGACGACCCGAGCGTGCGCCGGCCCGACATCCGGCTGGCCCGGAACGCGCTGGGCTGGGAGCCGACCGTCGACCTCGACGCCGGCCTGCGGCAGACGATCGCCTGGTTCGAGCGGCACGAGGCGCTGCAGCGCGACGTCGCCTGAGCCGGCCGGCCGGTGCTCAGCGCAGCTCGGTCCAGCCGGACCACGCCGTGCCGGCCCCGGTCGCCCGGTAGAGCTTGCCGTCGGTGCCGTGCACCACGACGTCGGCGCGGTCGCTGCCGGTCGTGGCCGCGACGCTGGGCGCCGACGACAGGGCGCCGCCGAGGGCCGTCCAGCCGGCGTCGCCGGTCGGTCGCATCCGCTGGACGTAGGTGCGGTCGTCCGGCCCGCGCACGGCCAGGACGGGCCCGCTCGCGGACGGAGCCAGCCCCACGTCGCCCTTGGCCGCGCCGCCCAGGCGCGACCACGGCGTCCAGGTGCTGCCGGCGCGGGTGCGCCGCCAGGGGCCGCCGTCGGTGCCGAGCACGACCACCTCGAGCACCTCGGGGCCGGAGCGCACCAGGCCGGGGCCGGATGCCTCGAGGACGCCGCCGCCGGCGCTCGCCCAGCCGCCCTGCTTCAGGCCGGCGTCGAAGGACGTCAGCCAGGTCCTGCCGTCGGCGCCGCGCACGGCGACGTCGAACCCGCCGGCGAGGTCGGAGGCCACGGCGGGTCGGGTCGACAGCAGACCGCCGCCGGGCAGCCAGCCGGTCCAGGCCTTGCCGGGCGGCCTGGTGTTCACCCAGAGCGCGTCGTCGGTGCCGCGGCCGGCCGCCACCAGCGTGCCGTCGGTGAGGACCGCGGTGCCGAGGCCGCCGACCACGGAGCCGCCCAGCCCGGTGGCCGTGCCGAACCCGCCGCCGGGGCGCCAGGTGCGCTGGGTGCCGGACCCGGCAGTGCTGCGCAGCACCAGGGAGAGCCCGTCGCCGTCGATCGCCAGCCCCGGCGTCGGTGCCGACGTGCGCAGCCACCAGCTGGTGCTCTGCCGGGCGCCGCTCCAGCTGAGCGAGAAGTGCACGTGGTCGACGTGCGGGTTGCTGCCCGTGTACGGGCTCCACCCGGGGTTGGTGCCGTAGGCCTTGAAGACCTGCTTGTTCCAGATGATGTACATGATGCCGAGCCGGCGCGCCCTGGCGTGCGCGTTGCCGTTGTCGTCGGGCTCGGTGAGCCAGGCGAGCAGTTCGTCGGCCGCCGCCTTCTCCTCCGGCTTGTCCGCGTGGACCGGCCAGTCCCAGGCCCGGCCGTCCTTGTGCTCGCTGGTGCCGCCCGAGGCGCAGTCGCGCAGCAGGTACCCCTTGCGGAACGCCGGGTAGGCCGAGGTGACGAGCTCCTGCAGGGCGACGACGCCCGGGGTGGGCACGGCGGCGCAGCGGGTCTGGCCGTCGTAGCGGGCGTAGGGGTCGACGGTCGCGGTGCTGAAGGTGGGCGTGGCCGGCGGCGCGGCCAGCGCGGTCCCGCCGACGAGCAGGGCGGCGGCGAGGGCCACAGGCAGCAGGGCACGACGGGTGGAACGGCGGGGCATGGGATCTCTTCCACGTCAGGGCGCGTCCGGAGGCGGACGGCTCTCGGTGCGGCTCTGCGGGAGCCGGTCTGTCTCTGCAGGTCTCGACCAGGTCCGGCCGGCCCTGTAGGCCGTCAGCTCAGGCGTCTCCATCCGCTCCAGGGACCGGTCGTCCGGGAGGTGACGTAGAAGGCTCCGTCCAGGCCGACCGCGAAGGCGTCGACGCGACCGCCGCCGAGGGCCGCCGCAGCCGCGGGAGCGCCCAGCAGCTGTCCTCCGAGGGTGCTCCACGACGCGCTGTCGGTGCGGGTCCAGCCCGCGAGATCGGGCCCGCGGCCGGTGACGACCAGCTCACCACCGGGGCTCGCTGCGCCGACGCCGCCGGCGAGGCCGCCGCCCAGCGGCTGCCACGCCTTCCAGCCGCCGTCGTAGGAGCGCCGCCAGGCGCGGTTGTCGGTGCCCTGGACGACGACGTCGAGCCGGCCGGCGCTGACCTGCGCCACCGCGGGGCCCGTGCCGTTCGCGGCGGTGCCGCCCAGGGCGTACCACCCCGACCAGACGCCCGGCCTCGGGGAGTGCCTGTGCCACAGCTGCCGGTCGGGTCCGACGACGACCACGTGCATCCCGTCGCCGTACGCGGCCGCTGCGGGACGGCCGGCCAGCTTCCCGCCGAGCGGCTGCCAGCCGGTCCACGACGACGAGCCCGGCGCCCGGCGGTTGGTCCAGAGCTGGTCGTCGGTACCCCAGGCGAAGACCTCCCGCCAGCCGGACGTGCGGCCGGCGACGGCCGGGCCGCCCCGGGAGGCCCCGCCCAGCGAGGTCGTCGCGCTCACCGCGCTCCCCCCGGCCCACCTGCCGACCGCGACGCTGCCGTCCGGCCGGCGCCATGCCAGCTCGACGGCGCCGCCTGGAGCCGCCCAGGCTCCGGTCAGGTCGGTCTGCGGCGGCAGCCGCAGCGACCACCAGCTCGACCGGATGCCGTCGGACCGCCCGCTGCCGTAGGCGTAGGCGTTGCGGATGCCGTCGCCGGTGGTGCGCACCGACGTGGTGGCGCCGTTGGCGGCGGTGCCGCGCAGCTCGACGTCGAGCACCCGGCCGCCCCACTCGCCGTTGCCGTCGCGCCGGTGCACCACCACGGCGGTGAGCCGGCCGACCGCTGGGAAGGCCGACTGCAGCGCAGACACCGGCAGCCTGCCGCTCCAGCGGTGGTGCGGGTTGTTCCCGAGACCGTCCCAGCCGTCCTGCTGCGCCGGCAGCCACGACTGGCCCCCGGCGACCGTCCAGCCGCCGTTGCTCGAGCTGAACTCGGCCCGGATCGGCTCCCCGCCCGAGGTGCGGACCAGATGGGCAGTGCTGCGGATGGCCGCATCGGTGCTCGCGACCTCGACGGACGTCGTCGTGCCCCGGTCGGTGATGGTCATGCCCGCGTAGACCTGGCAGTAGGTGCTGTCGCAGATGTCCCACACCGAGCCGGCGGGCCGGCTCCGGCGGTAGTTCTCGGCGTAGGAGCGGGCCGCCACCGCCTGGGCCTCGAGCGCGGCCGGGCGCCAGCTGGTGATCGCCTCCCGGGGCACCACGGCGCGCAGGTACTCCTCGCGCGGCACGTGGTTGATCCGGGCCATGGTCGTCGGGGAGGTGCGGACCGCGGCCAGGCTCCCCCGGTACTGGCGGTTGCTCCCGTCCTCGTACTGCACCCGCAGCACGGAGGCCGAAGGCCGCCACAGCTCGACCTGCGTCGCATGCACGTAGATGCCGCCGAGCGGGTACGCACGCCAGCGCAGTCCGGCCCAGGCCTCGAGGACCAGGCCCTCGGGGTCGTTGCGGACCCGCCAGCTCTCCACCCGGGCGCCCTCGACGGACTCGGGCAGGGCGGTGTCCGTCCCGGACCTCGAGCGCGCCCACAGGCCCGGCTGCACCAGCACCTCGAGCTCGCAGAACCGGGCGCCGCTGCTGTCGCACTCGTACCGCCGGTCGGTGCTCGCCGAGCCGCCGGGCAGCCGACCCTCCCTGCCCTCGCGGGTCAGCACGACCCGCACGGGCGCCCCCGACGGCCAGGCCGTCGAGGCGGTGCCGCGGTAGTAGGCGCTGAGGATCGTCGCCGACGACACGCCCTGCAGGGCGGCACCCTGCATGCCGTACTGCGACATGCCCCGGCCGTGGCCGAAGCCGCGGCCGTCGACCTCGAAGACGCCGCTGGACGGCACGGGGTAGATCTCGGCGGCGACGGCAGACGGCGCGACGAGGGCGAGGCCGCTGGCGGCGACGACGGTCGCCAGCCCGGCGACGGACGCCCGCCGGAGCGCGGTGCGAAGAGCAGTGGTGGGCATCTGTGGTCCTCCGGTCGTGCGGACCGCAGGGGGTCCGGTTTGCGTCGGGCGGCACGTGGCCGCCGGGGGGTGGGCCGCTAGCCCAGGCGCTGCCAGCCGCTCCACGTGGAGCCGATGCGCACGGTGCGCCAGACGGCCTCGTCGGCACCGACCGCGGTGACCTCGACCCGGCCGGTGCCGGGGACGGCGGTGACGGACGGGGCGCTGAGCAGCTTGCCGCCCAGGCTCCGCCACGTGCCGACGCCGGTCGCGCTCACGTCACGCACCCAGATGGTGCTGTCGGTGCCGCGGGCGGCGACCAGGACGTTGTCCGCCGAGGGCGACGCCGCCGAGACGTCGTCGAGCGTGCGCCCGCCGATCGCCTGCCAGGCGGACCAGCCCCTGGCCGCGGTCCAGGCCCGCCGGTGCAGCTGCCCGTCCAGGCCGACGACGACGACCTCGTAGCGCCCGGCGGGCGTCCACGTCGACGCGGGGCCCGTGCCGACGAGCATGAGGCCCCCGAGCCGCTCCCAGCTGGACCACTGACCCGCCTTGTGCGAGAACCGGTAGGCCGCCGCGCCGTCGGTCTGGCGGACGAGCACGTTGAGGCTGCTGCCGCTCGCGGCGACCGACGGCCGCGACGTGACGCTGCCGCCGAGCGACGACCACCCGACCCAGCTGCTCGTGCCGGCCAGCTGGCCGTTGACCCAGAGCTGGTCGTCGGTGCCGCGAGCGAAGACGTTGAGCACCGAGGTGCCGCGCCAGGCGGCCGTGGGGGCGCCGACCACGACGCCGCCGAGGGCGGTGGCGGGGCGCAGGGCGCCGTTCTCGATCCGACGGTGGGTCGCGGCGCCGGTCGACGAGCGCTGCACGAGATCGGTGCTCCCGGTGCTGCGCGCGGCCGTGGTGAGCGGACCCCAGCTCGGCCCGACGGCGGGAGCCGGAGCCGGCGCAGGGGCGGGTGCCGGAGCGGGTGCCGGAGAAGGCGACGGAGAAGGCGACGGTGAAGGCGCCGGCGCTGTGCTGCCGCCCTGCTGCGCCTCCCAGGCCTTCGTCCGCATGGCGGGCAGCGTGGCCATCCCGTTGTTGCCCGGGCAGTCGGTGGTGCTGACGTCCCGGTGGCCGTGGACGCGCGGCAGGGTCACGACCGTGCCCTTCTTGTAGCGGGTGCTGCCGCCGGAGGTCATCTGCACGGTGCTGCGGGGGTCCCGGCCGTACAGGCCCAGCTTCCAGCCGACCAGCTTGGCCACGGTGTCCTGCATGGCCGCGGGCGGCGTCACGCTGCTGTAGGTGCCGATCATCGAGATGCCGACCGTGTTGGTGTTGAAGCCGCCGGCGTGCGCACCGATGACGGGCCGCTCCACGCCGCCGTGGCGGCCCTCCCAGGCGGTGCCGAACTTGTCGACCAGGACGTTGTAGCCGATGTCGGACCACCCCAGGCTGTTGACGTGGTAGGCGTAGAAGCCGCGGATGATCCCCGGCACGTCGCTCGCCGTGTAGGAGTTCGAGCTGGCGGTGTGGTGGATGGTCGCCGCGCTGAGGGTCGAGGAGTAGGACGGGCTGCCCTTGCGGATCGACTCGTCGGCGCCCCACTGCGCACGGGTGCGGATCGCGGGCCTCGCGGCGGCGGCGTGAGCGGTCGACGCCGGGGCGCCGGTGCGCACGACCGCCGCGTCGGCCGGTGACTCGCCCGGGTCGATGAGCTCGAGCCGCACCTTGCGGGGAGCGGCTCCGGACACGACGTCGACCCGCGCCTGCACGCCGTCGGCCTCGCCGACCCACAGCGGAGAGGTGCCGGCGCGGCCGGTGGCCGCGTCGAGGTGCTGCAGGTCGGGCTCCTCGTCGGCGAGGCCGCCGATGTCCTCCCAGTCCGACCAGGTGCCGTCCGTGCGGGTGCGGACGAACGCCTCGACCTCACCCACCTCCGGGCCGTGCTCCCAGGTGACGCCGACCATCTCGAACGGCTGCGTGCTGCGCTCTGCGGTGAGGGCGAGCGTGCGCCGGCTCCGGCCGGCGGCGGCGAGGTCGCTGCGCCGGGCAACGGCGGGCGCCCCGACCTCGGGCACCGCCGGTGCGCTCGCGGCGGCCACCGGCTCCACGGCGTCGAGGGCGACCGTGACGACCTCCGGCGCCACCGGCCGCGGGGCCGGCTCCGGTCGGTCGACCACCGGGAGCGCCAGCAGGACCGGGGTCAGGACGGACAGCAGGGCCAGGTCACGGGGCTTGCGCACGCGAGGAGCTCCAAACGTCTCACCGGCGACACGGCACTGGACCGGGCGGCCTTCCGGGCCGCCGCGTCCGCGTCGACGAGGTCTTCCTGCTGTTCGACCGGTTCCCCCGCAGGCTTGACCCCGCAAGGAGCGCCGCTTGTCACAGCAGCCACAGGAGTCTCACCGGGATCGGAGCCGTTGACCAGGGGTTCGGGCCGCTTTTCCCGCTTCGGCCCGCCGACCGGTCACGATCAGTAGCAGGTCGATGACAGTCACGCTCAAGGAAGTGACGCAGAGCGACGAGAGAACGGGGGTGCCCCTCTCTGCCAGCCGCCTGGAAGGTTCGACGATGACAGACCGACGGAGCTCCCGTCCTCCGGACCGCCCGACGCCCACGCAGCGACTGCTCGCCGTCGTCCTCGCGATCGTCGCCTCCCTGGCCGCCTTCGCGGTCGCCGCGTCACCGGCGTCGGCGGCGTCGGCCGACCCCGGCGCCGAGCTCGACATGCTCACCTCGCTGAACGCCGAGCGCAGCTCCCGCGGCCTGCACACCCTCCGCGCCACCGTCGACCTCGTCGACGTCGCCCGCCGGCACGCCGGCTGGATGGCCGACAACGGCTCGCTCCAGCACAACGGCCGGCTGGCCACGGACGTGGCGGGCTGGACGATGCTGTCGGAGAACGTCGGCTACAGCGGCAACCCGACGACCCTGCACAACGCGCTCATGAACAGCACCGGCCACCGGGCCAACATCCTCGACGGCCGTCCCACCCAGGTCGGCGTCGGCGCGGCGCGCGACTCCCGCGGCGTCCTGTGGGTCACCCAGGTGTTCCGCCGTCCGGATGCCTCGACGGTCAACGCCCCCACCGCCGTGCTCGGCCTCGGTGCCGCCGGGACGCCCGATGTGGCAGTGGCCTCGGTCGGCACCCTGTACACCGCCGAGCGCGGCTCCGACGGCACCACCGGCGTGCGCCTGATGACCGACTCCGGGTTCTCCGGCGGCGCGACGCCGCTGGGCGGAGCCAGCCTGGAGTCGCCGGCGATCGACGCCACACCGAAGGGGCAGATCAGCGTCGTCGCCCGCGGCACCGACAGGGCGCTGTGGCTGCGCAGCAAGGCCGACTCCGGGTCGGGCTGGCAGCCCTGGCTGCGGCTCGGCGGGAGCGGCACCTCCCGCCCTGCGGTGGCGTCGTGGGCCCAGGGCCGGCTCGACGTCGTCGTGCGCGGTGGCGACGGTGCCCTGTGGCACCGCAGCCAGACCTCCCCCGGCTCCTGGACCGGCTGGATGCCGCTCGGCGGCGCCATCGCCGAGGGGACCGACGCCGACATCGTGTCGACCGGCTTCGGCAAGCTGACGGTCGCCGTGCAGGGCCGCGACTCCCAGATCTGGGCGCGCAGCTTCTCGCTCGGCTCCGGCTGGACCCCGTGGACGCCGCTGCGCGGGCACTCCAAGGGCGGCCCGACGCTGTCGTCCCCCGGCAGCGGCCGCGTCGTCGTCGCGATGAAGGGACTGGACGACGCCGGCTGGACGATGAACCTCGACGGCGGCCGGCTCGGGAGCTGGAACCGCCTGGGCGGTGTGCTGAAGACCGCACCGACCTCCGCCGGCAGCGGCGGCCGCGTGGACGTGGTGACCGTCGGCACCGACGGCCTGCTCTACCGCGTCACGCAGGTCGACGGCCGCTGGTCCTCCTGGCGCCGCGTCAGCTGACCTCGGCTGGCTACGCCTCCACGGCGGCCGGTCCCTCGGGGGCCGGCCGCCGTCGGCGTCCGCGGGGCCGGGCGGTCGACAGCGGCACCAGCACCGAACCGACCCCGAGTGCCACCAGCGAGGCGCCGGCCAGCACGGTGAGTCGCAGCACGCGGGGCGATCGATACGTCAGCTCGAGCCGGCCGGCGTCCCCGGGAGCGACGTCGACCGCGACGAGCAGGTCCCCGTGCCGCTGCACCTCGACCGGCTCCCCGTCGAGGGTGGCGGAGTACCCGGGGAACCAGAGCCGCGCGAACACCAGGCGGCCCTCCTCCGTCCCGCCCCGGACGTCCACGCACTCGTGGTTCGGACCGGCGCCGCACTCCTGTTCGGTGACCGCCGCCACCGCCGTGCCGGGGGACACGTAGGACAGCAGGCCCGGCAGGTCGTAGGTCGGTCCGCGGTAGGTGGCGGTCCACTCCCCCTCGGACGTCCGGGTCCAGGGTGCACCGAGGACGTCCTCGAGCTCGTCGGCGCGGTCGCCGAGCAGCGCGATGACCTGGTCCACGCGGAGCAGCTCGAGCCAGGTCACGCCGGTCGCGGGGTCGAAGGCGGCGAAGCGCGCCGCTCCGCCGGCGCGGAAGTTGCCCTGGTCGTCCATCGGGAAGCGGTCCCGGAAGAAGCGGTTGCCCAGCGGGCTGTAGCCGTTGACCTGCCGGGTGCCGGCCATCAGGCCGGTCGAGGACGGGTGGTACTCCGCGTAGAACGAGCGCAGCTCCTCGGCGCTGGCGTCAGTGCGCGGATAGGTGCCGTAGAAGAGCGTGTAGTCCTCGAGGCTGAGCGGCTCGACGGTGCGCAGGTCGCTCGGGAAGCCGTAGTCGATGCCTCGCGGCTCAGGGTGCAGCACCGCCAGCCAGCCCAGCAGCAGGACCGTGCCTGAGGCGATCACGGCGTCGGCGAGCGGGCCGCGCCAGCGGGCGGCGCGGGCATGCGATCGGCTCCCGAGCCACCAGGTCGCCGCGACGAGGGCGGCGAGCGCCAGGCACAGCGGCAGGATCCGGTCCCCGCCCAGCGGGTCGGCCTGCAGCGAGTTGAGCGTCAGCAGGGCCACCAGCCCGAGCAGCACCCCGAGCCTGCGGCGGGTGAAGGCGAAGCTGCCCCGGGCCACCAGGAGCGCCGCGGTCACCAGCAGGAAGAAGCCGAAGTACTGCAGGAAGCGGGTCGGGAAGCGGAACACGAGCACGCGCTCGGGACCGAGCGCTCCCAACGCGGCCAGGACCACGGCGGCGACCGCGGTCAGCAGCAGCGCCCGGGTGCGCGCCTCGAACGGCCCCCGTCGCCAGAGCACCAGCACCGGCAGCACGAACCAGGCGACGTAGAAGTGCGGCAGCTCCTGCCGGGCCAGCCCGCCGAAGTTGACGAACCAGCCCCAGTAGCTGGGGTCGGCGAAGTGCAGCAGGCCCTCCAGCGGCACCACGTTGAAGTTGGCGTTGTTGCGCATGCCGGCGCTGCGGGTGGCCAGCGCGAAGGACGCGACCAGGGGGTACAGGGCCACCAGCGACGCGATGACGCCGCCGGCGTACCAGGCGCCGAGCCATGCCGTGTCGCGGCGCGGCGCCCGCAGCGCCAGCCGCGCCAGCAGCAGCGTGGCCACGACGATGCCGAGGAACGGGATGGCCAGCGGCCACCCGCTCGTGCAGGCGCCGTAGGTGCCGAGCAGCACGGCCCAGCCGTACCGGCGGCGCGGCTGCTCGTGGAAGGCCACCGCCGCGGCGACGGCCACGACGAACCAGGTGAAGGACGTCACCGCCTGGTACCAGCCCGCTCCCCACAGCCACGTGTAGGGCTGGAAGCCCACCGACACGGCGAAGGCCACGGTCCAGCCCGCGGACAGCCCGAGCGTGCGGCCGAGCCAGGCCGCCGCCGCGGTGAGGACCACGGCGTGGACGAGGAAGTAGACGAACGAGCCGAACGCGACGTCGTCCACGCCGGCCAGGAACACGCTGAGCGCGACGTTGACCGGGTTGTAGATGGCGTTCTGGTACTCGATCGCGTGCCCGCTGCTCTCGACGAGGTCGGTGCTGAGCCACGGCCAGTGGCCCGACCGGACGATGCGCCCGATGTCGATGAGCTTGGGGACGGCGTCGGCCTGCCGGTCGTCGACGAAGAAGAAGCGGGAGTTGCGCAGGTACAGCAGGGACACCAGGCCGGCCACCGCGAGCACCGACACGGCCCCCGACAGCGGGCCGCTCCAGGTGCGAGGGCGGGGGCGCTCCGCGACCGGCCAGGGGCCCCCCGGGACGTCCGGTGCGCTCAGGGTGTCCACCGGCGCGGCTGTGCGCATCGTTCCTTCACGTGTCGGCTCGGGCCTGGGCCGAGGACGGAACGCCCTCCGGCCGGTGCCGGCGGCGGCGCGCAGTGCGGCTCGCCGCTCCTGCCGGATCGGACCCTAGCCTGCGGCGCGGCCGTCGCGGACTAGGACGCGGCCGCCGAGACGATGTCGATGACGAAGACCAGGGTGCTGTTCGGCGGGATCGGTCCCTGACCCGTCGGTCCGTAGCCCAGCTCGCTGGGGATGACGATCTCCCGCCGTCCGCCCTCGCGCATGCCGAGCACCCCCTGGTCGAAGCCGGGGATGAGGTTGCCGCCGCCGGCCTGGAACGGCAGCGTGCTCTCCGGCCCCCGCCGCCAGGAGGCGTCGAAGACCTCCCCGGTCTCGTAGAAGGCGCCGACGTACCGGGCCTGGACCTGCACGCCCTCGACCACCTCGGCGCCCTCGCCGACGACGACGTCGCGGACCACCAGCCCGCAGGGCGGCAGCTCCTCGCTGGGCTCGACCACCGGCTGCACGGCCAGGTCGGTCGAGGTGCTCGGACGCGGCTCCTGCACCTCGGGCACGTCGTCGCACGGCGTCGCCGGCGCGGCGGCGGTCGGCGTGGCCTCGGTGGCCTGCACCGTCGGGTCGTCGCCGTCCCCGCCGCAGCCGGCGAGCAGGACGGCCGAGACGAGGGCAGCGGCCGCCCAGCGGCCGGTGCGGGCGCTCACGACCCCGCCGGGTCGAGCAGGCGCGCGAGGCGGGTGCCCTGCAGGCGCGAGAACGCGCGGCGCGGTCGGGTCCGGTCGAGCACAGCGGCCTCCAGGGCCTCGGGGGCGATGGTGCGCCGTTCGCCGTCGGAACCGGCGGCGCCGAGCGCCTCGACCCCCAGACGTAGAGCGGCGTCGAGGGGCGCGGAAGGGTCGTGCTGGTCGCGCACGTGCGCGGCGATCGGGTCGGCGGCGCCGCCCATGACGACGAAGCCGTGCTCCTCGGCCACGGAGCCGTCGTAGGTGAGCCGGTAGATCTGGTCCTCGGCCTGCGAGCCGCCCACCTCCGCGACGACCAGCTCGACCTCGTACGGCTTGCCCGACTCGGTGAAGATCGTGCCGAGCGTCTGCGCGTAGGCGTTGGCCAGACCGCGGCTGGTGACGTCGCGCCGGTCGTACTGGTAGCCGCGCAGGTCGGCGTACCGCACGCCGGCCAGGCGCAGGTTCTCGAACTCGTTGTACTTGCCGACGGCGGCGAAGGCGATCCGGTCGTAGATCTCGCTGATCTTGTGCAGCGCGCCGTTGGGGTTCTCCCCGACGAACAGGATGCCGTCGGCCCAGGTCAGCACGAGCACCGAGCGGCCGCGCGCGATGCCCTTGCGCGCGAAGTCGCTCTTGTCCTTCATGATCTGCTCGGGCGACACGTAGAACGGCATCGACACGGCGGTCGGTCTCCTCGGGGCTGCGTTGCTGCGGAGTGCGGGAGGGCGTGGCGGGCGGGCGTCAGCCGCCGGGCTGGGTCATCCGGTCGTCGACGACGGCCTGCACCACCGCGCCGATCTCGTCGTCGGCGAGCGTGCGCACGCCCTCGTCGGTGGCCGACATGACGATCGGCCAGATGCGGCGGGTGAGGTCGGGCCCGCCGGTGGCGGAGTCGTCGTCGGCGGCGTCGTAGAGCGCCTCGACGCAGAGCCGGACGGCGCCGTCGAGGTCGACGTCGTCGCGGTAGCGCTTCTTC
>Ga0247713_1000909_pt1 | contig 16141 bp, 14 predicted proteins | sample 21E_NmetaG_FD_189936 | JGI IMG/M metagenome (GOLD analysis project Ga0247713, IMG submission 189936) | Soil microbial communities from hillslope of Landscape Evolution Observatory, University of Arizona, Oracle, AZ, United States - 2-1-E_N | ecosystem: Engineered > Artificial ecosystem >... | reverse complement strand
CACGATCCCTCCTCGGCCCGCTCCCGGCCGTGTCGGCGGCCGGGTCTACGGGGTCTACATCGCAGGTCACGGGCACGGTGGGCCTCTACGGGGTCCCTCTACGGGTAGAGCCGGGCGGCTCTACCCCCGCGGCCGGGTCTACCGCGGCCGCCGGGCCGGGCGCCTCGATCACGAGCCCCTGCGCCGCGGGCGTCGTCGGGGTCGAGCTGCTCGGCGCTCACCGGGTCACCCCCGGCCGGTCGCCGTTGCCCGCCGCATGCCCGGCGGCGTCGAGGTCGGCGAGCAGCCCGCGGGCTCGGTGCTCGGTGATGCCCAGCTCGCGGGCCAGCCGGGCCCGGCCCACCGGCTCACCTGTTGCGCGCCCGGTGGCCACCAAGGTGGCAGCGCGGGCCGCCAGGGCGTCACCAGCCGCACCGGGACGCTCGCCGGGGGTGGGTCGCCCGGCCCGTCCGTCGACGGCGCCCCGGCGGACTGCTGCGCGTCGACGGGCGGGGCGGTCGTGCCGTCGCGGAGCACGATCACGAGCAGCTCGAACGCGACGGCGAACGCCAACGGTGGCCAGGCGGCCACCACCCGGCCGAGGATGGTGGGATCGGCCGCGGCGACGTTCGCGGCCAGCGACGTGGCGACGCCGAGCGCGAGCCCGAACCAGGGCAGCCACCCGGCCGGGAGTCCGGCGCGGCGGCGGACCAGCAGCACCAGCGACGCGGCGACGAGCAGCCCGTCGACCGACAGCGGCAGCAGGTCCGCCCGCCAGCCCTCCCCGGCCGACAGCGCGAGCGCGCGCGTGTGGGCGTAGGAGGCGACCGCGGCGACGGCGGCGACCACGACGACGGCGGCGACGGTGAGCACCCGCACCCACCGGGGCGCTGGGCGAGAGGCGGGGATCACGTGATCACCGCCCGAGCAACGACGAGGGCGAGAGCGAGCACGCCGAGCGCGATGGCCAGTGTCGGGGTGATCAGCCGTGCCAGGCAGCCGCGGCCGCGGCGGCGGCGGGGGAGGGGCCAGCGCTGAGGGGTGCGGCGGCGGTGGCGGGGTCGATCAGCGTGTGGAGGCGTGGAAGGGTTCGGCACAGCCGTGGCTCCTGTCGTGAGCAGGGTTGCGGTTAGGCCCCCGGCTGGCGTTGGCGCGCCGGTCGGGGGTCGTCTGGGGGTGAGGGATCAGGCGACCCTGCTCGCGGAGCAGGCGGTCCGGCGATGGCTGCGGTGAGGCTTGATCGAGCCGGACTGGGATGATCTTGCGGTGAGCGCAGGGAGGGCGCATCCGACTCGGACTTCGTCGGTCCGAGTGGGATCGGTTCGGACGGCACAACGCCGCTGAGCTGCGCAGACGGTCTCACTGGGACCATCCCGCACGGGGCCGCGGGTCCCTACGGATCAGAAGGTTAGGGGTTCGAATCCCTTCGGGCGCACCATCGCTGAGCAGCGATACGCTCAGCAGCGTGGTGCGAGTCGCCATGCTGATCGGCCATGACCGCCACGGCCGTGCGCACCACGCGCCGCGCGCGGCAGCGTGCAGGAGCTCCCCAGCGGGCGTTCCGGGTTTCGGTCTACGTCGGCATCGCTCCACTGACCGGGCGGCGGCACTACCTCCGCGAGACCGTGCCCGTCGGCCCGCGCGCCGCCGCCGATGGGCAGAAGGTCCTGCGCCGGCTCGCGAGCCAGGTGGAGGAGCGGCGGAACCCCCGCACCAACGCGACCGTCGACCGGCACTTCGAGTTGCTCGACATCGAGCCGGACACGGTGGAGAACCATCGGCGCCTGGCTCGCCTGAACAGCCGGCCGCTGGTCGGCGGGCAGAAGGTCGGCGCGCTGGACGCCTAACCTGGTCGCCCGCCTCGGAATCTCGACGAGCATCCACAAGCTCCCACCGGCACCGCCCACCGTGCCGTTGCCCTGCTGCGGAGCTCCGGTCTCGTCGACGTGGCCCGCGGCCGCCGCGCGGCCGTGGCCAGGTTCAGCCGCCCGACGTTGCCCGGCAGTGGAGGTCGTCGTCCGCGGGCCGGACCGCCGGCGATACCCGGCGCGCCATCTGACCGCCGACCTCGATGACCCCGAGCGGCTGCGCAGACACCTGCTCGCGATCGCCAGGACGGAGGCGCGGACCTCACGGAACGCGGGGAGGACTGGATCGGCGACTTCGAACTCGAGGTGCTCGCCCCCGGAGATCCTGATCGCGGTCTTATTCGCGTTCTGCGCTGGTGATGTTCAACGCGTCGGACGCGTCCGCCTTCGGGCCACACCGGCTTCCGCCGGGAGACACTCAGGATCCTGTGCCGTGAATGTCACGTTCGCGCGCCCGGTGGTGTCTTCATGCCGAACAGGACACACCTAGGGAGGACACCATGGCGCCACGCGTTCCCAAGGCGGAGCTCACCGGCTTCACCGGCGGCTTGATCAAGCGGTTCAGCCGCACGATGTTCGGCAAGGTGCCCGAGTCCCTCGGCGTGGCCTGGAACAACCCGGAGGTCTTCAAGGCGGGCATGTCGCTCGGCAGAAGGGTCCAGAAGTGGGACCGGGCCGACGAGAGCCTGAAGACGTTCGCGCACATGGCAGTCGCCGCGCAGGTCGGCTGCAGCTGGTGCCTCGACTTCAACTACTTCCAGGCGCAGAACAAGAAGCTGGACCTGCGAAAGGCGAGCCAAGTGCCGCGGTGGCGGGAGTCGGATGCGTTCACGCCGCTGGAGCGGGATGTGCTGGAGTATGCCGAGGCCATGACGAACACGCCGCCGACGGTCACCGACGAGCTGTCCGAGCGGCTGCTCGAGAACCTGGGTGCCGCGGCGTTGGTCGAGCTCAACGCCGTGATCGGCTTTGCCAACTACACGACGAGGTGCAACACGGCGCTCGGCATCGAGTCGGAGGGCTACTCCGATTCGTGCGAGGTGCCGCTGGCCGCGCGTCCGGAGAATTCCCGGGTAGCACCGACGTCATGATCGACGACCCGTTAGTCGCCCACCGCAGCCTGCTGTTCACCGTCGCCTACGAGATGCTCGGGTCGGCGGCCGACGCGGAAGACGTGCTGCAGGAGACCTGGCTGCGGTGGGCCGACGTCGACCACGCACAGGTGCGCGACCCGAGGGCGTACCTCATCCGGGTCGTCACGCGCCAAGCGCTCAACCGGCTGCGTACGGTGTCGCGGCGTCGCGAGGACTACGTCGGCGAGTGGTTGCCGGAACCGCTGCTGACGAGCCCGGACGTCGCCGAGGACGTCGAGCTCGCGGAGAGCGTCTCGATCGCGATGCTCACCGTGCTGGAAACACTCGGGCCGACCGAGCGCGCGGTGTTCGTGCTCCGCGAAGTCTTCGACATGCCGTACGGTGAGATCGCCGAGGCCATCGGAAGGTCCGCGGCCACGGTGCGGCAGATCGCGCGGCGCGCCCGTGAGCACGTGGCGGCGCGGCGCCCGCGGGTGCGGGTGAGCCCGTCGGAGCAGCAGGCCGTGTTGGAGCGGTTCCTGGTGGCGCTGCGAACCGGGCAGCTGGACGAGCTGATGGAGATCATGGCGCCGGACGTGGTCCTCGTCGCCGACGGTGGCGGTCTGGCAGCCGCGGTTCGCGTCCCGATCCACGGAGCCGAACGCATCGCGAAGCTGCTCGCGGCCGGGCAGCGGCTGCTGGGCGCCTTCGAGACGACGACACTGTGGCTCAATGGCGCGCCCGCGGGCCGGATCGAGGCCGGTGGCGAGCTGACCGTGGTGACCTTCGACGTGGAGAACGGGCGGATCACGCGGATCTACGCGATGCGGAACCCGGAGAAGCTGGCGCGGCTGGATGAACCTGCCGAACTCGCCCGGTGACGAGGCCATGACGTTGCCCAATCTGGCCATGCCGGCTCCGTCTCCCGGAACCCGATGACGCTTCAGGGATCGCGAAGGCGGCAGCATGGGCGTGCCTGAACTGAAGGGGAGCCGGCGGTCGGCAACCAGCGGACAAACCGGGCTCGGACCATCCAAGCAGTGTGGACAGGGCGGTGAGTGGGTCGGACCGTGAGGCCTCATAGGCCACCGCGGCCGGTTCCGGCAGCGATCGGACCCAGTCCACGATCGCCTCGGTCCGCGGCGACAATCGCAACGTGGCGATCGCTCCGGCCTCGTTGTCGATCATGCAGCCAATGACTGATCGGGCATGAACATCTGCTCGACGGTGACGGCGGTCCCCTCGTCGCGCAGACCGTCGACGTAGGCGGGCACGCACGCCTTCTCCAGCTCGGGCAGGGTGCGCGCAGAGCGTTCGCCCGCGTGGACCTGCCCGAGCAGGAGCTGCCCGAGGTCGAATCCCACCGGGTCGGTGCCCCAGAACCCGAAGTCGATCATCATGAAACCGGTTCCGTCGGTGCCGAGCAGGTTGCGGGTGCAGGCGTCGCCGTGGGCTGTCGTCATCGGGAAGGAGTCCAGCTCGTCGAGCAGGCGGGGTAGCGCGTCCACCGCGGCCAGCATCCGCGCGCGCAGGTCGGCGTCGAAGGCGTGGGCCACGAGCGGGCGTCGCCAGAAGTCGTCGTCACGCAGGTCCGGGATCACGTTGTGGGCGAGCCACACGTCGGCGTAGCCGCGTGCGGTGCGGCCCGGGGGAACGCGGGTGGCGAGCGGGGCCACCGACGGGCTGGCCGCCAACCGGCCCAGGAGGTACGCCGCGTGCCGGTGGCGGTCGAGGTCCCAGGAGACCGGGCGGTCGGGTACCAGCTCCAGCCAGATCGCGCCGGCGTCGTCGTCGAGGTCGTAGACGCCGAAGGCGCGAGGGACAGTCAGTCCCGCGGGCAGCCGGTCGCGCAGGTCGGAGCGGTAGAGGTCGGGTTCGGTGCGCCAGGGCACCAGCGGTGCCAGCGTCGTGCGCAGCGGTTCGGGCACGTGGTGTGACAGCGGTGAGCTCGCCCAGGGCTGCACCACCTTGACGAAGAAGGCATAGAGGTGCTTCTCGCCGTCCGTCCCGCGCGCGGTCCCCGACACCACCACCCGCTCCCGCGTGGTGAGCGCGGGGTATGGGTACGGATGGGCGTCCAGCCGGGCGTCCAGCACGTCGACCTCGGCCTGGCCGAGGAGCGCGGCCACCATAGCGGCGAGCCGCGGTACGGCCGGTGCGGCGAGCCCGAGCCGGCCGAGGGCGTGCAGCGTGTCCGCGTCGAGCGGGCCGGCTCCGGGCGTCGCCGTCGCGGTGCTGTCCGGGCTGGTCATGGCCGGACGCCCAGCGTGGCACGCGCGGCGTCTGCGCCGGGTCCGGAGAGGCGGTCCAGGCCGGCGCGGCGCCCGGTGAGCAGCAGCAGGATGGCGCTGATCGGCCCGGTGACGTCCGGCCCCTGTCCGGTGGACCACTCGGCGTCGGTGGCGACGAGGCGGTATCCGGCGAACCGCCGGCGAGCGTGGAAGATGCGCGGCGAGCGCCACACCTCGTCGGCGGCGACGGCGGCCACGTCGACGGGCATCGGCTGCGGGCGGCCGAGCGGGATCGCGATGTCCTGGAGGTGGACCAGGTAGTCGATCGCGCTCCCGCGGTAGGTGACCATCGGGAGCGGGCGCCAGACCCCGATCCGCTCCCGGATCTCGGCGATGATCCGCTCGGTGGGCAGCTCCGCGTGCCGGCACGCCGCAGCGTGGATGGCGCCCTCCATGCCACCGGCCCTGATCGTCTCCAGGACGGCCCGGGGCATCGCGGCCAGCCGGTGTTCTGCAGCGCGACGTGTGCGGCCACCTGCCGCACCGTCCAGCCCTCGCAGAGCGACGGGTGCTGCCACTCCTGGTCGGACAGATGCTCCAGCAGGTCGACGAGTCGACGGCGTTGGTCGTCGATTCCCCGCCAGACGTCGTCGGGGTTCATGGTGTCCTCCGGATCTCCGGACGGCCCGGTCGCCCGGCCACGGCCGGGGCCGCCGGGGGGTGGGCAGGTTGTGGTGCGAGCAGAGACTCCAGCAGCGAGACGATCTTGTCGGTGGGGTCGAAGTGCGGGTCGGGCATGGCCAGCTGGTGCAGGGTCAACCCGGTCACGTAGTTGCCGATCACGTGCATGTGGTGCTCGGGATCGGTCGACCCGATCAGTCGCAGCCAAGCGGTGAACCAGGCGCCGACCCGCTTGCCGGTGCTGGCGATGTGCTCGCGCAGGCCCGGGTTGTTCGCCGACTCCACCAGTAGGGCGCACCGGCACAGCGTCAACGTCCGGTTCCGGGTGGTGCCGTCCCGCAGGAACACCCCGAGGGTGCGGCCCAGCTCGGCGGGGGTGGTCGGGACGACCGTGGTCGCCAGCTCCTCGAAGTTCTGCCGCTCGCGCTCGGCGAACCGCTCCACGATCGCGGCGAACAGCGCGTCCCGGGTCGAGAAGTAGTTGGCCGTCGCCCCCGCGCTCACCCCGGCCTCCGCGTCCACCGCCCGGTGCGTCACCGCCCGCACTCCGCGCTCGCCCAGGATCTGGATGGCGGCATCCAGCAACACCACTCGACGGGTCGACACCATCAAGACACTACACCCGTTGTGGTATCGACAACATGCGTTGTCCCACTTGTCGCGAGCGGTACCGCTCGGCCATGTCGCGACTACAGCGGATCACCTTGGATCGGGCGGTCTGCCACGGGCAGACCCGTACCTCGAGCGTGACGACCTGCTCGCGGCCCTGGACCTGGTGTCCGTTGTCGGCTGACAGCGGGTTCACAGCGCCCGTTCGGCGACGCGGGCCGCCTCGTGCCGGTTGGCGACGCCCAGCTTGTCGAGCACGGCACTGACGTGATGGTTCACCGTCTTCACCGACACGACCAGCCGCTCGGCGATCTCGGCATCGGTCAGGCCCTCGCACAGCAGCTCCAGCACGTCGAGCTGCCGGGAGGTCAGGCCGCCCGGGTTGGCTCGCGTTCCCGCTCGCGGGCCTCGCGGCACCCGTGCAACGCCGCGGGCACGCAGCCCCGCCCGGATCCGGGCCGCCAGTGGCTCCGCGCCGAGGCCGGCCGCGATGTCGAGCGCGGTGAGCAGCGCATCCTCGTCGTCGGCGTCGGCGAGTGCGCGGGCGCGTTCGAAAGGGCACCCCAGCCGTTCCCAGACGGCTGCCGCCGACCGCCACTCGCCCGCCGCGGCGAGGGCGTAGGGGTCGTCCCGGTCCGGCTCGCCGATCTCGGCCGGATCGAGATCGCCCGCGCGGCAGAGCCAGAACCCCACCTCGCTCGCCACCAAGGGCAGGCCCAGCCGCCGCGCGAGTGCGCGCGCGTCGCGCAGCGGCGGTACCGCCCCCGCCCAATCCCCGGTCAGCTCGGCATGCTCGGCCAGCACGCACGCAGCCGGCGCGACGTGCGGCAACATGCCACACGTCTCGGCGACCGTCCACATCTCGCGCAGCGTGGCCGCGTCCTCGTCGGGGCACCCCCGGCGGACCTGCAGGCGGGCCACCGTCTCCAGCGCGTGCAGCCCGGTGATCCCGCGCCCCTCCGGCTGGGCCAGCACCCAGCCGGCCGACGTCTCAGCAGCCCCCCAGTTCCCGTCGGCGAGTTCCCAGGCCGCCTGCAGACCGCGCAGGTACAGCAGCGGGCCCGGGACGTCACGTGCGCGCAGGTACTCGATGCCCTCGGCCATCCACCGCCGGGCGGCCTCCCGATCGCGGCGCACCGCCGCACCCTGGGCCAGGCCCTGGTAGGCCATGCCGACGTCGAGGTGGGACCCGGCCATCCGCGCCCGGTCCAGGCAACGACGCAGCAGGCCGTCATCGGCGTCGAGCACCGCGCGCAGCAAGCCGATCCTGCCCTGCACGTGGCCGAGCACGGCCGGGTCGGCTGCGGCCTCGGCGAGGGACACCGCGCGGTCCGCCGTCCGATCGGCCTCCTCGCGACGGCCGCCGTAGAGCCCGATGCGCAGGGCCAGGTCGCTGCAGGCCAAGGCGAGATCCGGACCCGGCGGCAGGGTCTCCAGCACCTCGAGCGCCGCGGCGAGCTGGCGTTCCATGTCCGCCCGCCGCCCGGCGAACCAGGACAGCGCGCTCATCCAGCGGAGGTTGCGGCCGATTCCCCACCGCTCGCCGCGCGCCTCCCGCAGGGCCAGCGCCTGTTCGGCGGCAGCCATCGCCTCGCCGATCCGGCAGGTGATCGACGCCTCGACGGTGAACGCCTCGAGTAGCTCGGCCCGCTCGGCCTCGGGGTAGCGGTCGCCCAGCTCCAACGCCCGCCGATAGTGCGCGGCGGACTCGCGATGCGCGCCGGCCGCCGCGGCGGCACGCGCGGCCAGCGGCGCGACCTCGACGAGGGTGTCGGCGTCCCCGGCGCGCTCGGCGTGGTGCACCAACCGGGCCGGGTCGGCGCTGCGGGCCCGCAGCGCCGCGAGCACCCGGGCGTGCAGCCCGCGCGCCCGCGAACCGGGCAGCGCCTCCTCGACCGCGCGACGGGCCAGCTCGTGCCGGAACGCCAGTACGTCACCCTGCACCGCGACCACCCCGCGCTCCTCCGCCGCGGCCGCCTGCTCGGGCCATCCAGGCCACACCGCGTCCAGCAACTCGGCCTCGGCGCGCGCCGGCACTACGGCGAGCAGTTCGAGCAGTGCGCGGGTCTGCTTCGGCAGCCGCGCCACCCGAGCCAGTACCGCCTGGCTCACCGACGGGGGCAGCCCCCCGTGCTCGGCAGCGAGCAGCTCCGTGACGAAGAACGGGTTGCCGCCCGTCGACTCGTGCACTCGCTGCCCGGCGCCCGGTTCGCCCGCGAGCTGCGCCACCGCCCGCACCGACAGCGGGGCAAGCGCCACCCGCACCGCGACCGGGGCCCGCAGGCCACCCAGCACGCGCTGCAGCGGCGCCGCGACCGGCACCTCGTCGTCGCGGTAGGTGAGCAGGAGCAGCGCCGGCAGCCGCTCGACGCGGCGGGCGAGGAAGGCCAGCGCGTCGAGGCTCGCGTCGTCCGCCCAGTGCACGTCCTCGACCAGCACGACGGTCACCGCGCGGTCGGTGCCACCCGCGAGCTCGTCGAGCAGGGCGGTGTAGATCGCCTGCGGGTCACCCGCCGCCAACGCGCGGGACAACGCGGGGCCGGCCTGGCGGCTCAGGTCGTGCACAGGACCGAGGGGACGTGGCGTCAGCAGGTCGTCGCAGGCACCTTCGCGCACCCCGACGTCGGCGTCGAGGCCGGCCAGGAACGCGCGCACCACCGACGTCTTGCCCATGCCGGCCGCACCGCTGACGAGTGCGACACGTCCCCGCCCGTCCCGGGCCGCCACCAGCGCAGCGTCCAACTCGGCCAGCGCCGCCTCCCGCTCCAGCAGTGGCATGAAGGGAAAGTACTGCGCCATTCCCTCGACACACACCGACGATCGCGTGGGTATCGCGACCGCACCGACATGGGCAGCCGCCGGTGCGCAGATGGGTAGCGCTTCCGACGCGCCGGAACCCCGGGCCTTCCTAGCGTTCTCCCTGTTCGCAGGATCCGTCGAAGGAGCACATCATGACCACGTCCATCGCCGACAACGGAGTGAACGTCGCCGCCCTGCTCGGGGCCCGGGAGGCGTTCGCCGACGCGCCGGAGATCGCTCGGTTCCAGTGGCGGTCGAACGTGACCTGGGTCAACGGCACGCACAGCGAGGCCGAGGTCGAGACGTTCTCCGGCTTCGGGACGGAGCAGCGGCACTCGAAGAAGTTCGCGTTCGACATCGACCACCCGCTGCAGTTCGCCGCCGAGGACAACGGGATCACGCCGGTGGAGTACGTGCTGGTCGCCCTCGGCGGGTGCCTGACCGCGGGTATCGCCGCCGTCGCCCAGCAGCGGGGCATCCAGCTGCGTTCGGTACGGGCCGGCGTGACAGCGGAGATGGACCTGCACGGAATCCTCGGCGCCGACCCGGACGTGCGCAACGGCTTCAGCGGGGTGTGCGTCGACTACACCATCGACGCCGACGCGACCCGGGCGGAGGTCGAGGCGCTGGTCGCGCAGTCGCAGAAGCGCTCGGCGGTCTACGACATCATGACCAACCCCACCGCCGTCACCGTCACCATCAGCTGATCATGCGGCACACCACCACGGTGGTGGTCGGGGCCGGCCACTGCGGGCTGGCCGTGAGTCGCTGCCTCGCCCAGCGATCGGTGGACCACGTCGTCCTCGAGCGCGGGGAGGTGGCGCACTCCTGGCGCACCCAGCGGTGGGACTCGCTGCGCCTGCTCACCCCGAACTGGATGACCCGGCTGCCGGGGCGCGCCTACACGGGCGACGACCCGCACGGCTACCTCGGAGTGCCCGAGGTGGTCCGGCTCCTGGAGGACTACGCGACGGGCGCGCCAGTGCTGACCGGCACCACGGTCGCCTCGGTGCGGCCTCGCGACCAGGGCTACCTGGCGCGGACCGACCGGGGCAGCTGGCACGCGCGGACCGTCGTGGTTGCGACCGGCGCGGCCGCCGTACCGGCCCGACCGGTCGTGGCGCTGCCCGCCGGGATCACCGCGGTGACCGCCGTGGACTACCGCAACCCGGACCGGCTTCCGGACGGCGGCGTGCTGGTCGTGGGCGCATCGGCGAGCGGGATCCAGATCGCCGACGAGCTGGCGCGCTCCGGGCGGCCGGTGACCCTGGCCGTCGGGGAACACGTGCGGATGCCGCGGACCTACCGGGGCCGCGACATCCTGTGGTGGATGGACGCGTCGGGGCTGCTCGACGAGCGCTGGGACGCGGTCCCGGACCTGGCGCGGGCGCGCGCGCTGCCGTCCATGCAGCTCGCCGGGGCGCCCCGCACGCTCGACCTCAACGCGCTGCGCGGGCTCGGCGTCCGCCTGGTCGGCCGGCTCGCCGGCGTCCGGGACGGAGCGACGGCACAGTTCTCAGGGTCGCTGGCGAACGTGTGCGCGCTGGCCGACCTCAAGCTGGGTCGGCTGCTGGACACGATCGACGCCTGGGCGGCCCGGGCCGGCGTCGACGCGGGCCCGCCGCAGCGGTTCGCGGCGACCGAGGTGCCCGCGCCGGTCCTGTCGGCCCGGCTCGGTCCCGAGGGGATCGAGACGGTCGTCTGGGCCACCGGTCTGCGTCCGGACCTGTCTTTCCTCGACGCCGCCGTGTTCGACCAGAAGGGCCGCGTCGTGCACGACGGCGGTGTCACCGCCGCCCCCGGGCTGTACGTGCTGGGCCTGCCGTTCCTGCGCCGGCGCAGATCGACGCTGATCGACGGCGCCGGGGCGGACGCCCGCGACCTGGTCGACCATCTCGTCGCGCACCTGGACACGCTCGCCCGGCGGGCGAGCTGAAGGAGGAGGACCTCGTGCAGCACCATCCCCTCGCCGAGCGCATCGGCACGGCCGTCGCCCACCGCGACCCCCAGCGGCTGGCCCCGGCGCTGACCGAGACCGTGCGGCTGCGCGCCCTGCTGCCCGGTGGCCCGCTGCAGGCGCACGGGCGGGAGAACGTCGCGGCCCGCTTCCACGGCTTCTTCGCCGGCTTCGACACGGTGCAGCTCGTCGAATCGGCGGGCGAGGAGGTCGGCGACCGCCTGCTGATCCATTACCGCCTGCGCGTGGGGCAGGGACCGCGCCGCTGGGTCTGTACCCAGACCGCGGTCTGCAAGGTCCTCGACGGTCACCTCGCGGTGATCGACCTGTTGTGTTCCGGCTTCCGAGAGGTCAACGACGATGGGCATGTCGCTGCGACACCCGGCGCTCGACTCGTGGGGTGACCACGACCGTGACGACCCGTTCCCGCTGTTGGCGCAGATCCGCGCGGCCGGCCCGGTGCACCAGGTGCGGCTGGCCGACGGGCATCCCGCGTGGCTGGTCGTCGGGTACGACGAGGCCCGGGCGGCGCTGAACGACCCGCGGCTGTCGAAGGACATGCACGCCGCGCTGGCGCGCAGCGGGGAGGTCGTCGCGGAAGGCCTGCCCGGGCCGGCGCTGGCCCGGCACATGCTCGCCGTCGACCCGCCCGACCACACCCGGCTGCGCCGGCTGGCGATGCCGGCGTTCACCCGGCGGCGTGTCGACGGGCTGGAGGGCCGGGTCCGGGCGATCGTGGACGGCCTGCTCGACGACCTGGCGGCGGCGCACGAAGTCGTCGATCTGGTGGCCGGGTTCGCGTTCCCGCTGCCGTTCACCGTGATCAGCGAGCTGCTCGGGGTCCCCGAGCCGGACCGGGCCGACCTCGGCCGGTGGTTCCGCACGCTGCTCGCACCGAACCCCGGGCCGGACGCGGTGGCGGCAGCGGAGGCGATCGTCGGGTACCTGGGCGCGCTGCTGAACCGCAAGCGGGCCGAGCCCGGCGAGGACCTGGTCACCGACCTCGTCGCCGGCGGCGCCGCGCTCACCCGCCAGGAGGCGATGTCTACGATCTTCCAGCTGGTCGTCGCCGGGCACGACACGACCACCAGCCTGATCGGCAACGCGACCGTCGCCCTGCTGCGCCATCCGGAGCAGCGCGACGCGCTGGTCGCCGACCCGGGTCTCGCACCCCGCGTGGTGGAGGAGGCCATGCGTTTCGACGCCCCGGTGCCGCACTCGACATTCCGCTACACCACCGAAGCGGTCCGGCTCGGCGACGTGGAGATTCCCGCATACGCGCAGGTGATCGTCTCGCTGGCGGCGGCGAACCGGGATCCGGCACGCTTCCGCGACCCGGATCTGTTCGACATCCACCGCGCCGACGGCGGGCACATCGCGCTGGGTTACGGCGTTCACCATTGCCTGGGCGCGCCGCTGGCCCGGTTGGAGGGCCGGATCGCGCTCGGCGCGCTGCACACCCGGTTCCCGGCGATGCGGCTGGCGGTCGACCCGGCCGAGCTGCACTGGGGACACGGCGACGGGTTGGTGCTGCGCGGGCTGACCGAACTGCCCGTCGTCCTGGGAGGGTCGTGAGGGTCGACGGTGCGGCGAGGACGGCAGCTACCTCGTCACCGGGTCGGCCGGCGGCACCGCGGCCGAGCCGCAGTGGATCCGCAACCTCGCCGCCACGACGCTGGCGCAGGTCCAGGACCACCTCGACACCGCGCGTCGGACCGGGTCAGAACGGGACCTGCTGGGTGAGCAGGCCGGCGCCCGCCGCCCGGCCGGAGAGTATGCGGCAGAACTCGACGGCGTCCACGGTGAGCTCGTCCCCGCCGGAGCCGCCGACGAAGCTGCCCCCGGCCGGGCCGGTCAGGTGCAGCGTGAACGGCTGCCCGTGCCGGCGCGCCCACTCGGCGACGACGTCGGCGACGATCCGCCCGTCGTGCGCGGCGGTCAGCTCCTGCGGCCGGCCGGTGGCGTGCGCCAGGTCGACGCGGTGCATCCAGGTGTCGCGGGTGAGGATCACGTCGAAGATGTAGCCCATCCGCCACGTCTCGACGGTGCCGTCGGGCATCTTCTCCTTGTCCGGCATGGCCCGCAGCAGCCGACGGCCGGCGCGCCACCGGGCCTGAGCGGGGCCGGCCGCGGCCATACGCTCGACCAGTTCGTCGGTGCCGAGATGCGCGTTCTCCTCCACCTGCAGGGCCGTGACGCCGTCCACGAGCGGCCCGTCGCCGGCCCGTTTCGCGCCGGCCCGGAACCTCGACACCATCCGCCGCAGCCCGGTGAAGTCCTCCGTCATCCCGAGTACGTGCCCGGCCATGGCGCGAACGTCCCACGCGGGGCAGTCGGTCTGCCGGGACCAGTCGGCCGGGTCGAGGGCGCGCAGCGCGGCCACCATCCGGGCCGTCTCGGCCGCGGCCAGGGCCTCGGTCTCGGGCCGGGCGATCGGTGCGATCTCGCGGACGTCGGTCATCGCCGTGGTCATACCGCCACCGCCTGCGCCCGCACCGACTCGGTGAACCGCGCCTCGTAGGCGTCCGCGAGGTCGCGCAGCGCCGCCGCGCAGTCACCGGCGAAGGCCGGGCCGTGCATGAGGGCCAGCGTGCGGGGCTGCAGGTCGGCGAGGCGCCGCAGCGTGGGCGCGGTGGTCGCCGTCAGGCAGGTCGCACCGAACAGGTCGTCGGCCGCGAGCGCCGGGGTGACGAGGTCGTCGTCGTGTACCAACGCCGGGCCGTCGCCGGTGCGGCTGAACAGGTCGCCGCACAGCAGCGTGCCGGTCGTCTCGTCGTAGAGCACCTGCGCCTCCCAGCCGTGCGGGAAGTGCGGGGTCGGGATGGCCCGCACCCGGTGCCCGCCGAGGTCACGGACGTCGCCTTCGGCGATCGGCTGCGGCGGACGGTCGGCGAGGTCGTCGAGCGAGACCATGCAGCCCAGGCCGTTGAACAGCACCTGGGAGCGCGGAGCGGCGGCCAGCCACTCGTTCATCGCGCCGCATTCGTCGGACTCGACGTGCCCGAAGCTGACCCAGCGCAGCCGCTCGATCGCGACGACCTTCGCCGCGGCCTGCGATACCAGGGGGAACATCCGGCGCGGACCGGTGTGGAAGACCAGCGGCTCGTCCCCGTCGACGAGGTACTGGTTCATGACGAAGCCGCCGGGGGCGACGTCGGGCAGCGTGGTCGACAGGCGGTACACGCCGTCGGCGATCTCGTGGACTGTGGTCTGCATGTCGGGGAGTCTCCGCCCGCGACCGGACCGTCCGCATCGGCCGCGCACCCGCAGTTAGCGGCGCCGCAGCACCCAGTTTGGGCGTCAGACGGCGTGCACACCGTGGGCGCGCGCCAGCTCGCCCAGCGCGGTCCGGTCGCGCACGCCGGTGCGGTCGAAGAGGTTGCCGAGATGGCGCTCGACGGTCCGCGCCGACAGGTACAGCCGCTCGCCGATCTCCCGGTTGGACAGACCCGCGACGACGAGGCGCAGCACGTCGACCTCGCGGCTGGTGACGCCGAGCGCACGCAACGACGCCGGTACCGCCGAAGCGCCCCGACCCCGGCGGGGTACCGGCTCCCCGGCCTCGGCCAGCAGGAGCCGGCAGCGGCGGGCCGTGCGGTCGTAGCCGGCAGCGGCGAAGAACGCCTCGCACTCCCGCAGCCACGCGCCCGGGTCGCCCCAGCCGTCGCGCAGCGCAGCCCGCGCGACGAGCAGTTGCTGGACGAGCACCATGCCCCGACCGAGCACGTCGCGCAGCCCGGCCCGGGCCTGTTCCATCAGCTCGGTCGCGCCGGCCCTGTCGCCGGCCCGGCCGAGCGCGACGGCCTCGACAGCGTCGCCCCCACGATCGAAGACCCGCAGGCCGATGCCGGCCGCGGCCTCGGCGTACTCGGCACGGGCCGCGGCGCCGAGGTCGTCACCGTCGGCGGCGTGCAGCACCGCCCACAAGGCGCGACCGGGGAACACCGAGGTCTGGGGGTTCGCGAGCCGCGCGTGCTCGAGGCTCGTGTCCAGCAGGCCGGGCAGCGCCCCGAGGTCGTCGGCGACGACCGCCCGGGTGACGAGCACCCGGCCGTAGAGGTCGCCGAGGATGCGCGGGTCGCCCGGATCGCGCTCCAGCGCCCGCTCGATCGCCGCCTGCATGGCCGCGTCGTCGCCGGCGAGGGCGTACGCGCCGGCGAGCCAGAGATGGGCAACCGGCTCGGTGGCCAGTCCGAAGCGCCGGCTGGCGTCGGCGCACGCCTGCGCCGAGGCGAGGCACTCGGCGCGGTCGAACGACGCGAGGGCGACGTCGGCGAGGCTGAGGTCCATCACGGCCTGGGTGACCAGCGCCCCGTACCGTGCGGCGAGGTCGCGCGTCTCGCGCATCGGCCCGAGGTCGCACGCGTCCCAGGCCAGCAACGCCAGCTCGTGGCGCGCCCGCAGCTCCCAAGCGGCCAGCCCGTGCCGGGCGGCGACCTGCGCGGCACGCTCGAACCACGACCGCGACGCGACCGTGTTGTGGACGGCCCGACCGCGCACCTCCAGCGCCTCGCACTCCACCTCGGGCTGTCCGCCAGCCGCGGCCAGGGCGATGTCGGCCAGTGCGGTCGCCTCGTCCAACCGGCCCCGATCGAACGCCACGTACGCCGCGATCGCGTCGACCCGGGCGCCGAGGGTCGGGTCCGGGTCCTCGGCGAGCGCCGTGCGAGCGGCCTGCACGTCCTGCTCCGCGGCGCCCGCGTCGCCGGCGGTCAGCGCGGCCCGGGCCGTGACGACCAGCAGGTCCGCGCGACGCCGCGCGGTCAGCCCGCGTTCGGCCAGCCCCCGTCCCAACTCCCGCGCCTCGACGGGCTTCCCGGCGGCGACGAGCACCCGCACCAGCGTCTCCGCGGCGTCGAGCGCCACCGGGCCCTCGGGTGGAGCGGTGCGCACGGCGCGGCGTGCGGTGGCCTCGGCGCTGGTCAGGGCCGCGGCGGGCGAGCT
>Ga0247713_1000908_pt1 | contig 16145 bp, 11 predicted proteins | sample 21E_NmetaG_FD_189936 | JGI IMG/M metagenome (GOLD analysis project Ga0247713, IMG submission 189936) | Soil microbial communities from hillslope of Landscape Evolution Observatory, University of Arizona, Oracle, AZ, United States - 2-1-E_N | ecosystem: Engineered > Artificial ecosystem >... | reverse complement strand
CCGTATGCACGCGGCACGCGGTCCTGGCCCTCGGGTTCCGGGAGGGAAAGCTGGTGGTCGCGATGGCCGACCCGGGCAACCTGCTCGTCCTCGACGACCTCAGGATCCGCACGGGCCACGAGCTCGACGTCCTGGTGGCGACCCGCGAGGACATCCTCGCGGCTATCGAACGCCTCCGCTCGATGGAGGACACGACCGACCTGCTGGCCGAGCCCGAGGCGGAGCCCGACGGGCCGGTGGGGCTCGAGGCCGTCGACGCGGCGGACCGGGCTCCCATCGTCAAGGCCGTGAACAGGATCATCATGCAGGCCGTCGAGCAGCGCGCCTCCGACATCCACGTCGAGCCGGAGGAGCGCGACGTACGGATCAGGTTCAGGATCGACGGGGTCCTGCACGAGAAGATGCGTCTGCAGAAGGCCCATCAGCACGGGATCGTCTCCCGCCTGAAGGTGATGGGAGAGGCGGACATCGCGGAGAAGCGTCTCCCGCAGGACGGCCGCGTGACGGTCTCGGTGGCCGGGTCCCCGATCGACCTGCGGATCTCGACGCTCCCCTCGGCCCACGGCGAGGAGGTGGTCATCCGCATCCTCGACCGCAGCAGCTCCCTGCTCGGGCTCGAGGACATGGGTTTCACCCCCGCGATCCTCGACCGCTACCGGACCGCTACCGCCAAGACGACCGGCGCGATCCTCGTCACCGGCCCGACCGGCTCGGGGAAGTCGACGACCCTGTACGCCACGCTGAACGAGTTGAACGACCCGTCCCGCAAGATCATCACCGTTGAGGACCCGATCGAGTACCGGATCGGAGGCCTGCGGCAGATGCAGGTCCACCCGGCGATCGGCCTGACCTTCGCGCACGCGCTACGATCCATCCTGCGATCGGACCCCGACGTGATCATGGTCGGTGAGATCCGGGACCGGGATACGGCCTCCATGGGCGTGCACGCCGCGATGACGGGCCACCTCGTCCTGGCCACGCTTCATACGAACGATGCCCCCACCGCGCCGACCCGGCTGACCGAGATGGGGGTGGAGCCGTTCCTCGTGGCCTCGGCCGTGCAGGCGGTCGTGGCGCAGCGGCTGGCGCGCAGGCTGTGTCCGGAGTGCGCGGAGCCCTACGAGCCCACCCAGGAGCTGCTGGAGCGGATCGGGGTGCCGGTCCCGGAGGGGAAGTCGAAGCGGCAGCTCAAGCGGCCGGTCGGGTGCCGCCACTGCGCGAACACCGGTTACCGGGGACGGGTCGCCCTCGCCGAGCTCATGCTCGTCACCGACGAGATCGAGCGGGCGGTCGCCGACCGGGCTCCCACGGAGACGCTGGCCGAGATCGCGAGGTCCCAGGGGATGGTCCCCCTGCTCGAGGACGGGCTCGCCAAGGCCGCGGCCGGGATCACCTCCCTCGAAGAGGTCCTGCGCGTCGTCGGCTGACGCTCGACACGTCGCCGGTCCTCTGCTAGAGTTCCCGCTCGGTTCTCACGCGCCCTGCGCGCGAGCTCCCGGGCGGCGGCCAGACACCAGCCTTCACAGGCCTGCGCTGACGCGCGCCCTCGGAAGAACCCCTCCCCTGAGGCAACCGCCCCTCGCGCGGGCCACGACACAGGAAGTTCGTGAGCCATGAAGCGAGAGCGCAGCGATACGACGCGGGTCCTCCTCCGCTACATCGGCCCCCACCGGGGCCGGGTGGCGCTGCTCGCCCTGTTCCTGCTCCTCAGTATGGGGCTCCCGCTCGCCGGGCCGCAGATCCTGCGCGTGTTCATCGACACCGCGCTCGACGCCGGCGAGATGGAGGTCCTGATCAGGCTCGCCCTGCTCTACCTGGCGATCGGACTGGTCGCGGAGGTGATCGCCGTCGTCACGACGTACATGGCCGAGCAGGTCGGGTGGACGGCGACGAACGACCTGAGATCCGACCTGACCGAGCACGCCCTCGGGCTGGACGTGGCCTACCACAACAGCCACACCCCCGGAGAGATGATCGAGAGGATCGACGGCGACGTCAGCGCGCTGTCCAACTTCTTCTCGGTCTTCGTGCTGTACATCCTGGGGTCCGCGATCTTCGGGCTCGGCATCCTCGTCCTCGTCGCCCGGGAGCACCTGGGGGTGGGGGCGGTGCTGGCCGCCTTCGCGGCCGTCTCGGTGAGCGTCATGCACCGGCTGCGCCGGATCGCGGTCCCGGCCTCTACGGCCCAGCGGGAGGCTTCGGCGGAGCTGTTCGGGTTCCTCGAGGAGCGCCTCTCCGGCACCGACGACATCCGGTCCCTGGGCGCCGGACACCACGTCATGCGCGGCTTCGCACGCGCGAACCGGCTGCTGCACCGTCGGCTCGTCCACTCCGAGAAGGTCGGGGTGCTCATCTGGACGGCGTCCACCGTCCTGTTCGGCGTGAGCATCGCGATGACGCTCGCCCTCGGCGGCTGGCTGTTCGCCCGCGGACAGGCCACCCCGGGCACGATCTTCATGCTCTTCCAGTACGTGATGATGCTCGACCAGCCGATCATGAACATCGCGTCGCAGATGCGCGAGTTCCAGAAGGCGGGAGCCGGGCTGAACCGCATCGGGGACCTGCTGGCGGAGAGGCCCACCATCGTCGACGGGTCCGCTCCGCTGCCCGACGGAGCCCTCTCCGTCGAGCTGGACGGGGTCACCTTCGCCTACGCCGACGACGACGTGACCGTGCTGGACGACGTGTCCCTCCGCGTCTCCCCGGGTGAGGTGGTCGGGGTCCTCGGCCGGACGGGGTCCGGGAAGACGACCCTGACGCGCCTGCTCCTGCGTCTGTACGACGTGGGGCAGGGGTCCGTCCGGGTGGGCGGACACGACATGCGTGAGCTCTCCCTGGACGACCTGCGCCGCCGGGTGGGCGTGGTGACCCAGGACGTCCAGCTCTTCCAGGGGTCGGTCCGGGACAACCTGACGCTGTTCGACGGCTCGATAACCGACGAGGCGATAGTGGATGCCCTGCGCACGCTGGGGCTCGGCGCGTGGCTGGAGGGGCTCCCGGACGGCTTGGACACGGAGCTGGCCTCGCAGGGCGGGGGGCTATCCGCCGGACAGGCCCAGCTGCTCGCCTTCGCCCGGGTGTTCCTGCGCGACCCGGGCCTGGTCATCCTCGACGAGGCCTCGTCGCGTCTGGACCCGGCCACCGAGGCGATGATCGAGTCGGCCGTGGACCGCCTGCTGGTGGGTCGGACGGCCGTCATCGTCGCGCACCGGCTGGCCACCCTGGGGCGCGCGGACACGATCGTCGTGATGGAGCACGGACGGGTGCTCGAGCACGGACCGCGGGCCGAGCTCGCTTCCGATCCCGGCTCCCGGTTCGCCAGGCTCCTGCGGACCGGCATCGAGGAGGTGCTCGCATGACCCCCATACGCGACCGCGTCCCCACCGACACCCTGGGTAGGACCGTCCGGTCCTGGCCCCTGGGATGGCGGCTGGCCCGCACCCACCTGGGCTCGTACGCCGCGTCCGGGGCGCTGTGGGCTGCCCGGAGCCTGTGGTTCATCCCCATGGGGCTCTGGTCGCGCGCCGCCCTGAACCGGATCACGGGCGACGCCACCGGCGAGCTCTGGAAGCCGCTCGTGGGCCTGCTCGGCACCGAGCTGCTGCGGGCCGCCTCGTTCTGGGCGGCGTGCGTCGTCTGGACGTCCTGCTTCTACGCGTTCGTCACCGTCATGCGCACGAACGTGCTCGGGCGCGTCGTCCGGGGGCCCGGCCGCGGACGGGTCCCGGACTCCCCCGGGGAGGCGATCAGCCGGTTCCGCGACGACACCGAGGAGTTCGTGTACCTCCACGACCTGTGGATCGACGTCACCTCGGCCCTGCTGCTGACCGTGGCGGCCATGGTCGTGATGGTCCGCATCGACCCCGTCCTGACCGCGATCGTGCTCTTCCCGATGGCGGCGACCCTGCTGATCATGCACAAGACCGGGCCCCGGATCCGCGTGAACCGCCGGGCGACGCGGCGGGCGACCTCGGCCGTCACCGGGTTCATCGGCGAATCCTTCGGCGCCGTGCTGGCCATCAAGGTCTCGGGGGCGGAGCGTGGGGTGCTGCGACGCTTCCGGGAGCTGTCCGAGACGCGTCGGGTGGCGGCCGTACGCGACCGGCTCTTCGTCGAGATCACGGACAAGATCATGGAGAACCTCGTCCACGTCGCGATCGGCGTGCTGCTCCTGCTCGCCGCCGGACGCATGCGCACCGGCACGTTCACGGTCGGGGACATGGCGCTCTTCACCATGTACATGCACTGGCTGATGTGGCTCCCGCGCTGGACGGGCCGCCTGATCGCCCGTACGAAGCAGTCGGCGGTCAACATGGGGCGGCTGGCCAGGATCGTCGAGGGAGCCCCGGCCGAGGTCGTGGTCGAGCCCTGCGTCACCGGTCTGAGTGGGGAGCTGCCATCGGTGCCGGAGGTGGAGCGTTCCCCCGACGACCGCCTCGAGGTGCTCGAGGCGCGCGGGCTCACGTACCGCTACCCGGACACCGGCCGCGGGATCACCGACGTGTCGCTGCGCATCGAGCGCGGCAGCTTCGTCGTGGTCTGCGGCCGGATCGGGTCGGGCAAGACCACCCTCCTGCGAGCCCTGCTCGGCCTGGTCGACCTCGAAGCGGGCGAGACCGTCTGGAACGGACGCGTCGTCTCCGACCCGATGTCCTTCTTCGTCCCGCCGCGCTCGGCGTACACGGCTCAGGTCCCGCGGCTGTTCAGCGAGAGCCTGCGCGACAACATGGTGCTCGGACAGCCCGTCCCCGACGACCGTTTGGCCGAGGCCGTCCGACTCGCCGTATTCGAGGACGACCTGGCCGAGATGCACGGCGGGCTGGACACGGTGATCGGACCCCGGGGGGTCAGGCTGTCCGGCGGGCAGGTCCAACGGACCGCCGCCGCCCGGATGTTCGTGACGGGCGCCGAGCTGCTCGTGTTCGACGACCTCTCCTCGGCCCTGGACGTGGTCACGGAGGCCGAGGTCTGGGACCGCGTCTTCGCCCGCGGCGACGCGACCTGCCTGGCTGTCTCGCACCGCCGGGCGGCCCTCCGCCGTGCGGACACGGTCGTCGTGATGAAGGACGGGACGGTCGAGGCGTCCGGCCCGCTGAACGAGCTGCTCGAGACCTCCGACGAGATGCGCGCGCTATGGGCGGCCGACGAGGGAGCCTGGCACCGCGACGCCGCGGTGCGGTAGCGAGCTCAGATGAGGCGGCGGTCGCTCGCCCAGCGGGTCAGTTCGTGACGGCTCGACAGCTGGAGCTTGCGCAGTACGGCCGATACGTGCGTCTCCACCGTCTTCACCGAGATGTGCAGCCGCCGGGCGACCTCCTTGTACGTGTACCCGCGGGCGATCAGGCGCAGCACCTCCTTCTCGCGCACGGTCAGCTGGTCGACCTCCGGGTCCTCCGGGACGGGGATGTCGCCGGCGAACGCGTCCAGGACGAACCCGGCCAGGCGGGGCGAGAACACGGCGTCCCCCTCGTGGACCCGCCGGATCGCGTCGGCGAGGTCCTCGGGGGAGATCGTCTTCGTCACGTAGCCGCGCGCCCCGGACCTGACCACCGCTATCACGTCCTCGGGGGCGTCGGAGACGGACAGGGCCAGGAAGCGGACGTCCGGATGGGTCGCGTGGACGGCCTCGATGACGGCTCGTCCGCCGCCGCCCGGCATGTGGACGTCGAGCAGGACGACGTCCGGCTTGGCCTGCCGTATCCCGTCGATGGCCCGGTCGACGTCGGATGCCTCGCCGACCACGTCGACGCGTCCGGCCAGCTCGGCCTTGACCCCGGAAAGGAACAGCCGGTGGTCGTCCACCACGAAGACCCGGGTCATGTTCCGTTCCTCGGCATCCGCAGCTTCACCTCGCACCCCTCGCCGGTCGCGGTGACGATCTCGACCTTGCCTCCGTGCCGCTCGATGCGCCCCCTGATCGAGTCCGCGATGCCCCGCCGGTCGGCCGGAACGGCCGAGATGTCGAAACCGCGCCCCCGGTCACGCACGTAGGCAGTCACCGCGTCATCCTCGCACTCCACGTAGACCGAGACCTCCTCGGCTCCCGAGTGCACGGCCGCGTTCGCTGCCGCCTCCCGCAGCGCCCTGACGAGCGCGACCATGCGGTCGTCGGCGGCCGCGTCGCCCACCACCACGAGCTCGACGGGCACGTCGTGTGCGTCCTCCACCTCTTCCATCGTCGTCGTGACCAGGGCGGCCAGCTCGGTGCGGGCCGCGGGTGCCGCGGCCGAGTAGAGCCAGCTGCGCAGCTCCCGTTCCTGTCGTCGGGCCAGCGTCACCATCTTCCGCGGGTCGCCGGCGTTGCGCTGGATGAGCGCGAGCGTCTGCAGCACGGAGTCGTGTAGGTGCGCCGCCACCTCTGCGCGCTCCTGGGAGCGCACGCGTTCGCGGCGCTCATCCGAGACCTGGCGCAGGAGCCGCGATAGGAGCGGTCCGAACGCGACCACGAGTCCCGCGGTCGTGACGAGGACCGCGACCACGACGCTGCCGACCGCCCGTAGGTCGTCCTGGGCCGCGACGAGCGAAGCCATCCCCACGACCACGAGGGCTCCGCCCGCAGCCAGCCTCACGAGCGGGGGACGGGTGACGAGGAGGTCGCGACCTCCGATGCGGACCCAGGTCGGGCGCACCTCGGGCTCCGTCCGGATGTAGAGGAGCGCTGCACCCATGCCCGCCAGGACGAGGGGCACGCCCACCGCGTCGCCCACCCACAGCCCGTACGCCCGGAACACCACCAGCAGGCCGACGACCACGAGACCCAGCGCGACCGCCTGCTGGGCCGTGGGCTCCCTCGCGGGGGGCGCCGCCGGATCGTCCGGATCCAGCGAGACCGCCCATGCGACCAGGTAGGCGACGGCACCGACCCCTGCGGCGAAGGTCAGGAGGGCCAGCGCGATCCGGACGACCATGGCATCCACGCCCCACCGGGCGCCGAGTCCGGCCGCGACGCCGGTGAGCACGGCGTCCTGGGGTCGGCGGGCGAAACGGAGGGCCTCCATGTCGGCGATGGTCTCACGGCCGGCCCGGGACGGACATCAGGGGAGTCCCTGAGAAGGGTCAGGGTGGGGCGGTCGATATCAGGGCCTCCCCCGATTGTCCTGTCGGCCGGTCGGAGGCACGATGCGGACATGGACCACGAGCAGAGCAACGACACGGGAGCCCACGAGGCTCCAACCGCGGGGGCCCCGGCCCCCGCAGCAACACCGCGCCCCCCGGCGGCGACGGTCCGGACGTTCCGGCGCCGCCGCCTGGACAAGGTGATCTCCGGCGTCTGCAGCGGACTGGGCGCCTACACCGGGACGGACCCCGTCCTGTGGCGGCTGGGGTTCGTCGGCGCGACCATCTTCACCGGAGGCGTGGCGGCCATCGTCTACGTGATCGCCGCGGTAGTGGTGCCGTACGGGGACGACGACGCGTCGTCCCCGGCGGTCACCCTCGACCTCAACCGCTGGATCGGCATCGCGCTCTCCGTGGTCGGGCTGTCCCTGATGTTCGGCCTGTTCGACCAGGGTCCGTGGTGGGGGCCGCGCGGCGGGGTCCTCTGGGGGCTCCTGCTGATCGGAGCCGGGGTGACGCTGTGGAACGGCTCACGCGACGAACCCGCGCCGTCCGAGCCGTTGCCAGACGCACGGTCGGCTCCGCCGGCGCCCGAGCCGGCCGTCCCCGTCGGCGGCGGCCTCCTGACGGCGCCCACCACCACCCCCGTCGCCGCTCCCGTGGACAGGCCGGCGGCGCCGCGCGAGCGTTCGTACCTCGGGCGAGCGACCCTGGGAGCCACGGCGATCGTGATGGGGGTCCTCCTCATGCTCGACTCGGCGGGCGTCCTGCGTCTCTCCCTCGGCGCGGCCGCGGCCGTCGCCTTGCTCATCACGGGAGCCGGACTGATCGTCGGCGCCTGGCGGGGGAGGGCCCGCGGCCTCATCGCCCTCGGGGTCCTGCTCACGCTGGTGCTCTGCGCGTCGACCTATGCCCCGGCCGGCCTGCGAGCGGGGGTGGGGGAGCTGGTGGAGACGCCGCTGTCGGCCGCCGAGGCTTCCCGGGGGTACCGGCTCTCGGCCGGGGCGCTGCACCTGGATCTGACGGAGATCGACACGGCAGCCTCTATCCCGGTCGAGGTCGGTGCAGGCGAGGTGACGATCGTGCTGCCGGCGGACGCCGCCGTCGTCCTGCGAGCCCGGATCGGTGCGGGGGAGCTCTGGCTCCCGGGCGCGGGCCGCGCCGGCTCGCTCGTCGAGGACGGGCCGGCCCGCCACCGCGGTTCGGGGTTGAACCACGACCGGACGGTGCGGCTGGACGGCCTACCCGGGGCTCCGCGGCTCCACGTCGACGTGCGCATCGGGGTCGGTGAGCTCAGGGTGGTCCGAGGGGAGCGCGGGTCGGAACCGCCCGCCGAGTTCGGGTCCCAGGAGGAGGTGGCGCTGTGAAGAGACATGCCCTCGACCCCGTCTCTCTGATCGCGGGCGCGTTCTTCGCGCTCTTCGCGGTCCTCTACCTGACCGGCGCGCTGGACGGTTCCCTCGTCCGGATCCGGTGGCTCGGAGCCGCGTCCCTGGTCGCGCTGGGGCTCGCTCTGCTGCTCTCGCCCCGGTCGCGCCCGGACCCCACACCCGACCCGGGCGACCCCGCCTAGGACCGCGCCCAAGGCGCGCCCGAGCGGGATAATGGGGAGCTATCCGTCCCACGAAGATGGGAGGCCGCGTCGCGGCCTCCCACCTCCACCCCAAGCGCCCTCAGAAGCTGATCTTCGCGGTGCGGAGGTCCTGACCGACCGACCCCGGCCGGTACTGCTGGATCCGAGCGGGAGGCCCGAGGTCGACCGTGAGGTGCAGGCGCCCCTCTTCGTCGGCCACGACCAGGTCCTCCACCGCGCCCGTCACCTCGACCGTCGCGCCGGGCCCCGCCACCCGACCGGTGACGACCCTGGTCATCCCGGACCCCGTGATGTGGAACCCGTCGGACGAGGCACCCCTGATCTCCAGGAACTCGGGCGCTCGGGCGGGGTCGGCGGTGAACGACCATCCCCAGGCGGACGAGTGCGCCTCGACGGTGCGGTAGTCGAAGGCCGCCGGGTCCGGACGGCCGAGGTTGGCGAGGACGTGGGGCACCCACTCCCGGAGCACTTCCGCGCCGTACTGGTACAGGTGGCCCCCGTCGTGCTCGGTGGCGTGGTACCCGATCCCCTCGGCGTCCAGGGCGGCTACGAAGTCACGCTGCATCTGGTTGAGGTTCATCTCGGGCTGCGAGCCGAACACGACGTCGAGCGGGGACGCCTCGTGCTGGGCGGGGATCCCGTTCCCCACGGCGGTGCGGATATCCGTACCGCGCAGGTTCGCCGCCAGGTCGAGGGGGTTGCGGTCGCGCCACCACACCTCGTCGAGGACGTAGTCCCCGAAGATCGGCATGGAGGGCGAGTAGGGCTGGTCGTAACCGCCGTCGAGGCTGTACAGGCCGGACGCCATCGGTCCCCAGCCGGGGTTGCGGATGTCCAGCACCCCGGAGAGGGAGGCGGCGAAGGCGAACAGCTCCGGGTGCCGGGCGGACAGGAACATGGCCCCGTAACCACCCTGCGAGAAGCCGGCTATCGCTCGGTGTCCGCGCTGGGCCACCGTGCGGTAGGTGGAGTCGACGTGGGGGACCAGGCTCTGCACGAAGAGCGTCTCCAGCTGATACCTGCCGTCGCGCCAGTCGTTGTACATGCCGACCCCGTTGTGGGGGGACACGACGATGAGGCCCTGATCGGCCACGGCGGACACGTCCATCACCTCGAACCAGGTGTTCTCGTCGCCGCCGCCTCCCGGGAGCAGGTAGAGCACGGGGTAGGCGCGTCCCGAGGTCTCGTAGTCGGAGGGGAGCTGGACGCGGAAGCGGAGTTCGTTGGACGGCATGGCGAGGGTGTCGCACCGGTTGGGGTCCTGGTCGGCTCCCGGCAGGACGAAGCCCGCCGGGGCGATCGTGCCGCAGGGGTAGGTCGGGTTCCCGCCCGCGTAGGCCACTATCTGGCCCTCGGCGGCCACGCACGCGGTGGCCGCTCCGCGGTTGCGGCCGAGCCAGACGCCGTTGCCCCCTCCAGATGCGCACCGCTCGTAGCTGGGCATGCATCCCGCCTCGCCGGGTGTGCACTCCGCCGCTGCGGCCGGGGGCATCGACGCGCCGGCCACGGCCAGCACGATCAGGACCAGCATCCGCCTCATCCGTCTCCTCCCTCAGGGCCCGGGGCCGGACCCGTCGTCAGGGCCCGCGCCGTACGCGTTCGAGACCGGCCGCCTCGTACGTAGAGGCTTTCGAGCCGGCAGGGCACATCCCTGCCGCGAGGCCCTGCGTACCGTTCCCCGTCGCGCCACAGCCGGTCCATCGCCGGGGAACCTATCCAGCGCAGCCCCGGGCGTCCGCGGACTTATGCACACATGGGACGTGGCAGTATCGACGGGTGGAGGTCGACATGAGCGAGGTGTCGCGCGCCGCGGCCCGGGACCGCCGGGTCACGAGCCCGTGACGCCGCCGCGTTTCCGGACGATCATCGAACCGTTCCGGATCAAGTCCGTCGAGCCGATCCGGTTCACGACGCCGGAGGAGCGGGAGGCGGCGCTCTACACGGCCGGCTACAACCTGTTCGCGCTGGCGAGCGAAGACGTGATCATCGACCTGCTGACCGACTCGGGGACGGGAGCGATGTCCTCCGAGCAGTGGGCGGGGATGATGCGGGGGGACGAGTCCTACGCCGGGTCCCGGTCGTTCTTCAGGTTCGAGGAGGTCGTCCGGGATCTGACGGGGTTCCGCCACGTGATCCCCACCCACCAGGGCCGGGCCGCCGAGAGGATCCTGTTCGGGGAGGTGGCGCGCCCGGGCCAGGTCGTCCCGAACAACACGCACTTCGACACGACCCGGGCCAACGTCGAGCACACGGGCGCCGTCGCTCGGGACCTCGTGATCGCCGAGGGACGCGAGCCGGCCGTCCTGCACCCCTTCAAGGGCAACATGGACCTCCACGCCCTCGAACGGACGCTGACGGAAGAGGACGTCCCCCTCGTGATGGTCACCGTCACCAACAACTCCGGCGGCGGACAGCCCGTCTCCCTGCAGAACCTGCGCGGGGTGAGGGCGCTCTGCGACCGGTTCGGGGTCCCTCTGTTCCTGGACGCCTGCCGGTTCGCCGAGAACGCGTGGTTCATCAAGATCCGGGAGCCCGGACACGCCGACCGGACGCCCACCGATATCGCCCGGGAGATGTTCTCGCTGGCCGACGGCGCGACGTTCAGCGCCAAGAAGGACGGGCTCGCCAACATCGGCGGGTTCCTCGCCTGCAACGACGACGACCTCGCCGCCCGGTGCCGGGCCGACCTGATCCTCACGGAAGGGTTCCCCACCTACGGGGGCCTGGCCGGGTACGACCTGGAGGCGATCGCGGTCGGGCTGCGAGAGGTCCTACATGAGGACTACCTGCGGTACCGCGTCCGGTCCGTCGAGTACCTGTGGGAGCGGTGCCGAGACGCGGGGGTGCCGGTCGTCAGCCCGCCGGGGGGACACGCGGTCTACCTCGACGCGAAGGGGCTGCTCCCGCACATCCCCCCTCACGAGTACCCGGGGCAGGCGCTCGCGGTCGAGATGTACCGGCTGGGCGGTGTCCGTCCGGTGGAGATCGGGAGCGTCATGTTCGGTCGTCCCCAGCCGGACGGCACCGAGGAGCCGGCGCCGATGGAGCTCGTCCGCTGCACGATCCCGCGCCGGGTCTACACCCAGTCGCACATCGACTACGTGGCCGAGGTGATCGAGGGCGTGGCGGCGCGGGCCGAGGCGATGCGGGGGTACCGCATCACCTGGCAGCCCCCGTTCCTCCGTCACTTCACGGCCCGGTTCGAGCCGCTCGGCTGACCCGACCGCGCTCCCCAGCCGTGCCTCGGCGACGGCCGCTGTAGGCTCACGGGGTGAACACGCAGCCCCCGCAGATCGCCGCCCACGGCTCCCTCCTCGACCTGGTGGGGGAGACCCCCCTCGTCCGGCTCGACCGGGTCGGACGCGACCTCGGATGCACCCTCGTGGCCAAGCTCGAGTTCCTGAACCCCGGCGGCTCGGTGAAGGACCGGCCGGCGATCGCGATGGTCGAGGCGGCCGAGCGCGACGGGCTCCTGCGTCCCGGCGGCACGATCGTCGAGCCGACCTCCGGCAACACGGGGGTCGGGCTCGCCATAGTCGCCGCGCGGAAGGGCTACCGGTGCGTCTTCGTGATGCCCGACAAGATGTCGGCCGAGAAGATCTCACTGCTGCGCGCGTACGGGGCGGAGGTGGTGGTCTGTCCCACCGCGGTGGCTCCCGATCACCCCGAGTCCTACTACTCGGTGGCGAACCGGATCACGGAAGCGACGCCCGGCGCGTTCCAACCGAACCAGTACCGCAACGTCGCCAACCCCGACTCCCACTACCGCAGCACGGGTCCGGAGATATGGCGTCAGACGTCCGGACGGGTCACCCACTTCGTGGCCGGGATAGGGACGGGCGGCACGATCTCGGGGATCGGCCGCTACCTGAAGGAGCAGAACCCCGACGTCCAGGTCGTGGGGGCCGACCCGGAAGGGTCGGTCTACTCGGGCGGGTCCGGACGTCCCTACCTCGTCGAAGGGATCGGGGAGGACTTCTGGCCCACCACCTATGACCCCGACGTGGTCGACCGGGTCGTGATGGTGTCCGACCGCGACTCCTTCCTCACCGCCCGGCGTGTCACCCGGGAGGAGGGGATCCTCGTGGGCGGGTCCACCGGGACGGCCGTCTGGGCGGCGCTGCACATCGGGCGGGAGCTCGGTCCCGACGCAGTGGTCGTGGTGATCGTGCCCGATTCCGGACGCGGATACCTGTCCAAGCTCTACAACGACGCCTGGATGGCCGAGTACGGGTTCCTCGAGGGCACGGGCCGGACGGTGGGGGACGTCCTGCACGCGAAGGGGGACGACCAGCCGCCGCTGATCCACGTCCACCCGACCGAGCCCGTCCGCCAGGCCATAGAGATCCTGCGGGAGTACGACGTGTCGCAGATGCCCGTCCTGAAGGAGGAGCCCCCGGTCGCGGTGGCCGAGGTGGTCGGGGCGGTCCGCGACCGCGACCTGCTGGACCGCGCGTTCCGAGATGCGTCCGTGCTCGACGCTCCGGTCGGGGAGGTGATGGGTCCGGCGCTCCCGACCATCGGGTCCGGGGAGCCGGTCGAGTCGGCGGTGGCGAAGCTCGAGCACGCTTCCGCCCTCCTCGTGATCGAGGACGGCCACCCGGTAGGCATCGTCTCCCGCTCGGACCTCCTGGACTTCCTGTCGAAGGGACGAGCATGAACGAGGACTGGGGCTTCGAGACACGCGCCATACACGCTGGACAGGAGCCGGACCCGACCACGGGCGCGGTGATCGTCCCGATCTACCAGACCTCCACGTACGCGCAGGAGGAGGTCGGGAAGCACAAGGGGTACGAGTACTCGCGCACGGGCAACCCCACGCGCACGGCCGTCGAGCGGTGCCTGGCCTCGCTCGAGGGAGCCCGGTTCGGTCTCGCCTTCTCGAGCGGCTTGGCCGCCAGCGACGCGCTGCTCCGGCAGCTCTCCCCCGGCGACCACATCGTCATCCCCAACGACGCGTACGGCGGGACGTACCGGCTGGTCTCGAAGGTCTATGAGCCCCACGGTTTCCGTCACACACCCGTGGACATGACCTCGCTCGACGCGCTCGCCGGAGCCTGGACCGACCGGACCCGGGTCGTCTGGGTGGAGACGCCCACCAACCCGCTCCTCACCGTGGTGGACATCGCCGCGATCGCGGCGTTCGCCCGGGAACGCGGCGCGATCTGCGTGGTGGACAACACGTTCGCGACCTCGTGGCTCCAGCGCCCCCTCGAGCTCGGGGCGGACGTCGTCTTGCACTCGACCACGAAGTACGCGGGCGGGCACTCCGACCTGGTCGGCGGGTTCATCGCCACGGACGACGAGGAGCTGGCCCGCAAGCTCGCGTTCACTCAGAACGCGGTCGGCGCGGTGCCGGGTCCGATGGACTGCTACCTGCTCCTCCGCGGGGTCAAGACGCTGGCCGTCCGGGTCGAGCGCGCGACCCAGAACGCGAAGGCGATCGTCGAGATGCTGGCCGGGCACCCGAAGGTGGCGAGGGTGCTCTACCCGGGGCTCCCGGACCACCCCGGCCACGAGGTGGCCGCGAAGCAGATGAAGGACTTCGGGGCGATGGTCTCCTTCATCCACGCGGAGGGGGAGCAGGCGGCGGTGGACCTCTGCTCGCGCACCCGCCTGTTCACGCTCGCCGAGTCGCTGGGGGCGGTCGAGTCGCTGATCGAGCACCCGGGCCGGATGACGCATGCGAGCACGGTCGGGTCGATGCTCGAGGTGGACCCGGCGCTCGTCCGGCTCTCGGTGGGGATCGAGTCGACCGAGGACCTGGTGGAGGACCTCCGGACGGCCCTCGGCTGAGCGGCGGCTAGACCCCGTAGAGGGGACGGAGCTTGCCCTCGAGGTGGCGCAGCAGCGGGTCGGCGCTCAAGGGCTTGCCCGTCACCCGCTCGCACAGGTCCTTCGGCTCGTGCCGCCCGCCGTGCGCGTGCACGTTGTCGTTCAGCCACTGCTTGAGCGGGCCGAACTCCCCGCGGGCGAACCCTTCCACCAGTCCGGGTACCTGCTCGCAGGCCGCCTCGAACAGCTGCGCGCAGTACAGGTTCCCCAGCGTGTAGGTCGGGAAGTACCCGAACCCCCCGAAGGCCCAGTGGATGTCCTGGAGGCAGCCGCGCGTGTCGTCGGGCACCTCGACGTCGAGGTACTCGCGGTACCGCTCGTTCCAGGCGTCGGGCACGTCCGCCGCGGCGAGCGACCCGTTCATGAGCGCCCGCTCCAGCTCGAAGCGGATCATGATGTGCATGTTGTAGGTCGCCTCGTCCGCCTCGACCCTGATCAGCGACGGCCGGACGACGTTCGCCGCATGGTGGGCGGCCTCCCAGGTGAAGCCGTCGACCGCTGACCCGAAATGCTCCTCGACCAGCGGCCAGCACCACCGCCAGAAACCCTCCGACCTCCCGACCTGGTTCTCCCACATCCGGCTCTGGCTCTCGTGGATACCCAGGGAGGCGGCGCCGCCGATCGGGGTGAGCATCAGCTCGGAGGGGATCCCCTGCTCGTAGATGCCGTGCCCGGCCTCGTGCATCGTCGCGGCGAGGGAGTCGAGGAACCCGTCCGGACGGAAGCGGGTCGTCATCCGGACGTCGTCCCGGTGGGAGCCGCCGCAGAACGGATGGGTGGACTCGTCGAGACGCCCTCGCGAGAAGTCGAACCCGATGCGCTCGGCCACGCGGCGCACGAAGGCGCGCTGGGCGTCGACCGGCAGCTCGTGGGCGGCGAAGCGCTCGTCCGGACGACGCGGTCCGTCCATCAGCGTGGCCAGGAGCTCGCGCAGCCGGTCGCGGAGCGGCGTGAAGACCGCTTCGACGGACGCGGCCGTCATCCCGCGCTCGTAGCCGTCGGCGAGCGCGTCCCACGGCTCCGCCTCCCACCCGTAGTGGTCGGCGACGCGGCGCGCCAGCTCCAGGTTGCGCTCGAGCCAGGGACGGAACCGCTCGAAGTCGTCGTCCTGTCGGGCCTCCTGCCACTCGTGCTGAGCCCGGGCCCTCACCTCCGCCCGCTCGGTCACGAGCTCGGCGGGGAGCTTCGTGGCGCGCTCGTAGTGGTGCCGGGTCTCCCTCAGGATCGCCGCCGCGTCGGGGTCGGACGTCATGTCGTCGTCGGCCTCGCACCGGTCGAGCAGCTCCCCGATCCGCGGGTCCGTGGCCATGCGGTGTATCAGCCCGGACAGCTGAGCCATCTGCTGCGCGCGGTAGCCGACGGCCGCGGACGGCATCATCGTCTCCTGGTCCCAGCTCAGGATCGACGCGGTGCCCCCGAGTAGGGAAGCTTCGCGCAGGAGCGTGAGGAGCTCGTCGTACGGGCGGGTCTTCGTCTCCACCGCTACTTCTTGGCCGGCTGGAAGTAGGGGCTGTCTCCGGCAGCGTGGTCGGTGACGTCGACGACCTGCTTGATCTCGGGCACCGCCTCGGTGATGGCCACCTGGATGCCCTGCGAGAGGGTGACCTGGGCCATCCCGCAGCCCTGACACCCGCCGCTGAGGCGGAGGAATGCGGTCTCC
>Ga0247713_1000907_pt1 | contig 16154 bp, 17 predicted proteins | sample 21E_NmetaG_FD_189936 | JGI IMG/M metagenome (GOLD analysis project Ga0247713, IMG submission 189936) | Soil microbial communities from hillslope of Landscape Evolution Observatory, University of Arizona, Oracle, AZ, United States - 2-1-E_N | ecosystem: Engineered > Artificial ecosystem >... | reverse complement strand
CTGCTGACCTGATCGAGCGCTCGATCAGGTCAGCAGCCTCTTCGGGAGGCACGTGCTCCCAGATGCGCACGACTGTCCAGCCCGCATCGGCTAGCGCGGCGTTCGTGCGCCGATCGCGCTCAGCGTTCTCGGCGAGTTTGGGAACCCAGTAGGCCGCGTTCCCCTTGGGCGTAGTCCCGTGGTCGGGACATCCATGCCAAAAGCACCCGTCGATGAAAACGGCGGTGCGAGCACGCGTGAAGACGATGTCGGGACGGATGCGCCGACCCCCGGCTGGCACGGGATGGTCGACGCGGAAGCGGAGGCCGCGACGGTGGAGCTCGCTCCGGACGGCGCGTTCCGGCGACGTGTCTCGCCGCCGGTTCGCGCGCCCCTTGGCGCTGGCCGCGGCACTCGTTGGCGGCAGCGGCCGAACCACGCGCTCAGCGGAAGGCCTCGACGACGAAGGCGTATGAGAGCTTCATCGGTGCAGTGTGCCGGTGAAGTGCTGTACCGACCACGTTGGCTAGGTGATCTCGCATTCCCTGGAGGCAGCTGCCTACGTAGGCGCGCGCCTGTGTTGTGCGGCAGAGAGGGACGGCAGGCGCAGCGGAGACCGTTTCAACGACACGCCTGAACCGTAGGGCGCAGCGCCGACAATCGCACGGCCGCCGGTAGAAGGAGCCGGCGGTGAGGTCCGGAGGGCCCGCTAGGCTACGGACTCGTCCCATCCATCCGGGCATCCCCACGGCCCATCTTGAAGGAGCATCCCCATGGCTTCCACTCCCGACCGACGGACGGATCCGTTCCGGGCAGACTCGGATCCGCTGACGATCACGTTGTTCGTGTTGCTGTGCGAGTACGCACGTCTGCGCATGACCGTAACGTCGCAGCAGCTCATGGCCCGACTGTTCGCCCCCCCTATGCGTCTGTCGGGGGTTGAGTCGTCTCCAGCGGGGAACGTCGCCGAGCTGCAGGTGGCCCTGAGCCGCGTCACCGAGGTCTCGTTGGAGCGGCTCGGTGTGAACGTCAGCGCGCTCGTGGTTACCGCCAAGACCAATCGCCCCGGCGGGCGCCACGACGCCGACGATCCGAGCGGCTTCTACCTGCCGATGGCTCGGCATGGCTATGACGTGACCGACCCAGACAAGCTCGTGCTCGATGAGCAGGGCCGCGTCTACGCGGCGTTCGCCTGATCAGCCCCGACCGGGACGCGCGTCTGCGGACGATAGCGTTGCGCTTCCGGGGCTCCCGGGTCCGCCGCCCACTCGCGGGACGCGCGGACTGGCGATATCGCCGAAACTGAGGCGCCAACCGGCACCACGTGCTCGCGATCGACGAGGAGCCGCTCGCGTCGTCTGCCGAAGGCGAACCGTGTTGGTGCGGTCCGGGGAACCCTACGCCGCGTGACATGGCGCGGGCCCTCACTTCGGCCCGGGCGCGCCGGTTCCAGATGAGCCTGCTGCGGAGGACGGATCGTTTCCGCCGCTGCAGCGCATCTGGGCCAACGCGATCATGCCGCTGCTCGAGGAGCATTACTGCGGCAGCACTCGCGACGTTTGTGCCGAATTCGGCCCTTGCTCCGCTAGCAGGCGGATATCCGCTGGGGCCGACGACATCGTTACCGAGGGCAATGACGACGACGGAGCTTGAAGAGTGGTCTGACACGCCGTCGAGTTGTCGCCTGACACGCTGCTGGCGCAGCGCGCCCAGCGGGCTAGTTCCTCCCGACGGGGGCGCCGGTTCCGGTGCGGGGAAATCACGCCCGTGGCACCATCTCCAGAGCATCTGCTGACACGGGCGACCACGGCCATTTTCCCGTCAGTCAAGGTCGAGCTCGGCGAGTCGCCAGGCGTTGGCCGCGGCGGGCTGATCTTCCTGTTGAGAGACGGTCGCTGGCTGATCGATTTTCCGACGGTCTGGGGCGACTTTGAATCGCTCGTCAACCGCTTGACGCTTGGGATCGTGATCGCGATCTTGGTGAGCGGCGACGGCCGCGAGCCCTACCCGCAGGCCGTGCGCAAGAACTTCCTTGCGGCGTGAGGCTCAGGGCGCCTCCCAGTCGTACTGCCGATGCACGATGCGAAAGGTGGAGGACAAGTACTCGCTCAAGGAGTAGGCGCATGGAGACGCGTCACCGGAGAGCCGACGAGCGGCTTCACCGACGCCGCAGCGAACTGCAGTTGACAGCGCCCCTAGACCGCGCTGATAGGCATCGCGCTGAAGCATCTCGATCGCGATACGTTCGACGAGCGAGCAGCTCGCCCGGTCGTTCGTGCAGAGTCGACGCCGTCCACAGCTTGTTGTCAGTCCGACAAGGCCACCAAGCGCCTCATGTGGGGGTACATCCAACGCTTCGCCGCCCGCGGCCGCGTGGAACACCGCCGACCGCTTAGCGCCGCGGCTTAGGCGCGCGCTCGCGCCGACGCTGCGCGCGGCGATGGGCGGCGACGAGTTGCACGAGCTCGTCGGGATCCTCCGGTGCGGCGAGCACGAGCGCGGCCAGCAGCTCGCCGCGGCTGGTCGAACCGCCGTCTGACTCGACCGCGCGCACGAGCGCGTCGAGCTTCTTGTCGAGCGCCAGCGGTACGGCGAGCCCGACGCGCCGGGAGGGCGCGCGCAGCAGCGGGCTGTCGGGCGCGGGTGCGGGATCCGGCGACGAGCGAGAGAAGAAGACCTGCTCATTCAGGGCCGGCTGGCCTAGACCGCGCGAGCCGCGCGGGCCGGGCCGACGCTCGTCGTCGAGGTAATCGCCCACCTCGTCGCCGGCGAGCGCGGCAGCGCGCAGCGGCGCCGTGCGCAGGGCGCGCACCAGGCGGTGCAGATCGGATGTGTCTCGCTGCGCGCCCTCGATAAGGCCTGCCACGAGCCCCTTGCGCGACGTGCGCTCCCCGCCCTCGGCCGCGCGCTGCAGCAGACGATCCAGCCGCACGCTCAGCGGGACGGGCAGCAGAAGGCCGAGCTGCTTCTCGCGCTCCTTGCGTGTACCAGGACCCATCCGGCGAGCCTATATGCAGGTTCTGTACACGCGCTATGTATGATTAGTGCATGTATACACAGGTCTCACGGCGACGATCGCGCCGCCTTACCCGTCAACGACCGATTGCGCCGAAAGGCGGCAGGCGAGCGGTCGCGCGTTTCGAGCGCGAAGCCCGGGCTGCTGTCCGACTGCGGCTGAGGGCCCAGACAGGTGCCCCAGCCGCTCGCCGGACGAGCGCCGTCGCGCACGAGCGCCTCACGAAGAGCGCCGTTTCAGCTCGCCGCGGCGAACCCGTTGCGCCTCCCGCGCCGCGGCCGGCCGCCGCGGATCAACCCCGTCAGAGAGGAACCAGATGAGTACCGCAGCCGGCCGCAACCATGAACCCGATGCGGGAGCCCCCGCGCAGGCAGATGCACCGGCACCCGGGGGCCAGTTGCTCCCGTTCCAGCGCGCCTATCCAGACACCCCCGAGTTCGCGGGGGAGGTCGTCCTCTCGCGGATCATCTGCATGGATACGCGCGCACAGGCCGTCGGCGACATCTACGAGGCGCTGCAAACGATCCGTGCCTACGGCGCCACCCACCTTCCCGGTGCACCCGCGTGCTGGCCGGCACCGCCGCCATCGGGCCGCGGGCCGCGGTCGGTGCTCCGCGCTCTCGGGCTGACGCGACAAGAACTGATCACGAAGGAGTGGCGCCCGCCCTATCACGACGATCGCCAGTACGCGCGCCTGCCCTCCGCGATCCTGCATGCTCTCTATTGGCCATCCGCTCGCGCGGCGATGGACCTGCTGATCGCTGACGAGCCGGTGACGGCCGCTCGGCGGATGACCGCGCTGCTGGAGGACTACAAAGACACGGGAGTCGGCCAGTCAGCGCTCGACAACCGGCGCTCGGCGACGAACAAACTCCTGCGCTATACGCATACGTCCGCCGTGGCAGACGTCTGTCCTGAGACGCTGCGGGCGTGGCGCCAGGCTCCGCCCGTGATCCCCCGCGTCCTCGGACCGGCGCCGGCGCGTAGGACGGAGGGCCCATCTTTGCTCGACGTTCGTCGGCGACTCCGCGACCTTGACGCACAGATCGCGGCGCGGTTGCGGCTGCGCCCAGGCGAGACCGAGGCAGAGGCGCTCGAACGCATTGCGCCAACGAATCTGCGCCTGCGTGGTGTAGTTCGGCCGCTTCGCGCACGGGCGCTGATCGAGACGTTCGCCGCTACCGGCGCGCGAGCCGGAGCGGTCGCGGAGATGCGCTGGTGCCATCTGCTCGCGGCCCACCCGCGGAAGGATGGCCGCAGCGGGCCCGCGCTCGTCGTGCCAGCGATCAAAGGAAAACCCGCGCGCGTCAAACCGCTGCCGGACGGCCTCTACGACCACCTGGCCGCCCATCGGCGGTGCATCCAGCGCATCTGCGAGTCCGAGGGACGGGCCGTCGGTCCGGACTCGGCGCTCTTCCCCGGATACCTGACGCAGCCAGACAAGCTCCCATGCGCGTCGAGCCTCACGCGCTTCATGCGCGGCAGCGCGGACGGCAAGCAGAAGCCCTACATGACGCGAGGCGACGGAACCGGCGTCACCTGCCACAGCCTGCGCCACACCAGCGCGACGTTGATCCAGCAAGGCGCTGGGTCTCTGCCACGTGCCAGCGAGGATTCCCACGCGTTCCCGTTCCTGGATCTCATCACGCATGACCGGGACGATGTCAGGCGCCGCCGCTACCTCGACGTCTGCATGGAACATCAGATCGAGCACCTCTCGGGCCTGGGCGTGCTCCTTGCCTACGAGCGCATCGCAACCGACAAGGGGGCACGGCGCGGCCGCGACGTCGGGCGCTACCGCATGTATCTGGGGATCCACTCACTGCTCGTGCAGCACCGCCGCGCGCTCGTAGCCGCACAGACAGGCCCGGAGACGGGCAGCCAGCGGCTGCAGCGTGAGGACCTCGAAGCGGCGATCGCTGCGGTCGCTGAAGAGCTGCGACGCCTCCGTGAAGACGACGACGCGCTCGTAGCGGTCGGTGACGAGATCGACGAGCCGGACATCGTGCTGGACCTGCGTGCCGTCGAGGAGGATCTTCGCTCCAGCCTGTACCTCGACGGCCCGCTGCAGCGCGACTGGCTCACCGTCACCGAGCTCTGTGAGCTGTGTGGCGTCAGTCGACCCCACCTCGGTGCCTGCTGGCGCCAGGGGCGCCCGCTGGGCACCGCCGACGGACGCCAGCCCTTCGGCGACGGACCGGTCGTGCTCGACGACAGCATCGGCGAGGGCGAGCGCCGGCGGCGCATCGCCCTCGCAGACCTCGACCCGGCGTTCCTGCGCGAGCCCGTTCGGGAGGCCAAGATCCAAATCCTCCTGCGCGAGTTGCCGAAGTGGTGGTCGCAGGAGGCCTGCGCGATGTCGCTGCACCCGTGCCCCCGCACCCCCGAGGAACTCGACTTCTCCTGATCGCCGTGACCATCGCCGCGATCCCCTGCGTGATCTACGCCGCGAAGTCCACCGAGGACGTGCGGGGCTCGATCGCCACGCAGCTCGCCGACTGCCGTTCAGCGATCGAGAACCTGACCGACGGGGGCTGCCGCGAGGTGGACTCCGAGCACGCGGACGAGGGAAGAAGCGCCTACCGAGGCAACCGGGGCCAAGGGCTGGCGTCGGCCAAGCGCGCCGCGGTGGCGGCCGCAGCCGACGCCGGCGGCGCGGAGCTGTGGGTCCAGCACTCCGACCGGATCGCCCGCGGCGACGGCCTCGCGGCAGACCATCTCGCCGAGGTCTTCTTCGCCATGCGGCGCGCGGGCGTGCGGCTGCGATCGGTGCAGGACGACGGCAACCTCGAGGACGTCATCCGAGTGGCCCTCATCGGCGAGCGCAACACGGAGGACTCGCGACGTAAGTCCGAGGCCGTGCGAGCCGGCAAGCGGCGTCAGTTCGAGCGCGGCGAGCGGCTCGGTGGCCCGGTGCCGGATGGCTACCGACGCGTCCTCGAGCTCGACTCAACGGGGGGAGTCAGCGGCCGCTACGAGCTCGACCCTGAACGCGCGGCGGTGATCGCGCGGCTCTTCGAGCTTGCGGCATCGGGAATGGCCGACGCGAACGTCATGCGCACCCTGAACCGCGAGGGGCACCGAACGAAGGGCGGTCACTGGACCCGGCGTCGCGTGCAGGACACGACGACCAACCCCTTTTACGCCGGTCGGGTGACGCGCGGGCGCGCGACCCCCGGCGCGCAGGTCGAGTCACGTGCGGGAGGGCATCCTGCGCTAATCGACGTGGCGACGTTCGATGCGCTGCAACGCGGCCGCCGCGCGCGCGACCACGCCGCGGGATCGCCACGACAGCCCGGGCGCCCGAACTCGCGCCACTTGTTGGCCGGACTCGCCTACTGCGCCCGCTGCGCACAGCTCATGCGCCCCCGGGTAAGCACGTACCGACGTAAGGACGGCACTCAGGCTCGCAGCTACCTCTGCCGACACGTCAGCGACGGCACCGGCCTGTGTGACCAGCCCGTGTTCGACGCTGAGCAGGTCGACGTGTTCGTGGTCGAACACCTCCGGGGGTTCATCTTCGATTATGACGCGTGGATCACCGCGATCAGCGAACGACGCGACCTTCACCGCGAGACACTCGCGCAGCGCCGGGCGGCGCTGCAGGAGCAACTGGCGTCGCTCACCGGCCGCGAGCACCGCCTGACCGAGGACTACGCGCAGCACGTCGCCTCGGACCACCAGGCCCGAGCCGAGATCGCGGCTCTGGCGCTCGCTCGAGATCGCGAGAGCTCAGGTCGGCTCAGAGCTGAGCTGCGAGAGCTAACCGCAGCTGAGGCTCGTGCCACATCAGACGCCCCCGGCGACGCACTTCTGGACTTCCACAACGAGCTGACGGCAGCACTCGCAGGTGTTCTCGGCTGCGAACGCCCGCTGCTCGAGGTCAACGCGGAACTGCGCGTGTACTTCGCCGCGTTTTGGCTCAACCACGGCCCGAACGGGCAAAGATCTGTCTTTCCCACCATCGCTCCGGCGGCTGGGGACGTCATGCTGGCGGCGCTCAACGAGGCACTGCGCGACGGACACTTCGATCGAGTAGACACCCCGTTTCCGCTGTCGAGGATCTTCTACCTTGACCGGTGACACGCCCGCCGTCACCGACGGAGAAGACAGCGCCGGGTTTCTCAGCGACTCACGAACGCCGCCCCGCGGCGCCCGCTCATCGCTCCGACGACGGGTTCGCGCCGCTGCGTCGAGCGGTGCTGACCACCGTACCGGCACGCCCAGCATGGCGGTCGCGCAGCATCGCGACCGCCTGACGTCGACGGGCCGGGCTCACCAGTCCCTTCGCGGCATCCTTCAGCGCGTCGACGTTCAGGCCTGATCGGCGACGTTCCGCTTCAGGCGCTGGTTCTCACGCTCAAGCTCCTTGGACTTCTTGGCGTCGTTGGCCTTCATCCCGCCGTACTCGTGGCGCCACCGTCGTTCAAGAACTGCATCGGGTACACGGGATCCGCCCCGAGGGGCAGCGCGGCGGAGCACTGTCCTGCGACGTGATCCTTGGTCGCTCCGGCCGTGCCGACCCTGGCCGCGCGGCACGCTCTCACCGCCGTCAAGGCTCGGGGTCCGCTCCCACCTACTGGTACATCCATGCCTGTCGGTCCGCTTCAGCGCGCTCGAGGGCCGCCCTGACCCGCTCGTCGACGCCGCCCCAACGGTCAGTTGCGCGCTTGGCGGCGATCGCCGCGCCGATCGCGACCACGGCGGACCCCAGCGCGAGCGCGAGTGCCAGAGCGGACGTGTTTCGGTCAGTCATCGTCATCATCGTCATCTTCCTCGTCGTCTGCGCTGTCCCAGAGGCGGTTGTGGCGCCCGGCGAGGAGCTCGACGCGCCCGGGCTGCTGCAGGCCGGCCGCGTCGATCAGGGCGAACATGTGCTGCTGCGAGCGCTCCAGCGCCGAGCCGAGATCGTCGGCGTCCAGCAAGATCCAGACGACGACGACGTCGAGCGGGCCGTCCCAGTGCACGATCTCGGCGACCTGCTGGACAGAGCCCGTCATCGAGGCGCTCGTCAGACTGGCCGCGAAGTCAGCAGGTCCCTGAGCGAGCTGCGACAGCTGCCAGTGCGTCCAGAACGAGCCTGCATCGGTGCTGCGACCGTGGGGGCGCATCATCGGTTGCCTCCTTCGAGCGAGCTGTTCAGCTGGTCCGCCGCCTTCTGGGCTGCGCGCAGCCGGCGAAGCAGCGCGGGCGGCGCAGGCGACGCCGAGGCGCGCGATTCGTCGAGCGCCTTGCGCAACTGGAAGCGCAATTCGCCCGCCGCTGTCCGAGCCGCGTTGCGCAGGTCCGAGGCGCAGGACGGACACAGCGCGTGCTGGATCGGCTTGCCCCTGGACATGGCGAAGATCAACGGCGACGTGCATCTTGCACACGAGCGGGCAGCAAGGTGGAACTCTGGACTACTAGACATATAGAATCCTATGGTATACATATGTTGGACCTGCGGAATACTACACGTTGTGGACAACGACTTCGATTCCGCGGAACTGCTGCGCAACGTGCCGGAGTTCCAGGTCGGACTCTCCCTGCCGGCACCACTGAGCGGGCGACTGGATGTGCTGCTCGCCCGGGCCGACGAGGCCGGCCAGCCGACCTCGCGCAAGGAGCTCGTCGCGGCCTTGCTGCTGGCAGCGCCGTCCGACGAAGACAAGCTCGCGCGGCTGATCCTGCGCTACCGCAAGGCGCGTGTGGCGGACGCGATCATCGACGGCGAGGACGCCGGACGGATCCTCAGCCCGTCGCGCCCGCCGGGTCGACGACCCCGCGATCGCGACCGCCCACCGCGCCGGCGCTAACCAACAGCAACGGATCGGCGAGAGCGACAAAAGTTGTCGTTCTCGGCGGCGAGCCAGTAGAACCGCGGTATGTCGCAACGCACGCGAGTGGTCACCAGCGGGCCGATCTACGAGGTTCGAGAAGACCTAGGAACCGTGGTGCAACGCATCAACGTCGGCCGCCGCCAGGCTCGTGCGTTCATCACGTTGACCAGCGCGAAGGACGGGCGACCGGTCGCTGTTCGACCGTTCTCAGTCCTCGACGTCAAGCGCATCCAGCATCCGTGACCGCCTGGGTCGCCGGCTCCGGAACCTCCCACGCCCGCTTCAGCTCCGAGTGCTGGCGCAACCGCGAATTCGGACCTAGAGCCTCCGTGAACGCCCGAAGGTTTGCCGCGCGACAGCCGTAGCCATCACCAGGATCTGCTCTGCGGTAATGCGCTGGCTCCGATCGAGCAGGGCGAGAACCTCGAGCGGACCCTGTCGCTGAACTCGGACATCAGCACCAAGCCTAGGCCGCGAGACGGAGCATCGTCCGAGCACCTTGCTGCTCGCAGAGCTGTCAGGAGCATCGTCCGAGCACCTTGCTGCTCGCAGAGCTGTCAGGTATCAGCATCCACTAAACGGACAGTTTCCTCGGCGAGTCGGTCGACGGCCCTGAGGACCTCGGCGGGCGGCCGGTCGAGAGCGAGGGGGCGGACCGCGATTCGCTTGTCGACAGCGCGGATGCGGCGGTCGCTGTGCTCACCGGTCGCGCAGACGAGAGTCCCGCAGCGTGGACCGAACTCCAGTAGGTAGGACAGCATCTGGTAGGCGTCCCCGCCGAGGCTCGCGTCGAGCGACTTGAACTTCGCGTCGAGGATCGCGATCGGCTCTGGGTCCCCCGCCCGGCGCACGACAAAGTCGGGCTCGAGGCCCAGCGTTCGTTCGACGTCAAGCGCGCGACCCTTCGGCTGGCGGTCGAGGCTGGCTCCGCGGCGGCGTAGCGCTGCACCGAGCGCGACCTCGAGGAAGTCCTCGAAGACTCGCGCTAAGTCGAAGGCGAAGGTCACCGAGCGCACGGTCCCGGCGCGGGTGGTCACCGACATGCCGCGGACGATCAGCTCCGCGAGCGCGATCCCCGGCGCGTAGTGGCGGTTGAGGCGGGTGATCGGCGGTGAGCGGAGCGTGCGAGGGCTGACCACCGAGACGCCGTCGAGCAGCGCGACGATGCGACGCAGCCGGGCGCGGACGACGGGCGCGACAAGGGGAGTGCGCGTGAGCAGCAGAGCGGCGGCCAGCAGCAGGCGGTTCTCCGGGACGTCGAGGTCGTACTCGTCACGCGTGACCAGGACGGGCGTCGCCATGCCACCGCGCGCGAGCTGCTCGCCGATGCGCAGCCGGCCGCGCAGCACCGGTGTCGCCTCGTCGAGACGGCGGTAGCCCCGCAGCGGCCCGGCGCGCAGCGCGTCCTCTGACGCGGCAGCGAAGCCCCAGGCGACGGCAGCGAGCAGCGTCTCGGACTTCGCAAACGATGCAACCGTTGTGCGCCAGCCGAACGAGTCACGGGCGTAGGCGAGCAGGAACAGCACTTCGTGGACGTCGAGGTGCGAGCTCACGCGGAGCTCCCAATCCGGGCCGGCGGCCACGCCGACGGAGCTGAGGCCTCGCAGCGCGTACTGCCCAGGCACGGGGCCGACCTCAACGTGGACGAGCCCCGTCGCTCGCAGTGCGGCCGCCTGCTGGGATGTGAGCTCGTACGGCTTGTAGCCCCAGGCGGGTACGTCGAAGTGCGCGGTCACGCGGCGCCGGCGTCAGTGGCGTCCGCCCGGCGCGCGACCTCCGCCTGCACGGCGTCGAGCCCGAAGTCCACCGCGACATCACGCGTCGTCCCGTAGAAGCGCTCGACCAGTAGGGGAAGAATGTCGTGCTCCCAGACTGTTTCGAGGTCCGGCGACGTACCGGCGGAGTTCATGAAGTACGACGGGCCGATCGCGAGGTCGGCGTCGCTGTCTGCCTCGAGGAGCATCGCGTTGAGGGTCTCGAGCAGGGCCGCGGGCTCGGGGTCGAGGCCGTGGCGCTCGAGCCATTTGCCCAGCAGGCTGCGAACCGGCTCGGCATTCGGCGACAGCTCGATGAAGGCAAAGCGGCGCCGTAGCGCGGCGTCGAGCAGCGCGATCGACCGGTCGGCGGTGTTCATCGTCCCGATGACGTGGAGGTTCGGCGGCAGCCGGAACTCCTCGTCACTGGAGTACTGCAGGCGCATCGGCTCGTCGCGGTACTCAAGCAGGAAGTACAGCTCGCCGAAGATCTTCGGCAGGTTGCCTCGGTTGATCTCGTCGATGATCAGCAGGTGCGGGCGGTCCGCGTGTTCCTGCGCATGAGCCGAGAGCTCACGCAGCGGGCCATCGACGAGCTCGTACGTCAGCGTCGCGCCAACGGTCACGGGTCGATAGCCCTCGACGAAGTCCTCGTAGGTATAGGAGGGATGGAACTGGACGAGGCGAACTGCATCGCTATCGAAGGCGTGCGCCGCCAGCCGGCGCGCCAACCACGTCTTGCCCGTCCCCGGCGGGCCGTAGAGCACGATCTGCCGGCGGGCGGCGAGCAGGTCCAGCGTGCTCTGCAGCCAGCTCTGCGGCAGAAGGAGATCGGCGGCTAGTTGGACGGTGATGGGCGGAAGTGGCCGCGCCACCACCGCGGACGTCGGCTCCGGCGGGGGCGACGCTGGCAGCTGGGCCGCGGCCTCGCGCAGCGCGGTAGCGAGCGCGGGCCAAGAGCGGACGACGCCGTCCGCCGCAGCGACGCGCACCGCGGCCTCCTTCAGAAGCTCGGCCCAGCTGCCGCCGAAGCCGACCGCATGCTGCAGGCGCTCCAGCAGGTCGGCGTCAACTGGCGGCTGAGGTGCCCCATCTTGTTGCGGAGCGCTCGGAAGTAAGGGGAGCGCTCGCTCGATCAGGTCGTCCCACTCGGGACTCGCCGGCCCGTTCCAGGTGGGGCGAACAGCGTCGTCGTACGGCTCGTCGACGGGCTCGGGAACGCGCGTGCGCAGGATCTCGCGCACCGCCAGCAGCTTGTGTTCCTCGTCGTCGGCGTCCGAGACCAGCGCTGCGCCGCCAAACCGGCGTAGCAGCTTGAAGCGGTGACGGCCCGAGATCATGACGTCGAACTCATCGGGGAAGCAGGCGTGCAGGACGGCGTTGGCCTGCAGGCCGTCGGTGCTGGTGCGAACGCGGCCGACGAGGTCGCGGAAGCGCCATGGGTCCGCCAGCTCCTCGGCGCGGCCGCTGCGGACCTCCTCCTTGGCCGCGCGTGCGAGCTTGAGGACGAAGCGGACGTAGGCATCGCGGTACTGCTTGCCGGGCCCATAACTGGCAATCCCGCCGTCGAGGATCTCCCAGAGGTCGGCCGGAACCGTGACACCGTCTGGGAGCAGGTCGAACAGCGCTTCGAGGTTGCGGTGCTTGGTCGCGACGCCCGTGTCGCGCTCGCCGAGATGCTCGACGTAAACGATCTCGACGCCGAGCTGCCGGACCTCGGGCGGATGCGGCTCAAGCTGCGTGCGCAGCTTCTCGCCGAACGTGCCCTCACCAATCAGCTCGGCGCCAAGCGTGGTCTGCAACATCGAGAGGTACTCGTCCCCCCACAGCTGGCCGGCGGAGAAAAGGGCGCCGTTGCCGACGAGGCACTCCCGTCGCCAGCGATCGAAGAGCTCATAGATCTCGGGACGACACCAATCGGCTCGTGGCATGACCTGACGCTAGCGCGCCGGTGTGTGAATGCCCAAGTTCAAGCGCTGTGCGGGCTTGCGGCGACGCCGCATCGAAGCGACTGCTGCCTGGCATGGAGGCTGTCGCATAGGTCCACCGCGGCGACAGGTCTGGCATTTCGCGGCAACAAATCACTCTCGGTGCTCATCCAGAGGGCTGAGAACGCCTCAGATCAGATGGTCGGCGGCGCGCAGCTCCTCGTCGGCGACTTGTGCGACAGCCTCCATGGAAAGCAGAAGCCACCGACTGGGGGCGCGTCACGTCACTACCGCTGCCAGGCTCGCAAATCGCCGCTAAACGTGGGTTTTGTCGCTTCTAGCGCAGGACCCGGCCGGCGTCGCGGAACACCTGCGGAACACGGCGAACCCTTGTGAGACGCCGACCGGGCGCGCCGGCGGACGCCGCGCTCGGTGCTCTAGAGGCACTGCACCGCTGCCATGCCGCAAACCACGACCCCAAGACTCCCGACGGCCACCACGCTGCCGTAGCGCACGGCTTTCTTACCGAGGGCCTTTCGCGCCGGATCTCCGGCCACCGGGCGGAATTCGTCGTACAACTGAGGGACGGCGCTCAAGACCTGCCCCAGTATGCGCAGCCATTCCACGCCTCCGCTCTCCTCGCTACTTGCACCGTCCATTTGAAGCTCCTTCCGCTGGAATAGAATGGGCGAAGGACGTTCCCGTCGCTATACCGCTGGAAATGTAGCAGATGGGCGAAGTCAAGTGACCGATCTATCCCGCTTCCGGTATAGTCTGCGACGTGGACGACGAAACCCATAAGGTCGCCGACCGGCGCGACGTCGAACGGCCGCACTTGGCGTTCGGGCGGGAATTGGCGAACCTGCGCAAATCGCAACGCCTGGGCCGACCGGAGCTCGCGGAGCTGGCCGGCGTGTCATACCCGATGCTCGCCAATGTTGAGACGGGCCGGCGGCGAGCCAGCGACGAGCTGATCGCCAAACTGGCTCCGCATCTGAGCGTGCCGCCCCAGCAGATAATCGAAATCCGCGACGTCAGGGAAAGGGCGCCAGCCGGCAGCATGCCGGGAGCGGTGGTGGACGTCGCCGGCAAGGACCTGCTCGCCGAGGCCATGCACGCCACGGTGCTGCTCGACGCGGCGAACGGGCGGCGAGGCGAGGGCGACGAGAGCCGCCGCGGCACAGTGGTCGCCGATCTGATCCGCGATCTCTTCAGGCTCGAAGACACAGACCTGGCCACGGTGCGCGGCTATGTCGACGGCTTGCTCGCGGCTCGCGACCGCGTAGCCACGGCCGTCAACCCGATCGCAAAAGCACCGCTTGTCCAGGTGCCTGGCGAGACCTTCGGACCGCTGCGCCGCTGGACGGTGGCACCCTGGCTCCGGCACACGGTGGTTGACGACTGGGATGCTGCCCAGTGGTCCGAGTATGTGAGGCACCAGCTCCAGGGGCCGCCGTTCCGCTTTCCGTTCTCCACCGGAGAGCCGTCGGACGAGGGATTCATGATCGACGAAATGCTTCGGGCTCGTCTTCGCGACCTGGCCGATGCCAGAGAGCACGAGTGGCCGTCGCCGGCCGAGATGGCCTACGCCTCCGAGGTTGGGCGCTTCCTCCGCGGGGAGCCCTACGACAGGGCGCGCGGCTATGTCGAGGCCAAATCGTGGCTTGAGTTCGCGGTGTATCGAGGGCCGCAAACGGGCCATCGCGCGAACGACCTGTTATTGGCCTGGCTGACGCGAATCTCGTTCGTGGCCTGGGCAACGAAGCGGGATGCGGCTGGGACTCGCGCCTTCTTCGCTGACTGCATCGATGAGTTCGGCAGCGATCTGTTCCTGCCGGAGGTCAGCGATGAGCCGAGTGGAAGAGGATCAGACTGATCGGATCGCCTCGCCGAGGCTGCCTTTCTACGCCCCGCATCGACGGACCCACGGTCTGGGCGGAGATCAGCGGCCAGCACCGCATCGTGCTGCCGGGCACCCACGGATGAGGTTGCTCGTGCGCGCGCCGGCTCGCCGGTGCAGTCGCCGGCCGAGCGCACGGTTGACGAGGTTTTCTCTCGGCGGCGCCACTGCACGGCGCCGCGGCTCATCGGAGTCGAGCGGTCACGCGGTGATCTCGCGCCGGGTGACGCGGTAGATGCCGATCAGAAGCGGGACGACCATCCAGAGGGCGAGGCTGGTGCCCGCCTGGGCCCACTGCGTGGCGTTGTAGACCTCTTCGGACATCGGGCCGATGGAGCGGAGCGTGTCGATCCAGGGCGCCACGTCTTCGAGGAAGGGCAGCGAGACGACGCCCGCCCACGCCTGTAGCTACGGGACCCGCGGGCCGACAGTCATCCAGTCGTGTCTACCGTTGGCCGATCACGCAGCACGGCCAGATGGCATGCTTCGTCCATGAAGGGACGAGCCACGTTCTCGGAGCAGGAGGCCACGGAGCTTCGCGCGGCGTTCGCCGCGCTTAGTCGAGCGCGCCGGGATGGCGACCGTGCCCGAGCCAAGGCGCTCCGAGATTCGCTGCGCGCCGTGCCCTTCTACATCTCCGACTGGGCACGGGACGAGCAAGGCTTCGAGCCGAGCGACTTCGAGCGGTTGGTCGACGATGGCTCGATCCAGATTACGGCCTGAGAGCCTCGATCTGCATCGTTGGCCGCAGTGACGCTGGTCTAGGTCTGGTCGTCGTGCGGCCTCCAACGGTGCCGCTTCGGAACGCTGACCGCATCATCGTCGTCCCACGCCGCGCAGCGCGCGCACGCGATACGGCGGGCGTCGCCTTCTCCCTCTGAGCATCGGAACGCGCAGAACATACGTGCGTCGGAAGCGTGGTCGAGTCAACCCTGTAGCGGAGCAGTAGACCCTAGCGTTGTCTTGTGGTACAGTTGTACTACATAACACTACAAGGAGCGAGACATGAACAACGACAACCTGATCGCGAGCGTGGCTGAATTTTCGGCCGCCGTGGGCCAGGCATTCACCAGGCTCGCGACGGATCTGAGCGGCGCCACAGGCTCGTCCCCGCAGGCTGGGGTTGAGCCGGTTGAGCCGACCGGAATGCGTCAGCAGCAGATCATCGAGATCGAGCGCCTCCGTGACCGCGCGGGGATGAAGGTGGCGGAGATAGCTGAAGCGCTCGGCGGATACGACGTCGCGAACACCCACCTGGCCCTGAGGAGCCTGGAGAAGAAGCGAGTCGTCGAGCTCGTTCCCGGCGTGACACCGCAGCACTGGCGCTTGACGGACGAGTACATGAAAGGGCGCAACATCTGGGATCGGGAGGAGCTGATCCTCGCGCTGGACTGCTTTGTCCAGGCCGATACGAAGCCGAGCGAGGAGCAGATGCGCGAGCTGCAGAGCGACCTTACGTTCTGGGCCCTAGCGCGAGGTCAGCGGCCGAGGTCGGCCGCCAGCGTCGCTTTCAAGCTCGCGAACTTCCTCTCCATCGCGACCGACGGAGCGGAGGGGTTCGAGCACGTCGGTCGGCGCGACCGCGATGTCTACGAGGAGTTTGGCTCGCGGCCGGACGCCCTTCGCGAGGCCGCGACGGCCATCGTGGGTGCGCTGGAGGCCGCAGATGACTGATCTGCGACCGAAACGGCCAGAGATCAACGAAAAGGGGCTCCGCAGGGTCGTTTCAGTCCACGAGGATTACGCTGCCAGGTCACG
>Ga0247713_1000906_pt1 | contig 16156 bp, 15 predicted proteins | sample 21E_NmetaG_FD_189936 | JGI IMG/M metagenome (GOLD analysis project Ga0247713, IMG submission 189936) | Soil microbial communities from hillslope of Landscape Evolution Observatory, University of Arizona, Oracle, AZ, United States - 2-1-E_N | ecosystem: Engineered > Artificial ecosystem >... | reverse complement strand
GGTCAGCGCCACCACGTCGCCCCCCCGAAGTCCGCGGGCCAAGGCGGCCGCCACGCCGGCGGACACCCGCGCGTTGGCGGCCGCCTTGGCCCGCGGACTTCGGGGGGGCGACGTGGTGGCGCTGACCGGTGAGCTCGGGGCGGGAAAGACCTGCTTCGTGCAGGGGGCGGCGCGGAGCCTGGGCGTCACCGACCGGGTCACGAGCCCCTCGTTCGTCCTGCGTCGCGAGTACCCCGGACGCGTGCCGGTGCTGCACCTCGACGTCTACCGGTTGGACTCCCTGCACGAGGTCGAGGACCTCGGCTACGAGGACGTCCTCGCGGGAAGCCACGTGACGTTCATCGAATGGGGCGACGCGATGAGTCCCCTGCTGCCCGCCGAGCATCTCGAGGTCGAGCTGCGCGTCGAAGATGAGCTCTCCGCACCCGATGCGCCGATGTCGGGCGACGAGCCGCGGCGTATCGTGGTGCGGCCCCACGGCGACGACTGGGCCCGCAGGATCCCCGGCCTGGCCGCTGATCTGCTGCCGTGGACACGACGCGACGAGGAACCGTGACGGACATGCTGGTGCTGGGACTGGAGACGTCCACTCCGCAGTCGAGCGTCTGTCTCGCCACCGAGCGGGGAGTCCTCGCCGCCGCGACCCTCGGGCGCCCGCAGTCGCATGTCGAGTTCCTCGCCTCCGCCGTCGAGTTCTGCCTTGCGTCCGCCGACGTGGACATCACGGCGGTCTCCGGTGTGGCCGTGAGCCTCGGTCCGGGCTTGTACACCGGCATGCGGGTGGGCATCGCGGCCGCGCAGGCCCTGGCGCACGCGCGCGGCTTGCCGGTGGTGGGCCTGGCTTCCCTGGATCTGCTCGCCTTCTCGACCCGTCATGTCCGCCGGCCGGTCTGCGCGGTCCTCGACGCCCGCCGCGGCGAGCTGTTCTGGGCCTTCTACCGCAGCGCTCCGGGTGGTGTGCAACGGGTCAGCAACCTGCGCGTCGGTCCGCCCGAGAAGCTGGCCGGCGAAGTGGAGTCCATGCGCGAGGACGTGCTGGCCGTCGGCGACGGCGCGATAGCGCAGGGGCCCCTGCTCGAGGCCGCGGGTGCGGAGATCGGCTCGTCACCGTCGACCGCCTATCCCTCGGCGCAATGCCTGGTCGAGCTGGCCCTGCCCCGGTTCGCGCGTGAGCAGACCCAGCGCCCGGAGGACCTGCGGCCCGTCTACCTGCGCCAGGCCGACGCGCGCATCGGCTGGCAGAACCGCGGAGCGCTGTTCGGTGGGAAGCCGGCGCCAGCCGGGAAGGCCGGCTCGTGATCGCCCAGCTGCCCCGCCTCCCCCTCGCCGAAGTCGTCGTCGCGCCGATGCGCCGGCGTCACCTGCGGCCCGTGCTCGGGATCGAGCATCTGGTCTATCCCCGGCCGTGGTCGCCGGGCCTGTTCGCCGCGGAGCTGGAACGGCGCGACACCCGTCGGTACCTCGTCGCGCTCGCGCCGAGGGACGGCGACGGGTTCTGGTATCGGGTCGGTCCCGGCCGGCAGGTCGTCGGCTACGCCGGCCTCATCCTCCAGGCGGGCGAGGCTCATGTCACCACCGTCGCGGCGCACCCACACCACCATCGGCGCAAGATCGCCAGCCACCTGCTGCACGCCCTGCTCACCGAGGCGCGCCGCGCCGGCATGCACGCCGCCACGCTGGAGGTCCGCACGGCGAACCGCGGCGCACAGCGTCTTTACGCCGGCTTCGGGTTCGCTCCCGTCGGCGTGCGTCCCGGGTACTACGCGGAGACCGGCGAGGACGCGGTCATCATGTGGGCGCACGACCTCCAGGGCAGCGACATGACCGAGCGCCTGCGCGTGCAGGCGGCGCGCCTGTCCGAGCCCGGCGGCGCCAGCGGGGCCCCGGACCTCCACGTGCCATGGGTCAAGGGACGCGTGGGGCTGGGGGAGCCCTGATGCTCGTCCTGGGGATCGAGACGTCGTGCGACGAGACCGCTGCGGCGCTCGTCGAGGACGGCGTGCGGGTGCGGGCCAACGTGGTCGGCACCCAGGTGGAGCATCATCGCCCCTACGGCGGTGTCGTGCCCGAGATCGCCGCGCGTGCGCACCTGGAGCTGCTGCTCCCGGTGCTGGACCGCACCCTGGTGGAGGGCGGGGCGACCTACGCCGACGTCGAGGGCGTGGCGGTCACCGTTGGCCCGGGGCTGGTGGGAGCTCTGCTGGTGGGTGTGGCCGCGGCCAAGTCCCTCGCTCTGGCCCGGGGCGTCCCCCTCATCGGGGTCAACCACCTCGAGGGGCACGTCTACGCGGTGCAGCTGGAGTACGGAATCCTGGAGCCGCCGATCGTTGCTCTCGTCGTCAGCGGCGGCCACACCAGCCTGGTGCTGCTCGACGAGGAGGGGACCTTCACCACGCTGGGTGCCACCGTCGACGACGCGGCGGGCGAGGCCTTCGACAAGATCGCCAGGTTCCTCGGCCTGGACTACCCCGGCGGTCCGGAGATCGACCGGATGGCGCGGGACGGCGACCCTGCGGCAATCGCCTTCCCCCGGGCGCTCCTCGGGCAGGAGGGCTATGACTTCTCGTTATCGGGGTTGAAGACGGCCGTCGTGCGGGAACTTCGAAGGCGACAGAGCGCCGGCGAGGAGATCTCGGTACCCGATGTCGCGGCATCGTTCCAGGAGGCCATCGTCGACGTGCAGGTGCGCAAGACCGTCGCCGCGGCACGCGACCATGACGTGGAGCAGGTGACCATCGTGGGCGGGGTCGCGGCCAACTCGCGGCTGCGCGCCCGCATGAGCGAGGCGTGCGGGCAGGCCGGTCTGCGTCTGCTGACCCCGTCGCCGGCGCTCTGCACCGACAACGGCGCCATGATCGCTGCGGCGGGCTGGAACCGGCTCGCGGCCGGGGAGCGCTCGGCTCTGGACATCGGCGCCGACCCCAACCTCGCCCTGGCCGCGCCCTCGGCGGTGCGACCGTGAGCGCCGCGTCGACGCACACCCGCGCCCGCCCTGTCGACCCGTCGGATGCCGGCCGGCTCATGCGCCTCCTCGAGTCGGGTTTCGGGGGCAGCAGCGATCCCCTCACCAACCACCTGCTGCTCGACGCCCTCGACCGGCGCGAGTTCGCCCGGTTCGTGGTGTGGCCGCCCGCCGACCCGATCGGTGTCCTCTACATCGGGGCGTCCGCATCGGTGGTCGCCGCAGGAGACCCGGCTGCCGGACCGGCTCTCGCCGGTGAGGCCGAGCGCGCCGACTGGCGGGTGCTGCTGGGCGACGCCGCGGCCTGCCAGGCGATCTTGGAGGCGACCGCCAAGGGCTTGTTCCGCCGTCGCCACACCGCCCGGGAGCAGCGGTTCATGGCCGCCACGAAAACCTCCGGGTCGACGTCGGTGGAGGGGCTGCGCCGTGCCCATTCCGGCGATCTGGAGCGGCTCACCGATTTCGCGTGCCGCCTGCACGTGGAGGACCGCATGGGCCCGCCGATCTCCCGTGCCGGCCGCAGCGCGGTCAGGTCACGGATGCACCACAGCATCACCGCCGGGGCCACATGGGTGATCCAGCGCCGGGGGCGGCCGGTGGCCAAGATCGACCTGCCGCTGCGCTCCCGCCGCCGGGGGGCGCAGATCGCCGGTGTCTACGTCGAGGAGGCGTGGCGGGGCCGGGGGATAGCGACAGCCGCGGTGGGCGCGCTGGTGTCCCACCTGTTGACCGAGGAGCGCCTGCCGGCAGTCAGCCTGCACGTGCGGGCGGACAACGAGCCGGCGCTGCGGGCCTACCGGCGGGCTGGCTTGACCGACCGCGGACCCTGGCTCCTCGCCCTGCGCTGACCCCGTCGAGCCGGGTTCATTGGCGGGCCTGTGCCAGCAGGCCCTCCCCCTCGAGGCGGTCGACGAGCTCCTCGGGCGCCGTTCCGTACACCACCGACAGGGCCCGCAGGTCCTCCCCGCGTATGGTCAGCACGCTGCCGTTGAAGTCGCCGCGCTGCAGCTGGATGGTGTGGGCGAAACGGGACACCGGCTGCAGCTCCGGGTCGAGATCGGCACGGGCCAGGCCCCGCAGGTTGAGCATGACCTTGGCGGGGTCGGCGGAGGCGGGTGGCGGCGCCTCCGGCTCCTCCTTCGGCAACAGCTCGGACACGGGGACGTTGTAGAACTCGCTGAGCTCGGCGAGCTTCGCGACGGACACCGCCCGATCCCCCCGCTCGTAGGAGCCGACGACCACCGCCTTCCACCGTCCCTGGGAGATCTCCTCCACCTGTTGCAGCGTCAAGCCCTGCTGCTGCCGGATGGCCCGCAGCCGGTCCCCGAGCCGCTGCTGATAGCTGACCAACACCGCCACCTCCGATGAGCGACGCTCGTGGTTCTCCGGTACGGCGAGCCACCCGGCCCTGTGCGGAGACGATACCAGATTGTTACACAGCGTGACTAGTCCCCAATTTCTCGGGATGAGTTGAGCGTCTCGGACTCACATATGAGCATGGCACCATCGGTCACACTTGCACTCGACCTAGGCGACTGCTAACGTCGCGGTTAGCACTCAACGGCGGCGAGTGCCAACGCCTCGCCCCGCCCAAGGCCCCACAAGCAGGCCACAAGCAGGCCCACAAACAGCAAGGAGGACGGTATGGCGACTGCCACAAAAGTTGCACTGAAGCCGCTCGAGGACCGCGTCGTCGTGCGTGCGGACGAGGCGGAGGAGACCACCGCAAGCGGCCTGGTCATCCCCGACACCGCCCAGCAGAAGCCGCAGCAGGGCACGGTCGTCGCGGTCGGTCCGGGGCGCATCTCCGACCAGGGAGAGCGCATCGCACTGGACGTGTCCGAGGGCGACAAGGTCGTCTACTCGAAGTACGGCGGGACCGAGATCACCCACGACGGTGAGGACTACCTCATCCTCTCGGCCCGCGACATCCTCGCGATCGTCGAGAAGTAGACCTCACACCCGCGCGCAGAGCGCCGGAGCAAGCACAACAGGAGGCACACACACATGGCCAAGCAACTCGCATTCCACGAAGACGCCCGCCGCCGGCTGGAGACGGGCGTGAACAAGCTCGCCGACGCCGTCAAGGTCACGCTCGGACCGAAGGGCCGCAACGTCGTGCTCGACAAGAAGTGGGGGGCGCCGACCATCACCAAGGACGGCGTGACCGTCGCCCGGGAGATCGAGCTGGAGGACGTCTACGAGAACATGGGCGCCCAGCTCGCGAAGGAGGTCGCCACCAAGACCAACGACGTCGCCGGTGACGGCACGACGACGGCCACGGTGCTCGCCCAGGCGATGGTGAAGGAAGGTCTGCGCAACGTCGCCGCCGGCGCGAACCCGATGATGCTCAAGCGCGGCATCGAGGCTGCGGTGGAGCGGGTCGTCGAGGCCATCTCGTCGAGCTCCCGTGACCTGGAGACCCAGGAGGAGATCGCGCACGTCGCCGCGATCTCGGCCAACAACGACCAGGAGATCGGCAAGGTCATCGCCGAGGCGATGGACAAGGTCGGCAAGGACGGCGTCATCACGGTCGAGGAGTCCCAGACCTTCGGCCTGGAGCTCGACTTCGTCGAGGGCATGCAGTTCGACAAGGGCTACATCTCGCCGTACATGGTGACCGACGCCGAGCGGATGGAGGTCGTGTTCGACGACCCCTACATCCTCATCGCCAACCAGAAGATCACCGCTGTGCAGGACCTGCTGCCGGTGCTGGAGAAGGTCATGCAGGCGGGTCGGCCGCTGCTGATCATGTCGGAGGACGTCGAGGGCGAGGCCCTTGCGACTCTGGTGGTCAACAAGATCCGCGGCACGTTCCAGTCCGCTGCGGTCAAGGCCCCGGGCTTCGGTGACCGCCGCAAGGCCATGATGCAGGACATCGCGATCCTGACCGGCGGCCAGGTCATCTCCGAGGAGGTCGGTCTGAAGCTGGAGACCGTAACCCTGGACCTGTTGGGCAAGGCCCGCAAGGTCACGGTCACCAAGGACAGCACCACGATCGTGGAGGGTGCCGGCTCCGACGACGACATCAAGGGGCGCATCAGCCAGCTCAAGGGCGAGATCGAGCACACCGACTCCGACTGGGACCGCGAGAAGCTCCAGGAGCGCCTCGCGAAGCTGTCGGGCGGCGTGGCCGTGGTCAAGGTCGGCGCAGCCACCGAGACCGAGCTCAAGGAGAAGAAGCACCGCATCGAGGACGCCCTGTCGGCCACCCGCGCGGCGGTCGAGGAGGGCATCGTGGCCGGCGGCGGCACCGCGCTGCTGCAGGCCGCCAGTGCACTGGACAAGCTCGACCTCGAAGGCGACCAGGCCACCGGCGCGAACATCGTGCGCGCGGCTCTGTCGTCCCCGCTGTACTGGATCGCGGCGAACGCGGGCCTCGAGGGCTCGGTCGTCGTGGAGCGGGTCCGTGGCCTGAAGACCGGTGAGGGGCTGAACGCGCTCACCGGCGAGTACGGCGACATGCTGAAGTTCGGCGTGCCGGACCCGGCCAAGGTGACGCGCTCGGCGCTGGAGAACGCCGCCTCGATCGCGGGGCTGCTGCTCACCACCGAGACGCTGGTCGCCGACAAGCCCGAGCCGAAGGGCGAGGGCGGCGGCGGCGGTCACGACCACGACATGGCCGGCATGGGCGGCATGGGCGGGATGATGTAGCCCTGCACCACCCCGTCTACCCAAGGCGGCTGCGAGTCGGGAGAACTCCCGGGCTCGCAGCCGTCTTGCTTTTCGGTCTACTTGACCGTGACGCAGCCGGCGTCGTCCTCGACGTCCTCCGGGTCGACGTTGGACACGACGATCTCGCGGCACCCGTTGCCCGAGTCGTCCGCGGTGCGCACCGCGGGACCGCTTGCCGACGGGTGTCTGGTGGGCGGCTCGGCGAAGTGGACATGGAGGTTGCCGAAGGGGTCGGGGGTGAACACCCTGCTGCCCTGATCGGCTAGCACGGCCTGGGTGTCCTCCCCACCGTCGCTGCCGTACCGCTCGACGTGGAAGTCGTTGAAGGTGGTCCTGAACCCATGGCCGTTCGTGCGGTGGTGCACGATGGCACGCTCGCGCGCCCCGATCGACTTGGCGCCGTTGAAGGTCACCCTTCCCCGAATCCGTCGATGGTTGTTGCGTATCGAGTAGGACTCGTAGTCACCGACAGACTCCGGGTTGTTGAACGTGATGTCGGTCTCCGGGCTGTCCTCGGTGTGCACCACCAGTCCGATCGTCACCGCCGAGCTGTTGTTCTCCGAGTACAGGTCGTTGAACACGACGCCCTGGACGGGCTGGTCGGGCTCGTTGGGTTCGATGAACACACAGTCGCCGGTGATCCCTCCCCACCGCACGGGGATGTGGTCGCGACAGTCCAGGCGGTCGATGGTGACGTCCACGCCCTGCACGGAGATCCCGTTGCGCGCGAGGCCGCGCGTCTTGACGTCGCGCACGGTGATGTCCTCGGGGCTGGTCCCGGTGCGGCCCTCGTAGTGCTGCTCGAGGTAAACCCCGTCCATGCGGAAGTCAACCATCGTCAAGCCCGAGACGAGGTGCCCCGAGCCGCCACGGATCTCCACGCCCGACCGCCGCCAGTCCGCGCCCCGATTGCTGGCGGTCGAGGTGTCGCGCAGCACCCCAGCGCCGATCACCCGAGCGTTCGTGATGTTGGGCAGCATGAACGTGGAGACGCTGCCGGAGGTGCGGTCGCAGAGGAGCACCGACGCGCCCTCTCGCACCTCGATCGTCTGGTCGGACTCCATCTCGGCGCCGGTCTGCGTGCAGTACTCGCCGGGAGGGAAGTAGAGGTCGTCGCCGGTGGCCACCGCCTCTTGGATCTCCTGCGTCTGGTCTCTGCCGTCTCCGGCGACGTTGTAGGGCGACGCGGTGATGTCGTTGCACTCGGCGCATTCCCGGGCCGTCTCGCTCTCGGGCTCCTCGACGGGTTCCCGCTCCTCGTCTTCGTCCGACCGGGGCTCCTCTTCCGAGTCGTGCTCGGCCCGCCTGTCGGCTTCCGGAGGGGGCGGGCTGGCGCGCTCCGTGAGCCGGGGGAGGACGACGAACACCGCCAGGAGCAGCGCGGCAGCGACGGTCAGCAAGGCAGCAACACGCCTGGGGGTCATAGTCGTGGCTCCGAACAACGCGAACGTTCCCGTCGGGTTGCTTCACCCGCGGCCTTGGGGTTCGAGAGGTCAGTAGGCCCGGGTGAGCACGCCCCGCTCGACGAGGCGGTTCAAGGCCCGGGCGAGGAGGGAGCTGAGCTGGTCGCGCTGCAGTGGCCGGTTCGGCAGGTAACGTGACGCGGACACACCGCTGACCAGTCCCGCCTCCGCCGCCCGGTTGATGGCGTCCTCGTGCACGAGGCCGTCATCGTCAGAGAACCAGTCGCGGGTGGCCGGAAGGGTGTCGCCGGTGATGAACGCGTCGGTCGCCACCACGAAGGTGGCCGCCTGGGCGCGGGTCACCCTCGCGTTGGGCTCGAACCGGTCGGGTGCGGTGCCCTGGGCGATGCCGGCCGCGGCCAGTCGGCTGATCGCGGTTTCGTGGGGGTTGCCGGCGACGTCGCCGAAGTCGTGATCCCGGTCATGCGGCAGGGGGGCGTGCGAGCGGTCCACCAGCCGCGCGAGGAGGCTGGCCATCTGCCCGCGCGTCACGTCGGCGGAGGGGGAGTAGCGCGTCGCGCTCGTACCGTTGGCCAATCCGTACCAGACCACGCAGTCGATGGCTCGCCGGTGCTCGTTGCCGCGGGTGTCCTCGAAAGGCGCCCCGGGGACCAGGTCGGTCGGGCATGCGGTGGTGCCACCCGGGTGGATCAGGGCGTCGGCGGGCGAGTTGGGGGGTGCCGTGGCAGGCGGTGCGTGGCCGGCGCTGTCACAGGTGGCCGAGCCGTCGGGTTCGCGGAACACCTGGGTCACCCACACGAGCTCGCCCCGGTGTTCCAGGCCGAAACCGACTTCGGTGAAGGTATCCGACAGGATGTGGGCGCGGTGTCCCGTTGAGTTCATGAGGGTCTGGTGGACCCCCTCCACGCTGCTGTCGTAGGCGACGTTCTCAGCCAGGCTCCACCAGCCGCGCACCTCGTCACCCAGCTCGGGGTTGTGGGACAACCGTCCATCGTCGGCCAGGCCGCTGCTCCAGTCACGCGCGACGTCAGCCAGATCCGCGCAGACGCGGAAGGCCGCGAGGCCGTTGGCGCCCCGCTCCGCGTTGACGAGCTCGAGCAGAAGCTGCTCATCGCCGTGTCCTTCAGCCGCTTCGGCAGGCCGGACCCCCAGGAGCCCGACGATGAGTGCTGCGGCGAGCACGCCTGCCAAGGCCGCGCGCAAGGGCGCGACAGCAGGCAGGGAAACGGGAAAACGCATGCGAAACTCCCGGACAAGAAGAACGGACGAGGAGGATTCTGGCGTAGGCGGAGCCGCCGCATCATTCCACAGGCGGCCGGCCGGTGCGACCATCCGGCGCCGGTTCGAGAGGCGCGGGCCCGCCCCGCAGGTCCTGCACCGCTTCCATGACGGCCAGCACGGTGGGCTCGGCGAACCACGGTCCCACGACCTGCACGCCGACGGGCGCACCGTCGCCGTCGGCGCCCGCGGGGACCGTCCCCGCAGGGACGCCGCTCAGGTTCCACGGGTTGGTGAAGCGGGTCATCGCGGTGACGACGGACTCGGGCTCCCCGCCGACCACAACCGGGTCGGTGCTCACCACCGGAACCCGGCAGGGCAACGTGGGCGTGATCAGCACGTCGACGAGCGTGAACGTCCGTCGCAGCGCCGCCCGCAGGCGCGAGGCCTGGCGGTACGCCGCCGCCAGATCGGTGGCCGCCATGGCGCGGCCACGTTCCAGGCGCGCCCGCACGTCCGGCCAGAACCGGTCGGCGTGCTCGGCCAGGCGCTCGGCGTGGGTCAGGGCGGCCTCGGCGGCGAGGATCCGCCCGTTGGCCACGTGCGCCCCGCGCAGCGGCGGGATGTCCACATCGATGAGCCGGCCGCCGGCGGCCGCGAGGTCGGCCAGGGTGGATTCCCAGACCGCGCGGACGTCGGCGTCCATCCGGGCCCCTCGGATCTGCGACGGCACGCCGACGCGGAGCTGGTCCAGGGGGGGTGGCCCGGCGGCGGGCTGCGGCTCGACGCTGTCGTCGTCCTCGGGGTCATGGCCGGCGATGACGTCCAGCAGCGTGGCGGTGTCGGCCACGGTCCTGGCCAGCGGCCCGACGGTGTCAAGGCTCGGGGCCAACGGCTGCACACCGCTCAGGGGCACGAGGCCGCGGGTCGTCTTGAGGCCCACCACACCACAGCAGGCGGCGGGGATGCGGACGCTGCCGCCGGTGTCGGTGCCCAGACTCGCCTGCACCATGCCGGCGGCGAGCGCGGCGGCCGAACCGCCCGACGACCCCCCCGCCACGCGGTCCGGAGCCCGGGGGTTGCGGGTCTGCGGCGTGATGATCCCGAAGGCGAACTGGTGCAGGGCCAACCGAGCGGTGATGACGGCGCCGGCGTCGAGCAGGCGGGCCACCGCTGTGGCGTGGTCGCATTGGGGCGCGGGGTCGGTGAGACCGGGGGCCCCGCACGCCCGGGGGACGCCGCCGATGGCGATGAGATCCTTGATGCCGGTGACCACGCCCGCCAGCGGTCCGTCAGCCCGACCCGCGACGGGCGGGTCGAGCCAATCGACCACCGCACCGAGCTCCGGTTCCCAGGCGTCCCGGCGTGAGCCCGCCTGGGCGACGTCGGTCGGGTCCAGGCGCACGGCGTCAGCCGAGGTCAAGTTGCGTGCGGAACCACCCGACGGTGCGGGCGAGGCCCTCCTCGAGGCTGACCTGGGCCTTCCAGCCGAGCACGTCCTCCGCGAGGGCCGTGTCCGGCCGGCGGACCCGCGGGTCGTCCTCGGGCGCCGGCTGGAAGTCGATCCCGGGATGGCGGCCGACGACGTCCTGGACCGCCTCGGCGAGCTCGAGGATGGTGGTCTCGCGCGGGTTGCCGATGTTCATGGGCCCGGTGTGTTCGCTGACGAGCAGCCGCAGGAGCCCCTCGACCTCGTCGTCGACGTAGCACAGCGACCGCGTCTGCGACCCGTCGCCGAACACCGGCAGCGGCTGGTCGCGCAGCGCGGCCGCGAAGAAGGCCGGCACCGCCCGCCCGTCGTCGACCCTCATACGCGGCCCGAACGTGTTGAAGATGCGCGCGATGCGGACCTCCACGCCGTGCTGGCGGTGGTAGGCCAGGCACAGCGCCTCGGAGAAGCGCTTGGCCTCGTCATACACCCCGCGGGGGCCGACCGGGTTGACGTTGCCCCAATAGCTCTCGGGCTGCGGGTTCACCAGCGGATCGCCGTAGACCTCCGACGTCGAGGCCAGCAGCAGGCGGGCGCCCTTGGCCCGGGCCAGCCCCAGGGCCTTGTGGGTGCCGAGCGAGCCGACCTTCATGGTCTGGATCGGCCACCGCAGGTAGTCCACCGGGGAAGCCGGCGAGGCGAAGTGCAGGATGTGATCCACCGGTCCCGAGGTGTGCAGGTAGTCGGTGACGTCGTACTGCACGAGCCGGAAGCCGCTCTGTCCCGCGAGGTGGGCGACGTTGTCGGGATCGCCGGTGATGAAGTTGTCGATGGCGGTCACCCGCGCGCCGAGCTGCACCAACCGGTCGCACAGGTGGGAGCCGAGGAACCCTGCAGCCCCCAGGACCACGACGTCCGTGCCGGAGAGCGCCTGCAGATGGTTGGTCATGAACGCAGATGGTACGCGGCAGGCGGCACGCGCCGGAGTGGCGCACGGCGGCGGGTACGCTGCGGGTGCACACGATGAAGGACTGCCGCGTACATGCCACTGTTTCCGAGCACCGCCTGGGTGGAGGCGTTCTGCCACACGTTCTCCTCCCATCCGGACGCCTCCGAGGCCGCGAAGGCTCTCGAAGGCACGTACCGGTTCGTCGTCGAGCCGGCGGGCGCTCTCGACAAGCGACACGAGTACGGCGTGGGCATAGGACCCGACGGTGACGGCGGAGCGACGGCAGTGGTCCTCCCCGAGCCACCGGAGCGCCCCCGTCTGGAGCTGCGCGCCACCTATCCGAACTGGCGCAAGCTGATCGCCGGGCAGCTTGACCTCGGCCTCGCGGTGATGATGCGCCGGCTCAAGGTCAGCGGCGACGTGTCGAGTCTGACACGTAACCTCTCAAGCGCGCGTCCGCTGACCGACGCGCTCGGAGCGGTCGACACGCAGTGGCTCGACGCCTGACCGCAGTCCCGCACAACCGTACGTACATCCCTGGACAAGGAGACCGCCGGTGAAGGTTGCAGTGATCGGTGTGGGCCACGTCGGCCTGGTGACCGCGGCGTGCATGGCCGAGCTCGGCCATCAGGTCATCGGCATGGACGACGACGAAGCCAAGATCCAGGCGCTGCGCGGTGGGTCCATGCCGTTCGTCGAGCCCGGCTTGAACGAGCTCGTGGCCGACGGGGTCGGCGCCGGACGGCTGTCGTTCACCGACCACCCCGGTGAGGCGGTCGACGGGGCGGACGTCGTGTTCATCTCCGTGGGCACCCCCCGGCGGGAGGACGGCTCGCCCAACCTGTCCTACGTGCAGGCCGCGGCGGCGAGTGTGGCCACCCATGCGGAGCAGCCGGTGGTTGTGGCGGAGAAGTCCACGGTGCCGGTGCGCACCGGTGAGCGCATCCGCCAGGCTTTGATGCTGGAGTCCCAGGCGCGTGGCGGGAGCATCCACCATGACGTGGTGAGCAACCCGGAGTTCCTGAAGGAGGGCAGCGCGGTCGAGGACACGCTGCGACCCGACCGTGTCGTCGTGGGCGCGGACTCGGCGCAGGCCCACGAGATCATGCGGGCGCTCTACGAGCCGCTGCTGGCACGCCACGACTGCCCCTACGTGGCCACCGACGTGCGCACCGCCGAGCTCATCAAGCACGCGTCCAACGCCTTCCTCGCCACCAAGATCAGCTTCATCAACGCCGTCGCCCGCGTCTGCGAGCTGGCCGGCGCCGACGTCGAGCAGGTCGCCGACGCGATGGGCCACGACGTCCGCATCGGTCGGGCGTTCCTCAACGCCGGCCTGGGCTACGGCGGCTCGTGCTTCCCCAAGGACGTGGAGGCGTTCGTGCACATCGCCGGCGAGCTCGGTTACGACTTCGGCATGCTGCGCGAGACCGAGCGGATCAACCGCGAGGCCAAGCGGTGGCCGTTGGCCCAGCTGCGGCGCATGCTGTGGAACCTGGCCAGCAAGGAGGTGGCCGTGCTCGGCGTGGCCTTCAAGCCGGGCACCGACGACATCCGCGACGCGCCGGCGCTGGAGGTCATCGAGGAGCTGCTGGCCGAGGGCGCTCGTGTCCGCCTGCACGATCCGGTGGCGCTCGACCACGTCCGCGGGCTGTACCCCGACGCGGTCCTCTGTGACAAGGCCACCGATGCCCTGGACGGGGCGCACGCCGTCGTGGTCTGCACCGAGTGGGACGAGTACGCCGCCATCACACCGGAGCGGCTTCGCGAGCTGCTCGCCTACCCGGTTGTGGTGGACGCCCGCAACGTCTGGGACCCCGCGGCCTTGTCCGCCGCCGGTCTGAGCGTCGCCAGCGTCGGCCGTCCGCCGTTGGAGGGCTCAGCCCTCAAGTAGCGAAGCGGTAGGGCCCCTTCAGGCCGGGCCTCTTCAGGCCTCCAAGTAGCGAAGCGGTCCCAATTCAGGCCTGACGCCTGCTCCTACAGGCCGGCGGCGAAGTGCCCGGCCGCCTCGCCGTCGAAGCCGACGAGGCGGACCTCCTCGACCGTCCCCGGCTCCGCGGACAACCAGGCCACGGATTCGTCGGCGATGACCCTGCCCGCCTCGGCCGGCGGATAGCCGAAGACACCCGCCGAGATGGCGGGCAGCGCCACCGAACGCGCACCGGTGTCCCGCGCCGCGTCCAGGGCGGTGCGCACCGCGAGGCGCAGCAATCCCTCGTTGTCCTGGCCGTCGCAGTACCGCGGACCGACGACATGCACGAGGTGCGCGGCAGGCAGCTCCCCGCCGCTGGTGACCGCCGCGACGCCGGGACCGAGCGGGCCGTGCTCCCGCACCCATGCTTGCGACTCCTCCGTCACCACCGCACCGCCGGCTCCGGCCAGCGACGCCGCGACGCCACCACCGTGCGCCAGCTGCTCGTTCGCGGCGTTCACGACCACATCGACGTCTTGGCGCGTCAGGTCGCCTTCCACGGCGACGACCATCCGGCGATCGACCCGGCGGCGGGCGACCTCACCCACCGGCGGGTTCGGTCCCCGGCAGCCCGCGCAGCGGCGGGACCCGGGCGCTGCGCAGCAGCTCGACGACGTCCTCGTCGGACCAGCCGCGGTCGAGCAGCGTGCGGGCAATCCGCGCCGGCCCGAGGTGCGCGCCGCACGTCGGGCAGTGGATGACCTGCGCCGAGTCGCCGGGCAGGTCCGCGCCGCAGAACGGACAGCCGCCGGGCAGGCTGTCCGCGGGCAGGGCGGGCGCGCCGCCGTCGGCCAGCCCGTCGAGATAGCCCTGGGCGTACTCCCAGTCGACGTACTCGTCGGGGCGGGGATCGAACGCCGGCTCGTGCACGGGTGTCTCCCCGGACTCGAGCAGCGCCCGCAGGTTGTGCTCGAGCATCTGCCAGCCGTAGAAGTGCTCCTCGACGCAGTCCTGGCAGAACAGGCTCACACCCTTGAAGCCTTCCGGCTCGAAGGTGTGGCGGAACGCGGCGAGGTCGTCGAGGTCCCGGCGCACCCGCGCGGCCTCGCGGCGGTCCAGCGGGATGGGTGGGTGCTCCTCGCCCTCGTCGTCGAACTCGTCGTCCTCCATGGCGTGCAGCCTACCGGGGCGCTACCGCTTCGCTGCTTGAGCGCTTGGCCGGGGCGCTACCGCTTCGCTGCTTGAGCGCTTGGCCGGGGCGCTACCGCTTCGCTTCTTGAGCGCTTGGCCGGGGCGCGAAGCGCGCTATTGGGCAGCGAGCGTGCCTGCGCCGGGCCGGGGGCCGCTGATAGCATGGGCTTCTTCCCCAAATGACCCTCGCCCGGCCCCCGCGGCCGGGTGTTCATCTATACGCGGAGGAGACGCCGGCGTGGCGGAGATCGAGATCGGCATCGGCAAGAGCGGCCGGCAGGCCTACGGGTTCGACGACATCGCCATCGTGCCGTCGAAGCGCACCCGCGATCCCGAGGACGTCGACATCTCGTGGCAGATCGACGCCTACGAGTTCGCGTTGCCCCTGCTCGGCGCCGCGATGGATGGGGTGGTGTCGCCGCGCACGGCCATCGAGCTGGGGCGCCTGGGAGGGCTCGGGGTGCTCAACCTCGAGGGGCTCTGGACCCGCTACGAGGATCCCGACGCGGTGCTCGCCGAGATCGCCGAGCTCGCGCCCGAGGTCGCCACCGCCCGCATGCAGGAGATCTACAAGGAGCCGGTGCGCGGCGAGCTGGTGGGCCGGCGCGTCGAGGAGATGAAGGCCGCGGGCATCACCACCGCAGCGAGCCTCACCCCCCAGCGGGTGGAGCGCTTCCACGCCGCGGCGCTCGAAGCCGGTCTGGACATCCTCGTCATCCAGGGCACCGTTGTGTCGGCCGAGCACCTGTCCAACACCACCGAGCCGCTGAATCTGAAGTCCTTTATCGCCCGCTACGACATCCCCGTCATCGTGGGCGGCTGCGCCTCCTACTCCTCCGCGCTGCACCTCATGCGCACCGGCGCGGCGGGGATCCTGGTGGGCGTCGGCCCGGGCAACGCGTGCACGTCGCGGGGGGTGCTCGGGATAGGGGTGCCCCAGGGCACCGCGATAGCCGACGCCGCGGGCGCGCGCAGTCGCCACCTTGAGGAGACCGGCCGCTACGTGCACATCATCGCTGACGGTGGCATGCGCACCGGCGGCGACGTCGCCAAGGCGATCGCGGTCGGTGCCGACGCGGTGATGCTCGGCTCGCCGTTGGCCCGCGCGACCGAGGCGCCGGGCGCCGGCTACCACTGGGGCATGGCCACGTTCCACCCGGACCTGCCGCGGGGGGCGCGGGTGCGCGTGGACCAGATCGGCAGCCTCCGCGAGATCCTGCTCGGCCCCGCCATGGAGAACGACGGAACCATGAACCTCTTCGGTGCGCTGAGCACGTCGATGGCCACCTGTGGGTACGCCAACATCAAGGACTTCCAGCGCGCCGACGTCATGGTCGCCCCGTCGCTGCAGACCGAGGGCAAGTACTACCAGCAGGCACAGGGCATCGGCATGTGG
>Ga0247713_1000905_pt1 | contig 16170 bp, 21 predicted proteins | sample 21E_NmetaG_FD_189936 | JGI IMG/M metagenome (GOLD analysis project Ga0247713, IMG submission 189936) | Soil microbial communities from hillslope of Landscape Evolution Observatory, University of Arizona, Oracle, AZ, United States - 2-1-E_N | ecosystem: Engineered > Artificial ecosystem >... | reverse complement strand
ATCTTTCCGCATCAGCCGCGCAACGACTGGGACGGCTCGATCCAGACCCTGGCGCTGCTGGCTCGCAAGCATGAAGTCGGGCTGGTTGCGATCGGCAACGGCACCGCCTCGCGCGAGACCGACAAGCTGGCGCAGGAGCTCATCAAGCGCCATCCTGAACTCAAGCTGACCAAGATCGTCGTGTCCGAGGCGGGCGCGTCGGTGTACTCCGCGTCCGAGTTCGCGTCGCGCGAACTGCCGGAGCTCGATGTCTCGCTGCGCGGCGCGGTCTCGATCGCCCGGCGCCTGCAGGACCCGTTGGCCGAACTGGTGAAGATCGACCCGAAGTCGATCGGCGTCGGCCAGTACCAGCACGATGTCAGCCAGTCCCAGCTGGCGCGCTCGCTGGATGCGGTCGTCGAGGATTGCGTGAACGCCGTCGGCGTGGACGTCAATACCGCCTCGGCGCCGCTTCTTGCGCGCGTGTCCGGCCTCAATGCCAGCGTCGCGCAAAGCATCGTCAATTACCGCGACATGAAGGGCATGTTCCGTTCGCGCGCCGCGCTGCGGGACGTGCCACGACTGGGCGAGAAGACCTTCGAGCAGGCGGCGGGCTTCCTGCGCATCATGAATGGCGACAACCCGCTCGACGCCTCGGCCGTGCACCCGGAATCCTATCCGGTGGTCGAGCGCATCCTGTCCGACATCAAGAAAGATGTGAAGGCCGTGATTGGCGACGGCAAGCTGTTGAAGTCGCTCAGCCCCGCCAGGTATGCGGACGAGCGCTTCGGTGTGCCCACTGTCAACGATATCCTGAAGGAACTGGAAAAGCCGGGACGCGATCCGCGGCCGGAGTTCACCACCGCGACGTTCAAGGATGGCGTCGAAGACATCAAGGATTTGCAGCCGGGCATGATTCTCGAGGGCGTGGTGACCAATGTCGCCGCATTCGGCGCCTTCGTCGACATCGGCGTGCACCAGGATGGGCTGGTGCATATTTCCGCGCTGTCGAACACCTTCGTGCGCGACCCGCACACGGTCGTGAAAGCCGGCCAGGTGGTCAAGGTCCGGGTGCTCGAAGTCGACGAGAAGCGCCGGCGGATTGCGCTGACGATGCGGCTGGACGACAAGGCGCCGGCACCCGGCAGCCGCAACGAGCAGCGCGGCGACCGCAATGACGCGCGCCGGCTCGCCCAGCACCAGCAGGGCCGCCAGGCGGCTCCGGCCGGCGCGATGGCGGCAGCGTTCGCGAAGCTGCGTTCCTGAAAGCCAGGCCGGTCCGGGGCCGGCCTTTTCCCTATAATGAGGGTTTTCCCCCATACCTGAAGGCAGCACCATGAGCGATGTCCAAACCTGGATCAAGGAAACCGTCACCCAGCACCCTGTCGTGCTGTTCATGAAAGGCACCGCCCAGTTTCCGCAATGCGGCTTTTCCGGCCGCGCCGTGCAGATTCTCAACGCCTGCGGCGTCGAGAACATCATCACCGTCAATGTCCTCGAAGACCCGGAAGTCCGCCAAGGGATCAAGGAATATTCGAACTGGCCGACTATCCCGCAGCTGTATGTGAACGGCGAATTGGTCGGCGGCTGCGACATCATGACCGAGATGTACCAGTCGGGCGAGCTGCAGACCCTGCTCAAGGGCTGACGAGGTTCGCGCGACGCGCATGGCGTCCAAGGTCCTCATCGTCGCCATCACGGGCGCCACCGGCGCCGTCTACGGCGTGCGTCTGCTCGAAGTGCTGCGCGAACTCGGCGGTGTCGAAACCCATCTGGTGATGTCCGATGCCGGTGTGCTCAGCCTGCACCAGGAAACCGGGATGAGCCGCAAGGAGGCCGAGGCGCTGGCCGACGTCGTCTACAGCGTGCGCGAAGTCGGCGCCGCGATTGCCAGCGGCTCCTTCCGCTGCGACGGCATGGTGGTCGCGCCCTGCTCCATGAAGACGCTGGCCGCCATCGCGCACGGACTGTCGGACAACCTGATCTCGCGCGCCGCGGACGTGATGCTGAAGGAGCGCCGCCGGCTCGTGCTGATGGCGCGCGAAACCCCGCTGAACCTGGCCCACCTGCGCAACATGACGGCCGTCACCGAGATGGGCGCGATCGTCTTTCCGCCGCTGCCTGCCTTCTATCAGCGCCCGCAAAACGTGCAGGAACTTGTCGATCACTCGCTAGCCCGCGTGCTCGATCTGCTCGACATTGATCAGGCGCTTGCGCCGCGCTGGACAGGCATGCAAGGCACCCCTTGAAGCGCAGGCTCGGACCGGCAAGCCTTGGCCCAAATGAAAAAGCCCATGACCGAGGTCATGGGCTTTTTGTTTTGGTGCCGGCTGCAGGACTCGAACCCGCCACCTGATGATTACAAATCAACTGCTCTACCAGATGAGCTAAGCCGGCGAAAGCTCGCTATTGTACGCGATTCGGCTGCACTTTATTTGATTCGTGTAAGCGCCGGACGCCCGCCCTTCTTCGGCGGATCGTCGCTGCCGCCGGGACCACCATCCCCATCGGCGTCCTCGCCGTTCTGTGGCGACGGCACGGCGGAGAGCGCCGGGCCGGCCTTTTCCTCGGCCGCTTCCTCACCTTCGCCTTCGCGGCGCGCGACCTCGAAGGCCATGCCCTGCCCGTTCTCACGGGCGTAGATTGCGACGACGTTCTCGACCGGGATTGAAATCTCTCGAGAGACGCCGCCGAAGCGGGCGTGAAACTCGATGAGTTCATTGCCGAGCTTCAGTCCGCTCGTCGCTGTGAAGCTGATGTTGAGGACGATTTCGCCATTCTTCACGAACTCGCGCGGCACCTGCGTGCGGGTGTCGACCGCGCTCGCGAGGTAGGGCGTGTAGCCGTTGTCGGTGCACCACTCGTAAATGGCGCGCAACAGGTAAGGCTTGGTAGGAATCTCGGACATGGCTGTTTGCTTTGTCGCCTTGCCGCGGCGACACGGCCTCAGCGGCGCATCACTTTCTCGGAAGGCGTCAGGGCTTCGATATATGCGGGACGGGAGAAAATGCGTTCAGCATACTTCATCAGGGGCGCCGCCGTCTTCGACAACTCGATGCCGTAATGGTCCAGGCGCCAGAGCAACGGTGCGATCGCCACGTCGAGCATCGAGAATTCGTCGCCAAGCATGTACTTGTTCTTCAGGAACAGCGGAGCAAGCGTGGTCAGGCGGTCGCGAATCTCTGCACGGGCCTTGTCTTGAAGTTTTTCCGCGCCCTTGGCCTTGTCGTTTTCCAAGGTGTGGACGTGAATGAACAACTCCTTTTCAAAGTTGAACAGCATCAGGCGGGCACGCGCGCGCATCAGCGGATCGGCCGGCATCAGTTGCGGATGCGGGAAACGCTCGTCGATGTACTCGTTGATGATGTTCGACTCGTACAACACCAGGTCGCGCTCAACGAGAATCGGCACCTGCCCGTAGGGGTTCATCACGGAAATGTCTTCCGGCTTGTTGAACAGGTCAACATCCCGGATTTCGAAATCCATGCCCTTTTCGAACAGGACGAGGCGGCAACGCTGGGAAAATGGGCAGGTCGTGCCCGAGTAGAGAACCATCATTTTGCAGTTCCTTGGAAACAAAGGGGTGAGACGTGCAACGGCTCACCCCGAGACTAGCGCGACACCCCGAGCGGATCAGCCATCGCGCCGGCAGATCCGCGGGGGCAATGCAAGTGCTTTACTTGATGTCTTTCCAGTACGTCTTGTTCAGCAACCAGGTCAGCACGCAGAAACCGAACAGGAACAACAGCACGATCACACCGAGCTGCTTGCGCTTGTTCTGCGCGGGTTCGGCCATCCACTCCAGGTAAGCGACCAGGTCCGCGGTGGCGTGATCGAAGTCGAGCGGGGTCATCGTGCCGGGTCGCACCTGGCGGAAGCCGACGAACTTCTCGATCGTCGCATTCGGGTTGTGCGGATCCTTCACTTCCTCGAAGACCGCCTCGCGAATGCCCTGCAGTTCCCACATCGCATGCGGCATGCCGACGTTCGGGAACACCAGGTTGTTCCAGCCCAGTTCGCGCGTGTCGTCCTTGTAGAACGTGCGCAGATAGGTGTACAGCCAGTCCGCGCCCGGACCGTCATGCGACGACTTCGCGCGGGCGATGACGGACAGATCCGGTGGTGCGGCGCCGAACCAGGTGGCGGCGTCGCGGCGCGACATCGCGATGGTCATCAGGTCACCGACCTTGTCGGACGTAAACAGCAGGTTGTCGCGGATCTGCTCGTCCGTGAGGCCGATGTCGCGCAGACGGTTGTAGCGCATCGCGGACGCCGAGTGGCAGTTCAGGCAGTAGTTCACAAACAGCTTGGCGCCGTTCTGCAGCGCCGCCATGTCCGTGGTGCGACGCGGTGCCGTATCGAGCGGGAAGGTCGCTTCGGCCGCAATCGCGAGCATCGGCACGAAAGCCAGGGCCGCAATCAGTTTCTTCATCAGTTTCATGATTCTCTATTCCTCTGCGGCTTAGTGCGGCTGGAAGGTCACGCGCTCGGGGACCGGCTTGAAGGTACCCATCGCGCTCCACCACGGCATCAGCAGGAAGAAGCCGAAGTAGATGAAAGTGCACACCTGCGACACCAAGGTGCGGCCTTCGGTCGGCGGCAGCACGCCGAGATAGCCGAGGATCAGGAACGAGATGCCGAACACCACATAGACCCACTTGTGCCAGTTCGGGCGATAGCGGATCGAGCGCACCGGCGAGCGGTCCAGCCACGGCAGACCGGCCAGGATAAGCACGGACACGCCCATCAGCACCACGCCCCAGAACTTCGCGTCGAACACCAGCATCGCGATGACGGTCACCAGGCCGATCACGGCCGTGGCGATCTTGATCTTCGACGACAGGCGGGTGGTCAGGACGATCAGCAGCACGTAGCCGATCACGCCGACGATCAGCGCCCACATGAACGCCGAGGTGGTCGCGCGCAGGATCGAGTAGAACGGCGTGAAGTACCAGACCGGCGCGATGTGCGGCGGCGTCTTCAGCGGGTCGGCCGGGATGAAGTTGTTGTACTCGAGGAAGTAGCCGCCCATCTCCGGCGCGAAGAACACAACCGCCGAGAACAGCAGCAGAAACACCGCGGCCACGTACACGTCATGCACCGAGTAGTACGGGTGGAACGGAATGCCGTCGAGCGGCTTGCCGTTGGCGTCAACCTTTTCCTTGATCTCGATGCCGTCCGGGTTGTTCGAACCCACTTCGTGCAGCGCGATGATGTGCGCGACGACCAGGCCGAGCAGCACCAGCGGAATCGCGATCACGTGGAACGAGAAGAAGCGGTTCAGCGTCGCATCCGACACCACGTAGTCGCCGCGGATCCACAGGGACAGGTCCGGACCGATGAACGGGATCGCGCCGAACAGGTTCACGATCACCTGGGCGCCCCAATACGACATCTGGCCCCACGGAAGCAGGTAGCCGAAGAAGGCTTCGGCCATCAGGCACAGGAAGATCGCCACGCCGAACAGCCAGACCAGCTCACGCGGCTTGCGGTAGGAACCGTAGAGCAGGCCGCGCAGCATGTGCAGGTAGACCACGACGAAGAAGGCCGAGGCGCCGGTCGAGTGCATGTAGCGCACCAGCCAGCCCCAGGGCACATCGCGCATGATGTACTCGACCGACGCGAACGCCAGGTTCGCATCCGGCTTGTAGTGCATGACCAGGAAGATGCCGGTCACGATCTGGATCACGAGCACCAGCAGCGCGAGCGAGCCGAACGCATACCAGAAGTTGAAGTTCTTCGGCGCGTAGTACTCGGACAGGTGCGCCTTCCAGGTCGGGGTGAGCGGGAAGCGCGAATCGACCCAGTTCAGGGCCTTCTGCGACAGCGGTGCGTCGGGAGGGAGTTGTTTTTCCTGGAATGCCATGATCAGGCCTCGCCTTTCTCATCGCGGCCGATCACGATGCGGGTGTCGCTCAGGTACATGTGGGGCGGAACCTCGAGGTTGTCCGGCGCCGGGACGTTTCGGAACACGCGGCCGGCGACATCGAAAGTGGAACCGTGGCAGGGGCAGAGGAAGCCTCCCAGCCAGTTGTCAGGCAGCGACGGCTGCGCGCCGGGCTGCAGACGAGTGATCGGCGAGCAACCCAAATGGGAGCAGATGCCCACCGCCACCAGGTATTCCGGCTTGCGCGAGCGGTGCGGGTTGCGCGCATACTCGGGAGTCAGCTCATCGGGGTTGCGCTGCGAAAGCGGGTCGGCGACTTGCGGCTCGGTCTTTTGCAGCGTGGCCAGCATCTCCGGCGAACGCCTCAGAATCCATACCGGCTTGCCGCGCCACTCGACCGTCACCATCTGACCGGGTGCAAGGCCAGCGATGTCCACTTCGACCGGCGCGCCGGCGGCACGAGCGCGCTCGGACGGCTGGAAGGTGGACACAAACACGCCCGCAGTGGCCAACCCAGCCACGCCACCTGCCGCGCATGTCGCGACAAGCAAGCCACGTCGAGCGGAATCGACCTGCTTTTCTTCACTCATACCAACCCCAATAGTAAATAAGCGTAGTAACGCGAAACTTCTAGCAACCTTAGATTATAACTGATTCAGCACATGTTTCCCTAGGGTGTTTGCTGGAAGAAAGCACGAATTTGAGGTCCGGATGCGGGATCGGCGCCGACCGGCATCCAGCGCCGTGTGCGTAACCGAGCATCACGGGCGACAGGGCCAACGTCTGGGGAATGCAGTCGCCACCCGCGAGAAAAGGCGGCCGGACTGGGGCTGCAGGCGGGCCGGAACGGCCGCCCGCGTCAGGATTCTTCGGGGGGGCGCGCCAGGCTGATCCAGCCCCGGCGATGCGCCTCATAAACGGCCTCTCCGCGCGAATGCACGGAAAGCTTGCCGTAAATATTCTTGATGTGAGTCTGGACGGTCCCGACCGACACTGACAACACCTTGGCGACCTCGCTGTAACTGTCGCCCTGTGCAATGAGATCGAGAATGGCCGCCTCCTTCTTCGTCAGGCTTGCCGCCGCGGCGCTCGCGGACGACGCCCCTGAAACCGGCTTCCTGCCGCCGGTACGCACACGCGCAAGCACCATGCGCGCGATCGCCGGACTCATCGGCGCTCCGCCGGCCCGCAGGGCGAGCACCGCTTGCGCGATATCGGTCTGCCCGGCGTCCTTCAGCACGTAGCCGGAGGCGCCGGCCTCGATTGAAGCGAGCACGCTTTCCTCGTCACTCGACATCGTGACGACCATGATGTCGCAGCGCGGATGGAGCCGGACGCACGTCTGTATGACGTCGAGTCCGCTTCCGTCCGGAAGGCCGAGATCGCACAGAAGCACATCAGGCTCTACCTGCTCCAGCCAATGCATGGCCGCGGCCGCCCCGTCGTGCGCGGCAAGCAGGCGCAGCGAAGGTTCGGATTCGATCGCGCGCGACAGGCACTTTCGGGTTACCGCATCATCCTCGACGAGCACGACTCCGATCGACCTGGGCAACGCTTGTTCGGACATGTCTTTTTCTTTCCCCGGCATTGGCGACATGATATTGGCACACTCTGCGCCTGCTTGCATGAATGTCGCAACCGAAGGATGCGCTACGGCGCTTGCACGGCGCTTACACGGGATTCGGAATGTCGATGAACTGGTGCTTGAGTCCGAAACGTTGCGCCAGGTGATCGCCGAGCGCCGCAATGCCGTAGCGCTCGGTGGCATGGTGCCCGCAGGAGAGATAGGCCACGCCGGTCTCGCGCGCAAGATGGACGACCGGCTCCGAGATCTCGCCGCTGATGAAGGCACTGGCGCCGGCGCCAATGGCGTCCCCCAGCATGCCGTGCGCGGCGCCCGTGCACCATCCGACAGGCCCGAGAGCCTGCGCCGGATCGCCGATGAGCAGAGGGGGCCGCCCGAGCGCCTGCTCGATGCGCGCAGCCAGCTCACCTACGGTGGAGACGCCTCCGGCCCTGCCAATCCATCCGAGGTCCCCTTCACCGAAGCGGCCGCTCGCCTCCAGCCCCAGCACGCGTGCTAGCTGGGCGTTGTTGCCGAACTCCGGATGCGCGTCCAGCGGCAAGTGATATGCGAACAGGTTAATTTCATGCTCCAGCAACAGCTTCAGGCGCCGCTGCTTCGGGCCGATCACGCGGGCATCCTCGCCGCGCCAGAAATAGCCATGGTGGACAAGGACGGCGTCGGCGCCGGCTCGGGCCGCCGCATCGAGCAAGGCAAGGCTCGCAGTCACGCCCGTGACGACCGAGGAAATTGCCGCCCGCCCCTCAACCTGGAGTCCGTTTGGGCAATAGTCGCGAAAACGGGTAATATCGAGCGTTTGCTCAAGATAGGCTGCCAAGCTGCCACGATCGACGAGTTTCTGTTCCATTCTTTCTGCCTTTATGCGACGCCTCTGGCTCTTGTTTGCACAAACCGTAACTGTCGGTTTGGCGTTCTGGTTCATTGTAGCGAGCCTGAAGCCCGAGTGGATCGGAGCGGGCGGACCTGCCGCCGCGCGCATCGCGACGATGCCCATTCCGATGTTCGAGGCGCCGGCCGATCTCGCCCCCACCCAGGCGAGCTACCGGGACGCCGCTGCCCGCGCCATGCCGGCCGTGGTCAACATCTTCACGAGCAAGGGCACCCGCCAGCAGCGCCATCCGTTCATGGAGGATCCGCTGTTCCGGCGCTTCTTCGGCGAGCCGTACGAAGATAGGCAGTTCAGCCTTGGCTCCGGCGTGGTGGTCAGCCCGCAGGGCTATGTGCTCACCAACAACCACGTGATCGAGACCGCGAACGAAATCGAAGTCGCGCTCGCGGACGGACGCAAGGCCGTCGCCACCGTGGTCGGGACCGATCCCGAGACCGATCTTGCCGTCGTGAAGATCGACCTGCCGAACCTTCCTGCAATTACCCTTGGCCGGCTTGAACAGGCGAAGGTCGGGGATGTGGTGCTCGCAATCGGGAATCCTTTCGGTGTCGGCCAGACGGTGACGATGGGGATCATTTCCGCGCTCGGGCGCAATCAGCTCGGCATCAATACTTTCGAAAACTTCATCCAGACTGACGCCGCCATCAATCCGGGCAACTCGGGTGGAGCGCTGATCGACGCGCAGGGGAATCTTCTCGGTATCAATACCGCAATTTATTCCCGCAGCGGGGGCTCTCTTGGCATCGGGTTTGCCATTCCCGTCACGACCATCCAGACCGTGATGGAGTCCATCATCACGACCGGCCAGGTGGTGCGCGGCTGGATCGGCGTCGAGCCTCAGGACATCACGCCGGAACTGGCGGAGAGCTTCGGCATCGCGCAGAAGGGCGGCGCGATCATCGCCGGCGTGCTGCGCGGGGGGCCGGCGGACCGTGCCGGCATCCGCCCCGGCGACATCCTCGTCGCGGTCCAGGGCAAGCCGGTGGGAGACACCACCGACATGCTCAATCTGATCGCTCAATTGACGCCCGGCGATAAGGCGCAGTTGACCCTGGTGCGGCGCGGTCAGGAAACCGCGGTTGAAGTGACGGTCGGACGGCGTCCGCGCCCTCGCCGCGACGGCAGGGAGTGATCCGATGCACACGCGCGATCTGGTTCGTTTTCTTGCCGAACTTGCAGAGAACAACAATCGCGCGTGGTTCGTGATGAACAAGCCGCGCTACGACATCCTGCGCGCGGAGTTTCTCGATCTCGTCACCGGCCTGATCGGGAGGATTGGCCGTTTCGATCCGGCCGTATCCGGCTGCGATCCGAAGAAGGCGCTGTTTCGCATCAACCGCGACATGCGCTTCTCGAAGGACAAGAGTCCGTACAAGACGCAGTTCTCGGCGGCGATCACCGCCAGCGGCCTGAAGAAGCCGAGCCAGGGCGGGGGGCCGGCCTACTACTTCCATATCGATCAGGCCGGCCGGCTGCTCGTCGCCGGGGGCGAGTACATGCCTCCTGCCGATCGGCTGCGAGCAATCCGGCAGGAAATCGTCGAAAACCCGGCCGGCTTTGCCAAGACGATGAAAACGCCGGCGCTGCGCAAGCGCTACGGCGAACTGCGCGACGAAGGCAAGCTGGCCCGCATTCCCAAGGGATTCGAAGCGCACGAAGCGCTGGCCGACGTCCTGAAACACAAGAGCTACATCGTGTGGACGGAAACCGATATCGGCAAGCAGGTCCCGGCTGACCTGGCGGCAGAACTGGCCGCCGCGTTCAAGGATGCCTATCCGCTGGTTGCCTGGCTGAGGGCGGTCCGGTAGGTCTTCAGCCCGCCTCTTCGGCGGGCTGGGTCGCACGCACGAACAGCGGCGCAATCCAGATACCCACTTCATAGAGCAGGCACAGTGGAATTGCGAGCATCAACTGGCTGATCACGTCCGGCGGCGTGATGATGGCGGCAAGCACGAAGGCGCCGACGATTACATAGGGCCGCACTTCCTTGAGCTTCTGCACCGTAATCACCCCCATGCGCACCAGCACGACCACCACCACCGGCACTTCGAAGGTCAGTCCGAAGGCGATGAAAAGCGTCATCACGAAGCCGAAATAGCTTTCGATGTCCGGCGCAACCGCGATCGAGGCGGGTGCGAACTCGTTGATGAACTTGAACACCATCCCGAACACGAAGTAGTAGCAGAACGCCACACCGACCATGAACAAAACGGAAGACGAGAGAACCAGCGGCATCACCAGCCGCTTTTCATGCGCGTACAGGCCAGGCGCAATGAACGCCCATGCCTGGTAGAGCACGACCGGCAGCGCGATGATGAAGGCAGCCAGCAGCGTCACCTTCACCGGCACGAGGAAGGGCGTGATGACACCGGTGGCGATCATCTGGCTGCCTTCCGGCAGCGCCGCCATCATCGGCAACGCCAACAGGTCGTAGATTGCACCGGCCCATGGCATTAAACACAGGAACACCACGAGGATCGCGGCAGTGGCCTTGATCACGCGGTTGCGCAGCTCGACCAGGTGGGAGACGAAGGTTTCCTGCCCGGCTGCAGAATCTTGATCGTCGCTCATTTAGAAGAATGAAGTGTTGCGTCTGAGCGCATTGGGCCTGAACCGGGACACGCGCGCGGCGCCGGAGATGATGCGCGACTTGCGACCATTCTGCTTCTTGTACCAGGCAGGAATCGCCGAATTGCGTGCAAGTTTCTTGCGGCGGAAATCCTTGGCCTTGACGGCCAGCTGGTCCGGGGTGACGGTGTCGAGCAAGGGGTTGCGCAAGGTCTCGCTCACGTCGCCCTCGATCTCGGCGACGCTTTTCGCGATCGTGCGCTCGACGCTGCTGGCCGCCTCCTGCATTTCCTGCTGCATCTTGCGCAGCTCGTCGAGCTCGATCTCGCGGCTGACTTCGGCCTTGACCTCGTTCATGTAACGCTGGGCGCGCCCGAACAGGGTACCAGCCATGCGCGCGACCTTGGGCAGGCGTTCGGGGCCGATGACGACCAGCGCAACCACCCCGATCAGCGCGAGTTTCGTGAAACCTAGATCAATCATGATGAACCCGCATGGCGCGCGTCAATGCAGCCGCGCGCGCATCTGGGAAGCGTTGCATCAGCCCTTCTTTTCCTTCGCTTCGACGTCGATGGTCGGCTTGGCCGCAGTCTCGGAGCTCTGCTCCTCCTCGCCCTTGACGCCATCCTTGAAGCCCTTGACTGCCTTGCCCAGATCCGAGCCGATCGTGCCCAGTTTCTTGGTGCCGAATACCAGCAAGACGACCACCAGCACGATCAACCAGTGCCAGATGCTGAACGAACCCATTACCTTCTCCTTGTCGGACGAATATGTCCGCTAAATCAAATAATTACTACTACCGCTGACCGCGCCAGGGACGCGGGCCGCCGATCAGGTGCAAGTGCAGATGGTACACCTCTTGACCGCCATCAGGTCCGGTATTGAACTGGGTTTTGAAGCCTCCGCGAGGGCCGCACTCGCTATCCATGGCGTACTCGCAACCCAATTCGCGCGCGAGTTGCGGAGCCAGCAACATCATCTTGCCCAGGAGGCCCGCATGTTCCTCGGTGCAGTCGGCGAGCGTGGCGATATGCTGCTTCGGCACGATCAGGACATGGACCGGTGCCGCGGGGTTGATGTCGTGAAACGCAATCAGATCATCGTCCTCGTACACGGTCTTCGATGGAATCTGTTTCGCAGCGATCTTGCAGAAAATGCAGTCGGTCATCGGTGCTCCTCTCGTTCAGTTGGAACTGCGTGCAGCTTTCTCTTCGATACCGGAGATCCCCTCGCGGCGAGCGAGTTCGGCCAGCACATCATCGGGCTTCAAGCCGAACTGCGCGAGCAGCACGACCGAGTGGAACCACAGGTCCGCGCATTCATAGACGAGCTTGGCGGGATCGCCGGCGGCGCGGGCGTCCTTGGCCGCCATCACGAGTTCGGTGGCCTCTTCGCCGATCTTCTTCAGGATCGCGTCGTCTCCCTTCGAAAACAGGCGCGCCACATAGGAGGTGTCGGGATCGCCGCCGGCAGACGGCTTGCGTGATTCGATGACGTCGGAAAGACGTTTGAGGGTTTCGCTCATCGGCATAGGCGGCAGGCTCGCCGCGTCCTTACTTGTAGATTCGCTCGGGGTCCTTGAGGACGGGTTCGACCGCCTTCCATTCGGCATCTGCGCCGCTGCCGCTCAGCTGCTGGAAGAAGCAGGAATGGCGGCCGGTATGGCAGGCGATGCCGCCGGCCTGCTCGACCTTCAGCAGCACCACATCCTCGTCGCAGTCGAGGCGGATGTCGCGCACCTTCTGGGTGTGGCCGGACTCCTCGCCCTTGTGCCACAGCTTCCTGCGGGAACGGCTCCAGTACACGGCTTCACCAAGCTCGAGGGTTTTCGCGAGCGCGTCTCGATTCATCCAGGCAAACATCAGCACGTCGCCGGTGGCCGCTTCCTGCGCGATCACCGGAACGAGTCCGTGCTCGTCCCACTTGACCTTGTCGAGCCACGCGGCGCTCATGCCAGCCTCATCGGGATGCCCTGCCCCGCCATGAATTGCTTGGCTTCCTGCACGGTGTGCTGGCCGTAGTGGAAGATGCTGGCCGCGAGCACCGCGTCGGCGCGGCCGATCGTGATGCCGTCGGCCAGGTCCTGCAGGCCGCCGACGCCGCCCGAGGCGATCACCGGAATCGATACCGCGTCGGATACCGCGCGCGTCAGTGCGAGGTCGAAGCCGCTCTTGGTGCCGTCGCGGTCCATGCTGGTCAGCAGGATCTCGCCGACGCCCAGGCTCTCCATCTTGCACGCCCATTCGACCACGTCCAGTCCTGTCGCCTTGCGTCCACCATGGGTGAACACTTCCCAGCGCCCTTCCGCGCTCTTCTTGGCATCGATCGCCACGACGATGCACTGCGAGCCGTACTTCTGCGCGGCGTCCGCCACCATCTGCGGATTCGCCACCGCGGTGCTGTTGACGCTGATCTTGTCCGCGCCGGCGTTCAGCAGGCGCCGCACATCCTCGACGGTGCGCACGCCGCCACCGACGGTGAGCGGAATGAAGACCTGGGAGGCGACCGCCTCGATGATGCTCAGGATCAGGTCGCGTCCGTCCGAGGTCGCGGTGATGTCGAGAAAGGTCAGTTCGTCGGCACCCTGGTCGTCGTAGCGGCGCGCGATCTCGACCGGATCGCCGGCATCGCGCAGCTCGACGAAATTGACGCCCTTGACAACGCGACCGGCGGTCACGTCGAGACAGGGGATGATGCGTTTGGCAAGACTCATTCTTCCGCCGTGTCCAGTCCCGCCAGCTCGTCCGCGCGTGCCTGGGCCGCGCGCAGGTCCAGCGTGCCTTCATAGATCGAGCGGCCGCAGATCACGCCCTCGATGCCCTCTTCCTCGACCTCACAGAGCGCTTCGACATCCTTGATCGTGTGCACGCCGCCGGATGCGATGACCGGGATGGCCACGCTCTGCGCAAGCTTGACCGTGGCCTCGATGTTGACGCCGGCCATCATGCCGTCGCGGCCGATGTCGGTGTAGACGATGGCTTCGCAGCCGTAGTCCTCGAATTTCTTGGCCAAGTCGATCACTTCATGGCCGGAAAGCTTGCTCCAGCCATCGGTTGCGACCTTGCCGTCCTTGGCGTCCAGGCCGACGATGATCTGGCCGGGAAACGCGCTACACGCATCGTGCAGGAATCCGGGATTCTTTACCGCCGCGGTGCCGATGATGATGTAGGACAGCCCGTCGTCCAGGTAGCGCTCGATCGTATCGAGGTCGCGGATGCCGCCGCCCAGTTGAATCGGGATTTCCTCGGTGTCGTTCGCGGCAGCGAAATCACGCACGGCCTGGATGATCGCCTTGACCGCCGACTCGTTTTTCGGCTTGCCGGCGAACGCACCGTTCAGGTCGACCAGGTGCAGGCGCCGCGCGCCCCGCTCGAGCCAATGGCGCGCCATCCGGCCCGGATCGTCGGAGAACACGGTGGCTTGATCCATGTCGCCTTGTTTCAGGCGTACGCAATGACCGTCCTTGAGGTCGATGGCAGGTATGAGCAGCATGGCCTTGGTTGTGGTGGTTGGACGAAGAACTAGGGGTTCCAGGAGACAAAATTCTTGTAGAGCTGCAAACCGGCCGCAGCGCTTTTTTCAGGGTGAAACTGGGTCGCAAAGATATTGTCTTTCGCCACGGCGCAGGCAAAGCGCGCACCGTAATCGGTTTCCCCCGCCGTGTGCCGGCTGTCATCGGGCACCGCGTAGTAGCTGTGCACGAAATAGAAATAGCTTTCGTCGGGGATGCCGTGCCACAGCGCGTGGGACATTGTCTGATATACCCGGTTCCAGCCCATTTGCGGCACTTTGAAGCGTGATCCGTCCACCTGTGTAAGGCCATCGAGACGAAAGCGCACGACCCTGCCGGGCAGCAGGCCGAGGCCCGGCGTATCGCCCTCCTCGCTGCGCTCGAACAGCATCTGCTCGCCGACGCACACACCCAGCAGCGGCTTGGTGCGACTGGCCTCGACCACCGCGTCCAGCAGGCCGGATTCGCGCAGGCTGCGCATGCAGTCGGGCATCGCGCCCTGGCCCGGCAGCACGAGGCGGTCCGCCGCGCGCACCTCGGCCAGTTCACCGGAAATGCGCACGTCGGCCTCAGGGGCGACATGGCGCAGGGCTTGCGCAACCGAGCGCAGGTTGCCCATGCCGTAGTCCACAACAACGATCTTGTTCATTTCGTCAGAAAAAACGCGGTGCGAAACCGCCAGTCCTCAGAGGCTGCCCTTGGTCGACGGAATGGTGCCGGCCGCACGCGGATCCAGCTCCGCGGCCATGCGCAGCGCGCGGCCGAAGGCCTTGAATACGGTCTCGCACTGGTGGTGCGCATTCGTGCCGCGCAAATTATCCACATGCAATGTGACCAGGGCATGATTGACGAAGCCCTGGAAGAATTCGCGGGTGAGGTCGACGTCGAAGCCGCCGATCATTGCGCGGGTGAACGGGACGTGGAACTCCAGGCCGGGACGGCCGGAGAAATCGACCACCACGCGCGAGAGCGCCTCGTCGAGCGGCACATAGGCGTGGCCGTAGCGGCGGATGCCCTTCTTGTCGCCCATCGCCCGCGCCACGGCCTGGCCGAGCGTGATGCCAACGTCTTCCACGGTGTGATGCGCATCGATGTGAAGATCGCCCTTGGCTTCGATGTCGAGGTCGATCAGCCCGTGGCGGGCGATCTGGTCGAGCATGTGGTCGAGGAAGGGGACGCCGGTATCGAGCTTCTGCCGGCCGGTGCCGTCGAGGTTGATCACGACGCGGATCTGCGTCTCGTTGGTGTTGCGGATGACCTCTGCAACGCGGGCGGTGGACATGGTGTTCGTCAGGTGGTTGGGGGAGCGATCGCGGCCTTGAAGGCTTCGAGGAACGCTCGGTTTTCTTCGGGGGTGCTTACGGTGATACGCAGGCAATTTTGCAGCAATGGGTGCATTTTACCGACATTTTTGACGATCACCCTGCGCTCCAGGAGTGCCGCGTTGACCGCGTCGGTGTCGGGATTCGGCGCATCGATACGCACCAGCAGGAAATTTGCGGCCGAGGGAAACACGAAAATGCCGGGCAAGGCCGACAGCTCGGCCGCGAGCCGCTCGCGCTCGCGCCGCAGCAGCGCCGCCTGCTCGTCGAGCACTTCGACGTGGTCGAGCACGAACTCGGCCGCGGCCTGGGTGAGCACGTTGACGTTGTAGGGCGGGCGCACTTTTTCGAGTTCCGCCAGCAGTGGTGCGCTTGCGCTCATGTAGCCGAGCCGGATGCCGGCCAGGCCGAGCTTGGACACCGTGCGCA
>Ga0247713_1000902_pt1 | contig 16190 bp, 21 predicted proteins | sample 21E_NmetaG_FD_189936 | JGI IMG/M metagenome (GOLD analysis project Ga0247713, IMG submission 189936) | Soil microbial communities from hillslope of Landscape Evolution Observatory, University of Arizona, Oracle, AZ, United States - 2-1-E_N | ecosystem: Engineered > Artificial ecosystem >... | reverse complement strand
GGTTGCTGGCGCCTGAGTGGCCGAAGACTGGCGCGTTGTCCGGGTCGCTGTTGTGCAGCTGCTCGTTGCGGCGGGCGAGCTGGTTGAACGCGCGGCGCTGGTCGCGTTGCTGGAGTTCGACGTTGGCGACCAGGTCGCGGGTGTCGAGCACCAGGCCGCGGACGCCGGCGATGAGCTCGCGGTTACGTTCGGCAGCCTCGAGCGCCTCGGCTTGGCGGCGGTCGGCGATGTTCTGTGAAGTCACCACCGAGTAGATCAGCAAGATGAGCACGACGACGGTGGTGACGATCTGCAGCCCGGTGGTCAGCCGGCGGTCTCGCGGGGTCATGCCGCTGCCCTCAGCGCCAGCGCGGCGATCGTCGCGGTGACCAGGACTGTCAGCAGCATCTGGATCAGGGCGCGTCGCAGCCATTGGCGGTCCTCTCGACCTTCGGCGAGTCCGGCGTCGACCTTCGCGTCCAGCCGGCCGATGTCGGAGTCGAGGTCGCTGCGCAGCTGGTTGATGTCGGCGGTGAGCCCCTCGCGGAGCTCGGCGATGCGCTGCTCTTGGGCGAGGTCGGTTTTCTCCTGGGCTCGCTGGTCGGCCTCGTAGGTCTCACGTCGGATGAACCGGCCGTTGTCGACCATCTGCTCGACGCGGCGCAGCCGCCAGTCGATCGAGCCCGGATCGTCGCTCACGGTGCTGGGCCGCGTCTCAACCGAGCCGGTGGGTCACGTGACCAGCCGGCCGGTGATGGTCACCTCGTGCTCGTGGGGGCCTGGTGCGCCGTGGGGGGTGCGCTGGTTGTGCTCACGCAGCCGCCGGTTGACGATCTGCAGGGTGACGGCGTTCTCGAGGCGCCGGCAGCGGCTGGGGTTGACGACGTCGACGGGGCCCTTGGCGCCCAGCGCCGCACCGACTGCCGTGGCGGTCTTGTCGCCGTAGTGGCCGTCGACGGTCACCTGGTGGCCGAGGTCGTTGAGGGTGACCTGCAGCATCCGCACCGCGGTGGTGTCCCGGTCGTCTTTGCGGCACACGTACATGATCCCGGTCCTTTCGGGGGTCGGCGGTGGGGTCGGCACGGTCGGTTTGGCGGGCTTGACCGCGGGCGGTGCGGCGGCGTTTTGGATCCGGGTGCGCCATGCGGGGCCGCTGATGCCGGCGCGGTCGATCTTGCGGGTCGGCGCCCACTCCTTGTGCTCGCAGACCCGTGACACCGGGTGGCCGAACACGGCGATCTGCACGCGGTCGAGGTCCTCCATCAGCTTGAGGTGCTGGGGCGACCACGGTTCCCCGACGCCGTTGTTCTCCGCTTCGTGGCCGAGCACTTGGCTGTTGCCGGTCAGGCCCTGCCAGCCGCCGGCGCCGGCGTGCCAGGCGGTGCGGGCGGCGACGATGTACAGGCGGGCGCGTCGGTCGCTGTAGGTGTTGCACAGCGCGTTACGCAGCCCTTCGCGGCCGAACGTGACGACCCGCAGCGACGGTGCCGGGCCGCCGCTGAGCGCGCCGGCGGTGTGGTGGTTGACGACGCCGCGCGGCGACATGGCGCCGACGCCGCGGGTCTCCCATCCGGGGATGAACTCGACGGTGTGCCCGAGCGCCCGCATGCGGCGGGCGACTTCGCGTAGACCCGTGACGGTGTCGACCATCAGCCGTGTTCGGCGCGGCGGATGACCGCGTCGGCGTCCATGAGCTCGTTGGCGGTCTCGGGCCCGTAGGTCCGCTGGCGGGCGTGCTCGACGCCGAAGGCGATCGCGGCGAACTGCAGCAGGCCGACGGACAGGGCGCCGAAGATGACCTGCGGGGTGATCGCGGTGGCCAGCGCCAGCGCGCCGAAGAACGTGCCGAGCGCGACGACGGTGGCCGCGAGGTACAGCGACCGGCGGACCGGTTCGTTGGCGTCGAGCGTTGGCAGGTTCATCAGCTCTCCTCGGGGTCGGGTGATTCCGGTGGCATCGGCCGGGCGGTGGTTGGGTGTGGTCGCGCCTGGTCGAGCTGGGCTTCGAGCTCACCGATCCGCTCGATCAGATGGTGGCGCTCGACTAGAAGCGCGTCGCGTTCGGCCTCGGCGATCGCGGCGTCACGGGCCTGAGCGCCGACGCGGCCGGCGAGCCGCTCGAGGACGGCGTCGATGCTGATGTCAGGGCGGTGCTGGTCGGGCATGGACTGGGATCCTTTTACGCGCGGACGGGGCGGTTGGGGGCGCCGGGCTTGAGTACGGCGTGGGCGGCGAGCCATTCGGTCAGCTCGGCGAGGCGGGCGGTTTCGACGGCGGTGACCGCGGCGACGGCGTTGAGGTCGTAGCCGGCGGCGCCATCGCTGTCGTCGGCGCGCACCACATCGGGCAGGTCGTTGGCGATCAGACCCGCCTGTAGCGGGTGCCGCGGCTCGTCGGTCGCGCTGCGACGCCGGTAGCGGGCGGCGGCCCGGGCGATCTGCCCGACGATGGCGCGGGTGTCGCCGGCCAGCGGCTGGATGTCGGTCTTGAGCTTCGCGTCAGAGCCGGTCAGCCACGCGGCGGCGCGGGCGTTGGCGTACGCGCCGGTCGTCGTGCCGACCGGGTTGACGCGCACTTCGCTGTCGGACTGCAGCGACAGGAAGCTTGCGGATCTGACCGCCAGTTGGCTGCCGAGCGCGACGAGGGAGCCGGTGTGGGTGTTGGCGGCGTTTTGCAGGCTGAGCATGGTGTCGGACCGGATGTTGACGGTGCCGTGTGCTGTCAGCGCGCCGAGCCATGCCGGGGCGAACCCTGTGCCTGCCATGTCGCGGACTTCGAACAGGGTACTGGTGCGCAGTTGGGTGACTGAGCCGGCGCCGTACAGCCGGGCGACCTCGGCGTTGGACGGGTTGAACCAACGGATGATGCCGATGCCGCCCTCCTGCAGCAGCTCCATCCGCGAACCGGAGGCGGCGGTGCGCAGCAGCCCGCCGGTGACGGTGGCGCCGTTGATCGTGCCGCCGGTCATCTGCGCGGCCTCGAGCAGCCCACGGAACGTGCCCGAGGACATCTCAAGGAACCCGTCACCGTCGACCCGCCAGCCGGCGACGCCGGGCACATAGTTGCTCGAGGTGATGTAGTGGCCGACCTGCAGGCTGCCGCCGTGTAGCCGGTCGACGAACAGCCCAGCGATGACACCGGATTCGGCGGTGATGCCGTTGGTGGCCATCTGATCGGCGGTGAGCGTCTTGGCCGCCACCTTCGCCGCGGAGACGGCGCCGTCGGCGATGATGACGCCTTCGACGAGGAGGCGGGCGTACGCATCCTCGACGTGGATGAAGGGTGTGTCCGGGCCCGTCTCGACCTCGACCTCGAAACCGACCCACGCGGCGTTCGCCGCCGCGCCGCCGGCGGCAGACATCACGGAAAGACGCTGATAGGCGGTCGTCAGCGGAAGCCACGCGCTGGCGGCGCCGCCGGTGGTGCCGCCGTTGGCGCGCGTCCTGTACCTGATGGCCAGCCGCGCACGGCGGTTGGTGGCCTGGTCGGCGCACACCCACACTTCGGCGTAGTGTCGGTCGCCCTGCTGCGCGGCGACCTGTGTTTCCCACTGCAGCGGGCCGTTCGCGTCGATTCGCCCTATGCCGCCTGCGATCGGCTTGAACCGCAGCGACCGACTGCCGCTGCGCGGGTTGACGGTCGTGGCCTCGGCGTCGCTGCCGAAGACGAGACTCCACGGGGCGAACAGCCCCGACTCGCCGCCGGGGTTGAGGATGAGGTTGTCGTACGAGCCGACCATCAGCTGTCGGTATGTGACGGCGCCGTCGGCGATTTTGGCGGCTATCACTGCCTGGTTGGCCAGCTCCGGACTGTCAATGAGCACCGACTGACCCGCCGTTGCCGCCGAAGGCTGCGAGCGGTTGCCGGCGCGGTCGACCGCGACGACCTTGACGTGTCGGGTGGTGACATCTGGCGCGTCGACCGCGGCGACGACGGGGACTTGGGCGGCGAGGTTGCCGCGGTTGGCCGGCACGCGGCGGCGCATCGTCGCGGCGGTCGGTTGGAAGGCGGCGGTCGCGCCGGTGTGGATCTCGAGGGCGTCGAGGTCGGACTCGAGGTTGTAGGTGCCGCCGGTGGCTTTGCCGAGCCGGTGGGTGACGAGCAGCTGCAACGGCAGGGCGGTGACCTCGGGTGCTGCGGGTGTCGACGGCGGGCTGGTGTCGGGCTGGGCGGTGATCGCCACGGCGCCGGACCAGGCGCCGCGCCGTCCCCACCGGTTGGCGGCGGCGACCTGGAACACGTACTCGCCGTCGGGTGCGAGCTCGTATGCGGTCGCTTCGAGGTCGGCCCATCCGACGGTGGTGTGCTGCCAGCCGGTCGGGTTGCTGATGTGTCGCCAGCGGACGTGGAACATCAGCCCGTCTTGGACGACGGTGCCGTCGGTGTTGTTGGGGCGGGTCCACGAGATGGTGATGAACGCGCGGGTGTTGCCCGCCTGGTCGGTGTAGGTGCCCGACTGTGCCTGGTTGCTGATGACCGGTGCTGCGGGGGTGCGGCCGGGGTCGGTGTCCGGCGTGGGTGCGTTGACGCGGACGCTGACCGGTTCGCTGTCACGGATCGCTTTCAGCCATGACCCGCCGGCTTCGACCTCGACGGATCCGGTCTCGGGCAGCAGGTGGTCGGTGAGGTCGAACCAGTCGCCGTCGTGGGTGCGGAACGCGACGCCCATCCGGTCGGTGATGGGGTAGGTGGTGGCGACGACGCGCAGCTTGACTGGGTTGAGCAGCCGACCGCGGAACGGCACCTCGTTGGCGGGGTCGACCAGGCCGGCGTCGGGGTCGTAGACCCACACCCAGCCGCCGGTGACGATGGTGCGGTCGCCGACGGCTTCGAAGTCGTGGGTGTCGGCGGACAGTTTCAGCGCCTGGCGGGCGCCGGAGAACCGGTTTTGCGCCAGTTGCGCTCGGGCTTGGGCGTTGCCCTCGACGGTGTCGGATTCGGACACGACCCGGGTGCGTTTGACCGGCAGTCCGCGCGGGTTGAGGTAGGGGTTGTGGGTGTTGTCGGCGGTGGCGGTGACGATCGCTTCGCCTTCGCCCTCGGCGAGCAGCACCGTGCGGCTGGTCCAGTCCGCCCAGTCGCGTTCGGCGTCGACGTCGCCGGGGACCGCGACGAGGTCCATGTCGGCGCCGGCGTCGCGGCGGACGATGACCGCGGCGGGCTGCGTCGGGTACAGCTGGTCGGCTTTGCCGGCGTCGAGCTTCCAGGTGTTGGTGACCCGGTACTCGGCGTCGAACAGCTCGCACACGTAGCCGATCGCCGAGCGGGGGTCTTGGAAGCGGTGGCGGCCGCTGTAGGTGCCGGCCACCGGGTGCAGGGTGCCCTCGATGACGGACTGGTCGGCGGGCAGCAGCCCGCGGATCGTGTCGATGAACGAGGCGTTGTTGAACACCCGAGCCTGCTCGTAGACGTCGCCTTTGCCGTCCTCGTCGCCGAGCCACACGTCCAGGCCGACGCCGGACAGGGTGAACTCGTCGCCGGCGGGCGCGTCGCCGCGGTGCACGCCGACGTAGCGGGCGACGCCGAGCAGCTCGTCGCCGTACACGCGCGGGTCCATCGGCGTGTCGAGGATCACGATGTGGCCCCATTCGCGGAGCCGGGCTGCGACCTCGCGGGGGACGGCGTGCAGCTGCACGTCCCACGAGCCGAGCTGCATCAGCCGGTCGGACACGCTCACCGTCGGATCACCTCGACCCGCTCCTCGGGGTGGCCGATGTACTGGGCGAGCAGGTCGGCGGGCGCGTCGCCGGCCTGGGCGTCGGGGGTGACCGCGACCATCGCGTCGAACGTGCGCGCCGCCGTCTTGGTCAGCGCCCCGTTGGGTGCGTCGGGGTTGGCGGCGCGGGCCGACGCGATGACCCACCGCACGCCGGCGTCGAGGTCGGTGCGGCGGATCCCGCCGGTGAACGCGGTCGCGGCGGCGGGTGTCTCGACGGCGACGGTGAGGTCGGTGGCGGTGTGGCGTTGCAGGAACAGCGACACGTACCGGGAGCCGCGGCGCAGCTTGAGGTCGACGGTCAGCCGGCCGGGGTTGTGGTCGCGCAGCAGCTTGACGGCGACCTCCTCCGGGTCGTTGCGCAGCACGGTGATGCCGTGCCACGCAGCGACGGGTGTGGCGCCGGTGCGGACCTCGAAGGCGGTCTCGCGCCACGCGCCGTTGTGCCATCCGGCGATCAGCAGCCGCCCGTTGCCGGCGGGGCGGACGCGGACCAGGTCGTTGTCGAGCTGCCAGCCGGCCGCGGTGTCGGGCAGCCGCCGGCCGGTGACGACGCGGGTGTCGTGGCGCAGCGTCGCGGCGGCGGCGTAGAACCCGTCGAGGCTGATCCGCCAGCGGGGGTCGACGTCGGGCAGGTTGCGGTACACGTGCACGGCGCCGCCGGCACCGGTGCGGCTGATCCGGGTGGGGCTGACGCCGGCGCCGGCGAACATCGCGTCGTGGCCACGGGGCGGGGCGGCCCACCGTTCGGGAGCCGGCCAGCCGGCGTCGCGTTGGCGGCCGTTGCCGGTCAGCTTGGAGACGAACTCGACGGCGACGAGGCGGTGCAGCTCGAGGGACCAGGCGACTTCCGCCTCGTCGCCGTAGAAGCTGTCGAGCTCGGCGGTGACGCCGTCGACGCGGTACCAGCCGTCGGTGTCGGGGTCGGCGTCCCAGCGGACCGGCACGACCCGGTCGACTAGTCCGAGCAGCTGATGCCGGCGGAATAGCACCTGCGCCGCGGTGGTGGCCGCGTCGGTGCCGAACGCGCCGGCGACCGCCAGCCGGTCTGGCTCGAGCTGGTGGCGTGCGGGGTCGTCGACGTCGACGGGTCCGACCAGCAGGGTCACGACATCCCCGTCTTGATCCGGTCCTGCTCTTTGGTGACCGGGACCGCGACGGCGCGGGCGAACTCGCGGCCGTCGATCTCGAGCACGATGTCGCGGGTGGCGCCGTCACTGCCGCCGGTGACGCCTTCGGGTGCGGTGACGCCGAAGTGGGTGTCGCTGGCGATCCGCAGCGGCACGGCGGCGCGGACCGCGGCCGCGGCCGCGACGTTGTCGGACATCCGCTGCGCGGCGCCGGCGGCGACCGCGGCGTTGCGTTCGATGCCGTGCGCCAGCCCGTGGGCGGTGTTGGCGCCGATCGCGGTGAACACCGTCGACGGCGACCGGATGCCGAGCGCTTTGCGGGCGGCCTTGGCGAGGTCACGGCCGAGCCGGTTGCCGACCTTGATCAGGGCGTTTCGTTGGCTGCTGAGCCCGGCGACGAGCCCCTTGGCGGCCTGGATCCCGGCGCCGTGCATCTCCTTGGCGGCCTGGGCGCCCATGCTGGCGGCGGTGCGGGTCAGCTGCCCGGTGAGGCTGTTGACCTCACGGATGACGCGGCTGCCGCCGCTGGCCAGGGCGCGGGCGGTGTCCATGCCGCCTTCGACGCCGGCCTGGACCAGCTGGTCGTAGGTGGTCTTGTTCAGCCCCGCCTTGCGCAGCGTGTGCAGCAGACGGCTGTAGGTCTGCGCCTGCTGGACCGCCTTGCGGAGCCCGCCGACGATGTCGCTCGAGCTCGTCGGGCCCTCGTCTCTGGCGAACCCGGTGATCGAGCCGAAGCTGATGACGCTGTCGCGGACGCTCTTGGCGTAGCCGCGGGACCGGTCCACTGCGGCCTTGAGCCGGTCCTGCGCCGCGGAGAGGCGTTTGGCGACGGCCTCGCGTTGCCGCGAGTGGTTTGTCAGCGCGGCGATCTCGTCGCGCATGACCGCCTTGGCGTAGTCGACCCACGCGCGGGCGAGTTTCGGCTTGTCCTTGTAGCGGGCGTTGAAGTGCTTGGTGAGCCGGTCGTTGATCTTGTCGACGAGAGCGCGCACACCCTTCTGGCCGTCGTCCATGCCGCCGGCCAGGCCCTTCATAATGTCGCGGCCGATGCCGCGGAACACCCGTGACGGCGACCGGATGCCCAGCGCGGACTTCGCGCCCTTGACGACGCCGCCGACGGCGTCTTTGACCACCTGGACGGCGCGGCCGACCATGCCGGTGATCCCGTTGATCAGCCCGCGGATGATCGACTCGCCGATGGAGCGCAGCATCGTGGGGGCGTTGGAGAACACGTTGCGGACCTTGCCGGGCAGCTCCCGGAAGAACCCGACGACCCGCTGCAGCCCGTCACGGATCCTGTCGCGGATGCCGTTGAGCATCGACGTGGCGAGCTCGCGCAGCTTCTCCCACATCAGCCGCCACATGATCGTCGCGAGCCGCGGCAGGTCACGGAAGTACGCCACGATGCGGTCGAACGCCGACCGGATCCGTTCGCGGATCGAGTCGAGCAGGTTGGCTGCCCACTCCCGCAGCTTCGTCCACATGGTCTGCCAGACCTTGGTGATGGCCGCGCGCGCCAGCGGCCACAGGTTGCGGACGAGCTTCAGCCCGGTGTCGACGACGTTCTTGATCTGCGCCATGAAGGCGCCGGCGATCCGCCCGATGCCCTCGCCGAACTTCGACCAGTCACCGCGGATCAGCCCGGTGACCATCTGCCAGATGCCCTTGATGACGTTGAGCACGTTGCGGATGGTGTTGCGCACGAACCCCATCACCGGGCCGATGACGGCCATGATGGCGCCGCCCCACTGCGCCCAGAACGCCTGGATGCCGCCGAGCACCGCGGTGACGATCCCGCGGATCGTTTCCATGGCACCGCTGATCACGCCGCTGACGGTGGCGACCGCTGAGGTCACGCCGTCGCGGATGGCGTTCCACGCGCCGACGGCGGTGTCGCGGATCCAGGTGACCGCGGTCACCACGGCGTCGCGCACGGCGGTCCACGCGCCGATGACGATGTCGCGGAACGTCTCCGAGCGGGTCCACAGCAGGTACAGCGCAGCGCCGACGGCGACGACCGCGGCGATGACCAACCCGATGGGGCTGAGCAGGAACCCGATCGCGGCGCCCAGGCCCTTGATGACCAGCGCGAGGACCTTGCCCTGCGACGCCAGCACCGCGATGGGCTTGCCGGCCATGGAGAACGCCGTCATCAGCCCGCCGACGCCGGCCATGAGCTTGCCGATGATGAACAGCACCGGCCCGGCGGCCATGGCCACGCCGGCTAGCGTCAGCACGAACCGCTGCCCTTCGGGTGACATCCGCTCGAAGCGCTGCAGCAGCCGGGCGGCACTGTTGATCAGCGGCTCGACTGCCGTGGCGGCATCCAGCAGCGCGGGCACCAGTGCGTTGCCCAACGTGACACCCAGGTCGCTGACCTTGTTGCGGAGGATTTTCAGCTTCGACTCGGTTGTGGCGTACCGCTGGGCGGCCTCGTTGCTCAGCGCCGTGTTCTCCCGCCACGCGTCGGTTCCCAGCTTCAGCGACTTGCGGACCAGGTCGCCGGCGCCGGCGGTGCGCAGCAGCGCGTCGCGGACACGCAGCTCGCCCAGTTTGAGCTCGTCGAGGACGGTGAACACGTCCTTGCCGGATTCCTTCAGGCCGCCAAGTCCCTCGATGAACTTGGTCAACGCGCCGGCGGCGTCGCGTTCCCAGGCGCGTGAGAACTCCTGGCTGCTCATGCCGGCGACCTTGGCGAACTCGGCGACTTTGTCGCCGCCGGAACCGACCTCCTTGGCGATGTTGACCATGACCTTGCTCATCGCCGACCCGCCCGCTTCGGCGCGGATACCGACCGACGACATCGCGCCCGCCAGCCCCATGATCTGCGCCTCGGTCATGCCGATCTGCGCGCCGGCGCCGGCCAGCCGCAAGCCCATCTCGACGATCTCGGCTTCGGTGGTGGCCAGGTTGTTGCCAAGCGCAACGATCGTCGACCCGAGCCGGTCAAACTGCTTCTGGGGCATCCCGGTGATGTTCGCCAGGCGGGCTAGGGCGGTGGCCGCCTGCTCCGACGACAGGTTGGTCGACTCGCCCAGGTCGATCATGACGCGGGTGAACTTCAGGATGTTGGGCACCCTGATGCCCAGTTGTCCGGCGGCCTCGGCAACGCCGGCGATCTCCTCACGGGAGGCGGGGATCTCCTTGGCCATCTGGCGGATGCCACGCTCGAGCTTGGCGAACTGGCCCTCGCTGGCGTCGACGGTCTTGCGGACCCCTGCGAACGCCGACTCGAAGTTGACTGCCGCCTTCACCGCCCCGTAGCCCAGCGCCAGCATGGGCAGGGTGACCATGCGGGTCATGGTGCGTCCCGCGGCGGCCATCCTCGTGCCCACACCGGTCAGCGCGCCGCCTAACGTGGCCATCCGCCCCTGCAGGTTCGCCATGGTGGCCTGCAGCTGCGACGCGTCGCCGAGGAACCGCAGCAGGATCGGTCGTGACATCGCGTCGATGGTGCGCTGCGGCTAGAAGCCCGGCGGATCACCACATGCCGGTGCGCCGAGCCATCCGCTCGAGCGCCTGCCGCGCCTCGTTCTCAACGTCGCGGGCCCGGTCGCTGTACGCGGGATACAGGTACCGCCCGCCCCTGACGACGGGCCGGCGGATCAGATGCGGGGTGCTGTGACTGTGTCGGCTGCCGTGGTGGCGGATCGTGCCACCGAAGTCGATCCAGCCGGCGTACGGAACGCGACCCGGTGTGCCGACCTGCACACCCGCTTCGCGTTGCGTCGACCGCGGCTTGACCGACCCCTGCAGCTTGCCGGACGACCGTGGATACCGGGGTCTCGCCTCGCGGGCGACGATCTCCGCGGCCTCGTTCAGCGCGCGGCGCACCTCGACGCCCAGCTGGCGGTCGGCGGCCTTGAGGCTGCGCACCCACTCGTTGAGCCCCTCGACGCGGATGTAGATCGGCCCCATCAGCTGACCCGCCTCGCCCGCCTGGCGCCGCCGGTGCGCCCGGACCGCGCCGCCGCCTTGGCTCGGCTCTCCTCGCGACGCCGTTCGACGTCGCGGACCTTGAACAGGGCACGCCAGCCGGTCAGCTCGCGTGACGACACCCGGTCGAGCAGCTCCTCGACGGTGCAGCCCATCTGCCACGCGAGCTCGTAGTACATGCGAGCCTCGGGGTGGGCGCCCGGGCGCCCGCTCAGTTTCCCTCGGCGTCGTCCTCCGCGTCGTCGTCGAGGCCCGACACCTTCATGATCTTGATGGCGAGGCGTTCGAGCACACCGGCGAGCTTGCCGTTGAGCGCCTTGGCATCCTCGCGGCGGAACACCCGCTCGTCGGTGGTCGGGTGGTACACGCCGGCGGCGACGATCTCGGGGTACAGCGCCTCCTGCTTCACCTTGCCCTTGCGGTCCTGCAGCTTGGCCAGCACCCGCGCGCGTTCGAGGCCGGTCATCGACTTGACCTTCAGCCACACCTTCCATTCCGCGATGTAGATCGGCGCCTCGGCGGCGTCGTCGAGCGACAGGATCAGGTCGCGCAGGCCGGCCGCATCGGACGGCATCTGCTCGACGGTGGGCCGGTCGGCGTGCTCCTGGTCGTCGTCGACGTAGGGCTCGTCGAGCTCTGGTGTCTCGGTGGTGGTGTCGTGCTCGTCGGTCACAGGCGGGGCCTCCTGGGGCGGGTTACAGGGTGGCGGTCGAGGTGCGGTAGCGGATCGTGAAGTCCTCCGCGGCCGCGGTGAAGCTGATGGGCTGGCGGATCTCGTCGGGCCCGTCGACGGCGGGGGTGTCGCCGTCGAGCTGGATCCACCCGCGGATCTCGGTCTCGTAGTTGAAGCCGGGCACGATCTCGTCGCCGGTGAACAGCAGCACCAGCTCGAGCTCGTCGGCGGTGATGACGTGCTGGTACAGCGCAGGCGACGCGTACTCGGCGTCGAAGCTGCCGGTGTACTCGCGAATGGCGTTCTGCAGCGGCACCTTGCGCAGCCGGCTGCCGAGGCGCCGGCGGTCGTCCTTCAGCGCGTTGCCGGCGGACAGGCTGACCTCGGCGACGTCGATCTCGTCGCCGGCCAGTCGCAGCGACGCGGCCAGGTCGTCGTACGGCTCGGCCTCCGGGTACACCGGCGCCGCCAGTGCCTCGGACCAGCTCTCGTTCTGGCCGACCAGCGACAGCGTCAGCTGGGCGTACTCGTCGACGGACACGCCCAGCTCCCAGCCGGTCACCTTGCAGCCGGTGACGCTCTTGGGGTTCGAGGTGCCCTCGACGTCGGGCACGCCGACCTGGGCGGTCAGCGACAGCTCACGCAGGCTGCCGGGCGTGAAGGTGTGGTCCCACACCGCGCCGGCCTCGACCTCGTCGGTGTCGACGCTGCCCATCATGTGCTGCAGCAGCAGACCGAAGCCGACGTCAGCGAAGTCGAACACGACGTCGCCGGACGGGTTGATGGTGCCGCGGCGCCGCTCGCCGCGGCGCAGCCCGTAGCGGCCCGGGCGCAGGCCCTCGGCGACCTTGCGGGCGTGCTCGGTGGTCAGCGCCTCGCTGCGGAACGGCAGGAACCGCGTCGGCGCCGCGAACTGGCCGTACGCGGCCTCGGCGGCGAAGCCGATCTGCGCATCGATGCCGGTGCCCTCCATGGTCAGCCCTCCTCTCCGGCGTCGCCGCCGGCCTGGTTGTCGTCGTTGATGCCGTCGGAATCACTGCCGGCGCCCTGGTCGGCGACGGCGCCCTCGACGTCCTGGTCGTCCCCGTCGTCGTCGGCGGCGCGCAGGGCGTCGATGTGGGCTGCGCGGTCCGCGGCGTCCTTCGCCGCCTTGGCGCGAGGGCCGACGAAGTCGCCGCGCTCCCCCAGCCGGTCGGCCAGGTCGTCGGGGTACTCGGCGACCTCGCCGAGGCGCGCGCGGACCGGGGCGCGCCCGTCGACGGGCACCTCCACGGCGGCGAACTCACCGACGTACACGAGTGGCTTCATGGCTGCTCCCTCCGGGTTCTGGCGTTGCAGCGGACCTGCACGGTCACGGTGGCCGCGCGGCCCTCCTCGTACGGCGTCTCGTCGTCCTCGAAGTCCGACAGCTGGCAGCTGCGCACGGTCCCGCCGAGCGTCGGGTCGTTGCGCAGCTGCTGGTCGACGAGGGCCATCAGCTCATAGGCGCGTTCGGTGACCTCGTCTTGTGGCCGGCCCGGGCCGAGCACCTGGATGTAGACCTCGATCGAGTAGTGCTCGTCTCGAGGTCGCTTGTCGGCGGCCAGCGCCGCCCACTCCTGCCGGCCGGCGCGGACGCGCCCGACCTGGACGAGCTCGTCCTCGATGGTGTCGCCGGGGTGCCCGCGCACGACCTGCACGCCGGGCATCGCGGCGGCGAGCATGGTGTGCAGCGCCTTCTTGGCGCGCGGCGCGGTGGTCGGCGGCTTCATCAGGCGATCGCCGGCAGGTCGGATGAGTACGACAGGTACACCGCGTCGACCATGGGGATGCCCGTCGGTCGGCGCTCGCCGGGCTGGGCGAGCGTGAACGTCGCGCCGTCCGCGGTCATCGTCGTCGCGGTGTCGAACATCCGCGCCTCCCGCTTGACCAGCTGGAAGCGGATGTGGGCGAGCATGGCGTCACGCAGCCGCTCCGGCGGGAACCCGTCGTGGCCGTACTCGTAGGCCACCTCGAGCGCGCCGGCGGGCAGCCGGCCGTACCCGTACCGCAGCGCCCCGATGCCGCTGAACGACACGCCGGCGACGTCGATGAGCTCGGTGCCGTGGACGATCGACCGGAGCCGGCGGACCGGCCGACGTGTGAGCATCGGCAGTCCGAAGTTGTCGACCCGCTCGCGGGTGTAGCGGGGCACGAACGCTGGCCCGTGCTGCTCGTAGGTGTCCTCGGCGACCATCCGCGCCTGCTCGAGCCGCCACGTCGGGTACGTGCCGGTGTCGTCGAGGTCCTTGGTCGCCCGGATCTCGGCCAGCGACACGTAGAACCCGCCGGCGACGTCCGCGCGGGTGGTCACCCGGCCACGGGTCGGACTGACCCACACGGCGGTCAGCTGGTCGAGCTCGGCCGTCGCGGCCGCCGACAGCTCGACGAAGTACTCGCCGGTGCGCTCGTCGACCGCGGTCGCCTCGGTGCCCTCTGGCAGCACGTCGGTGCCGTCGTCGCGGGTGACGTGGGCGGTGACGGCGCCGGCGTCGACCGGCGTCTCACCGTCGAGGAAGGTGACGGTCAGCCGCCCGGTCGCGCCCTGCAGAAGTCGCTGGCGCAACACGGGCAGCCCTTACGTCTCGTCGACGGCGTCGTCGTCGTCGGCGTCGGCGTCCTCGTCGACGGCGGCGAGCTGCGACTCGGCGTGCTCGGCGGCCTCACGGGTGCCCTGGAAGCGGTCGCCGTTGGACAGCGTCCACCAGTTGCCGCCGCGGTGTTGCGGGTACACGACCGCGTCGGCCGCCGGCAGCTCGCCCTGGTCGGGTTCGGGGGAAGGGCGCCCCATGACGAAACGTCGACGGGGGGGTGTGCGCGTGTCGGACTGTACGCGCGCGGTGTGACAGTCACGTCGACGCGGCCTTGCGCGAGTTGCATGACAGGCACAGGACCTGCAGCGGGCCGTCGGGGTCGCCGTCGGCAGCGACCGGGGTGATGTGGTCGGCGGTCAGCCGCGTCGCTGGGTGCGCCGGCACCCGCCAGCCGGGGCACCACCAGCCGTTGACGGCGACCCAGGCGGCGACGGCCTTGGCATGACGCCGCTTGCTGGCGTTGGTCCGCAGGTCGGGGCGGGTCTGCTTGTGCGGTGTCCACGGGCAGCGCGGGCAGCGGCCGCCGGCGGGCCGGGGTGCGCCGCAGCTGGGGCAGGCGGTCAGCTTCACTGGTCGTCACGTGGCGCATCGTCGTCTCCGGCTAGATCCCCGCGGCCTTCGTTCCACCAGCGTCGTTTGCTCTCGCGGTACTGCTCGTCGACGTCGGCGTCGCAGCGGGCGCAGAACCCGTGGCGGGTGCGGGACCGGTTGATCCGCCGGGTCAGGCAGCGCGGGCAGATCTCGCCGTGGCGGTTGGCTCGGTCGGCGATCGACCGCAGTGCCGCGAGGACTGTGTCGTCCAGCCATGACGGGCGGTCGGTCACGCAGCGGTCTGCCGGGCGAAGCGGACCAGGGCGCGTCGCTCGTCGCCGGTCAGGCCGCCGCGGACGCCTTCGTAGTCGCCTTTGAGTACGGCGTCCTCGAGGCAGGCGTCCAGCACCGGACAGCCCGCGCAGAGCCGTTTGGCTTCGAGCTCCCGGCCGCCGGCGTAGAACAGCTCGACGTCCATGCCGAGGCAGGCCGCGTTGCGGCGCCACGCTCCGCGCGCCAACGGGTGCACCGTCACTCCTCCGGGTCGATGGTCTCGGTGGTGGGCTGGTCGCTGGCGGGCCGGTGGTCGTGGTCCCATGGGCAGGTGTCGGGTCCGGGGCACAGCAGGTAGCGGATCTCCGCGCGGTGCTCGGCGGCCGTTTTGCGGGTCAGCGGTTCGCCGGTGCGGTCGTGCGCCGGCATCACTCGGCGTCCTCGTCGTTGAGCTCGGGGCCCATGGAGATGAACGTCTCGACGCCTTCGAGCAGCAGCCCGGAGGCGGCGCGTGACAGGACCTCGACGGCCTTGGCGAGGGTGGCGGGGTCGTCGGAGTACACGGCGACGGACACGCGCATCAGCGGTCCATCCCGTCGGCGGGACATGCGCAGCACAGCAGGCAGTCGCCGCAGTGGTCGCAACGGGTGCGGTCCTCCAGGCAGTCGGCGGGACATGCGCAGCACAGCAGGCAGTCGCCGCAGTGATCGCAACGGGTGCGGTCCTCCAGGCAGATCCCGCAGACCTCGGTGAGCACGCCGTCGTCAGCCCACAGCATCGCGGCCCCCCTCCTGGTCGGCGATCGCGGCGGCGGTGGCGTCGAACGCTTCGAGCGCGACGGTTTGGGCCTGGTCGTCGCCGGCGAAGTAGGCGATGAGCTCGCCGGTGGTGAAGTCGTCGCGGTCGGTGCCGGCCAGCGCGTGGGCGTCGCCGAGGCGGCGGGCGCGGTCGAGCACCGCCGCGCGCCGGCGGAGCGGGTCGCCCGCGGTGGCGTTGGTGGCGTTGGCGCGCCGTTCGAGGCGTGGCAGTCGGGTGGCGGACAGCAGCACTGCGGCGATGTCGGCGACGTCGCCGCCGTCGGGCAGTCGGGCGGTGAGCACGTCGACGACGAGGCTGGTGGGGACGTGGCGGGCGGCGGCTTGGATCCGCTGGTCGATGTGATCGGCGCGGCGGTCGTGCAGCAGCTGGTCGGCGAGGTGTGCGGGTAGCGCGTCGACGACGGGCTGCAGCGCCGGCGATGGCCGGTGCGGGTTGTCGGCGTGAGCCGCGCCGCCGCCGCCGGTGACCGGTTCGAGCTGCGGTGGCAGGACGAGCTGCTCGCCGGTGGAGGGGGGGTTTGGG
>Ga0247713_1000901_pt1 | contig 16211 bp, 14 predicted proteins | sample 21E_NmetaG_FD_189936 | JGI IMG/M metagenome (GOLD analysis project Ga0247713, IMG submission 189936) | Soil microbial communities from hillslope of Landscape Evolution Observatory, University of Arizona, Oracle, AZ, United States - 2-1-E_N | ecosystem: Engineered > Artificial ecosystem >... | reverse complement strand
CGCTTCGCCATCCTCGAGGATGCGCGTGGCCCGTTGCAGTGCGGCATTGCCGCTCCCGGTCAGCGACAGGCGGCGCGGCGTACGATGGAGCAGCACGGTTTTCATGCGCGCCTCGAGCCGCGTGATGGCCTTCGACACCGTCGCTTGCGAAACGGAAAGTTCGGCGGCGGCCCGGGCGAATGAACCGGTCTCGGCAACTTTGGCAAAGATTGCCCATGCTTCGAGGTCTGGTAATTTTTTCATCGTTTTTCATGGTAGGCAGATTGCCGGATGAGCACAAGCCGTCCGGCTGACATGCAACAAATGGAAAGCATGAAATTCCATTCTTTCCATTCTCAACATGTCGAAGCGGGCGCACACTGCATACATCGCCACCAGATGTTTTCAGGAGAACGCCATGATCGAACGTCGTCCTTTCGCAAGCCTCGGCGGAGCCCACCACGGCTGGCTCGATGCCAAGCACCACTTCTCCTTTGCCGAATACCACGATCCGGCCCGGGTGCATTGGGGCGCATTGCGGGTCTGGAACGACGACACGATCCAGCCCCGTACCGGCTTCCCGCCGCATCCGCACGCGGACATGGAGATCATCACCTACGTGCGCGAAGGCGCCATCACCCACCAGGACAACATGGGCAACAAGGGCCGCACGGTGGCCGGAGATGTGCAGGTGATGAGCGCCGGCACCGGCATTCGCCATTCGGAATACAACCTGGAGCCCGACATCACGCGCATCTTCCAGATCTGGATCGTTCCGGACCGGCGCGGCGAGCCGCCGTCCTGGGGCTCCAAGCCGTTTCCCAAGAGCGATCGTTCCGGCAGGTTCTCAACGCTGGCCAGTGGCTTAGAAGGTGACGAGGACGCGCTGCCGATCCGCGCCGACGCGCGTGTGCTGGGTGCCACGCTCAAGGCGGGGGAAACCGCGGAGTACCGCTTTTCCGGCAAGGGCCGCCACGGCTACCTGGTACCGGCCATCGGCACCGTCGAGATCAACGGCATTACGCTGGAGGCGCGCGATGGTGCCGCGATCAAGGACGAGGAGATCGTCCGCGTCACCGCCCGCGAGGATGCCGAACTGGTCCTGGTCGACACAGCCGCCTAAGCATTTCCTGGTGCGAGGGATGCCTGCCGCATCCCCCGCACCAGGCCCGCGCCGCGCTCGTCAGGCCATGGTCCGGATCCATTCTGTACGCACTCGCATTGCACGCCACCGTTTCCAACCGTTCCATACCTGAGGGAGAAACCCGGATGTCCACGTACCTCGAAGTTCTGACGCCGCAAAACAGCCAACTCATCTTCATCGACCAGCAGCCGCAAATGGCCTTCGGCGTGCAGTCGATCGATCGCCAGCTCTTGAAGAACAACGTCGTGGCGCTGGCCAAGGCCGCAAAGGTGTTCAATATCCCGACCACCATTACCACCGTCGAGACCGACGGTTTCTCCGGAAACACGTTTCCCGAACTGCTCGCCGTGTTCCCCGAGAACAAGCTCCTCGAGCGCACCTCGATGAATTCCTGGGACGACCAGAACGTGCGCGATGCGCTGGCCGACGGCGCCGCACAGGGACGCAAGAAGATCGTCGTTTCGGGGCTTTGGACAGAGGTGTGCAATATTACTTTCGCACTCTCCTGCCTCAGGGATACCGACTACACGATTTACATGGTCGCCGACGCATCCGGGGGCACCTCCGTCGATGCGCACAAGTACGCGATGGACCGCATGGTGCAGGCGGGCGTCGTGCCGGTCACCTGGCAGCAGGTGCTGCTCGAGTGGCAGCGCGACTGGGCGCGCAGGGAAACCTACGACGCTGTGCTGGCGATCGTGAAGGAGCATTCCGGTGCCTACGGCATGGGAGTCGACTATGCGTACACGATGGTTCACAAGGCGCCCGAGCGCGTTCGGCACGGCGAACGCATCGGCCCCAATCCCGCGAAGTAAGGAAACCGACCATGCCGCGTCTTCGCGCAGTTTCGTGGGAAGAACGAAGGTGAGCAACGACGTGGCTGCCAAGGGATCTGCCGCCAGATCGACCGCGGGCGGACCCACCGCGCGCGCATCGCGATCGGACGACAGCGCATCTGACAACCGGCCGGATCGCCGCCGAGTCCGGATACGGCATTAACCATGGCAGACGGAGCACAGATCATGGCCGATTCCTTCCCCGATATCATTTTCCATCACGCCCGGATCACGACGCTGGATCGCGGCAACCCCGTGGCGAGCGCCGTGGCGATCAAGGACGGCAAGTTCCTGGCGGTGGGCTCCGACGCGCAGATCCTGGCCCTGGCCGGTGCCGGCACCCGGCTTGTCAACCTCAAGCACAGGTGCGTGCTGCCCGGCCTGTTCGACAACCACACCCACGTGGTGCGCGGCGGCCTCAACTACAACCTGGAGCTGCGCTGGGACGGTGTGCGCTCGCTGGCCGACGCGATGGAAATGCTGCGCCGCCAGGTGGCGATCACCCCAGCGCCGCAGTGGGTGCGCGTGGTCGGCGGCTTCACCGAGCACCAGTTCGTCGAAAGGCGCCTGCCGACGATCGCGGAAATCAACACGGTGGCGCCCGATACCCCCGTCTTCCTGCTGCACCTGTACGACCGCGCGCTGCTCAACGGTGCCGCGCTGCGCGCGGTGGGCTACACCAAGGACACGCCCGACCCGCCGGGCGGCGAGATCACGCGCGACGCCGCCGGCAACCCGACCGGCCTGTTGCTTGCCAAGCCCAACGCCCTGATTCTCTACGCCACGCTGGCCAAGGGGCCGAAGCTGCCGTTCGACTACCAGGTCAATTCGACCCGTCACTTCATGCGCGAACTCAACCGCCTGGGGGTGACCGGCGTGATCGACGCCGGCGGCGGCTTCCAGAACTACCCGGAAGACTACGCGGTGATCCAGAAGCTGGCCGACGAGGGCCAGATGACGGTACGGCTGGCCTACAACCTGTTTACGCAGAAGCCCAAGGCGGAAAAGGACGACTTCCTCAAGTGGACCTCGTCGGTCCGGTACAAGCAGGGCAACGACTACTTTCGCCACAACGGCGCCGGCGAGATGCTCGTGTTCTCGGCCGCCGATTTCGAGGACTTCCGCCAACCCCGCCCCGACATGCCGCCGCAGATGGAAGGCGAGCTGGAGGAAGTGGTGCGCATCCTTGCGCAGAACAAATGGCCGTGGCGGCTGCATGCGACCTACGATGAAACCATTGCGCGCGCCTTGGACGTGTTCGAGAAGGTCAACCGTGATATCCCGCTGCAAGGATTGAACTGGTTCTTCGACCACGCCGAAACCATCTCCGACAAGTCGATCGACCGCATCGCGGCGCTGGGCGGCGGCATCGCCGTGCAACACCGCATGGCCTACCAGGGTGAATACTTCGTCGAGCGCTACGGCGCCCGGGCGGCCGAGGCCACACCGCCGGTGGCTCGCGTGCTGGAAAAAGGGGTGAAGGTTTCGGCCGGCACCGATGCCACGCGCGTCGCCTCCTACAACCCCTGGGTGGCACTGTCGTGGATGGTGACCGGCAAGACCCTCGGCGGCCTGCGCCTGTACCCGCAGCGCAACTGCCTGGACCGCGAGACGGCGCTGCGCATGCTGACCGAGAACGTGGCGTGGTTCTCCAACGAGGAAGGCCGGCGCGGCCGCATCGAGCCGGGCCAGTTCGCCGACCTGATCGTGCCGGCCAAGGACTACTTCTCGGTCCCCGAAGACGAGATCTCTTTCCTTGCCTCCGACCTGACCGTGGTCGGCGGCCGCATCGTCTACGGCGATGGCGATTTCGCCAGCCTCGACGACAACCCGCTGCCGCCGGCGATGCCGGACTGGTCGCCCACGCGCATCTTCAAGGGCTATGGAGCCTGGGGCGAGCCGGAGGGCGCGGGCCGGCACTCGCTGCACCCGGCACGCTATCAGGCGATCGCCTCATGCGGCTGCGCCAGTGGCTGCGGCCTGCACGGCCACGACCACGCTCGTGCCTGGGACGCCAAGCTGCCGGTGTCGGATATGCGGGGCTTCTTCGGCGCCCTGGGCTGCTCGTGCTGGGCGGTGTGAGGTCGACGCATAAAGAACGGGAGACACCATGATGCAAGCACCGCAAACGGTGTCCGCACCTTCGAGCAGCTTTGCTCCATTGCGGCAAAGGCTGTTCCTCGTGCTGTGGCTGGCCACGATCATCGGCAACACCGGCAGCTTTATCCGGGACGTGGCCAGCGCATGGCTGATGACCGACCTGTCGCCTTCCCCGACGGCCGTGGCGCTGGTGCAGGCAGCGGCCACACTGCCGGTCTTCCTGCTGGCGATCCCCGCCGGCGTGCTGGCCGACATCCTCGACCGGCGCAAATTCCTCATCGCTATCCAGTTGCTGCTGGCCAGCGTCAGCATCAGTCTGATGCTGCTGTCGGCCTTCGGCCTGCAATCCGTGACCACGCTGGTCGCGTTCACATTCCTCGGCGGCGTCGGCGCGGCGCTGATGGCGCCGACCTGGCAGGCCATCGTGCCCGAACTCGTCGAGAAGAAAGATCTCAAGAGCGCGGTCGGGCTCAATTCGCTCGGTGTGAACATCTCCCGGGCCATCGGGCCCGCAATGGGCGGATTGATCCTGGCCAGCATGGGGGCGGCATTCACCTATGGCGTCGATGTCCTCAGTTACGTATTTGTCGTCACGGTCCTGCTGTGGTGGCGGCGGCCAAGCGCCGCGCAGGATGTGCTCGCCGAACGTTTCGCAGGCGCCTTTCGCGCCGGGTTGCGTTATGTGCGCGCCAGCCGCGCGCTCCACGTGGTACTGGCGCGCGCCTTCTTTTTCTTCGCCCTGGCCAGTTCGGTCTGGGCGCTGCTGCCGCTGGTCGCGCGCCAGCTGCTCGGTGGCGGCGCCAGTTTCTACGGCATCCTGCTCGGCGCGGTCGGCATGGGGGCGATCGTCGGCGCCATCATCATGCCGACGCTGCGCCAACGCCTGAGCGCCGATGGACTGCTGCTGCTGGCCGCATTGGTCACCGCGCTGGTCATGGCCTTCCTGTCCTTCGCACCGCCGCAGTGGGCGGCAGTGGTCAGCCTGTTGATGCTCGGTGCTGCCTGGATCACCGCGCTGACCACCCTGAACGGCGTGGCACAGGCCATACTGCCGAACTGGGTTCGCGGCCGCTCGCTGGCGGTCTACCTGACCGTCTTCAACGGCGCCATGGCCGCAGGCAGCCTGGTCTGGGGAACGGTAGCCGAGCGCATCGGCGTGCCGTTCACGCTATTGGTTGCGGCTGCCGGTCTGGTCGCGGTTGGACTGGTCGCCCATCGGTTGAAGCTGCCAAAGGGCGAGCTTGACCTGGTGCCGTCCAACCACTGGCCCGAGCCCCTGACCGCTGCGCCGGTAGAGCATGATCGCGGCCCGGTGCTGATCCTGATCGAATACCGGATTGCGGCGGAGGATCGAGGCGCTTTCCTGAAAGCGCTCTTCGAATTGTCAGCCGAACGCCGGCGCGATGGCGCCTACGCCTGGGGCGTCAGCGAGGATGCAGCCGATCCTGGCCTGATGCTCGAATGGTTCGAGGTCGAGTCCTGGGCGGAACACTTGCGCCAGCATCATCGGGTCTCCAAGGCCGACGCCGACGTCCAGGCGGAAGTCCTGAGTTTCCATCGCGGCGAGGGCCGGCCCGTGGTGCGGCACTTCCTGGCATGTACCCGCCCCTAGGACGTGCAGGCGTGCGCAGGCTTCCCTCGTTTGATCACGCTTAAAGCTGCGTTTTGGCGCGGCGTTTTCCTACATGCCCGAACGGCGGATTCCGATATGCAACGGGATGAGGCGTGGATATAGTCCTTCCAACGCAAACATCAACCGGAGTCAGCCATGAGTGACGAAGCCGATCTCGCCGCCGAGACGATTGAACTGAGCAGGATGGCCGCCATCGAAGCATGCCGGCGTCAACCGGCATTGCCGGCCAAGGGTTCTTGCTGGTTTTGCGATGAAGCCCTGCCGCCGAACCAGAAGTTCTGCGATGCCGATTGCGCATCCGACTACGAACTGGAACAGGCCGCCTGGGCGCGCGCCGGACGCGGCAAGCCGAGCGATCTCTACGCGGATTAGTCGTTGAAGCATTGACGGGCTGCATCGCCGGTCGATGCGGCCCGTTTATACTACGGCGGTTCCGCCCGTGACCCGAGCCGGGTGGCGGCTTCGCGATCCCTCATGTCGAGCACTTCCAACGCTTTTCTGGTCGGCGCGCTGTTCTGCGTGCTGATGCTTCTGGTTCTCAGTTCCCTGTTTCGTAGCGGCCTCCCCGGCATCCGCGAGCTTTTTCTCGCCAACTTGCTGGGCGGCATCGCGCTGGTGCTGTACGCGTTCGGGCGCGAGGTGCCGCCGCTGGTCGGCTATGAAGTGGCCAACGGCCTCTACGCGGCATCCGCGGCAGCTGTGCTGGCCGGCTACCGCCGCTTCCTCGGCGAGCGCGTGTCGTGGCCGCTGCTCATCGCCGGCGTGGGACTGGTGGTCGCGGCCATCGCGCTGTTCCATTACCGGATCGACTCGTTCGCGCTGCGCACCACGACGATTGCGGTGTTCCAGTCGGCGCTGTGCATTGCCATCATCGTCAGCATCTTTGCCGCGCGTCACCGCTGGCGTTCCCGCTATCCGTACTACTTCGCCGCCGCGATGGCGGGACTGATCGCCGTCGCCCACATCACGAGAAGCCTGGTCCACCTGCAGCGCACGGATGAGATCACCTCGCTGCTGCAGCCTTCCGGCTGGAACCTGTTCTTCGTGTCCGCCGGCACCTTCGTGCTGCCGGTGCTGACCATCGCCCTTGTGATGATGGTCCACGACGCGATGATGGCGCGCGCCGAGCACGCGGCCAATCGCGATTTCCTGACCGGCGCCTGGTCGCGCCGCGCGTTCTTCGAGCTGGGCGAGCGCGAACTCTCGCGCGGGCGCCGCCATGCACGCCGGCTCAGCCTGCTTCTGCTCGACATCGACCACTTCAAGGCGATCAACGACAACTGGGGACATGCGGCGGGCGACCAGGTGCTCATCGACACGGTGGCGCGCGCCGGCGCGGTGCTGCGCAACGGCGATTTCTTCGCCCGCATCGGCGGCGAGGAGTTCGGCGTGCTGCTGCCGGAGACCGAAGGCGTGGAGGCGGAGCGGGTCGCCGAACGCCTGCGCGCGGCGCTCGATCACACGCTGATCGTGCACCAGGGCCGGCGCAAGACCGCATCGGTGAGCTGCACGGTCAGCATCGGCTTCGCGGTGCAGGGGCGCGGCGAAACCCTGCACGACATTCTGCGGCGCGCCGACGCGGCGCTGTACGAGGCCAAGCAGGCGGGGCGCAACCGGGTCGTGGCGGCGGCGGACGGCGGACGTTGAAGGTCGGCCGCGCCGAAGGTTTTCGATGAGGCCCTCGGCATGGCGCTGCGAGCGATCTCTTGTCCTTACAACTGCCGCACGCACAGCCGGAAATCCGGGTCTTCCTCGTAGCGCGTGATCTCGAACTCCAGGCTGCGCATCAGCTTGAGCATCGGTTCATTGGTTGTCAGTACCAGCCCCTCGATGCGCGTGAGGCCCTTGCGCCGTGCGAACTCCATGATCGAGAGCATCATGCGCGAGCCGATGCCCTGGCCGCAGAACTCGTCGGCCACTGCCAGCGAGAATTCGCAGGACACCGAATCCGGATTGGTCACGTAGCGCGACACCGCAATGATGCGCTCGCTGTCGACCAGCGCGCCGTCGCGTCCCGGCTTGCGTTCGCGCAGCACGGCCACAAGGGCCATCTCGCGGTCGTAGTCGATCAGCGTGAAGCGCGCGAGCATCTTCACAGACAGCTCGCGCATCGTCGAGACGAAGCGGTTGTAGCGGCTCTCGGGCGACATGCGGCGCACGAAGTCCTGCAGCATCTCGGCGTCGTCCGGATGGATGGCGCGCACGGTGTAGCGGCCGCCGCCGCGCATCGGCCAGGTCTGCTCGAAATCGGCCGGGTAGGGCAGGATGGCCAGGTGAGGGTAGGACTCCGGCGTGCCGGGCGCGGGCCCGACCACGATGCGCGCGTCGACCGCGATCGCACCGTTGTGGTCGACGATGACCGGATTGATGTCCATCGCCACCAGCTGCGGCAGCGCGCACACCATTTCCGAAACGCGCAGCAGGATATGCTCGAGCGCCTCGCGCTGCGCCGGTGGCGCGCCGCGCCATGGGCCGAGCGTGTCGGCCGCGCGTGCGCGCTCGATCAGCCGCTGGGCGAGGAACTGGTTCAGCGGCGGCAGCTCGATCGCGCGGTCGCCGATCAGCTCGACCATGGTGCCGCCGGCGCCGAAGGTGATCACCGGGCCGAACGGTTCGTCGCTGGCCACGCCGATGTACAGCTCGCGCCCCTGCGGCTTGCCGGACATGTTCTGGATCGTGATGCCGTTGAGCTTAGCATCCGGACAGCGGCGCGCGACAGTGTCCATCATGTCCTGCCAGGCGTCACGCACGGCGGCGGCATTGTGCAGGTTCAATGCCACGCCGCCGATGTCGGACTTGTGCGTGATGTCGGGCGAATCGATCTTCAACGCCACCGGATAGCCGAGCTGGTTGGCGATCAGGATCGCCTCGCCGGCCGAGCGCGTCAGGATGGTCTTCGTGATCGGGATGTGGAAGGCCGACAGCAAGGCCTTGGACTCCATCTCGGTCAGCGTCTTGCGCCGTTCGGCCAGCACGCTTTCGACCAGGATGCGCGCGCCTTCGACATCGGGCTTGGCCAGCGGCGACATCGGCGGCGGCGTCTGGTACAGCAGCTGCTGGTTCTGGTGGAACGAGGCGATGTTGTTGAACGCGTCGACCGCCGCTTCCGGCGTGCGGAAGGTCGGAATCGCCGCGCGCGCGAGGATCTTGCGCGGCTCGGCGGCGCGCTCGTCGCCCATCCAGCAGGTGATCAGCGGCTTGCCGATCGGCTGCAGCTCCGCCAGCGCTTTCGCGATCGCTTCGGTGTCCAGATGCGGCTTGGGCGACTGGATCACCAGCATGCCGTCGACCGCGTTGCTGGCCGCGCAGGCGGTCACCGCGGCGCGGTAGTGGGCGGCGTCGGCTTCCTCGCCGAGGTCGATCAGCGACTCCAGCTGGGCCAGCGGCGACAACTGGGGCGCGAGCCTGGCGGCTTCGGCCGCGGGCAGGGTGGCCAGCTCGAGACCGAGGTCGTTGGCCCAGTCGGCCGCCAGCACGCCGGGCCCGCCGCCATTCGAGATCACGGCCAGGCGCTTGCCCACGGGCAGGTAGCGCGAAGCCAGGCATTTCGCCGCCGAGAACAGCTGCACGAAGGAACGTACCCGCACCGCACCGGCGCGCTGCAGCGCGGCGTCGAACACGTCGTCGCTGCCGACGATGGTGCCGGAGTGGGTCAATGCGGCGCTCGATCCGGCCGGCTTGCGCCCGGCCTTGAGCACGATGACCGGCTTGACGTTGGCCGCATTGCGCAGCGCGCTCATGAAACGGCGCGCGTCGCGTATGCCTTCCAGGTAGACCAGGATGCTTTGGGTGGCGCGGTCGGCGGCGAAGTATTCGAGCACCTGCCACAGGTCCAGCGCGGTGTCGCGGCCGAGCGAGACGACGCCGGAGAAACCTACGCGGTTCTTGACTGCCCAATCCAGGATCGCGGTGGTCAGTGCGCCGGACTGCGAGATCAGCCCCAGCGGTCCCTGCTGGGCCAGCGGGCCCAGCGTGCTCGCATTAAGCGAAAGGCGCGGGGTCTGAAAGCCGGAACTGTTGGGGCCGAGCAAGTGGATGCCATGACGGCGTGCAATCGCGTAGAGCTGAACGGCCTGCGCTGCGGAAACGCCGCTGGAAATGATCAGGACCGTCTTGCACTGGATGCGCGCGGCCACTTCCAGCGCAGCCTGCAGCTGATCGTTGGGCAGCGCAATGATGCCCAGGTCCGCGCGGGAATGAGCGAGATCGCTGAGCGTGCCACGCATGCCGATGTCGAGGAAGGTGACCGGGCCGCCATAGCCGCCGTCGCTGAGCTGCGCGATGATCTGGCGCCCATGGGCAGGATGGTTCCCGGACTGATTCGGGTCGCCGGCGAACACGGCGATCGAGCGGGGGGCGAACAGCGGGGTCAGGTAATGGTTTTCCATGCGGAATCCGAAGCGTGCGGCGCGTGTGCGGGGCTGCGCGGCCCCTGAAACAGTCCATAACAGACTCTAGGCATCGACGCCGATCAGAACCTTCACGTGCGCCGCCGCGCTGCGTGCCAGCGCATGGAGCTCGTAGCCGCCTTCCAGGCATGAAACCACACGGCCGCCGGCATGGCGATGAGCGATGTCCATGATTGTGCGCGTGACCCATGCGTAATCGGCCTCGACCAGCGCGAGATTGCCGAGATCGTCGTCGCGATGCGCATCAAAGCCGGCCGACACGAAGATCATCTGAGGGCGGAACGCCTCCAGCGCAGGCAGCCAGTGCGCTTGGACTGCCTTGCGGAAGGCCTCGCTTCCGGAGCGGGCGGCGAGCGGGATGTTGACCATGTTCGGACCCATCGGCTCCGTGCCGGAGAACGGGTACAGATCGCGTTCGAAGGTCGAACACATCAGCGTGCGCGGATCGTCGCAGAGGATGTCCTCGCTGCCGTTGCCGTGATGGACATCGAAATCCACCAGGGCCACGCGCTCCAGGTTGTGCACGTCCAGCGCGTGCCGCATGCCGACCACGACATTGTTGAAGAAGCAGAAGCCCGAGGCGAAGCCGCGTCCGGCATGGTGGCCGGGGGGACGCACATTGCAGAAGGCAACCGGAGCTTTCCCTTCCAGCACCAGGTCGGTGGCGAGAACCGCCGCCCCGGCCGCGCGCAACGCGGCGTCGTAGGTGTGGGGGTTCATCCAGGTATCCGGGTCGATCGCCGCATAGTCTTCCGGCGGCACCCTGGCCGCGATCTCATGCACGTGCAGCAGCGCATGCGCGCGTCCCAGTTGCGCCTCAGTCGCACGCGGCGCATCGTAGGCCTGCATGGCGTCGAGCAGGCCCTTGGCCAGGAAATGGTCGTGGATCGCGTCCAGACGCTGCGGACATTCAGGGTGCAGCGCACCCATTTCGTGCTTGTGGCAATCGGTGTGGGAAATATAGGCGGGCAGCATGCGGCGCAAGACGGATGGGCGATAGAACGGCTCAGCCCATTGTACACAGCGGCATCGCGCAGGGAGGTCGGCGCTTGCCGCGCGGCGGAGGCGGTGCGTCGATTCTTGACTCAGATCAAATGGCGGGGCGGGTCGCGCGACGCTGTTGCAGCCATGCGCGAACGGCGACGGTTCTGCGCAATCTCCATTTCTGTTTTCGGCCGCCACGCAGAATGAAATGGTTCGAATGCGGTGGAGCCGGCGCGGATGTTTCGCCGGACCGGCCCCCAACGTGACAGGAAGGCAGATGTCTCCACGATTTGCGGCCTGCAGCGGCCAGCGCCACTTTGTACCGCGAGCCCGCACGGGTGACGGCAAGCGGGCTGCGGCCATTTACCGCCTGCGCGCTGCGCCTATAGTCCCGCCAATCGCATGTCACGCAGACGCGAGCCGGCTCGCAATGCGCGCGCCATCACTGCGCGTGCTGGTGAACTGTTCGGGCTAGGCCATGATGTTTACTACACGGGATCCGATATCCCTGACACGCACCGTCCTGCTTGGCCTGTTCCTGGTCGGGCTGTTCATCCTGTCCTACCAGGTGCTCAGACTGTTCATCGTGCCTGTGGCCTGGGCGCTGATCCTCGCGTATGTCACCTGGCCCGTCTATGTGCACGTGCGCGCGGCCATCGGCGGCAGTCCGACAGCCAGCGCGGTGGTGATGACGCTGCTGTTGACCACCGCCTTCGTGCTCCCGCTCTTGTGGCTGATCGGCCTGCTGCAGAACGAATTCGTGCTCGCCTTCAAGGCCGTCAGCACTTATCTCAACGACGGGCCGCCGCTTCTGCCCGCATTCATACGCGACATCCCATGGCTGGGCGAGTTCCTGCAGCAGCTGATCGAGCGCATGGCGATCGATCCCGAGGCGATGCGCAAGGAAATGCTGCAGTGGGCGCAGGGTTGGGTCGGCCACGTGACCGACCTGATCGGCGGCGTGGGACGCAATGCGGCGAAGTTCGCGATGGTGGTCGTCACCGTTTTGTTCGTCTACCGCGACGGCGAAAGTCTGCTCAAGCAGGTGCGCAAGGTTTCGCGCCGCTTCCTCGGTGCGCGCGCGAACGCCTATCTTGCCGCGATCGGCGCCACCACCACGGCCGTGCTGTATGGGCTGCTCCTGACCGCCATCGCCCAGGGCACGCTGGCGGGCATCGGCTACTGGGCGGCCGGCATTCGGGCGCCGGCACTGTTCGGTGCGCTGACGGCGCTGATCGCGCTGCTGCCGTTCGGTGCGCCGTTCGTCTGGGGCACGCTGTCTGTCTGGCTGCTGGTGCAGGGCGAGACCTGGGCCGGCATCGGCCTTTTGCTGTGGGGCATGCTGGTGGTCAGCTGGGTCGACAACCTGATCCGGCCGCTGGTCATCAGCAGTGCGACCAAGATCCCTTTCCTGCTGGTGATGTTTGCGGTGCTCGGCGGCCTGGCCGCATTCGGGCTGGTCGGCATGTTCCTCGGGCCGATCGTGATCGCCGTGCTGCTGGCGGTCTGGCGCGAATGGGTCGATGCCGAGCCGCCGGCGCCGCCGCCGCCGCCGGAGGAGGACACGCCGGTCTGAGCGGCCGATCTGAATACCCCGTTATGCCAGTCGCGGCCGCCCCAAGGGCAGCCAGGCCAGCGCCCTGCGCGCGCTGGTGCGCGCGTCGCCCAGCACCAGGCGCGCACCGTCGTCGGTCAGCGGCACCGCCACCGCGAGGCCATGGCGATCACAGGTGAAGTCGTCGCCGGTCGCCAGCACCAGGTCGCGCGCATCATGATCCTGGGTCACCCAGACGGCGCCTGCGACCACGCGGATCGTCGTTCCCTTCGCGTTCTTCAGGCGCAGCATCTGGCCGCGCGTCAGTTCGAGCACTGCGTCCTCGCGCGGCAGCGGCAGTACCGCCCCGCGCATGCCGAGAATCTGCATGGTTCCTTTCATGATCCGCTCCTTGAGGTGAGGGACGCTTGTGGCGCCCTTGCACGTCAGTATTGGCCGGTGCGGGCTGGTGCACAATCCCTGGATAAGGAATAAGATTGTTCGCAAAAGAGAACAATGGGAGCGAGTATGGATCGACTGCCGGAAATGATGACCTTCGCCAAGGTCGTCGAAACCCACAGCTTTTCCGCCGCCGCGCTTGCCCTCGGCACGTCGAAGTCGGTCGTCAGCAAACAGGTCAGCGCGCTCGAGGCCGCGCTCGGCGTACGCCTGCTCAACCGCACCACGCGACGCATGAGCCTGACCGAGGTCGGCGCCGCGTATTACGAGCACTGCGCGCGCATCGCCCGTGAGATCGAGGCGGCCGCGCAAACCGTCTCGCAGCTGCAGGCCGAGCCGCGCGGCGTGTTGCGGCTGACGTCGCCGGTGATCTTCGCCTCGCTGCACCTGGCGCCGGCGTTGCACAGCTTCATGCAGCGTCATGAACACGTCGAAGTGGAACTGAACGCGGTCGATCGGGTGGTGGACATCATCGAGGAAGGCTACGACCTCGCGATCCGCATCACCGGCAATCCGCCGCAGAACATGGTGGCGCGCAAGATTTCCGACGTGCGCTGGGCCACCTGCGCGGCGCCGTCATACATCGCGCGCCACGGCGCCCCCGCCATCCCGCAGGACCTGCTGCGGCATGCCTGCCTCACTTACGAGGGCATTCCGGCGCTGCGCGGCGGCGACTGGCGCTACCGGGTGGCGGGCCGCGAGCTGAGCGTGCGCGTCGGCGGTCGGGTACGAGTGAACAATTCGGAAGTGCTGCTGCAGATGGCGCTGGACGGCGCCGGCATCGTGCTGTTTCCCACCTACATCGTCGGCCCGCACCTGCAGAGCGGCCGGCTGGTCGAAGTGCTCAGGGACAGCGTCGCCAATCCTGACATGGCACTGGTCGCCACCTACCCGCCGAACCGCTACATGCAGCCGAAGGTGCGCGCGTTCATCGACCACCTGCTTGCGCATTTCGGGCCGCAGCCGTATTGGGACCGGTACTGAATCAGGCGTCGAAGTTCAGCTCCACGCCGTTGCCGGCCGGATCGCGCAGGAACAGCTGATGCTGGCGGGTGTGCGGCACCTCCGTGCGCCGGTAGGGTTGACCGAGCGCATGCAGGCGCGCGCAGGTCGCCTCCAGGTCCCGGCAATGGAAGGCGATGTGATCGACGGTGCCGCCCGGGCGGGGAGGCGATTCGTTCGGGCGCAGCACGGAGAGGTGGATGACAGCGTGCGCGCCAGCGTAAAGCCAGTGGCCGGTACTGCCAAACGGCGGTCGAAAGCCTTCCCTGAGGCCGACCACATTCAGATAGAAGCTCAGGACCGTTTCAAGCAGTTCCGGTGCGACGCGGATATTGACGTGGTCCAGTGCAAGGACGGGCATGGCGGTTCGAGGCGGATGGAGCGACTGATTGTATCGCTTGAAGGCGCAAACGTCGCGCGGTCCGGCCATGCTGGGTTGCCTTCGGCGCGAAAATCAAGACGGTCTATATCCGCCTCCGCCGTTACCTGATGTTTCGCGAATCCAGTAGCACGCTGAACGCGGTGCGCATCCGCCCGTGCTGGCACGCCTGCACGCAAAGGGAACGGGCTGCAAGGAAGATTCGGCGAGCAGCCCGTACCTTCCCTGCACACGAGCATCGGGCCCTGGGCCGGGCCGTCGTCAATATCGGGGTTGAAGGGGGGCTGCTGCTCCATTTGACTGTGCGGCAATGAAAAGTTCGCTGACTGCTTCAGCGCTTATCTCGCGAACCGGGACGTGTCTTGCGAAAATGGCAGGCATCTTGCTATCGCGAGGGTCTGCGCACAGGCTCGGAATCCATGCACATCTTTACCTACGGCTCCCTGATGTTTTCCGAGGTCTGGCAGCGCGTCGTGCCCGGCAGCCATGCGAGCGTACCCGCCCGGCTTCCCGGTTATCGGCGTTCGGCGATCCGCGGAGTCAGCTATCCGGGCATCGCGGCCGATGACAGCGCGCAGGTGGATGGCCGTCTGTATCTGGACGTTGCCGCAGAGGATCTGGCGGCGCTCGACCGTTTCGAGGGCGGCGAGTACGCGCGTGTTGCAGTGTCGGTCGTGCTCGAGGACGGCGCTCGGTTCGAGGCGCAGGCCTACGTCTACCTGTATCCTGACAAGCTGACCGGCGCGGTCTGGGATCCGGGCCATTTCGACTGCGCACACTTCCTGCGCTTCGAGGCATAGCGGCCGCCTCGACGCCGTATCTGCCGCCGGTTCGGCCGGCATGAGGAGCATTGATGTTGGAATTGACGGATATTGCGAGCGAAGACGCCGCGGCGGAGGCGCTGGCCGGGGCGGTCGCGTCAGACCTGCAGGCCGCATTGGAGCGCAAGCCGCGCGCGTTGCTGCTCGTGTCCGGCGGTCGCAGCCCGCTGCCTTTCTTTGCCGCGCTGCGCGCGCAGCCGCTGCCCTGGGAGCGCATCGATGTCTCGCTGGTCGACGAGCGCGCGGTCGCGCCGGACCATCCCGACTCCAACGCCGCTCTGGTTGCGCAACACCTGCTGACAGGGTTCGCGTCCGCGGCCCGCTTCATTCCGCTGGTCCACGCCGGCGATCCCCAGGCGCAACGCGACCCATGGCAGCTTGCCGTGCACGCGGCGCAGCGCGCCAACGCGAATGCCGACCTCGCCGCAGCGGATGCGGTCGTCCTCGGCATGGGCACCGACGGGCATACGGCCTCGCTGTTCCCCGACTCGCCGCACTGGAAGGTGGCGAGCGAGAGCCGGGACCGCTATGTGCCGCTGCAGCCGGGGGCAGCCCCGCATGCGCGGGTAGGGCTGTCGCTGCATGCGCTGGCGGGGCAGCGGACGGGTTACCTCTGGACGGGCGGCGCGGCCAAGTCCGCGACGCTCGCGCGGTTGACGCGACTCGCGGGAGACGCCGCTCAGGGTCGACCGCAGCATGAGGTGCTGCGCCAGGCCGGCCCGCTCGCGATGCTGATCGCAGATCCCGGCTTCACGCTGCGCGTGTTTCACTTCCCCGAATGACGGACGATCGAACCGTTCAGAGGCATGGCGACTGCAGGGGGTTATTTCCCGTGATCAAGCTTTGCGCGAGGGCAAACTTTTGAGAATCGGCGCGGTTCCGTGAAGCCGCGCCGATTCTCAAAAGTTTGCCCTCGCGCAAAGCTTGATCA
>Ga0247713_1000900_pt1 | contig 16219 bp, 14 predicted proteins | sample 21E_NmetaG_FD_189936 | JGI IMG/M metagenome (GOLD analysis project Ga0247713, IMG submission 189936) | Soil microbial communities from hillslope of Landscape Evolution Observatory, University of Arizona, Oracle, AZ, United States - 2-1-E_N | ecosystem: Engineered > Artificial ecosystem >... | reverse complement strand
CGCGGCCGAGGGGTCACGCCGCCCCGGCGACGGACAGCCGACCGCGGAGGTCCCCGGCATGCCCCGCCGTGCGGTCCTGCCGGTCGTCGAGCGCGGCACGGCCGGCCTCGGTGAGCAGCGCCGCGGCCGGCGATCCGCGGTCACCGGTGGTGGCGCGGGCCAGCAGGCCGGCCGCGAGGAGGGCGTGCGCTCGGGGCTGGTCGCAGAACCACCGGCCGTCGACGCGCAGGTCCGGCACCCCCGCGGGCGCGATGTCGCAGCGTCCGGCGGCGACCGCACGCAGCAGCGCCCGATCGCGCTTCGAGAGGATCACGGCGGACATGGCTCCGCCTGTCCTGCCGGCCTGGCGGTGCGCCGGAGGCGTGCCCTGAGGCGGGCGGCGAGCAGGTGCGCGCGTCGCGCCGACCGGGTCGGACCGTCGCATCCGGCGACGGCCGCGACAGCCCGATGGCGCTCGGCGGCCCGACGCAGATCGCCGCGGTGCAGCCGGGCGAGCTCCTCGCTGAGGACGGGATGCATGGTGCTTCTCCTTCTTGGGGTCCGGGGCGGGCGCGCGAGCTCGTCCTCCTCCTGGAACGACGGTGCGTCGGGCTGCTTGCACGTCGATGTCTGGTGGCTCGCCTACCGCTGCCGGCGCGACGACAGGACGCGCTCGGGACCGCCGTCAGCCGCCGAGGTCAGCGAGGATGTCCTCGGTCGTGATCGTCCAGTCGGATGCGCCGCCGGCTCCGCCGAGCACGGCGACCAGGACCAGGCCGTCGTCGTCGCGGCGGGAGAGGACGACCGGGAACACGGTCCGGAACAGGCCGAGCGCGGCCCCGTTCTCGGGGAGCACCCGAGCGACCAGCCGCCGCACACCGAGCTGCCGAGCGCGCTCGGCCAAGCCCGTCACCAACCGGGTCCCGACGCCGCCGCGCTGCCACGCGTCGACAACCGCGACCGCGATCTCGGCCTCGTCCGGGCGCTGCCGATCGCGGACGAGGTGCGCGACCCCGACCGGTGTGGCGGAGCCGGCCTCGGCGACCAGCGCCAGCCGAGCGACCCCGTCGAGGTCCAGCAGGCTTCGGCGCATCCCTGGGGTCAGCGCGGGGATCGGGGTGTGGAAGCGCAGGTACCGGCTGCGCGACGACAGGCCGGCCATGATCGCGTCGAGCAGGTCCCCGTCCTCACGTCGCAGAGTCCGCACGACGATTCCCCGGGCAGCGGTGTCTCGCTGCTGGGCGGTCGCGGCACGCCGAGCGGTGCGTCGCCGGCGTCTTCGCTCGCGGCCGCCGGTCGACCTACCGGAGGTCCTCGTTTCCGCGGCCATCGCGTCCTCCCTGGTGCCGGGATCCGTTCGGCCGACTCTGCGTGGCGAGAGATCGGTGTCGCTGAACGGGTCGTGAAATGTGCTGATCGGAGCCCAGACGGCGCTCAGCGATGGGTGCGATCTCCTTACCTTTTTCGTCCCGCGCGCAGGGCGGCTCGACGTCGACCCGACGGGCCGTACGTGGCCGACCGCGGCATCGCGCCCACGGCCTGCCGCAGGGACGTCGACACTGCGCGCCTTCACCGCCCGCGCAGGACGGTGGCTCGGCGTGCGCCACGCCGTCGCCCTCGAACGCATCCGGCTCCAGGGCGTCTGACACCAGGGGAAGCCGCGCCGTATGGAAGTGCTCGACCGCTGGACATGGCCCACCTGTCGGGCGGGTCAGGAACAGACCTGACCGGCGGATTTCACGACCGTTGAAACTCCGCCGATGCCGCACCGGTCAAGGTGCGGGGCGCCATACCGCGAGCTCGGAGTACGGCACGACCCGCGACACCGACCGGAAGCACCTGCCGCTCACGGAAGACCAAGAGGAGACGATCATGACCGATCACGCCCGCACCGTTGCCACCGCCGTAGACCTGCTCAACGCAGGCGACGTGGACGGCTACATCACCACTCTGTACGCCGAGGCCGCCGTCTTCCACGGCTTTCCGCCGCAAGTGCCGCCCCACCGCGACGGGATCGCCGGGTTCTTCCGTGCCCTGCGCGCGGGCGTGCCGGACGCCCACATCGGTGCCGAGGACATCGTCGCCGACGGGGACCGGGTCGCGGTCCGGTTCACCCTGTCCGGAACGCACACCGGGGAACTGCTCGGCGCGCCTGGTACCGGCAGGCGCATCGAGGTCGAGGGAATAACGATCCTTCGCTTCCGCAGGGACCGGGTGGTCGAGCGGTGGAACCGGCTCGACGACGTCGCGCTGCTCACTCAGATCGGCGTGCTGCCCGTCCCGGCCGACGCCTGAAACGCCTGAATCGAGCCGGCAGCGCGTTCTTGCCGGCACCCCTGCACTCGACCTCTGCGCCCGCTCGCGCGGTGAGCTCAGCGCGCCGCCGCGCTGGCAACGACCGGGGCGAACTGCCCAGGCCATGACCGCGGCCGCTGGCGACGCTGCGCCCGTCTCTACGCAGCGGTTCGGGAACGAGCCGCCGAGGGCACCCGACCGCTTCTTCCGGAGGTACCGCCATGATCAAGCCGACGCCACCCCAACCCGTGCAACCACAACCGACGCGACCCCAACCCATGCGACCCCGACCCGTGCGACCCCAACCGACCCGACCGGAACCGACACGACCACGACCGGCGGCCGCCATGTCGCGAGGCGTGCGCAGTGCCGCCCTCGTCGCCGCGCTCGCGGTCGCCGGCCTCGGGGGTTGGAAATCGGGAAGTAGCGGCCGCCGCCGTTCCACGCGAGTGCTTCGTGGGCGCATCGCCGGCTGAGCGTGTCGGCACCGATGTACGGCGGCTTCGCGTTCCAGCAGGGGCCCGCAGCCGGACCCCTGTCGGCGCACGCGCTGCTGTCGCCCGCGCAGGTGCATCAGCTCCAGCATCGGGGTGCATCGCATCGAGGCCCTCGGACACGGGATACTTCCCTCGGAACGGCTTCGTCACCGGTGGTGGAGGAACTCGGCCACCGCGGGGGCGAGGTCCTAGTCGGGCACGCCGTGCCAGTGCCCGGGCAGGCTGCGGTGCCGGGCGTCGGGCAGGAGAGCGGCCGCCGCGGCTGCGGCCCCATGATGTCGTCGGAGCTGCCGTGGCTGTCCAGGACGAGCGTCGGTGGCGACACGGCCGCGAGGACGCTGCCGTCGATCGCGTCGGAGATCATGCAGTCGTAGACGAGGGTGTGCGCGACGGCGTCCAGCGCTGGGCGCATCGGTTCCATCTGCGCGAGGACCTCGGGTGGGACTCCGATCCCGGTGAGGAACCGGTGCACGGCCTCGGAGCGATGACCGTCGGCGATCAGTGCGGCGATCTCGGTGGTGAAGGCGGCGTCGGCCGGGTCGTCGGTCCCGAGCGGTGGCTCCATCAGCACCCAGCTCGTCGATCTTGAGCCCGGCCGCGGCGGCGTGCGCCGGGCGGCAGATCACCACCTTCCCCCCGAGCGTTCCGCGGAACGCGTGGCACGGCGTGGTGAGGTCGCTGTGGGTCCACGCGATCCGCTCGGCGATCACCGTTGCGGTTCCCGGTGACGAGGCACTCCGACGACGCCACCTCGTCCACCGGCTGACGCGCGATGCTCGCTCCGGCCCCGATGAGGCCGACGGAGGTGAGAAGTACAGGGCGGTGAGCAGGCCGAGCAGGCGCGCGCGGAGGGTGTGCTCGGTGCCGTCGAGCAGTTCGAGTGCCTGCTCGGCCAGTGCGATCAGGGTGGCGACCTCGGGTCCGGCGCTGCCACCGCGGCCTTCGGCGACGAGCGCCGCCTCGGCCAGCAGGTCTGCTCGTCCAGCGAACCGCGCTGCCTCGGCGGCTTCGACGCAGCGCGCCACCGCTCGCTGGATGTCGTCGCAGTGCAACCGGCAGCGAGCGGAACCCAGCAGACGGCGATACCGGACCGCACCGTCGGCGAGTGGGCCGCTCAGCGCGACCGCCCGGTCGTAGAGGCGGCCCGCCTCCTCCCACGCCAGCATCCGCTCAGCGGCCTCGGCGGCTCGCTCGTTCCAGTCGGCCGCGACCTGCTCCTCACCCAGCACGGCCGCCTCGTCCCAGTGCCGGGCCAGATCGGACAGCTGATCGTCACCCGTCCCCTCGTACGCCGCGAGCGCCTCGGCGACGCTCCGGTGCACCAGCGCCAGGGTCGGCCGGTCGATCCCGGCTTCGACGGCGTCGCGGACCAGGACGTGCACGAACCGGAACCGTCCGGGCAGGGCCGCCGGCTGCACCAGTCCGGCCGAGAGCGCCTCGTCCAGCTGCGCGAGCACCTCCAGCGCAGGGCGTTCCAGGGCCGTCGCCACAACGCCTGCCGCGAAGTCGCCGGAGGTCGACCAGGTTGCGGGCGGCCACGGCCGGGCCACGGTCGCTTCCGGCGGCATCCCTCGCGCCTGCTCTTCGAAGGCGGCTTCGCCGACGGCGGCGACCGCGACGTCCTGCGGATGTACCGCGAGCTCACGAGCCCGGCGCTGCTCGTACGCTGCACCCGATCAGGTGCTCCGTCAGTCCTCGACCTGGAACTCGACGCGCTGGCGGCGACCAACGCTCGCATCGACGTGGTCCGGCTGCCCGTCACGCACCTCGCGCCCGCGTGGGACGCGCTCGATGACGTCGTCGCCGTCATCCGACCGTTCCTGGCCCAGCCACTCGATCCGCGCCCTCGACCGCTGCGCAGGAGTTGACGGCCGACCCGACCGCGCCGGCACCTGTGCCTCCGCCTCGTACGGTGGTGCAAGCCCGACGGGCCGGGGATCTCCTGGGCGGCTGCTGGCGGATCGTCGGCTGTCGTGCCGCGGCGGCTCCCGGCATCATGGGCGACGTGGCCCCGATCGCGGACCCGGACGAGCGTGTCCGCATCGAGTTGCTCGGTGACTTCCGCGTCGTCGTCCGCGACCGCGAGGTGCGCGGGGACGCCTGGCCGGGGCGCCGCGCGGCCGAGCTCGTGCAGCTGCTCGCACTCGCCGCGCACCGGCGCCTGCAGCGCGACCAGGTGATCGAGGCGCTCTGGCCGCACCTCACCCCGCAGGCCGGGGCCGCGAACCTGCGCAAGGCCGCGTACCAGGCCCGGCAGGCCCTCGGCCGGCAGGACGCCGTCGTCCTCGGGGGCGGCCGGGTCGTCCTGCTCAGCTCCGCCGAGATAGACGTCGAGCGCTTCTACCGGCTCGCGGAGGCGGCGCTGCGCACGCGGGACCCCGCCGCGGCCGCGGAGGCCGCGCAGGCGTGCACGGGGGTGCTACTGCCCGACGCCCGGTACGAGGAGTGGGTGCAGGCCGAACGCGAGCGGGTGCGGGCGTTGCACGTGAAGGTACTGCGGCTCGCGGGGCGGTGGCGGCGGCTCGTGGAGATCGAGCCTGCCGATGAGCCGGCCCACCAGGAGCTGATGCTTGCCGCGTTGCGCGAGGGCAACCGGCACGCCGCCATCCGGTGGTACGGGCGGCTGCGCACGAGCCTGGAACGCGACCTCGGCCTCGCCCCCGGCCGCCGCAGCCGCGCGCTGTACGAGGAGTGTGTCGCGGGGCTGGGCCCGGCCGCCACGGCGTTCGTCGGGCGTCAGGTCGAGCTGGCCCACGCCGCCCTCGCGCTGCGCGGGGCGGAGCCGGGAGCGCTCGTCGTCCGCGGACCGGCCGGCATCGGCAAGTCCGCGTTGTGCGGCCAGCTCGTCGCGCTGGCCGCCGAGTCCGGGCGGCTCGTGGTGAGCGTCACCGCTGCATCCGGGGACCGCCCGTACGCCCCGCTCGCCGCCGCCGTCGAGGACCTGCTCCGCCGCGACCGCAGCCCGCTCGACGCCGTCCCCGGCGCCACCCGCTCCGTGCTCGCCGGACTGACCCCGCTGGCCCGACCTGCGCGGCCGCCCGAGCAGGGCCTGAACCGGCACATGGTGATCGGCGCCGTCCACCGGATGCTCATGGCCGCCGCGCCGGCCGCGGGAGCCCTGCTCGTCGTCGACGACGCCCACCTCGCCGACGACGCCACGACCGAGACGTGCGCCCAGCTTGCCCGCACCCGCGGGCGCCGACCGCTGCTGGTCGCGCTCGCCTACCGGTCCGAGTCGGCTCGCGCCGCGCTGACGCAGGGCGTCGCGGGCCTCGAGCGGGCCGGCCGGAGCGTCGTCATCGATCTCGGTCCGATGGTGCGCGAGGACGTCGAGGCACTGGTGACGGCCGGTGCGCCGCAGCGCCTCAGCGACCAGGCCATCGGCCGGATCGTCGAGACCGCGCACGGCAACCCGTTCTTCGCGCTGGAACTGGCCCGCGCCGCCGGTGCCGGTGACACGCTGGCCGTGCCGCGGTCGGTGTGGGAGACGGTGACGGCGCGGTTCCTCGACCTCGACGACGCCACGGCCGCCATGCTGCGCCGCCTCGCCGTGGTCGGTGGCGACCTCGACCCCGGCGGCGTGCTGGCCCTGACCGGCCTGGCCGAGTCCGACGCGTTCGCGCTGCTCGACGCCGGTCTGGAGGCCGGCGCGCTCGTCGTCGCCGAGGGCCGCTACCGCTTCCGGCACGATCTGGTGCGACGGGCGCTGGCCGAGCAGGTGGCCCCGCACCACCGGGTCGCGATGCACCGCGACACGGCGCGCCGGCTGGCGAGCGCAGGCGCCGAACCGGCGCTGGTCGCCCGGCACTGGCTCGACGGCGGCCGGCCCGACGAGGCCGTCGGTTGGCTGCTCGACGCCGCCCGCCGCGCCGCCCGGCTCGGCGCGTTCGCTGACGCCCTGCGCGATCTCGACACGCTGCTGGAGCACGAGCCCCGCAGCGCGGACGCGCTGTGCCTGCGCGCCGAGGCCCTCGACGCGCTCGGCGACATGCGCGCTCCCGCTGCGTACGGCCTGGCGGCCGAGGTCGCCGGGGAGCCGGCCGCCCAGGAGATCCGGTCCAAGCAGGCCCTCGCCCAGATCAAACGGGGCGACCCGCCCGGCGGGCTGCGCACGTTGCAGGGACTGGCGCCCGTGACCGTCGAGGGACGGCTCGCGCACGCACTCGCCTGGGCCGGCGCCGCGGTGCTGTTCGCCGATCCCGAGACGGGCACCGCCAAGGCCGCCGAGAGCCGTCGGCTGGCGCTGGAGTCCGGCGACGCACCCTCGCTCGTCATCGCCTCGTGGGCCCAGGCCGCCGCCGCGCACGCCCGTGGGGACCTGCGCGCGAGCGTCCTCGCCGACCTGTTCGAGACCGCGGCCCTGCCCGAACTCGCCACCAGCGTCTTCGACGGGCACCTGTGCATCAACCAGCGTCTGCTCTACGGCGCGCGCCCCTACGCCGACGTCATCGCGTTCGCCGACGCCTTCGCCGCAGAGGCCGAGCGGCTCGGAGCGGCGCGCGGGCGCGCGTACGCGGTGACGCTGCGCGGCGAGGCGCTTCTGCTCTCGGGCCGGCTGGACGAGGCGGAGGCAGACCTGGGCGAGGCCATCCGGCTGAGCCGGGCGAGCGGCGGCGCCGTCGGGGAGTCCCTGGCGCTGCAGCGGCTGGCCGAGGCCGCGCTGTACCGGGGCGACCACCGGGCGGCCGACGCGCTGCTCGACGAGTCGCTGGCCGTCGCCCGCGAGTCCGACGTCGGCTTCCACCTGCTCGACCGCATCTACGGCACCCGCATCGGCGCCGCCGCGGACCCGGACGCCGCGCTGGCCGCCCTCGATGACGCCGAGAACTCCGTCCGCGGCCCACTGGAGACCTGCCCCGGCTGCCGGATCACCCTCGTCGTCCCGGGTGCCATCGCTGCCGCTCGCGCCGGGGACCTCGATCGGGCGGCCGAGTACGAGACGACCGTGGAATGGCTGGCCGACGTGGTGATGCGGCTACCGGCCTGGGACGCGGCGCTGCAGGAGGTCCGGGGCCACCGGGCGCAGGCGGCCGGCGAACCGGCGGCATCGCACTTCGCCGCGGCGGCCACGAAGTTCCGCACGGCGGGCCAGCCGCTCGACGAGCAACGCTGCATCGCCCTGGCCGACCGATCGCGCTCTTGATCAGGAATGTTCCAGGAACGCTGGACTGACAACCTCCGGTGCGTACCTCCATTGCCGTACCACCCGAAGGAGCAGCCGTGCAGACCCTCACTCCCGACACCGTCCCCGTCGTCATCAAGGACGACAACGTCGAGGTCCGCCTGACCCGGGTCGGGGAGATGACAGTCTCGTTCATCCGCCTCGCCGAGGGCACCGACCTCGGGCCCGCCCTCGTCGGCCTCGAGGGCGACTCCTGCCCCTGCCCGCACTGGGGCTACATGCTGGAAGGCCGCCTGCTCATGCGCGTGCCCGGCGGCGACCGCACCTACGAGGCGGGGGAGGCCTTCTACTGGGCGCCCGGACACGCACCGTTCGCACTCACCGACTGCGCCTATGTCGACTTCTCACCGACCGCGGAGTTCGACGCGGTGATCACCCACCTGACCGGGGCCTGAAGTCGCTTTCCACTGACTTCGTCGCCCAGGTAGCGGCGTGCCCGGTCGGGTTGACGGACGCGCGGCGGCTCGGCAGACTCGGGCCTCCTGGTTGAGTCCGGCCCTCCGGCACCTGCCAAGGCCCTGACCGCATCCAGGAGGTGCCGTGCCGAACCTGGTGTTCCCACTCGACTCGTCGAAGTCCTTCACCGAGCAGCAGCTCATCGGCCACAACCGGTGGCACCCCGACATTCCCGCTCAGGTGCACGTCCGGCCCGGCGAAGTGTTCCGGGTCGACTGCCGCGAGTGGTTCGACGGCGCCATCCACAACGACGACTCCGCCGAGGACATCCTGCACGCCCCGCTGCCGAGCGTGCACGTGCTCAGTGGGCCGATCGCGGTGGAAGGTGCGCAGCCGGGCGACCTCCTGATCGTCGACATCCTCGACGTCGGGCCGATCCCGCAGGAGGACGCGGGCCCGTTGGCGGGTCAGGGCTGGGGCTACACCGGGGTCTTCGCGACGCAGAACGGCGGCGGCTTCCTCACCGAGCAGTTCCCGGACGCCTACAAGGTCATCTGGGACTTCCGGGGCGGCACCGCGACGTCGCGGCACGTGCCCGGGGTGTCGTTCACCGGTATCGTCCACCCGGGACTGATGGGGACGGCGCCGTCGGCCGAGCTGCTCGCCAGGTGGAACGCCCGCGAGCAGGCGCTGATCGATACCGACCCGAACCGCGTCCCGCCGCTGGCCCTTCCGCCCAACCCGGACTCCGCGATCCTGGGCAGCCTGACGGGTGTCGAGTTCGAGCGGGTCGCGGACGAGGCCGCGCGAACCGCGCCGCCCCGGGAGAACGGCGGCAACCAGGACATCAAGAACCTGACCAAGGGTACGCGGGTGTTCTACCCGGTGTTCGTCGACGGTGCGAACCTGTCGATGGGCGATCTGCACTTCTCGCAGGGCGACGGCGAGATCACGTTCTGCGGTGCGATCGAGATGGGCGGGTTCCTGGACCTGCACGTCGATCTCATCAAGGGCGGAATGGAGACCTATGGCGTCTCCGAGAACGCGATCTTCATGCCCGGGAACGTCGATCCGCAGTACAGCCAGTGGCTCGCGTTCTCCGGGACCTCCGTGACGCTCGGCGGCGAGCAGCGCTATCTGGACTCGCACCTGTCCTATCAACGGGCCTGCCTGCACGCGATCGACTATCTGCAGAAGTTCGGCTACAGCGACATTCAGGCGTACATGATCCTCGGAGCCGCGCCGATCGAGGGTCGGCTGTCCGGCGTGGTGGACATCCCGAACTCGTGCTCGACGGTCTACCTGCCGACGGCGATCTTCGACTTCGACGTCCGGCCGGGCAAGGGCGGCCCGCACCAGATCGACGCCGGTCAGGGTGTCCCCCGGGCGAGCTTCTGATCAGTAGCGCCCGAAGCCTTCGGCGAGCAGTGGTCCCGGCATCTCAGAGCTGCTCGACCGCCGGCTCGACGTAGCCGGTGCGCGTGGTGCGCCACCTGCGCTGTCTGGTCGCTGCACCACCACCGCGTTCCGCCGCGATCCGGGATGGACCGCTCGCCGCAGCGAGACCGCCACCTGCCGGGATTGTGCAGAAAGTTCCGGCCACCTGGCGGGCGGTCGTACTTAGGTACTCCTTGCCGTCGGTCCCCGTGGCCCGGCGCGGAGTCGGTCGAGAGGTCGGATGCACGCAGGTGCAGCGCGTACGCGCCCGCCCGCCTCTCCGCCGGCCCTGGTCGGTGCGGCGGTCGTCACCGTGGTGGCCGCGATCGGTCTCGACATCGCGGCCGGGCGGGGCCTGCGGCACGTCGTGCTGCTCGGCCTGGTCGCCCTCGTCGTCGCAGTGGTGCGGGTTCGGCTGATGGGCCGCCACCGCGGGCTGGTCGGCGTGCTCAGTGGAGCAATCGTGCTGCAGCCGGCGTTCGCCGTGGTCGCCCAGTTGTCGCGTGCGTCCGCGCGGGACGAGGCGGTCGGGCCGGTCCCGGGACTGGACCGGATGGAGGCAGGGCTGCTCACGCTCGCGGTGCACCTGGTGCTCACGGTGCTGATCGCGTGGGCCGTCGGGAACAGCGATCGCCTGTTCGGGCTGCTCGGCCGATGGATCCGACGTCTCGTCCGGGCGGTGTCACCCGTCGGGGAGGCCGGGGCCTGCGCGATCTCGCGCCGGCCCCGTCCCGTCGTCGTGCACGCCGTCGGTTGCTGGGCCGGCGGCGTCGCCGAGCGCGGCCCACCGCGCACCGCGACCGTGTGAGGGCGGGCTGACGAGCGCCCGCATCCTCGCCGCTCATCCGCCCGCCCCCCGGCGGCTGCCAGCGAGGTCCACCCGGCCGGCGACCGCAGCGGTGGATGACGCCTGCTCCCTGCCCGGCCGTTCCGGAACCCCGCGAGGACGCATTGAGTATCGCTCCCCCACCGGCATGCGCCGGTGACGCACGGGCCCGCTCCGCGGGCCGAAGCCGCCCGATCGGGCTCACCTTCGTCACCAACTACGTCGGGGTGGGCGGCGCCGAGACCTGGCTGCTGAACCTCTTCCGGCACCTCGACCCGGCCGTCGTGCGGCCACGGGTGATCTGCTTCAAGGAGCCGGGGCCGCTCGGCGCCGAGTTCGCCGAGGCCGGGATTCCGGTCGACGTACTCGGCCGCGGCGGGCGACACGACCCGTCGACGCCATGGCGGCTGTGGCGCAGCCTGCGCGCCTCGGGCACGGACGTGGTCCTGGTCCACCACCTGCACGAAGCCCCGCTGTTCATCAGCCGGCTGGTGGCCAGGGCGACCGGTCGGCGCAGCATCGTCAGCCCGCACGGGATGGACACCGTGCCGGTGGCCGGGCGGCGCTGCCTGCCTCGGCACGACGTGGCGACGCTGTTCCTCTCCGACGCGATCCTCTGGCTCGCGCCCAGCCAGGCCCGCTACTTCCGCGAGCACGAGGGCGTCGGCCGGCACTGGTGGAGCCGCACCCGCGAGGTGATCGTGCCCAACGGGATACCGATGCCCCCAGCCCCCGACGCCGCGGCGCGTGCCGCCGCGCGCTCCGCCCTCGGGCTCGCCGACGACGACGTCGCGGTGGGCGTGCTCGCCCGGCTGGCGCCGGTGAAGGCGCACGAGGTACTGCTGGAGGCGCTCGCCGGGCTCGCTCCGATGCGGCCGCGGCTCCGGCTGGTGTGCATCGGCGGCGGGGAGCGCGAACAGGAGCTGCGGATGCGGGCCGCGGAGCTCGGTGTCGCCGGGCGAGTGCGGTGGCTGGGTCTGCGACGTGACGTCCCCCGGCTGCTGCCCGGCCTCGACGTCGGCGCGCTCTCCTCGCGCTTCGAGTGCGCGCCGCTGTCACTGGTGGAACTCATGGCGGCCGCCGTCCCGGTCGTCTCCACCGACGTCGGCTGCGTGCGTGACCTGGTCGGCGACGGCCTCGACGGGTTCGTCGTGCCACCCGGCGACCCGGCAGCGCTCGAAGCGGCGTTGGCGAAGCTCGTCGACGACCCGGACCTGCGGGCGTCGATGGGCGCCACCGCTCGCGAGCGGGTCGCGCGGAGATTCCGCATCGAGAACACCGCGGCCGCGGTCCAGGAGCTGCTCACCGGGCTGGTCCGGCGTCGGCGTTAGCCCTGGTCGTTCATCGACACCGCTGACGATCTCCGATTCGAGTGGTTGGTCTTCGTCTCGGGTGGTGGCGTCGGCGGCAGTTGGTGGGCAGTCGTGAGGCCTGAACTCGTGGTGGCCGAGGCGCGAGCAGGACGGGTGTGGGATGGGGACGCGACCTGAACGCCACGACGACTGCTCGGGGCGGTCACCCCGGCACCGGGGTTCGCGGGTCGCCATCCTCACCAGCCGCTCCGGACTCCACTGCGCGGCGCCCTTGCCGGAGCGGTTGTCGGGGACTCCGGAACCGGCCGAAATACCTTGCAGCATACGGAATAGAAAATTTAGGACCTGCGTTGCAGAGTATGCCCGGTGAGAGCGGGGACAGCAGCAACTGGTCGAAGGAGGCGATGACGATGCTGATGCGTACCGACCCGTTCCGCGAGCTGGACCGGCTGACCCAGCAGGTCTTCGGCCAGCAGGGAACCTGGTCGCGCCCGGCGGTGATGCCGATGGAGGCCTACCGCCAGGGCGAGGAGTTCGTGGTGCACTTCGATCTGCCCGGGGTGGACCCGGCGTCGATCGACCTCAACGTCGAGCGCAACACGCTCACGGTCAAGGCCGAGCGGGGACCCAGCACGAGCGGTGACGGTGTCGACGCCGTGATCGCCGAGCGGCCCTACGGGGTGTTCACGCGACAGCTGTTCCTCGGTGAGACGCTGGACACCGACCGGATCGAGGCGCGCTACGACGCCGGCGTGCTGACATTGCACATCCCGGTCGCCGAGCAGGCCAAGCCTCGCAAGATCGAGGTCAGTGCGGGCAACGCCAAGCAGCTCACCGGCTGATCCCACCCGGACCGATCCCACCCGAACCAAGCCCGCGGTCGGGCCGCTCGTCGATCTAGCAGGGGCCGTCGGAATCCGTTCGCTCTGACCGCGACAGGCGCAGTCGGGGCCATGCGCTGCGCGGGGCGACCTCGCAATCCTCGGTCGGACGAGCGGGCCGCCGGTGCCCTGCCGCCACGACATCACCCGCACGGTTCCGTCGGCGCGCCCAGAGCGGGCGCGCCGACGCACACTCGGCTCGAGGAGGTACCGATGGCGTTTCCGGTGCTGCGCCGCCACCACCGCCCCGCATCCCCGCCCCGACCTCGCAGCGATCATCGGTACCCCTCCGCCGGCGGGTGGATCCGACGATCCGATCACCGTGGTCGGAACGCGGTGAGTTACGAACGATGGCCGGCGACGCCGACTCCGCCACCGTCCACGATCACCACTCCGGCTCCGACCGGATTGGACGAGCTCACGGCACGCGAGGGATCGAGCGATGGACGAGACGAAGGAGACGAACGGCTCCGAGGCGCGGTCTCCGGCGACGGATACGCCGCACCCGGCGACTGGGGAGCAGCCCGGCACCGCCGGCAGTGCCAGCGCGGCGGAGCCGCACGATCGGTGGCAACGGTCAGCCGGTCGGCATGCGCAGCTCCAACTCAGCGATCAGGTCGCGGGCCTTCTCGGCGTGCCGCGGCTGGCACAGGACGTCATACCGGCCTGCAACCAGTTGGCTGGCCGAAGTGAAGTCGCGTCGGCCGTGCGTGGCGCCGTAGGGCATGGCGGCGGACACCATGCCGAACGCCAGCCCGCTGAGCAGGCCCACCAGGACGGGTGCCCACGGGTCAGACACCGTGAACAGGCTGAGCAGCATACCCACCAGCAGGCCGAACCAGGCGCCCGACAACGCGCCGGAGAGCAGTACGCGCCCCAGGTCAGCCGGCCGAGGACGCGCTCGACGAGCATCAGGTCGACCCCGACGATCGTCACGTCTTCGACGGGGAAGGACTGGTCGGCCAGGTAGTCCACGGCCCGCTGCGCCTCCTCGTAGGTGGCGTAGCAGCCGACCGGCCAGCCCGACGGCGGCGTGGGCAGGTCGGGCAGATCCGGCCTGCTCGGGGGGAGCAGGCGGGGCGGCATCAACGGAGTCGTCACGGCTCACCTCCCGAGCTCTGTGAATTTATCTAGTGCGACAAGTATAGATTTTGCCCGGCTGCGCGCAAGTGTTCTTCTCCCTGCCGCCGGGCTGCCGGCGTCGAGCGTCTCCCGGCCGCATGCTGATCGCGTGGAGGCTCCGGCGGGGACGCGCACCCGCTGGGCGCCGTGTTCGACGTGCGGGTACCGACTTTCGCGCTGCTCTCTGAGGGCTCGGTGGCAGCGGCTCCTGCCTGAGAACCGATCCGCCAGCGGGTGACGTTGACCCCCTCCACACGATCGGGAGGGGTGACGAGCGTGGAGGACTGCGGAGATGCGCTGGTTGTACCGGGCGGAGGGCTGCCGATGAGGGGTGGACGAGGTCGAGCGGCGGATCCGGGAGCTGCGGGGGCGGTCGGGCGCCGGCGGGGCGGGCGCAGCGAGCTCGCCACGCCGTGCACGCGTTCCGCGGAACGCTCGGGGTGAAGGTGGTGGTGATCTGCCGCCCGACCGCGCGGCGCTGCCCCGCTGCCCCCGGCGACCGGGTGGCGGGCGTCGACTCGCCTGGCCACCGCGACCTCGGCCGCGTCCCCACGGCCACAGCGCCGACCAGCCGCGAGGGGTCAGCTTTCGACCGTCGCAGTCGCCCGCCTCCGTGTCCGGAGCTCGACTCGTGTCCGAGCCGCCGCGTGGAGCCGTCGTCGAACCCACCGAAACCAGGACGGGAAAGGGCTCGCCGCTGGTCCTTCCCCGAGCGTAGCTCGGCGTGTCGGCCGGTTAGGTGCTCGATCCAACAGAACTGCGTGACCCGGAACAATAAATCTGCGCTCCACGTTAGAGAGATTGCCGCGCGGGTGCCCTGGCCACTCACCTGCGGTGCGTCGAGCAGAGCGAGCCTGATGGGAGAGGAAGGTGCGCAAGTACGTCAACGGGGTGAAGACCGCGGTGCTGTTGGGTGCGATGAGCGCCGTGGTACTGCTCGTCGGTTCGTTCTTCGGCCGGACGGGATTGCTGGTGGCGCTGCTTGTGGCCGTCGGGATCAACGGCTACGCGTACTTCAACTCCGACAAGCTGGCGTTGCGGGCGATGCGGGCCCGCCCGGTCAGCCCGGTCGAGCAGCCGATGATGTACCGAATCGTCCGGGAGTTGGCGGCCACGGCCGGTCAGCCGATGCCGCGGCTGTACATCAGCCCGACCGAGGCACCGAACGCGTTCGCCACCGGACGGGGTCCCCGTCATGCCGCCGTCTGCGTCACCACGGGTCTGCTGCGGATCCTCGACGAACGCGAGCTGCGCGCGGTGCTGGGACACGAGCTGTCCCACGTGTATCACCGGGACATCCTCATCTCCTGCGTCGCCGGCGCGCTGGCCAGCGTGGTCAGCTTCCTGGCCCACCTGGCCTCGTTCGCCGGACTGTTCGGCGGCAGCCACGACGAGGACCACAACCCGCTGCAGCTGCTGCTGATCGCGATCCTCGGGCCGATCGCCGCCGGCATCGTGCAGCTGGCCGTCAGCCGGTCCCGGGAATACCAGGCCGACACCGGTGGCGCGGAACTGACCGGAGACCCGCTTGCCCTGGCCTCCGCGCTGCGCAAGCTGGAACGCGGCACCCGAGCGCTGCCGCTGCGGCCCGAGCCGGAGCTGGTGTCCCAGTCCCATCTCATGATCGCCGACCCGTTCCGGCCCGGACACGGCCTGGCGAGCCTGTTCGCCACCCATCCGCCGATCGGCGCCCGGATCCGTCGGCTCGAGGAGATGGCCGGCGAGGCGAACCGGCGCCTCTTGGCCAGGTGAGGCGCGGGCGCCCTCGCAGGAGGGATCGCACGCTGCTCGACCAGGCCGGGTGACCGTGACCGCGCCGAGCAAGGTCTCACCGGTCCCGACCAGACCCGGGCGCTGAGGGAAAGCAGGCGTCGAGCCTGTGAACCGCGCCCGGGTCATGGGCGGTCCACCAGCCACCGCCGTCCATGGGCGGTATCCCAGGGCGGCGGCTCGAGGCGGCGGAGGCGGGAGACGCAGTGCTCGCGCCTCCGTCGCGCAGGTCAGCGCACCCTGCCGACTCGAATGGTGCGGTCGAGCGGGGTGAGCACTCTCGTCACCGCAGGTTCGCGCCGACACCGGTCACGATCAGCCGCCAGGAGGACGAGAGCAGGTCGGATGCCGTCCCCCGCACCGTCCAGCACGTCGTTGACACCTGACGCGGCCGGGTCGTCCCGCGCGCAGGGCCTACCCTGGGCGTATGGCGGCGACTGCTGCGGACGACCCCCGACGTCATCCCGCGCGCACCGCGGCACTCACCGGCCTCGTCGGTGCGGGCGGGATGACGTCGGGGG
>Ga0247713_1000899_pt1 | contig 16252 bp, 17 predicted proteins | sample 21E_NmetaG_FD_189936 | JGI IMG/M metagenome (GOLD analysis project Ga0247713, IMG submission 189936) | Soil microbial communities from hillslope of Landscape Evolution Observatory, University of Arizona, Oracle, AZ, United States - 2-1-E_N | ecosystem: Engineered > Artificial ecosystem >... | reverse complement strand
GCGGAGGACCGGGTGGGCGGGGGCGCCCGGTTCGTGATCGAGTTCGAGGCGAGCACCCAATGACTGCGAGAGGCGGAATCGCCGTGTGCCTGGCGCTGGTGGTCCTGTCCGGTTGCGGCATTCCGGTCGAGGACCGCCCTCGCCCCTTGTCGGCCGCCGACATCCCGTCCTCCATTCCCGGCCCTCCGCTGACCTCGATGCCGCCGGTCGGGGCGACGGTCGAACTGTTCTTCGTGCGGGGTTCGCGTCTCGCGCCCGTTCGACGCCAGACGCCGTCGCCGTTGTCGGTGGAGAGGACAATCACCGCCATCATGAGCGGGCCAATTCCCCTCGAGCGCAGCCAGGGGTTCCGGACGGCCCTCCCCGGGGAGGTACGGCTGGCAGGAACGGTGGCTGCGGGCGTTCCCCTCATCGACGTAACCGGCTCGTTCGACCAAGTCGAGGGGGAGGAGCAGATCCTGGCGCTGGCCCAGCTGGTGTTCACTCTCACCGGCCTCCCGGGAGTAGACGGCGTGTCCTTCGCCCTGTCCGGTCGCACCGTGGAGGTCCCGACCGGCGACGGCGCTCTCAAGCGCGGGCCGCTCCGACGGGAAGATTTCGAAGCCGTCGCCCCGCCCGACTAGGCTTACGTCTCGGTTGGCCATCCCGCGCAGGTACCTTTTCGATGTCATCAAATCGCAACCTGGAGGTCCTCGGATCGCATGGTGGCTCGTCCATCATCGATCCGAAGGAAGGGGGATCCCCTTCCATGTGAGGGAGGCAAGGTGAAGGTACGGCTCGAGGTCACTGATGGATGCACGGTCTGCCGCCCGGTGGGTGCGCTGGACGCCTACTCGGCGCCGCAGGTCAGAGAATCCATCGCATTACTGACATCAGTCCGAGCCGTTGTCATCGACCTGTCGGACGTTCCCTTCATCGACTCTGCGGGCCTGACGGGACTGGTCGGCGGCATCCGCCGCGTCCGCGACAGCGGTGGCGACGTCGTCGTCTGCTCGGCTCAGGCCCGACCGCGGCGGCGCCGCCACCAGGAGGTATGACTCGCTTGCTGTCGTACATTGACCCCGGATCCGGAAGCCTGCTTGCCCAGATTGCGGTGGCGGGCGCGGCAGGTGCCGCCGTGGCCGCAAAGTTGGGGTGGCAGAGGACGGTGGCGCGCCTGGACCGAAGGCGGCGCCACGGCCGCTCGGACGGTGCCGACGAGGATACCGACCCTGGTCGATAACGGACATCGGACCTCCGCCAGGGCAATCTCTTCGCAGATCGAGGCGGGGTCGTTCCGGGACCCGGAGAGCGCGGTCTTCTACGCCGATGGTCAGATCCTCCGGGGCTTGACCGTTCGCGGCGCCGCCGAATGGGCGGCGGTGGGCGGAACGGGGCTGGTCGAGCGGCTCATCGCACAGCGCAAGCTCGTGACCACGAGGGAGGCCTTCGGCATAGCGCCGGCGTCGTTCAGGATCGACTGGGTGGCGGTGCTCGAACACGACGAGGTGCCCTTCGTCTCCTACCCCTTCGAATGGTGCTTCGGGATGCTCCGGGACGCGGCCATCCTCCATCTCGAGATCCTGATCGAGTCGATCAACCACGGCGTCACCATGAAGGACGGGCATGCCTACAACGTCCAGTGGTGGGGGAGCCGGCCGACGTTCATCGACGTGATGTCGTTCACGACCCTGACGGGCGGTCCATGGCCCGGCTACCGGCAGTTCTGCGAGACCTTTCTGAACCCTCTTTTCCTTCAGGCTCATCGCGGTGTCGACTTTCAACCCTGGTTGCGAGGCCGCCTGGGGGGCATCCCGGTGGGGGACATGCTCCGGCTACTCTCGGCGCGGGACCTGGCCCGCCGCGGGGTGTTGCGACATGTCGTGGCCCACGGCCTCATGGACCGATGGGCGACCGGCCCTTCCCAAGCCACCCAGCGCGCGATGGCAGAGGCGGGGTTCGGCGCAGAGGTCGCCAACGCCGCCGCGGCGGGCCTTCTCAAGCTCGTGCGGTCCCTGTCGTGGCGGTCCCGGCGCTCGGCCTGGTCGACCTACGGCGTGGACAAGCCGTACAGCGACGAAGACCTCGCCCGCAAGGCGGCATTCGTCGAGAGCGCCGTCGTCAGTGGTCGGGCGCGCACGGTCTGGGACCTTGGGTGCAACGACGGGACCTACTCCCGGGTGGCGGCCCGAGCGGCCGACTACGTCGTGGCCATCGACGCCGACCACCCGACGGTCGATCGGCTCTACCGGGCCCTGCGCGCCGACGGCAACGAGAAGGTGCTGCCGCTCGTCATGGACCTGGCCGATCCCTCTCCGGGTCTCGGGTGGCGCAACGCCGAACGGCAGGCTTTGCTCGACCGCGACCCCCCGGAGCTCGTCCTGTGCCTGGCCCTCGTGCACCACCTGGCCATCCGGTCGAACGTGCCCATGGGCGAGATCGTCGCCTGGCTCCGCTCGTTCGGGTGCCGGGTGCTCGTCGAGTTCGTGGGGCGAGACGATCCGATGGTCCAACGCATGCTGGCCGACAAGCCCATCGACCACCCCGAGTACCGCATCGAGGCCTTCGAGTCGTATCTGGCAGGCTGCTTCAGGATAGAACGACGGGAACCGCTCACATCGGGGACCCGCACGCTGTACCTCGCCGCCCCGCGATGACCCCGGAGGGCCAGCCACGCCGAGGCTCGGTTCGGGGCACATCTCGATTCCTGGAACTGGCCGCCCTGAGCGGGTTCGCAGTCACCCAGCCCGTGTTAGCGGTGCTGGGGAGGTCTGCGGACTACCTCGTATTCGTCGATGCGAGGCCTCTGCAGATTCTGGTCGTAGCGCTCTTCCTGGCCGTCCTTCCACCGGTCGCACTGTGGCTGCTGGAGGTGCTGTGCGCCACCCTGTTTCCGCGCTCCGCTGCCGGCGTGCACCGTCTCCTGGTCGGCGGGCTGCTCATGACGGCGACCCTGCAGGTCATTGCCGTTGAGACGTCGCTCGGCCCTGTCACGAGGTGGGTCGCAGCCGCTGCCGTTGGCGTCCTCCTCGGCTGGGCCCACGCCCGCTGGCAGCCAGTACAGCTCTGGACACGACTGGCCGCGCCGGCGCCTCTCGTGTTCGCCGCGCTGTTCCTGCTCGCCAGCCCCGTCGCCGGGCTCTTGCGTACGTCGGATCCCCCCCCGGTCGTCGTGGCCGCCGGCGAAACGACGTCGCCGGTCGTCCTTATGGTGTTCGACGAGTTCCCCTTGCTCACCCTCCTCGACGCCCAGGGCCGGATCGACGACCGGCTCTTTCCCAACCTGGCGGCGCTGGCCCAGGAGGCGAACTTCTTCAGGAACGCGACCTCCGTCGCGGCGCGGACCACGCACGCGGTGCCCTCCATCTTGACAGGGCGGTACCCGCACGCGGATATCGCTCCGAACCGCTCCGAGTACCCGGACAACCTCTTCAGCCTGCTGCAGTCCTCCCACCGGATCCACGCCTTCGAGTCCGTCACCTCGCTCTGCCCGAGGTCGGCCTGCCCGCGACAATCGGCGCAGGGCGGCACTCCATGGCGACTGTTCGACGACGCCGCCAGGATCTGGCTGTGGTCGGTGACGCCGTCCCAAGCGGGCTCGTCGAGCCCGCTCGGGACATGGTTCGCAGAAGAGCCCGGGCGTGAGGCGGCGCGGTTCGGGGAGTTCCTGGCCTCGATGGACGGCGTGGGGACGCCGTTCCACTTCGTCCACGTGGTCCTTCCGCACGCGCCCTGGCAGTACCTGCCCGACGGGCTGCGGTACCCGCCGCTGGAGGTCGGCCTCGTCGGGTACGACGAGAGGACGGACGAGGCATGGCCCGCCCTCGTCGACCGGCAGCGGCACGTCCTACAGGCCATGTACGTCGACGGGCTGGTGGGCCAGGCGGTGGAGCGGCTGAAGGAGGTGGGGCTCTACGACCGCACGACGCTGCTCGTCACCGCCGACCACGGCATCAGCTTCGAACCCGGCCAGGACACGCGGAACCTCTCGCCCGAGACCGCCCACGAGATTGCGTGGGTGCCGTTCCTCCTCAAGAGCCCTGGCCAGACGGCTGGCATGGTCAGCGACGACAACGTCATGACCGTCGACGTGGCCCCCACTTTGGCCGAGCTCGCAGGCAGCGTTCTGCCCTGGCGCGCCGACGGCATGTCGCTCCCCTCTGGGCCCGCTAGGGACGCCGCCAAGGTTTGGTTCAACCAACCGGGTGCTGCACTCGACCTCGACGCCGACGGGGCGTACCCCAAGGTGCTGTCCGGCGTGGCACACATCATGGCGACACCGGACGAGGGCGTGGAGGGCATGTTCAAGGTCGGCCCGTTCGCAGACATGGTCGGCACCGCCGCAGACGACTACGCCCGGAGTCAGGAGCCGGGACTGTCGGGACGGGTCGACGACCTTCCCTCGTACGACGACATCGACGTCGGAACCGGCACCGTCCCCGCCCTCGTCTCCGGCTATCTCGAGCTCTCACCCGAAGCGCCCCGCCCTCCGGGCGTCGCCATTGTTTTGAACGGGACCATCGCCGCCGTCTCGGACCTTTACGCCGAAGGAGACCGGGCGCACCGTTTCGTCGCACTCGTGTCGCCGACCCTGATGAAGCCCGGACCGAATAGCATCGGACTGTTCGCAGTCGACATCGCGGAGCACGGTGAGCGGACGATCCGGCAGGTCGACGTCCAACCGCTGGGCGCTCAGTCTCGCCAATGACAGGACCCTCCCTGCCTATGAAAGGACCGCCCGTGGTCTCCTTATCCCCGGGGCCGGTGGAGCCCGTGACCAGTACCGCGACGTGGCCAAGCGACAGAACGCCGCCACCCGCCAGCGAGCCGGCGCGAGGGGCGCCGCCCATACGGCCAACGAGCGGACCGACGTGAAGGCCACCATCTTCGGCGAGGCGCTTGACCGCCTCGATCGGTAAGGGCGCTGCGGATGACGTTGCTGCTTGTGGTTCTAATCCTCGTTGTTGCCGCGGCGGGGGGCTTTCTAGGCGAGCTGCTCCAGCTGGCCGGTTGGATCGTCTTCACCTTGGTTGCCCTGGGCGCCGTCGCCGGCGTTCTCGTCTGGCGGGCGTTACGTTCCTTCGTGAAGGGCCGGCGTTGATAGCTGCCCTTCACCCCGCCGCACGTTCCGAGAACGACGCGCCGGCCAATCGGCGCTCGAGGCGACGACAAACCGCGACCAGGATCGCCGTGCTGATGCCGATGGAAGCGAGTCGGCGCCGAGCGTTGTCGAGTTAGAGTGCCCTGGTGCCTCGGAGCGGTCCGTGTTCACGGCCGTAGCGGGTTGGCTCGACGATCGGCTCGGCCTCGGCGGGTGGGCGCGCCGCGCACTGAACAAGGCCTTCCCCGACCACTGGTCCTTCCTCCTCGGCGAGATCGCCATGTACTGCTTCGCGGTGCTGGTGGCGACCGGGCTGTTCCTCACGCTGTTCTTCCGCCCCAGCGCGGCGGTGGTGGTGTACGACGGCAGCTACGAGCCGCTGCGGGGGGTCGAGGTGTCCCAGGCGTACGCGTCGGTCCTCGACCTGAGCTTCGACGTACGGGCCGGGCTCCTCGTCCGCCAGGTCCACCACTGGGCGGCCCTCGTCTTCGTCGCCGCCATCGTCCTGCATCTGTTGCGCGTCTTCTTCACCGGCGCCTTCCGTCGCCCCCGGGAGGTCAACTGGGTGGTCGGCGTGACCATGCTGCTCCTCGCCATGTTTACCGGCTACACCGGCTACAGCCTCCCCGGTGACCTGCTCTCCGGCGCGGCGTTGCGGATCGGCACGGGAGTGCTGCAGTCGATCCCGGTCGTCGGCACGTGGTTGCTGTTCCTGCTCCTCGGTGGCGAGTTCCCGTCGTCGCAGCTGATCCCCCGCCTCTTCGCCTTCCACGTCCTCCTGCTGCCGGTGGCGATCGCCACCCTGCTCGGCGTCCACATGGCGATCCTCTGGCATCAGAAGCACACGCAGTTTCCCGGTGAGAAGCGCACTGACCGGAACGTCGTCGGGCCCCCGCTCTGGCCCGCCTACATGGCGCGGACTATCGGGCTTCTGTGCGCGGTGGTCACCGTTCTCGTCGCCCTCGCCGCGCTTTTCCAGATCAACCCGGTTTGGCTCTACGGCCCGTTCAACCCGAGCACGACAACGGCTCCGGCCCAGCCCGACTGGTACTGGGGATGGATGGACGGAGCCCTGCGCACGTTCCCGAACTGGGAGTTCCGCGGCCTGGGCCGAATGATCGCCAACCCCTTCTTTCCCGGCGTGCTCCTCCCGGCCCTCACATTCCTCGGGCTCTACGCCTGGCCGTTCCTCGAAGCCCGCTTCACTGGCGACCGGGCCGAACACCAGCTCCTCGACCGTCCTCGCGATCATCCCCTCCGGACCGGGATCGGCGCTGGCGTCGTCAGCTTCTATGCGCTACTCACGCTGGCCGGGGTGAACGACACCATCTCCCGTCTACTCGATCAGCCGATCTTCCGGGTTACCGGCGCCCTACGCCTCGCCATCCTCACCGTGCCGGTCATCGTCGGCCTTCTTACGTGGCGGGCTCTCGCTGCCGTCTGTCGCGCCTCGCCCTCCGCCGAGCAGGGATGAGTGCGGCTCCCGGCGTCGCTACGGTCGAGCGCCGTTCGCCCTTACTCACGTTCGACATCGACTGCCGCCGGGGACGGACCCTCCTGGTCCCCTCCCAGGAGTGTCGGAGTGTCGGTGCTGCTCGGCGCCCGTGTCGGTACGTCCGCAGCTGCGTCCCCGGCTCCGACGTCCGTCGTCCGGTCACGCCTGGTGCGGTAGGCCGGTATCCATAACCGTTCGCGGGCCTGGGCCGCGCTCACCGCGTCCTCGATCTCCTCGGAGGGCTGCTCGAGGACGTACACCCTCCACAGGTGGCCGACGACCACCTTGAGGGCGGCCACCGCTGGAGCGGCCACGAGCATGCCGAAAATCCCCCCCAAGCTGGCCCCCGCGAGCAACGCCAAAAGAACGGCGGCGGGGTGAAGCTTGACCGTCCGGTGGAGGACAAGGGGGCTGACGACGTGGCTTTCCACCTGCTGGACGGCGACCATGACGCCCACGACCCAGACCGCGGTCATCACGTCGCGCGTCACGAGGGCAACCACGACGGCGAGCACTCCACCCACGAAGGGACCGACCAGTGGCACGAGGTCGGACACGCCGGCGACGACCCCGAGCAGCGCCCAGAACGGAAGACCAACCAGGGCTAACCCGATCGCCGTCAGGATCCCCACGATGGAGGCAACGATGATCTGGCCGCGCACGAAGCCGCCCACGACGGCATGGAGCTTGCGGGCGACCAGCGTCACTTCCGGCGCGGCCCGGGGGGGGAGCAGAGCCTGAATGCGACCGCGCAGCCCCGAGAGGTCCGACAGGAGGTAGAACGCGATGGCTGGGCCCGTCACGAGGACGATCACGACGTTGAGCACACGGTCTCCTGCCCGCCAGAGCTGAGGAAGGCGATCGGTGACGAGACCGTTGAGCTGCTTGGCTACCTCCTCGCGGCTGAACTCGAGCGGTGTCCCCCGCATGTCCTCCTCACGGTCGGTAATCCAGCCCTCGACCCGGTCCCTCACCTCCGGCCACTGGCCCCGGAAGTCCTCCACCTGCGCTCGCACCACCGGCACGATCGACACGACCATCAGCACGAACAGGGCGAGGCCGGCGAGGTAGAGCAGAGCGACAGCGGCGACACGGGGGAGGCCCCTGCGCTCGAGCCGGACGACCAGCGGGTTCAACAGCAGGACGATCACACCGGCCAGGAGCAAGGGCGGGAAGATGACCCGCACGAGCCACCCCAGCCAGAGGAGGATGGACAGCACCACGGAAAGGCCGACCACCGCCCACGCCGTGGCGCCCGAACGGCGGAGGCCTGCGCCCAACCCACCCGTTCCCTCTGTCGACGGCTCCATCAGATCTGCTTACCCCAGGGAGTGGCGCGAACACCGATTCGGTCCCCGGCACCCGACTGGTTCTCGAGGTGAGAACAGCTAGAGTGCCGCCGTGCTTACCGGCGGCCAGATCGCATCGGCAGCCCCCCTGGGATGCGAGCAGGCGCGGCATAGCCGCGCCAACGAGTGCCACGGCGGTGGTTCGCGACAGCAAACCCCCAGCCGCTGCGGGACGTCGAGGTCTCGCACGACAAGGCCTCGGTCCTCGACCTGAGCTTTGTGCCCGGGGTGGCTACCGGCGTTGCCGCGCTCGCTGTCGGCGCCTTCCTCTCGGTGGCGCCGCTGTCGTCCACATCGGCTCAGGAACCGCCTCAGCCGCCTTCTCCGCCTCCGCTCGCGCCCGCCGAAGGCCAGGGAGCGCAGCTCTACCTCCGCGACTGCGCCTGGTGCCACGGGACCAGCATCGAGGGGACGGCGCGAGGGCCCACCCTGGCCGGGACGGGAGAGGCTTCCAACCACTTCTACCTCACGACCGGCCGGATGCCCATCGCCGACCCGGCCGACCCGATTCGCCGTCGCCCGCCGGTCTATTCCCCGGAGGAAATCACCGCCATCGTGGACCACGTCGTCCGCTTGGGCGGTGGCCCCGCAAGTCCTGCCGTCGACCCGCAAGCCGGCGATCTCGGCCAGGGAGGCGAGCTGTACCGCCTTCACTGCGGTCAGTGCCACGGCGCCACTGGCGCGGGGTTCCCGCTCCTCAGTGGCCGGACGTCCCCGCCGATGTGGCACGCCACGGCCCGGGAGGTCGCGGAGTCCATTCGCATCGGACCCGGAGGCATGCCGGTCTTCTCCCGCGAGACCCTCAGCGACCAGGAGGTCAATGCCGTCGTGCGCTACGTCTTGTACCTTCAGGAGCCGGACGACCGAGGGGGGTACCACCTGTTCCGGGTCGGGCCGCTCACGGAGGGGATGGTGGCCTGGCTGATCGGAATCGTGGCCCTGCTTGTCGCCGCCCGCCTGCTCGGGGAGCGGACGTGACGCCGCCTCCGGAGGTGGCGCGGCGAGCGGGGCGGTGGGCCACGGCCGCCCTGACGCTGGCCATCGCCTGCGCCGTCGGCTTCGCGGTGGCCTTCGTGCGGGACGACTCGATACGGGTCCAGGGGCTGTTGCTGGCCGGGGCCTTCGCCGGGCTGGCGGTTGCGCTGGGCGTCATCGGCCAGCGGATGGTCCCCGCCGACCACGTGGTCGAGGACTGGTCGCCGGCGGCCACTGAAGCGCACGAGCGGGAGGTTCTTGCCGCCACCCTCAAGGACCGGGGGATGGCGATCCGGCGCCGCTCACTGCTCCTCGGACTGCTGGGCGGGGCGGCGGCGGCCGTGGGCGGCGTCCTGCTCCTGCCTCTACGGGCCCTCGGCCCCCGTCCCGGCCGGTCGCTGTTTCGCACGGCGTGGAGCCCCGGGGCGCGGCTCGTGAACGAGAGGGGGCAGCCCGTGCGCGTCGACGACCTGGCCGTCGGCGGGTTCGTGACGGCGTGGCCGGAGAGCGCTCCCGACGCCGCCGACTCCCACGTGGTGCTCATCCGCACCCGTCCCGGCGACCTGCGCACCCCGCCCGGCCGCGAGGGGTGGGCGCCCGACGGCTACGTGGCCTACTCCAAGACCTGTACCCACGCCGGCTGCCCAGTGGGCCTCTACGACCAGCGGACCCAGCGCCTCTTCTGCCCCTGCGAGCAGGCTGTCTTCGACGTCACCGACGGGGCCCGGCCCATCGCCGGTCCCGCCCCGCGGTCGCTCCCCCAGCTGCCGCTGTTCGTCGACGGCGAGGGGTACCTACGCGCCCAGGCGGACTTCGACGAGCCGGTGGGGCCGGGGTTCTGGGAGCGCGGGGGATGAGCCGGCGCGTCGGCGCGCTGCTGGGCTTCGCCGCCGCCGCCGTTCTGCTGTCAGCGTGCGGGGAGGGGTCGGCCCTGTCTCCCAAGGGGCCCAACGCCCGCGACATCGCCGGGCTGTGGTGGCTCATGTTCTGGCTGGGCTTGGCCGTGTACGTGTTCGTCGTCGCCCTTCTCCTCGTCGTCCTCCGCCGGCGGGGCAAGGCGGAGGCGCCGGTCGAGGCCACGCCCGGGGAGGGTCGTGCCCTGATCTGGGGCGCGGGCGTGGGCATGACGACGGTCGTCATCATCGTCCTCGTCCTCGTGAGCTACTCCGTGGGGGGCCGCATCTACGACCGCCGCGGCACCGGCGGCCTGCAGGTGGAGGTCATCGGCTACAAGTTCTGGTGGGAGGTGCGCTACGTCGATCGTCCCGGCGCCATCACCGCCAACGAGATCCACATCCCGACCGGCCGTCCGGTCGATCTCATCCTGACCAGTCGGGACGTCATTCACAGTTTCTGGGTGCCCGAGTTGGGGGGCAAGCTCGACCTGGTGCCCGGGGTGCGCCACGCCCTACGGATCCAGGCCGATCGTTCCGGCGAGTTCCGGGGGCAATGCGCTGAGTACTGCGGTGTCCAGCACGCCAACATGCTGCTGCTGGTGGTGGCCCAGCCTCCCGACGAGTTCGATTCCTGGCTCGACCGCCAGGCACAGCCGCGCCAGCCACCCACCAGCCCGCTGACCCAGCGGGGTGAGGAGGTGTTCGTGCGCACGCCCTGTGGCGCGTGCCATCGCGTACGGGGCACGACCGCCACTGCCGACGTCGGCCCTGACCTCACTCACTTTGCCACCCGCCGCACCCTGGGGGCGGGCGTCCGGCCCAACACCCGTGGGCACCTCGGCGGCTGGATCAGCGACCCCCAGGCGATCAAGCCCGGCAACCTCATGCCCCCGACCAAGCTCGCCCCCGACGAGCTCCTCGCGCTCCTGGCCTACATGGAGTCGCTGACGTGACGACCACCGACGACGCCCCCCCGGCGGTACGAAGCGCCGGTCTCGACCGCGCTTGGGCCACACCGCCCGGAATCATGGGCTGGCTGTCCAACGTGAACCACAAGGCCATCGGCTTGCGGTTCATCGTCACGGCGTTCGTGTTCATGCTCATCGGGGGTGCGCAGGCCGCGCTGATCCGCACCCAGCTGATCGGGCCCGAGCAGGGCTTCCTCGGCCCCGACGCCTACAACGAGGCCTTCACCCTCCACGGCACGACGATGATGTTCCTCTTCGCCGTACCCATGCTCGAGGGCCTGGCCATGTACCTGGTGCCGTTGATGATCGGGAGCCGCGACCTCCCGTTCCCCCGCCTCAACGCCTTCGGCTACTGGCTGTTCCTTTTCGGGGGCCTGTTCCTGTACTCGAGCCTGGTCACCGGTTCGGTGCCCGACGGAGGCTGGTTCAACTACCCACCCCTCAGCGGCCCCCAGTTCCGCCCCGACACGAGCATCGACTTCTGGCTATTGGGCGTGACCATGACCGAGATCGTCGGCATCATCGGTGCCCTCGAGCTGGTCGTCTGCATCGCCCGCCACCGCGCCCCCGGGATGTCGCTCAACCGCATCCCGGTCTTCGTGTGGGGCGTGCTGGTGAGCTCGGTGATGATCCTGTTCGCCTTCCCGCCGCTGGTGACCGGGAGCCTGCTGCTCGAGCTCGACCGCAAAATCGGTACCCACTTCTACAACTCGGTGGCGGGTGGCGACCCGATCCTCTGGCAACACCTGTTCTGGATCTTCGGCCACCCGGAGGTCTACATCATGCTGATCCCGGCCGTCGGCATGGTGGCCACCATGGTCCCCACCTTCACCCGACGGGGAATCGTGGGTTACCCGCTCGTCGTGGTCTCACTGGTGGCCATCGGGTTCATCAGCTTTGGACTCTGGGTTCACCACATGTTCGCCGCCGGGCTCCCTGCGTTGGCCACGGCGTTCTTCACGGCGGCGAGCATGGCCATCGCCATACCCAGCGGCGTGCAGATCTTCTCGCTCATCGCCACCCTGTGGCGCGGCAAGCTGGTGTGGAGCACCCCGTTGCTCTACATCGTCGGTTTCGTACTCGTGTTCGTGCTGGGCGGGATCACGGGCGTCATGGTGGCGTCGGTGGCGTTTGATTGGCAGGTGCACGACACCTTCTTCGTCGTCGCCCACTTCCACTATGTGCTGTTGGGGGGGGTGGTGCTGCCGATCCTCGGGGGGCTTCACTATTGGTTCCCGAAGCTGACGGGCCGCATGCTCGACGAGCGGTTGGGGAAGATCGCCTTCTGGTTGATCTTCGGAGGGATGAACCTGACCTTCTTCCCCCAGCACATCCTCGGGTTCCTCGGCATGGCGCGCCGCGTCTACACCTACCAGTCCGGTCTGGGATGGGACTTCTACAATTTCGTGTCCACGCTCGGGACCTACGTCACCGTGGCCGGCTTCCTGGTCTACACCGCCAACATCGCCGTCAACTGGTCACGTGGGCGGCCGGCCGGAGACAACCCGTGGGACGCGCCCGGCCTCGAGTGGGCCACCTCGTCGCCCGCTCCGCCGTACAACTTCGCCGCCATGCCGACGGTGAGCAGCCTCTATCCGCTGTGGGAGCCGGAGGGCGCCGCGCCTCACGGTCAGCCTGGGCTGCTCGACGACGTCGAAGGTGAGCGGCGGGAGATCGTGGGGACGACGATCCTCGACGCCGAGGCCATCGAGATACTGGAGCTTCCCGGCAACACCCTGTGGCCACTGATCGCCGCTCTGGCCATCATCCTCTTCCTGTTCGCCGTCATGATCGACTCGATCGTTCTCGGCGTCGTCGGGCTGGGCGCGGTCGTCGGCTCGCTGGCCGGTTGGCTGTGGACCGGTTCGGAACAGAGGCACGAGTGAGCGTCCAAGTCGATGCGGCCCTCCTCCGTCGGCAGGGCGTCGGCGAGCCGCGCCGCCGCCCGCCGGTGTGGCTCGGGTTGCTCCTCGGCTTGGGTGCGATCGCCACCATCCTGGCGTCCCTCATCTTCTCTTACTTCATGCTGATGTTCCACGGCAGTGAATGGCCGCCCGACGGCATCCGCCGTCCGGCCTTGGGCACTCCGGCCATCGGGCTGTCCGTCCTGGTGGCGAGCGCGGTGCCGATCCTCCTGGCCGGCCGCGCCATCGGCGCTGGGCGGCAGCGGGACCTGCGCCTGTGGCTGGCGGCCGCGACCGTTCTCGGTGCAGTCGTGCTCGGCATGCAGGCCCGCGGCTACGCCGCACTCGGCTTCGCCCACGACGTCAACGCCTATACCTCGCTGTTCGTCACGCTCTCGGCCTTCCACACCATCAACCTGGTGACCGCCCTGATCTTCAACCTCGCCACCCAAGCCCGGGCCTGGCTCGGCCACTTCTCGGCCGAGTATCACGAGGGCGTTCGACTGGCCGCCCTGTGGTGGTACTGGGCTGTCGCCTCCGGCGTCGTGCTGTTCGCCACCCTGTTCCTCGGTCCTCTCCTCGACCCGGCCGTGCAGTAATGCCCGGGACGGACGCCGGCTCGGTGGCCCCCCCGGTGCTACGGGGAGGCGTGTCCCGTCCACTGGTGGAGACCGTCCTCCTGTGGTACGGCATCCTCGGCGCACCGATCGTCTGGCTCGTGCGTATCTCGGCGGCGTCGGCGCTCGTGCCCTACGCGTGCGCCACCGGCCGAACCTGGACGATCCACGCCTCGACCGTGATCGCCTTTGCCCTCTCGGCGGCCGCCGGCGCCATCGCCTGGCGAGGGTGGCGGCGGTGGGAGCACGGGAGCGACGACGACGGTGAGCGCCCGGGGTCGCGCTCGCATCTCCTGGCGTTGCTAGGCGTGCTCCTGTCGGCGATGTTCACCCTCGCCATCGTGATGGAGGGCCTCGCCCCCTTCTACATTGGGCCGTGCCAGTGACCGCCCCGTCGCTGCTGGCCCACACCGGCTTGGGACCGCCGCAGATCTCCGTGGCCCTAATCGCCCTCGTCGTCGCCTACGCCGCCGGCGACCGGCGCCGGCGACGAACCGGTCGCGCCAACCGCGACCGTTTGGCGTTCGCGGGCGGAGTCCTCGTCCTCGCCGTGGCCCTCGCAAGTCCACTGCACGACCTCGCAGCGGAGCTGTTCTCGGCCCACATGGCCCAGCACGTCCTCCTCACCGCCGTGGCCCCCCCGCTGCTCCTCCTCGGCCGCCTCGGGCCGCGCCTGTTGTCGCTTCTGCCTGCGGCCTGGGTCGGGCCTGCCGGCCGGGCTCGGCGCCGCGGCCGCGCCCTGTTGCGGACCGGGGGGCCGGGGACGGCAACGGTTTTGGCTGTGCTCGCGGCCACCCTCGTCCTGTGGGCCTGGCACATCCCGGTCCTCTACAACGCCGCGGTGCTCGACCCCGTCATCCACGCTCTCGAGCACACCCTGCTGCTCGGCACGGGGCTGTGGTTCTGGGCCGAGATCATGCGCCTCGACCGGCGCGGTTCCCACCCCTCCGCGCTCCTCGCCCTGTTCCTGGCTGGAGGATCGGGGGCGGCCCTGGGCGTCCTGCTTGCCTTCTCCGGCCGGGTGGCGTACACCGTGCACGCCGCCGGGGCGGCGCGCTTCGGGCTCACGCCCCTCGAGGACCAGCAGGTGGCCGCCGTCGGGATGTGGATGGGTGGCGGGTTCGTGTACGTCTTCGCCGCCGTGTTGGTCACCGCCCACTGGCTGGCGGCAGCCAGGAAGGGCGCCGAGCCCGAGCTGCCCGCGGTGGCGACACGGCCACCGGCACCGGCGGGGTCGCGCCCGTGAGGCCGCGTCGTCGTGTGCGGCTCGGCCGGGCAATCGTGTTCGCCGTCTGGTCAGCCGTCCTGGCCGCGCTTCTTCTCGCCTGCGGCGAGCGGTTCCTCGACCCGCCGGCCGCCCTTCCCGACGGCAACCCAGAGCTGGGCCGGGAGGCGATCGTCCATTACGGCTGCGGGTCGTGCCACATCATCCCGGGCGTCCGCCAAGCCGAGAGCGGCGTCGGACCCCCGCTGACCGCCTGGTCGGAGCGAGCCTTCGTCGGAGGCCGGCTGCCGAACACCCCCGGCAACCTCATCCGGTGGATCCGGAATCCCCAGGAGGTCGACCCCGGGTCGCCCATGCCGGACCTTGGGGTTTCCGAGGCCGAAGCTCGCCACATCGCCGCCTACCTTCTGACGCTCCGACAGTGAACTCGGCGCCGAGCGGTTGGTCGGGACAAGGGGCGGGAAGGATTCTTGAACCGAAACACGGTTCGGGAGGCTTAAGGAGCTCGCCATGGCACGCAGGACGACTGCTCGACACGAAACCGTCGTTGGGGTCTACGGGTCCGGCGAGGAGGCGCGCGGCGCGATCGCCCAGCTGGAGGCGGCGGGGGTGCCGGCACACCACATCAAGCTCGTGGGAAGCGCGGCCAAGCGGGCACGGCGCAAGGCGAATACCGCGCACGCCGACGAGCAGATGATCACTCACTCGGCCTCGGCCGCCAGGCGCGGCGCCATTGTCGGAGGCATCCTCGGTGCCATCATCGGCCTGGCCATAGGACTGGTCATCGTGGCGACGACCGACGCCGACCACTGGCACCCCGAGATCTGGACCGCGGTCATCGGCCTAGTCGCCGGAGTCGTGTCCGGGGGCATCATCGGGTACCGGACGAGCCTTGGCAACAGCGAGGCGTGGCTGCTCACCTTCAAGATCCCGCCCGGCAAGGTGTGCGTCGCCGTCCGTCCCGACACCGACGAGGAGGAGGGGAGCGCCACGGACGCCCTGCGTAACACCGGGCCGGAAAAGGTCCTGGCCGGGTCGGGCCGCGGCGGTGACGTCGAGCAGATCTGCTGACGGCCTCGGCGGCCCCCACGTCCTGATCGCGCCGGTGCCGGGTACGTCGGGTTGCATACCGTCCTCCGGCTGCAGCGCCGGCTCCGGCGGGGCGAGGCGACCATCACCGTCGTCAATCCCGAGAACTTCATGCTGAACGGCGCCGCTGCTGCCCGAGGTGGCCTCGGGGATGCTGGAACCTCGTCAGGCCGTCGTGCCGTTGCGGAACGTGCTGTCGGGGTGCCGCATCGTCACCGGGCACCTGCGGCGTACTGCGGGAGCGGGGGATCGAGGTACGGGTCAACACCCCTGTGGAGCGTGTCGACGGGCGGCCGACGCGGTCAACTTCGCCGCCCGAGGCTCCCGAGCGAGCGGATAGCACGGGTCAATCGCTGTCCGTTTCCGCCATTGCAGTTTCGTTACGTCGTCGAACCGGCCACCGTTGGGCCCTCAGTGATACTCCTCTGCTGGACGGGGGGCGTGACGCGCAGGAAGGCTCGAATGCGGGGCGTCAGGTCAAGCCTCGGTCGCGGGACCGAGTCCGCAGCTCGGCCAGCTCCAAGGTCCGGACGATGTCTGTAGGTGAGACGATGCCGATCACCCGGCCGTCGTCGACGACGAGTGCCCTGCGATCGCCGTCGAGGCGGGCGACCAGTTCCGTAACCGCCTCGTCAGGACCGACAGCGACGTCGG
>Ga0247713_1000897_pt1 | contig 16279 bp, 12 predicted proteins | sample 21E_NmetaG_FD_189936 | JGI IMG/M metagenome (GOLD analysis project Ga0247713, IMG submission 189936) | Soil microbial communities from hillslope of Landscape Evolution Observatory, University of Arizona, Oracle, AZ, United States - 2-1-E_N | ecosystem: Engineered > Artificial ecosystem >... | reverse complement strand
CCACCCTCCCTTGCGCTTTCCCGGCACCGACCCCTCGGCGGTGGAGAAGCCGCCGGTGATCGCCCCCGACCCGCGGCCCGAACCGCCGCCGCCGGCCGCCGAGCCCGGGTGGGCGACGGCGTTCGAGTCCCGGCCGCTGGGCGCGGATGACCCCAGCGCCTTCTGGGACCCCCCGGTCGTGGCCACCGCCCCACCGGGCCGGTTCGAGGAGCTGGTCGCCGCCGCCGCCAAGGCGGAGGCCGAGTCGGCGGGCGCAGAGCCGGCGGGCCCGGCCTCGCAGCCGCCCCCGTCCGGCCAGCTCCGGGAGATCAGCCGCGACCGCCCGCTGACCTCCGACCCGACCTCGGGTGAATGGGCGGTGGCGTCGGGGTTGGGCGGCAACGTCGGCCCGTCGCCGGGGGCAGGGCGTCGCGTCGGCGCACCATCGCCGGGGCTGGCGTCGCCCCAATCGGACTGGGACCGGCTAACCGGCCCCCGCAGTGGAAGGAGGCCGGTGGGCGAAGGAGAGGCAGGTTCCTGGGAGTTCTTCGACGAGTCGGGGACCGGTGCCGAACCGTCTCCGGCGCCGGCGCCGGCGGCGCCGGCTCCGGCTCCGGAAGGCCAGTCCACCATGGCATTGCCCCACTGGACCGATCCGCCCACCGGTGAGGTGCCCCGCATCCTGGGCGATGCGCCGCCGCCGCCGGCCGCCCCCCCTGCGGCCGACGACGAGCTCAGCGCCTGGTCGGCGCTGTCGACCGGCCCCCGCTGGCGGGACCAGCCGGCCGACTGGGAGGGTGCCGACTTCTCCGACACCGTGCTCGACGACCGGGAGGCCCGTTTGGGCGCCTTGCGCGACCAGCCGGAGGCCGGCGCCGAGGGCGACCTCTTCGCCTTCGACGACGCGCCAGTAGCGGCCCCGCCGCCGCCTCCGGTCACCGGGGCGCGTGGCGCCCGGGGCACGGCCACCCAGACCCGCCCGGCGGCCCGCCGCGGCCGGCCCGGGGCCCCGGGCCCCGATGGCCCCTCCGGCGACCCCATGGGCCTCGGCGGCCCCGGGGGCGGTGGCGGTAGCGGCACCGACCTGTCCACCCGGGTGGTGACCGGGGTCATCGCCGCCGGCGTGCTCCTGGCGGCGACGGCGATCGGCTCCACCGCCCTGGTCCTGCTGGTCGCAGCGGCGGTCACCATGGCCGGCGCCGAGATGTTCCAGGCCCTGCGGACCCGTGGGTACCAGCCCGCCACCCTGCTCGGCCTGGTGGGGTGCGCGTCGATGGTGCTGGCCGCCTACAACTACGGCCTCGTCGCCTTCCCGCTGGTGCTCACCCTGATGGTGATCTTCAGCTTTCTCTGGTACCTCGCCGGCGTGGTCCACGCCAAGCCCACCATGAACATCGCGGTGACGCTGTTCGCCTTCCTCTACGTCGGGTTCCTGGGCAGCTTCGCCGCCGTGTTGCTGGGCTACCCCGACGAGCTCGGCGTCGGCATCCTGTTGGGGGCGGTGATCGTCACCGCAGCCCACGACATCGGGGCCTACCTGGTGGGCAGGTTCTGGGGCAAGACGCCACTCGCGCCGGAGCTGTCACCGAACAAGACCTTCGAAGGCCTGGTGGGTGGGGTGCTGGCGTCGGTGTTCGTCGCCCTGCTGATCGTCAGCCGTATCGGCCCGTGGGACGCCGGCAAGGCGTTCTGGCTCGGCGTGGTCGTCGCCATCGCCGCCCCCCTGGGCGACCTGTGCGAGTCGATGATCAAGCGGGACCTGGGCGTGAAGGACATGGGCAAGCTGCTGCCCGGCCACGGCGGCGTGCTGGACCGGATCGACGCCCTGCTGTTCGTCATCCCGGCGACCTTTTACCTCACCGTCCTGCTCGACATCCCTTATTGAGGACGATCAGCGTCGTCGGGTCCACGGGCTCGATCGGGACCCAGACCCTGGAGGTGGTGGCGGCCGAGCCCGGCCGTTACCGCATCGTCGCCTTGGGGGCGGCCACCTCGGTGGACCTGCTGGTCACCCAGGCCCACGCCGTGCGTCCCGAGCGGGTGGCCATCGCCGACGGGTCGCTCGCCGCTGACCTCGAGGCCAGGGTGCCCAGAGGCACCGAGGTGTGGGCGGGGCCCGACGCCCTGGCCGCCATCGCCACCGAGGCCGAGGTCGTGGTCAACGGGGTGGTCGGCTTCGCCGGCCTGCCCGTCACCCTGGCCGCCCTGGAGGCGGGCCGGCGCCTGGGCCTGGCCAACAAGGAGTCCCTGATCGCCGGCGGGCCCGTCGTGCAGCGGGCCCGGGCCACGCCGGGGGCGGAGATCCTTCCCGTCGACTCCGAGCACGCCGCCGTCCACCAGTGCTTGGCCGGCTCCGCCGGCCCGGCAAGCACAGTCGGCCTCCCGAACCTCGAGCGCGTCGCCCGCATCGTCCTCACCGCCAGCGGCGGGCCCTTCCGAGGTTGGACGGCCTCCGATCTGGCCTCGGTCACCGTGGCCGATGCCCTGGCTCATCCAACGTGGTCCATGGGCCCGAAGATCACCGTGGACTCATCCACGCTGATGAACAAGGGACTCGAGGTGATCGAGGCCCACGAGCTGTTCGGGGCGGCCTACGACCGCATCGACGTGGTCGTGCACCCCCAGTCCATCGTCCACTCCATGGTGGAGTTCACCGACGGGTCCACCGTCGCCCAGCTGTCCCGCCCGGACATGCGCCTGCCAATCTCCTACGCCCTGGCCTATCCCGATCGGGGCGAGGTGGCCTTCGGCGCCCTGGACTGGTCGGCCGTCGGCCGGCTGGACTTCGAGCCCCCCGACCGCGGGGCCTTCCCATGCCTGGATCTGGCTTATGAGGCCGGCCGGGAGGGAGGGACGGCGCCGGCCTGGCTCAACGCCGCCAACGAGATTGCGGTCGCCGCCTTCCTGGAAGGAAGGATTTCGTGGAAATCCATCGCAGATGTATGCAAAGAGACGCTGTTGCGGCATCATGGAACGAACCCGGTGAGCGTTGACGTTGTGCTTGACGCAGACCGGCGAGCGCGGGAACAGGCAAGGCGGGTCGTAGAACGGAGCGCAGCAGCTTGACCCAGACCAGCTCAACCCTGACGACGGACGAGACGGTGACCCCCGACCCTGATGTGCATCGCGCCGAGAGGCGCAAGCTCCTCATGCTGGCCGGCATCATGGCCGGCGGCATCACCCTTTCCCTGATGACCGGCACCTTTGCGGTCGTCGGCTTCTGCCTGGCCATCGCCGCCGTGGTCATGGTCCACGAAGCGGCCCACTTCGCCGCCGCCAAGTGGTCGGGCATGAAGGCCACCGAGTTCTTCTTCGGCTTCGGCCCCCGCCTGTGGTCGATCCGCAAGGGCGAGACCGAGTACGGCATCAAGGCCATCCCCTTCGGCGGCTACGTGAAGATCATCGGGATGAGCAACCTCGAGCGCAACATCGCCCCCGAGGACGAGCCCCGGACCTACCGCCAGGCCTCCTACCCCAAGCGCATGCTGGTGGCGCTGGCCGGCGTGGCCACCCACTTCGTCATGGCCTTCGTCCTGCTCGTGGTCCTCCTTACCGCGGTGGGTGTGCCCAACTACGAGAAGCCGAGCCTCACCATCGGCAACCTGAGCCGCCTGGACACGGGCGCCAGCCCCGCCGTCGAGGCCGGCTTCAAGGTCGGCGACCGCATCGTGTCCGTCGACGGACAGACCGTGAGCCAGTGGGCGGACGTGCCCCCGATCATCCGGGTGAGCCCGAACCGTCCGGTCGACTTCGTGGTCATGCGCGACGGAGCCCCCCTCACCCTCACCGCCACCCCCATCGCCCTGGAGGGCGAGGGCGGTACGTCCCGAGGTTTCATCGGCGTGGGGCCCAAGCCCACCATCGAGACGATGGGCCCCATCGCCGCCTCGGGCCGGGCCGTGGACGACATCTGGCACCTGTCCACCGGCTCGCTCAAGGCCCTGGGCTCGTTCTTCTCCCCCAGCTCGCTGCGTGACTACGCCGGCCAGCTCACCAACGCCAACAACAAGGACGCAGCCGCCGCCGGCGGTGGCGACGAGCGATTCGTGTCGGTGGTCGGCGTGGCCCGTATCGCCGGCCAGGCGGCCGAGAGCGGCATCTTCAACGTCGTCTACCTCCTGGTCCTGCTGAACATCTTCATCGGGATCTTCAACCTCGTCCCGTTGCTGCCCCTCGACGGCGGGCACGTGGCCATCGGGACCTACGAGCGGCTGCGCTCACGGCTCAAGGAAGGCAAGCGCTATCACGCCGACGTCGGCAAGATGATGCCGGTGGCCGCGGCGGTGATCGTGATCCTGGTCCTGATCGGCGTCACGTCGGTCTACCTCGACATCGTCAACCCCGTCGCCAACCCGTTCCAGTAGGTGAGCCTGCTCCCGGCACGGAGACCGACGCGCCAGATCCGCGTCGGCTCCGTGGCCGTGGGCGGGACGGCGCCCGTCTCGGTGCAGTCGATGACGATCACCAAGACGGCCGACGTCGAGGGCACGCTGGCCCAGATCTACGCCCTGGCCGCGGCCGGCGCCGACATCGTGCGCTGCACGTGCAACGAGCCGGAGGCAGCCGAGGGCCTGGCCGCCATCGTGCCCCGCTCCCCGGTGCCGATCGTCGCCGACATCCACTTCCAGTACAAGCTGGCCCTGGCCGCCCTCGACGCCGGCGTGGCCTGCCTGCGCCTGAACCCGGGCAACATCCGCAAGCCGGCGCAGATCAAGCTGGTGGCCGAGGAGGCCAAGGCCCGCAGCGTGCCCATCCGCATCGGGGTCAACGCCGGCTCCCTCGACCCGGACCTGTACACCAAGTACGGGGCGGCGACCCCCGAGGCCCTGGTGGAGTCGGCCCGGCGGGAGCTGGCCTACTTCCAGGAAGTCGACTTCCACGACGTCAAGATCTCGGTCAAGGCGTCGAACGTGCCGCTGATGATCGAGGCCTACCGCCAGCTGTCCGAGGTCACCGACCACCCGCTCCACCTGGGGGTCACCGAGGCGGGGCCCCCGCCGGCGGGCCTGATCAAGGCCACCGCCGGCATCGCCACCCTGCTGGCAGAGGGCATCGGCGACACCATCCGCTACTCCCTGACCGCCGACCCGGTCGAGGAGGCCCGCGCCGGGCGCCAGCTGCTGGAGGCCCTCGGGCTCCGGGAGCGCAAGACGGTGGATCTCATCGCCTGCCCGTCGTGCGGGCGGGCCGAGGTCGACGTCATCCGGGTGGCCAAGGAGGCCGAGGCCGCCCTGGCCGACCGCAACCTGCCGATACAGGTGGCGGTCATGGGCTGCGTCGTCAACGGCCCCGGCGAGGCCCGCACCGCCGATCTCGGCATCGCCGCCGGCAACGGCAAGGGCCACCTGTTCGTCAAGGGCCAGATGATCCGGGTCGTCCCCGAGGCCCAGATGGTGGAGGCCCTGGTGGAGGAGGCCGAGCGCCTGGTGGCCGAGGGAGCCGACGCCCGCATCGCCGCCGCCGACGCCGGCGCGGTGGAGGAGGCCGAGCGCAACCGCCAGATCCTGCTGGCCGAGCAGGGCGACGACCCCAATGCCGTCAGCCAGCGGGTCGAGCTCATCCACAAGGAGCTCACGTAGCCGAGTGTGGGTACTTCGGTAGGACATAGCGGCGCGAACCCGAACTCACGGATGCAGAACTGGGACGGCGCCACCTACGACCGGATCGCCGACCCCATGGCGCGGTGGGGGAGCGTGGTGCTGTGAGCGGCTGCCGCTGGCGGGCGACGAGATCGTGCTCGACGCCGGCTGCGGGAGCGGCCGGGTGACCGAAGGGCTGGTGGAGCGGCTGCCAGAGGGCCGGGTCATCGCCGCCGACGCCGCCAGCTTCGTCCGCCGGGTTGCCCACCGAGTGCCGGAATCCACCATCGAGTACGTGCGCCTCGACATCCTGGCCACCTTTGGGCGCCAGCCCGGGTAGCCCGCCGGCCGGCGCGCACCCACCGTGGGGGCATGGAGCGCAAGACAGCCGTCGCCCTCGTCCTGTCCATCCCGGCGGCCGTGTGGTGCCTGACCTGTCGGCCAGCCAGTTCGAGGACTTGGACTACCCCTGGCGAGCGCCACGGGTTCCCCGCGTGGTCGAGCTCGTCGTGGGTGTCGGGGCGCGTCGAACGCCTGGTGCGAGAGGCGGCGCTAGGACGAGCGGTCCTCCATCTCCCAGGCGTGGTCGAGCACGTGCCACGCCACCCGGCGAGCGGTGTAGCGCCAGGGCCAGGTCTTGGTGGCCGGTTCGGGCTGGGGCCGGCGGGCGGCCCGGAGCGCGGCCAGGAAGGCGTGGCGCCCCTCCTTCACCCCCACCTTGTGGAAGTAGGCCTTCTCGGCCTCGAGCACGTGGGCGACGATCCTGTCCCGGTCGCGCCCGCCGCCCCGGGGCCCCTTGCGCAGCTCGGTCGGGGACGCCCCCACCACCCTGTCGAACACCGTCCACGTGGCCGCCACCAGGTCGGCCAGCCGCTCGGCCTGGGCCTTGGCCAGCGGGGTGGCGTCGGCGCCGGCGGCGATGTGGGGGGCGCCGAAGTCGGTGGTGCTGTCTCCCTTGACCCGCTCGACAACGTCGAAGGAGTCGCCGGCGGACTTGGGGAACCGCACGCCGGCCTCCTCGGCCACGGGCCGGTAGCGGGGGGCGTAGGCGGCCAGCGCCTCCAGCGCCTCCGCCTCTGTCTTGGCCGCCCGGGCCCATCCGGGCCAGTCGAGGGAGCAGGCGAAGATCTTCTTGGTCCCCACCTCGAGGTACACGCGGGTGGGCATGGCGAGATCCTGCCCGAAACCGTCGAGCCCCTGCGGCGGACCGAAAACGCCGCAGGGGCCCTGACGAACGTGCCGGCTACCTGCCGAAGAAGGGCAGGGCGCCGCTGAGGCCTGGCAGGCCGCCCCCGCTGAGGCCGGACACGGTGCCGAGGCCGGGGAGGGAGCCGGTGCCGGGCAGGCCGGAGGTCGGCAGGCCGGTGGGCATGCAGGCGGACAGGTCGAGCTTCGGGGTCGTGCCGGTCGTGCCGGTCGTGGCGGCCGAAGTGAGCGACGTGAGGCAGGCGGTCACGTTCATGGGCACGCAGCCGGTCAGGTTCGTGAGGCCGGGCAGGTTGCCGATGTTCGGCACGCCGCCGCCGCTGATGCCCGGCGTCGTGGCCAGCAGGCTGGTCATGGCCGACACGCACTTGGAGGTGTCCATCGGCACGCAGGACGACACGTTCAGGCTGCCGACGCTGGGCACGCCGGCCGTCGACATCCCGCTGACGCCGCCGATGGTGCCGAGGATCGCCGACACGCATCTGGCCACCTCGGGCGGCAGGCTGGCGGTGCCGAGGACCTGGGTGATGCAGCCGGGGATCTGAGCGGCCAGCCTGGTGGGATCAGGCGTCGCACCGCCGGCGGGGATGAGGTCCTTCACGCACGCCGGCATGCCGTTCACCAGGTTGGAGACGGCCGGCGGCACGGTCACCTGGGGCAGCCCCGGCACGCCGGGCACCCCGGGGAGCGACGGGAGCATGGCCGGCGGCGTGGAGGCCGGAGCCGCCGTCGAGGCCGAGGCGGAGGCTGACGTCGACCCCGCCTTGGCGCCGGCGTTGGCCGAGGCGGCGGGCACGTCGGGCACGGCCACCGGGACGGGCAACTGCGCCGGCACGCTGCCCACGGCCTGCCCGACCGTGCCGGTGACGTCGCCGGCGCCGGGGAACTCGAAGGGCGTGGCCGCGTTCACGGCCGACGCCACGAGCGTCTGCGCCGGGCCCGGCAGGACCCCGGCGGCACCGCCGGCCATGGCCATGGTCGTGACGGCCGTGACGCCGGCCAGGGCGGCCTTGGCCGCGGTGCCGGCGCCGGCCAGCTTGGCCAGCGCGGCGGTGAAGAAACCGGTGATGGGCATCTCTGTCTCCTCTTTCCAGTTCGGTAGTCCGGCCGCCTGCGGCGCAGGCCCGTGGACGTTGCTCCCTGCTGTCACCAGCAGGTCGCCCTTCTCGGTTGGGTTCGAGAAGCCCCCGGCCAGCACCGACGCCAGCGCCGGGGTGGGCGCGGGCGGCGGGCCGCTGACGGCGAAGCGCACTTCCTCGGCGAACGGCGTCAAGGCGTCGTCCAGAGGAAGTTCACCGGGCATCTCGGAGGAGAGATCGGATCGGCGCCTCACAGGGGTACGCCCTCGCGCTCGAAAACCTTGCGCAGGGCGCACAGGCCCCGTCGCTGCAGCGCCTTCACCGCGCCCGGGGACTTGTCGAGCACCTCGGCGATCGCCTCCAGGGTGAGCCCGGAGATAAGGCGCAGCAGCAGGACGTCGGCCTGGTCGGGCGCCAGGCCGGCGCACAGTGTCCGTACCCGCTCGGCGGAGAGCCGGCGCAGGGCCTCCTCCTCCACGTCGCCGGCGGCCCGCTCGGGCAGCTGGGCGTCGCTGATCGCCGGCCTGCAGCCCCGGGCCCGGCGCTCGTCGCTGAGCCGGCGGTGGGCGATGGTGAAGACCCAGGAGCGGAACTGGGCCTCGTCGCCGGCGAAGGAGCCGATGCGCCGGAAGGCGCCGAGGAACACCTCGCTGGTCAGGTCTTCCGGGTCGGCGGCCCCCTGGATGCGCAGGTAGCCGTGGATCGACGGTGACAGGGACCGGTAGAGCCGCTCGTAGCCCCATGCTTCGTCCGCCTGGGCGGCCGTGAGGACTAGTTCGAACGACTCACCGTTCCCCATGCATTCGCGTCATCGGGTCGACCGGCGCCGGACTTGAGCGTCCGTTGATCTTTTCCGAACCGGTGACGTTTCCGGGGGCCCCGGCCCCCGGAAACGTCACCAGTTCGGAAGGGGGGGCTAGTAGCGGCTGGCCTGCATGCGGAAGAGCTGGGCGTAGCGGCCGCCGGCGGCGAGGAGCTCGTCGTGGGATCCGACCTCCTCGATCCGGCCGTCGTGGAGGACGACGATCATGTCGGCCATCCGCACGGTGGAGAACCGATGCGACACCAGGATGGTGATGGGGCCCTCCTCCGATCCGGTGCGAGCCATCGACGCGAAGGTGGCGAAGACCTCGTGCTCGGCCCGGGGGTCGAGGCTGGCGGTGGGCTCGTCGAGCACCAGCAGCGCCGGCGCCGGCCGCATGAGGCCCCGGGCCAGGGCCACCCGCTGCCACTCGCCCTCGGACAGGTCGACGCCGTTCTCGAACCACCGCCCGAGCTGGGTCGACAGCCCGCCGGGCAGTCGCTCGATGACGCGGTCGGCGCCGGCCTGCCGGGCCGAGGCGCCCACCCGCTCCAGGTCGTCGATAGCGGGCAGGTCGCCCACGCCGACGGCCTCGCTGGCCACCAACTGGAAGTGGACGAAGTCCTGGAAGGCGGCGCCGGTGCGCTCCCGCCAGCCGTCCAGGTCCATGTCCCGCAGGTCGACGCCGTCGACGGTGATGCGGCCGGCGGTGGGGTCGTAGAACCGGCACAGCAGCTTGACCAGGCTGGTCTTGCCGGCGCCGTTCTCGCCGACGAGGGCGACGGTGGTGTGGGCGGGGATGAACAAGGAGACGTCGGACAGCACCTGCTCCTCGGTGCCCGGGTACGTGAACGACACCCCTTCGAAGGCGATGCCCGCCTCGACGCGCGCCGGCGCCGGCGCCGCTTCGCCGGCGGGCTTGACGACCACGGTGGGCCGGTACTCCAGCAGCCACAGGTAGCGCTCGCCGACGAAGGACAGCTCGGCCAGCCACGCCGCCTGCCGGGCCGCCCCCTGGACCTGGCCCACGGCCATGCGGGCCACCTGCACGACGAGGGCCACGTCGCCCAGGGTGGCCCGCCCGTCGATCGCCAGCCACCCGACGAAGCCGATGGCCCCTGCCAGGCCGGCGCCGTACAGCCCGCCGGCGGCCACGCCGGCCCACGCCCGCCTTAGCTGGTCAGCGAACAGCATCCCGTTGTACTCGTCGGTGAGCTTGCGATGGCGCTCGATGAGGTGGGGGCCGAGGCCGAAGAGGCGGACCTCCTTGGCCGAGGCCGGCTCGGTGGCCAGCTCCAGGTAGTGCCGGGCCAGGCGCTCGTCGGGGGCGGTGCGGTCGTGGCGCTTGAAGTGCTTGCGGTAGTTCTCGAACTGGATGACGACGCCCGGGGCGACGACCACCGGCAGCAGGATCAGGACCGGGTGGACGAAGGCCAGCAGCACCACCGCGGCGGTGAGGCCGAAGAGGACCGACGACATGGCGTTGAGGTTGGTGAAGGCGAAGTAGGGGATGAAGCTGCGGTCCTTCACCAGCTTCACCTTGTCGGCGTACTCCGGGCGCTCCAGGTGCTCCAGGCCGGCGGCCGACGAGGACACCTCCATGAGCTTCTGCTCCACCGCCTGGCTGGTGCGCTCTCCGAGGTCCGACTGCAGTAGGGACGCCACGTCGTCCATGAGGGCGGCCACCCCGTAGAGCACGAGGTACAGGACGCCGATCCCCATGGCCCGGCCCGGGTCGCCACCCGACAGCGCGTCGACCACGAGCTTGGTCACGAGGCCGGTGACGGCGCCGAACATGCCGAAGATGCCGGCGGTCAGGAAGAGGGCCACGGCCTTGCCCTTGGCGGCGGCGAAGGCCAGCCCGAGGATGACCCGGTAGACCCGGACGACCCGGGAGAAGGTTCCGCTCACGAACCGCTCACTCGAGGGTCCCGGTCAGGCGGTAGTGCGAAGCCTGGACCTCGTACAGCTCGGCGTAGCGCCCGCCGGCGGCGATCAGGGTCTCGTGGCCTCCGTCCTCGACCACCCTCCCACCGGCCACGAGGACGATCCGCCCGGCCATCCGCACCGTCGAGAACCGGTGGGAGACCAGCAGGGTGGTCTTGCCCCGGCTGAGCTCGGCGAAGTGGCCGTAGAGCTCGTTCTCGATCCGGACGTCGAGGCTGGCGGTGGGTTCGTCGAGCACGAGCAGATCGGCGTCCCGGCCGACCTGGGCCATCATCGCCCGGGCCAAAGCCACCCGCTGCCACTCGCCCCCGGAGAGGTCGACGCCGCCGAACTCCCGGGCCAGGGTGGTGTCCCAGCCCTCGGGCAGGGCCTCGATCTGCTCCAGGATGCCGACCCGGGCCGCCGCCTCCCGCAGGACGGACGCGTCGCCGGCCCGCTGCAGGGCCCCGAAGCCCACGTTGTCCCGGGCCGGCAGGTTGTAGTGGACGAAGTCCTGGAAGATGACCGCCAGGCGGCTGCGGTAGTCGTCGAGGTCGAACTCGCGGATGTCGACCCCGTCGACGGTGATCCGGCCCTCGTCGGGGTCGTAGAAACGGCACAGCAGCTTGATGAGCGTGGTCTTGCCGGCGCCGTTCTCGCCCACCAGCGCGACCGAGGTCCCGGCCTCGATGTCGAGGTCGAGCCGGTCGAGGATCCGGCGGTCGGTGCCGGGATAGGTGAACGACACGCCCTGGAAGCGGATCCCGGTGCGGGCCCGAGCGGCACCCTGAGCGGGATGGAGGTGCGCCCGCCGGGCCGGGGTCGTGCCGGACAGGTCGAGGCGGGGGTCGGCCTCGGCCAGGCCGAGCACCCGCATGGCCGAGGGCAGGTAGAAGCTGCTGCGCCGGGCCCGGGAGGCCTCCCGGAGCATGGCCACCACGGCGGTCGACAGGCCGACGGCGGCGATGGAGGCAGCGGTGAAGGTGCCGACCGCGGTGCGGCCGTCGATCGTGCTGCGGAGCATGACCACGTAGGCGACGGCCACGCCGGCGACGGCGACGGCGTGCAGGCCCAGGACCCACTGCAGCCCGGTGCGGCGCAGAGCCAGCATCTCCTGCACGCCGGCCAGCCAGTGGCGGGCCTGGCGGGCCCGGGCCCAGGCCGGCAGGGAGAAGATGCGCAGCTCCTTGCCGGGCTCTCTCGTCACGGCCAGGTTGCGGTAGTACTCGGCCCGGCGGGTGTCCTCGGACCGGCGCCACCGGGCCAGGCCGGTGATGGACTCGAACCGCCACGACGCCACCCCGCCCGGGACCGCGGACAGGAGGACGAGCACCGGCACCCAGCCGGCGTAGGTGGCGGCCACCGCGGCCATGGCCACCAGCTGGGCCCCCTGCTGGAACACCTGGACCATGAACTGCAGGGTGTGCACCGGCCCGAAGCCGATCCAGTGGGCGACGGCCAGCTCGTCGCGGAACTCAGGGTCCTCGAAGTAGGCGAGGCCGGGCAGGGCGACCGTCGCCGTCATGAGCCGGCGGGACAGGTAGGCCTCGAACTTGCGCTGCAGGCCGAACAGCACCGCCTGCTGGAGGGGCCCGACGAGCTGGCTCAGGAACACGGCGCCGGCGATGAGCACCAGCGCCTCCCGGACCTCCCGGCCCGCCGGCGAGGCAGCGCCGGCGGCGATGGCCTCGGGCAGCGTGGCCAGGAACTTGCCCGTGCCGGCCACGGCGACGGCCGGCGCCGCGCCGGAGACGACCGTCATGGCCAGCAGGATGAACGCCAGCCCGGGCGCCGAGCGGGCCACCAAGCCCATGCCCCGCGCGTTGGCGACCAGTTCGTCGCGGGGGGTGGGCTGGTCCATGCGCCCAGCATGCCGCCTCACCGGCTGGGATGCCTCCAGCGGCGCGCTCGGCCGGCGAGGGCGGCGGGGCGAGCGCTCCGAGGAGGGCGGCACCACCCCCGCCCCGGCCCGCCCGCTTCTAGGGGCCGGCCGCACCTAGATGTCTGGCGCTGTTATTGAAGCGCCCGACGCCGGCGGGAAGGATGCGGGGACTCTCGACGGAAAGGCGTATGCGTTGACTGCACGGCGAACCCTGGCCTCCGCGGCCTCCCTCTTCTTCCTCTGCCTCGGCGTGGTCGGCGTCGCCGCGCCGGCACAGGCCGCCCACGTGTCCTGCGGCCAGACGATTCTCGTCAGCACCGTCCTGGACGCCAACATCGGCCCGTGCGGGGCCGGCCTCATCATCGGGGCCGACAACGTGACCTTGGACCTCAACGGGTTCACCATCAGCGGCGGGCCGGTCGGTGACGGCCCGGGCATCTCCATGCAGAACCGGACCGGGGTGACGGTGAGGAACGGCACCGTGACCCAGTTCGACGCCGGCGTCGCCATCACCGGGGGATCGGGCAACACGGTCACCGCGATGAAGATCGTCGACAACCGCGGCAGCTTCACCACCGATTTCGGCGACGGGATCGCCCTGTTCAACAGCCACTCCAACCGCATCACCAACAACCAGGTGCGCAACAACGGGCCCTACGACGGCATCGGCCTCGTCCGGTCCAACTTCAACCTGATCGACAGCAACCAGGTCACCGACAACATCCAGTCGAACCAGACCACCGGTATCCGGCTCGAGAACGTGGGCTTCAACCCCTCGAACGACAACATCGTCACCAACAACCTGGTCGCCAACAACGGCCTCGACGGCGTCCAGGTGTTCGCGGGGGGCAGCCGGAACCAGATCAGGTTCAACCAGATCTTCGGCAATGTCCGCGACGGCGTGACCGTCTTCGCCGGGGGCAACAACAACGTCATCGAGGGCAACCACGTCCGCGGCAACCGCGAGGACGGCATCCACATCCGCCGGCAGGCCGGGTCCTTCCCCGCTCCCACGGGGAACCAGATCCTCCGGAACGTGTCTTTCGGCAACGCCCTCTTCGACCTGCGTGACGACAACCCCAACTGCGGCGGGAACCACTGGCACGGCAACCAGGGCGCCACGTTCACCCCGCCCTGCACGATGACCCCCTGAGCCGACGAGGTCGCACCCTGGGGCCCGACGGGGCCCCGGGGGTGCCGCTTCGGAGGGGCAGGTCTGGCGCTATGCTGTCCGCGGCATCTGTCGTCGACATCGGGTGGTGACTGAGCGTGGGCAGTGCCCACGCTTTTCGTTTGCCAAGCAAAGGAGGAGAGAGGAGTGACCGACCAGAACGGGACCGAGCGCGTCCGTGCCGTGGTCGAGCAGCCCCTCTCCGATGCCGGCTTCGAGGTCGTCGACGTGGAGCGGAAGGGCCCGATCCTGGCCGTGACCGTCGACCGCGACGGAGGCATCGACCTCGAAGCGGTGACGGAGGCCACGCGCCTGGTCAACGCCCTGCTCGACCAGAACGACCTCCTGGGCGCACAGGCCGGCCTGGAGGTGTCCAGCCCCGGGGTCGAGCGGCCCCTGCGGACGCCGGCGCACTTCCAGCGGTTCGTCGGCGCGGAGGTGGCGATCAAGCTCCGGCCCGGTGTGGAGGGGGAGCGCAGGCTCACCGGCGCCCTGGAGGGGGCGGACGACGAAGGAGTGGTGGTGGCGGGCCGGCGGCTGGCCTATGCCGACATCGACAAGGCCCGCACCCTGTTCGTGTGGCCTGCGACCGACCGTCCGGCCGGCAAGAAGACACCGTCGAAGAACGCCCAGCAGAAGAAGAAGAAGATGGGACGAGCGTCATGACTGCAGCAAATTTCGAGCTCATGGAGGCCCTCCAGGTCATCGAGCGGGAGAAGGGCGTCTCCGTCGACACCCTGCTCGAGGCGCTGGCCAACGCCCTGGTCTCCGCCTACAAGCGCATGCCCCACGCCGCCGAGGAGGCCTTCGTCACCATCGACCCCGACACGGGGGAGATGCACGTCTACGCCCAGGAGCTCGACGAGGACGGCAACGTCGTGCGGGAGTGGGAGGACACCCCCGACGACTTCGGCCGGATCGCGGCCCAGACGGCCAAGCAGGTGATCCTGCAGCGCATCCGCGAGGCGGAGCGGGAGATGAAGTACGAGGAGTACGCCGGCCGCGAGGGCGACATCGTCACCGGCATCATCCAGCAGAACGACCAGCGCTACACCCTGCTCGACCTGGGCCGGGTCGAGGCCCTGCTGCCCCAGGCCGAGCAGGTGCCCTACGAGCGCTACGAGCACGGCGCCCGCCTGAAGGCCTACATCGTCGAGGTGCGCAAGACCACCAAGGGCCCCCAGATCGTGGTCAGCCGTACCCACCCGGGCCTCATCAAGCAGCTGTTCGTGCTGGAGGTGCCCGAGATCGCCGACGGCGTGGTCGAGCTCAAGGCGGTCGCCCGAGAGCCGGGCCACCGCACCAAGATCGCGGTGTGGTCCAACGACCACAACGTGGACCCCGTCGGCGCCTGCGTGGGCGCCCGGGGCGCCCGGGTGCGCATGGTGGTCAACGAGCTGCGGGGGGAGAAGGTCGACATCGTCCCCTTCTCCGAGGACCCGTCCGAGTTCGTGATGAAGGCCCTGTCGCCGGCCAAGGTCAAAGAAGTCCGCATCGACGAGGACACCGGTACCGCCGAGGTGATCGTCCCCGACTACCAGCTCTCGCTGGCCATCGGCAAGGAGGGCCAGAACGCCCGCCTGGCCGCCCGGCTCACGGGGTGGCGGGTCGACATCAAGAGCGAGAGCCAGCTGGCCGAGGAGGAGGCGGGTTACGCCGGCGAGGAGTGGGCCGAGGGCGAGTGGGTCACCAACGACGCCGGCGAGATGGTGTGGCAGCCGGCGGAGGGCGGCGAGGCATTGTCGGCCCAGGAGTACTCGGCGCCGACCGAGGCAGGCGGCGAGCAGGCCGGCATCGAGCCGGGCGGCGAGCACGGCTCCAACGGTGCCCACACGGGAGGCGGCCAGCGGGCGCCGGCATCGTCGGGGGAGAGTCCCGCATAGCCCCGGCGCGCACCTGCGTCGGCTGCCGGCGAGTGGCCTCGCAGGAGGAGCTGGTGCGGGTGGTGGCCGTGCCCGGAGGGGGCCTGGCCACGGGCCGGGCTCTGCCCGGTCGGGGCGCGTGGCTCTGCGCCGGCTCGCCGGCGTGCATCGAGGCGGCGGAGCGTCGCAAGGCGTTCGACCGGGCCTTACGGACCACTGTTGAGAGGGAGGCTGTGGACGCGCTCAAGACCACGCTCGCCCGGCGTGGGAGACTAGATAGCTGACTCGGCGTGGCCGCTGATGCAGCCGGCGGAAAAACGCAAACTTACGCAGTGACCGGTGGGAGCCGGGAAAGGACGGAATCGCCAGTTGGCACAGAGGATCAGGGTCTACGAGCTGGGCCGGGAACTTGGGCTCACCAACAAAGAGACGCTCGATCTCTGCATCGCGCTCGGCATCGGGGTCAAGAGCCACTCCTCGAGCATCGAGGACGCCCAGGCCGACCGCGTCCGCCGCAAGGCCGACCGTGACGGGCTCCGCCGCGACGTGTCACCGCCCGAGCCCACCGCCCGGGGCCGGGGCGCCAAGAAGGCCGAGCCGGTGGGTGCATCCGCCGGCCCCGGCCCGGTCGAGGCCGCCGGCCCCGAGGCCGGCGGCCCGGCGAGCGGCGGGCTCGCGCCGGCGCCCGCCGAGGTGCCCTACGAGCGCCCGGCAGACCCCGAGCACCGCCTGATCACCAGCCGTCCGGCCAGCGAGCAGCCCGAGCCGGGCTCCTCCACCCCGCCTCCACCCC